>Ga0247840_10000083_pt1 | contig 174099 bp, 153 predicted proteins | sample LaCruzMarch2015__FD_192404 | JGI IMG/M metagenome (GOLD analysis project Ga0247840, IMG submission 192404) | Freshwater microbial communities from meromictic Lake La Cruz, Castile-La Mancha, Spain - LaCruzMarch2015_17m | ecosystem: Environmental > Aquatic > Freshwater > Lake | place: Spain... | reverse complement strand
GGTAACCACACCTGTCGGTCGTTATCCTGATGGGGCAACACCTGAAGGGTTGCATGATATGGCGGGCAATGTGTGGGAGTGGACGGCCGACTGGTATGATAAGGATGAAGATCGTTGGGTAGTGCGAGGTGGCACGTATTATAGCAGTGATACTGATGCTCTGCGCTGCTCCTCCCGGCTCATCCTCCTTCCGAGGCTCAGGCTCAACAACCTTGTGGGTTTTCGAGTGATTCTTTCCAGTCATTTTTCTTCCTGAAATTCTGATTCTCTGATATCTGGAACTCTGAAAAAAAAGAGTTCACTCAACAGGGAAAAACTGACATGGGGAGGATTGGAATTTTTTTTTCAGAAAAAGCAATTCAATTGAGCATCATTCATTGTCAACTCTCCATTTCCACTCATGCCAGCTCACGAAATGCTGATCGTCAAAAAGGCCTTCGATTTTTCAAAATGGCTGCTGCATCACACCGGGAAATTTCCAAAGAGCTTTCGTTTCAGCATTGCCGTTCGTCGTAGTGGAAAAAAGCCATTGAGCTGTTTCTGGAAGAGTACCGATTGATACTCAACCCGCAGAGAACAGAGCTTTATCCGGCAACGGAAGGGAAATGCTTTCTCGGGCAGAAGGTCTTTCAGTCATACCGATTGCTGCCTTCCAGTAACGTTCGCCGTGCAAAAAAACGGATACAATGCACCTTGCTTGCCAAGCCTGAAACGATGCAGCAGAGCCTTTCAGGGTGGGTCGGTCATGCCCGGCAGGCCGATACCCGCAACCTTTTACGCTCATTGTCGGTAATCAGCCAATGAATACTCAAACTGCTTCTCAATTTGTTCCAAGCCCGCCAGAAGTACCCTTTTTGTAACTGTTATAAGCGAATCAGTGTCCGGAAGAGAGTTCATTATTGTCTCATCCTTTCTACGGTTTCTCTTCACCGCCGATTACACTATATTCGTTTACGCATTTTTTTGCTTTTTAATCTACAACATCCCTGTTATGGCTTTTACTTGCCCGCATCTGCCGGAATCAGTGAAGTTTCTGAGCCGTAGCCTCAGAAACCTCTTGCTTGTTTTTGTTTTTCTGGCAGGTGCGTTTGCTGTTGCATATGCAAAAAGTGATGGTGTAAAGCCGTTGACTGATACGTCCGTCGTCGCTCAAATCTTTGGTGTAAGTCTGGATACTGGAAATATTATTGCACTGATTGCTGTAATCATAACTGCAACTGGTGGAATATGGGCTTTTTTTACCTGGAGTTATCCGGGATTGAAGAGAGCTTTAATTACCAAAAAGAACAATAAAAAATATGTTTATCGCTATCAAACCGCTCTTGCAACGGAGCTTGACAAAAGCAATCTTCCTGCCTCAAATGCTCTTGACAGCTTTTCCGTAAAATTGACAGACACGTTCGTTTCGCTACGTCTTTCAGAGAGTTGGAAATGCGATGCAAAATTTTTACCGAATAAAGGGGCGGAGAGGCCTAAAGAAGAGTTCCACGTTCGAACACCTGAAGAGGTAATGAGTCTGGTTTTCAAAAAAACTCACCTTTTACTTGTCATCGGCGATCCGGGTTCAGGAAAAACAACCCTGCAGAGGCATTACGCCTTAACCGCTCTCAAAAAAGATGGTTATAAAGCGCTTGGTTTCACTGAACAAGTGATGGTCTTTTATCTGGCGTTACGTGAACTGAAAAAGAGCGGTTTTAACTATGAACACCTTTCGGATAATCTCTTTTCCTGGTCTGAAAATCATCAGCTCGGCATACCGAAAGAGCTCTTTTTCAATTGGCTGCACGATCAGAAAACATTGATCTTGCTTGATGGGCTCGATGAAATCAGCAATGTTGACGACAGAATAAAGATGTGTAAATGGGTTGATGATACGACGGCAGGGCTTGTGAATGCTTGTGTGGTTGTAACGTCGCGTACCACAGGATACCGGAAGGGAGATGGCATTGAGCTTGAGACAGAGCATGTTCGCGCAGATATCATGGATTTTTCGCCAGAGCAGCAGGCAACATTTTTAAAGAAATGGTTTGACGCGGCATTTTTACGTGACCGCCCTCTTGATGCAGCAACTTCGCAAGAGTCAATAAAGGGTGACGCCCTTGAGAAAGCCACGGCCATTATTGCCTATTTGGCCAAAGAGGAGAACAAAAGTTTACAAGCATTGGCCGGGGTTCCCTTGCTCTTGCATATTATGGCAACACTCTGGAAAGATCGTCAATATCTGCCCGGCAGTCGTGTGAAGTTGTATGATGCAGCATTGGACTACATGCTTGATTATCGTGACCGGCAAAAAAAGATAAACCCCTTGCTTCCTGCTGAAAAAGCAAGGCGAGTGCTGACTCCATTGTCTCTTTGGATGCAGGAAGGGCTGAAAAGGGATGAGGCCCCCAAAACCGAAATGCAGGCAAGAATGCAGGAGAAGTTGCAGGCTCAGCAAAATCCGCCTTCAGCAGAGGAATTTTGCAAAAATCTTGTGGAACGGGCTGGCTTGCTGGTGGAGTATGGCGACACAGAGTATGTGTTTCGTCATAAATCGTTTCGTGAGTATATGGCAGGGGTTCAGCTCAAGGAGGATCGTCCCTATGAGCATTTAAACAAACTGGTTGCACATTTTGGCGATGATTGGTGGGAAGAGTCGCTTCGGTTTTTTATCGGGCAGGTTGATGAACAGGTTTTTGATCGTTTTATGCAAAAGCTCTTTGATTCGCCGGTCACAGAGACATTGACCCCAAAGCAGCAGGATTTGCTGGCAACCCTTATGACGGAAGCCCTTGAGATAAAGACAGATGCTTTGCAGGCCAAGTTGCTTGACCCGAAAACCACACCAAACAGGCAGCGTTACATTATGGAATGCCTTAAAACCATTGGCATTGGAAGCCCGGCGGCTATTGATGTCGTTGAAAATTTTATAAAGGCTGGAATTACCGAAGATGTCGGAATTCGGCTTCAAGCCGCTGAAATTACTCGAAAGAAAGAGCTGCCAGATGTGACCTCTGTTCTTGATGGCGAAAAGGAGATTCCGGGGGTGGTCGTAGACAAGCAAGGATCGCAATATATCCTGATCAAGGGAGGCATATTCACATACTCTTTGAAGCAAAAAATGATAACGGCGCCGGACCTCTACGTTGCCAAATACACGGTGACCAATCAGCTTTACCGACGCTTTATCAGTTATCTGGACTCAAATGAGGCTACACTTGCAGCCATACTCACCCCTAAAACCTATCAAACAAAATTGCAGGCTGAAGCCAAGAAGATCAAGGGATTCGGCGACTATCTGAAAATGGAAAAAACGTTGGTTGCCTGCTTTCGCTCTCGTTTACATGATGATAAACGATTCAACAAGGGTGATCAGCCAGTTGTAGGTGTTAGCTGGTATGCTGCCCGCGCTTATTGCCTATGGCTGTCGCTGCTCGAAAGTAATGGCACGGATACTGCCCTCTACCGCTTGCCAACAGAAATTGAGTGGGAATATGCGGCAGGTGGAAAAGAGAGCAGAACGTACCCCTGGGGTAAGGAAGAGCCCTCATCAACACGTGCTAATTATAATGATCATGAAGGGGTAACCACACCTGTCGGTCGTTATCCTGATGGGGCAACACCTGAAGGGTTGCATGATATGGCGGGCAATGTGTGGGAGTGGACGGCCGACTGGTATGATAAGGATGAAGATTGTTGGGCAGTGCGAGGTGGCGCGTATTATAGTGATAAAGCTGATGCTCTGCGCTGCTCCTCCCGGATCAACCTCAATCCGAGGTTCTGGGGCCTCAGCGTTGTGGGTTTTCGAGTGATTCGTTCCAGTCATTTTTCTTCCTGAAATTCTGTTACTCTGGTATCTGGAACTCTGAAAAAAAAGAGTTCACTCAACAGGGAAAAACTGACATGGGGAGGATTGGAATTTTTTTTTCAGGAAAAGCAATTCAATTGAGCATCATTCATTGTCAACTCTCCATTTCTACTCATGCCAGCTCACGAAATGCTGATCGTCAAAAAGGCCTTCGATTTTTCAAAATGGCTGCTGCACCACACCGGGAAATTTCCAAAGAGCTTTCGTTTCAGTATTGCCGTTCGCCTCGAAAATGTGGTACTGGAGTTCACCGAGCTTGTTGCGGTGGCCAATATGCGCGGCAACAAGCTTTCAGCGCTGGAGGAGGCCGATGAGCTGCTGACGCGCTTGCGCCTGCTCTTTCGCATGAGTTTTGAGATGCAATTCATCAATTTCGCCTCATACGAATTCGGGAGCCGGCAAATTGCAGAGTTGGGCAAAATGCTTGGTGGCTGGATAAAAAAGGTTGAACAATCGGTAGGGAAATGATACCTTTCAAGTGGAAAAGGGCCGATATAATGATCTACCCGTTCGATGTACGGGGGTTCGTGAAACAACAAAGCTGATGCTCTGCGCTGCTCCTCCCGGAACAACAACAATCCGAGGAACAGGAACAACAACAATGTGGGTTTTCGAGTGATTCGTTCCAATCATGCCCGTTTTATGAGTGTAAAGCCCATCATGATGCCGTTTTTTCAAGGAAGAACGGACAGTTTTTGGGCATGACATCGGGCTCTTTCTCCTGAGGCACGTCGCCATCCTTCTGGGTGGGGCGAGCACAAACAGAACAGACAAAACAGGCGGTTTGAGTAAGCAATTGAAAAAGCGGCCTGTTTTTTTCTTGCCAACGCCATGAAAACCAGCAAAAACCTTTTTCAGGGGATCGTTGCCTTTGAGAATGTGCTTTCAGCAGCCCGGAAAGCGGCTAAAGGGAAGCGTGAAGAGGCATCGGTATTACGGTTCTATCATCACTACGAAGAAAATCTCTGGCAGATTATTTCGGAGCTGCAAAGCAAAACCTACAAGCCAGGCCACTACAAAACCTTCAGCATCTACAAGTCAAAACCTCGCCAAATCAGCGCAGCGCCCTTCCGTGATCGTGTGGTGCATCATGCCCTGATTGCCGTTGTCGGCCCCATTCTGGAGCGCACTTTTATCTTCGATACCTATGCCAACAGAACAGGCAAGGGCACCCACAAGGCAATCGAGCGCTACCAGCACTATCTGAAAAAGTATGATTACGCCCTGAAATGCGATATTCGGAAATATTTTCCATCAATTGATCATGAGATTCTCAAATCGCTGATCAGAAGGAAAATAGCTTGCGTCGATACTCTCTGGCTGATCAATACCATCATCGACAACAGTAACCCGCAAACGGAGCATCTCTGCTATTTTCCGGGCGACACCCTCTTTACCCCGCATGAAAGAAAGCGGGGGTTGCCAATCGGGAACCTGACCAGTCAGTGGTTTGCGAACTACTACCTCAGTTTTCTGGATCACTATGTCAAGGAGGTGTTGCATTGCAAGGGCTACGTTCGCTATGTGGATGATTGTGTCTTGTTCTCAAACAGCAAGCCGGAGTTGTGGGAGTGGAAAAAAGCCATTGAGATTTTTCTGGAGTCGTATCGTTTGATCCTTAACCCGCAGAGAACAGAGCTTTATCCGGCAAAGGAAGGGAAGTGCTTTCTTGGACAGAAGGTCTTTCAGTCGTACCGGCGGCTTCCTTCTGATAATGTTCGCCGTGCAAAAAAACGGATACAATGCACCTTGCTTGCCAAGCCTGAAACGATGCAGCAGAGCCTCTCGGGGTGGGTCGGCCACGCGAGGCAGGCCAATACCCGCAATCTTTTGCGCTCATTGGGGGTAATCAGCCAATGAAAGCTCAAACTGATTCTGACTTTGTTCAAAGCCTGCCAAACGCAACCTTTTTGTAACTCTCATCAGTGAATCAGCGTCCGAAAGCCATTCATTATTGCTCCATACCCTCTGCTGTTTCCCTTCACGACTGATTATACTATATTCGGTTACGCATCTTTTATTTTTTCTCATTCACAACTTCCCGGTTATGGCTGTTACTTGCCCGCATTTCCCAGAATCACTTAAATCATTGAGTCGTATCAGCAGAACGCTCTTGCTTGTTCTCATTTTTGTTGCTGGTACGGTTGCTGTTGTTTGTGCAAAGGGTGAAGGGGTAAAGCCGTGGAATGTTGCGTCTGTAGTCGCCATGTCAGCTAATCGCGAAACATCGGATAGCCGGAATGTGCCTACTGAGATAAGATTAAACGGAGAAGGAAACGCTGATGCGATGATTAAGATCTTTGGTGTAAGTCTGGATACAGGAAATATTATTGCGCTGATAGCGGTTATCGTACCTGCAATTGGTGGTGCAATTTATGGAATCGGGGCATTTTATAAATGGATTTCCGCACGTTGGAGCATCAAATCAAAGAGAAAGCAGCAGCTCAGCATCTTTGCAGAACGTTATAAAGCGACGCTTGAAGAGCAGATTCAAAAGCAATCACTCTCAACGACTGCCTTTGAAGGAGTTTCCGTAACACTTGCCGATACCTTTGTTCCATTGCGGCTTTCCGACACCTTGCGCAACGAAATGCGATTTATGCCGGGTCGGGGCTATAACGACAGGTGTAACGATGGAATCCTGTCGCCGGAATCGGTGCTGCGAATGGCTTTCAAGAAAAAGTATCGCAGGCTGCTTGTGGTCGGTGAGCCCGGTTCAGGAAAGACAACACTGCTCTCCTACTATGCTTTGTTGTGTCTTGCCAAAACGCCTTTTGCAAGGCGTGGTTTTCGTATGCCAGGGCTGGTTTTTTATCTCCCGCTACGCGAATTGAAGAAGGTTGGAGAAAAGTATGTATTGCTTCCGGCAAATCTTCAGGCATTTTCTGAAAAGCACTCCCACACTATTGGTGATGATGTTGTTTCAGATTGGCTTCATTCAACCACAACCCTTGTCTTGCTTGATGGTCTTGATGAAATCAGTGACATTACAGAGAGAATAAAGGTGTGCGACTGGATTGACAATGCCGTGACCAGCTTTCCAAAGGCATATTTTGTTGTTACTTCAAGAACAACCGGGTATAGAAAGGTTGACAAGATTGAACTGAAGCATTTTGTGCGGGTTGATATTATGGATTTTACGCCTGAGCAGCAGAAGCGTTTTTTATACCAGTGGTTTAATGCGGCTTTTCTTGAGGTTGAAGCCCCTTTTGCAGATGTAACTGTTGTATGGAAAAAGAGCCAGAAAGCAAAAGCAGAAGCAAAAGCAGAGGAAATCATCGCTTTTTTAATGGCAGAAGAGAATAAAAGTTTGCAGTCGTTGGCAGGTATTCCCCTTTTATTGCAATTGATGGCTATGCTCTGGAAAAACAAGGACTATCTGCCTTCCAGCCGTGTAGAGTTGTACCGGGAGGCATTGAACTACATTTTGGATTATCGGGAGAGGCAAATAAATAAAATACCATTGCTTGCTGCCGAGCAGGCGCTCAACGTACTGACGCCGGTTTCGCTCTGGATGCAGGAAGAGCTTCAGAGGGATGAAGTAGAAAGAGATGCAATGCATTTGCAGTTACAGATTCAATTGAGCAAGCTTGATTGTCCGCCCATGCCACATCTGTTTTGTAAAAATCTGATTGATCGGGCAGGTTTGCTGGTGGAGTATGGCGACAGGCAGTACCTCTTTCGCCATAAATCTTTCCGGGAGTATATGGCGGCCAGTCAGATTGTAAAAACTGTTGAGCTTCTCCAGGATGAGCATTTTAACTGGAAGGTGAATGGTGGCGGTAACTATCTCCGCGAGATGGCGGCCCATTTTGGCGATCCTTGGTGGAAAGAACCAATCTGCTTTTTTGCTGCTCAGGCCAGTGCTGTAACCTTGAATGCCTTTTTGGAGCAACTCTTTGACTCTCGGGTAAGCCTTGATTTTTCACAGGAGCAGCAGGATTTGCTTGAACGTCTTCTGCAGGAAGGGCCTAAAGAGGAGCTTGAAGTACTCTATACAAAGTTGCTTGACCCTGCGACAACAGCAAATCAGCAGCGATATCTGCTCAAATGCTTGCAAACAGGAAAGCCGCCACAGGCAGGCAATGTGGTGCGGCAGTTTATTCAAAAAAAGCTTGCTCAAGATGATGACATTCAAAGACGTGCCAATGACTTTACCCTGACAGGTTTGGTGGATCGGCAAGGTGCACCATACGTTCTGATAGAAGGAGGCTCGTTCGTTTATTCCGTCAAGAAAATGCAACGGGCAGTGCCAGACATCCATCTTGCCCGATACACCGTTACCAACCAGCTTTATCGCCGCTTTATTGCGTATCTCGATGGGAATGAGGCTCATTTTGCCCGCCTTTTGCCGCTTGAACTCTATAAAGAGCGTTTGCAGACAATGGCTCTGGGTATCAGGGGATTTCGCCGTTATCTGAAAGGCAAAGAAAATCTGGCAACGCTTTTTCGCTCCCGCTATGATGATGACAGAAAATTTAACGGAGAGGATCAGCCGGTTGTCGGGGTAAGCTGGTATGCAGCTCGCGCTTACTGTCTCTGGCTCTCGCTGCTTGAAAGCAATGGTGGTAACGCCATGCTCTATCGTCTGCCAACAGAGGTGGAGTGGGAGTATGCAGCGGGTGGCAAAGAGGGCAGGCGTTATCCATGGGGTGAGGAGGAGCCATCATCAACTCGCGCCAATTATGGGAATAACGAAGGGGCAACAACACCGGTTGGCCGCTATCCTGAAGGAGTAACCCCTGATGGATTGTACGATATGGCCGGTAATGTGTGGGAGTGGATGGAGAACAGTTATGGTCTTGGTTTGCGTTCGATATTTATCTCGGTGATTGGGATAATTTATTTTGGTATAGCGGACAAGCGGATATACGGCATATCTACTCGTTCGTTACGGGGTGGAGCGTATTATAGTGATAAAGCTGATGCTCTGCGCTGCTCCTCCCGGTACGACGGCGATCCGAGGTACAGGAGCAACCTCGATGTGGGTTTTCGAGTGATTCGTTCCAGTCATTCTTCCTCTTCCTGAAATTCTGATTCTCTGGTATCTGGAACTCTGAAAAAAAAGAGTTCACTCAATAGGGAATAACTCACATGGAGAGGCTGGAAATTTTTTTTTGCTGAATCGTGCATTTTCTGGAAAAAACAGTATGTTTTTCATTTAACCATGCAAATCATGGAATGAATATCCATAATTGACAGGATGATTGCCAGAACTCTTCACGATAAGCTTCTTGCCGCCCTTGCTCATTTTCCGGCTGTGGCGCTGCTTGGACCTCGTCAGGTTGGAAAAACAACCCTTGCGCTTGAAATTGGTCACACCTGGCCGAATGCACTCTATCTTGATCTTGAGTCGGAAGAGGATCGAGCCAAAATGGCAAATCCGGAACTCTATCTTTCTGACCATAGGGATCGGCTTGTGATTCTTGATGAGGTGCATCGTCTTCCTGCTCTTTTTCCCCTCCTCCGGAGTCTTATCGACAGCACCCGCCGTGCAGGCCATAAAAACGGTCAATACCTGCTTCTTGGCTCAGCCTCCCTTGATCTGCTCAAACAATCCGGAGAGACTCTCGCGGGCCGGATTGCCTATCTGGAGCTCGCCCCTTTTGCTGTTCTTGAAACAGCTTCGCTTCCACTCGATGATTTATGGGTTCGGGGCGGCTTTCCTGACAGTCTGCTTGCCGCAACCCCTTCGGGGAGTTTTCAGTGGAGAAAGAATTTTATTCGCACCTACCTCGAACGCGATATCCCCCAATTTGGCCCACGCATTGCCGCTGAAACGTTACGGAGATTCTGGGTCATGCTCGCCTGGCAACAGGGTGGACTGCTCAATAGCGCCCAGTTTGCCCGAAATCTTGGTGTCGATGTCAAAACCATCAACAGCTATCTTGATTTGCTGGTCGATTTGTTGCTGGTTCGCCGTCTGGCGCCATGGCACAGCAATATTGGCAAGCGCCTGGTCAAGTCACCAAAAGTATCGGTGCGTGACAGCGGACTTTTACACGCATTGCTCTCCATTACCGACAAGGAGAGCCTTCTCTCTCATCCCGTCATTGGACAAAGCTGGGAGTGTTTTGTTATTGAAAATATCCTCGTAGCCGCTACTGACGATGTTCAGGGCTTTTTTTACCGAAGCGCAGGAGGAGCTGAGATTGACTTGCTGCTCTCATGGTCGAATGGTAACCTGTGGGCAATTGAGATAAAACGCAGCATGACGCCAAAGCTGGAGCGCGGATTCCATGCAGCCTGCACCGACTTGAACCCTTCCCGAAAAATTGTTGTCTATCCCGGAAAAGAGCGTTATCGGCTTGCCGCTGACATAGAGGCGATGTCGCTGTTCGATATTACACAGCAGTTGTGCGATCTTGACAAAGGGATATCCGCAGCGATGATTTTACAAGAATAAACTTCCGTTCAGCGCCAGGGGTTTTATCAAGCTCATTCATGAGCGCCCCGCAAAGCTGGATTTTTGCTTCCAAAATTGGGCGGTATACCGGGAATTTCTGGTAAATTGGCGAACGGAAAAGAGCAGAATGATACGAAAAAAAGAAATGCCGCACTCCATGCAACCAGACACCAGAAATGCCACCCCTGAATTCCCGCCGGATGAGCTACTGATTTTCATTGGGCACAGTGACGATGCTTCGGCGGAAGCTGATGCAATGCTTGAACTGAAAGAGGAGATTGAGCATGATTTTCGCCGTTTGCTTACGTCCAATAATCATCGTTCACGTTTTCGCCGAATCAAGTTTTGGGAGTCGAGATATGATGCATTGGCGATACCCGGAGGCCAGGATGTGGTTGTGGCACCGGCTCTTGAGCGTGCACAGATAGCTGTTTTTCTCTTCAAAAAACGAGTTGGCTGCGTGACTCGTCAAGAGCTTGATATTACAAGACAGCAGAGCAGGGATACTCATGTTTTTGCTTTTTTCCCGCACAATCAGCCTCTGGTAAATTCGTTTGATACTCTTGATGATGAAATTCAGGCAACTTCAGACTGGCTTGAATTAAAGAAGTATCAGAAGAGCCTGACCAGTGATTGGACTCAGAGTGGGTCGTCTTCTGTTACTCCTTTCCCAAAGTATAAGGATCCAAAAGATCTGCAAAAAATAGCGGTTGACAGGCTTTGTACTGCTCTTTCTGTTATTCTCTCTCTCGAATCTTCTATAGTTCGTCCAACTCCGTTACAGCAGGTAAACAGTGCTGCCGAACTTCTTCGCTGTTACCACGCCACCCTGAAGCAGCAACTTGGCAACATTACGCTGACCGGATCACCAGCGCTGGAGCATTTTTCGGTAAAGCTCTCCGAGACTTTTGTATCGCTCAGTTTGTCGGCTGCGTCGCGATGCGAGGTGCGCAGTAGTGCTGGCGGTGAAGGGTGCGATGAGGCGGAGTATCAGCATAGCAGCACACCCGAAAAGGTGATGAGTTTTGTGTTTCAGCACCATCCACTGTTGCTCGTCATTGGTGATCCGGGTTCGGGGAAAACCACACTGCTCAAATATTATGCGCTCTCCTGCCTCGACAACGGTCGGCACAAGGAGTTTGGGTTCAATGAGCCGGTTCATGTTTTTTTTCTGCCGTTGCGCGAACTGAAACAAGATGAGCATGGAGCTTATGCGTCGTTACCGGCAAATCTTGCTGTGTGGTCATGCAAACAGTTTCTCGAAATTGAGGAATCCCTCTTTTCCGGTTGGCTTGAGCAGCCTTCAACACTGATGCTCCTTGATGGACTTGATGAAATCAGCGATGTTCACGACCGGATAGCGGTATGCAAATGGATTGACCGGACGGTCGGACGTTTTACCAACGCAAAGTTTGTGGTGACCTCACGAAGTACGGGGTATCGGAAGGGAGATGGCATTGAAATTGAATCAAGCCATTTGCGGGCGGATATTATGGATTTTTCCAAAAAGCAGCAGAGGGAGTTCTTGCACCGCTGGTTCAGGGCGGCATTTCTCGGTGAGTTGCCGCCAGCCGCCGAAGAGGATGCGGTGTGGCGCGGCCAGCAGGAGCAAAAAGCTGCCACAAAAGCTGATGCCATCCTGTCGTTTCTTGGTCAGGAGAAAAACCGGAGCTTGCGCCCTTTGGCGGGTGTGCCGCTCTTGTTGCAAATCATGGCGATGCTCTGGAAAGATCGGCAGTATCTGCCCGGCAGCCGCTTAAAGCTCTACGATGCGGCATTGAACTACATGCTCGATTATCGTGACCGTCGGAGGGGAATTGATTCGCTGCTCGTGGCGGAGGATGCCCGACGGGTACTGAGTCCGGTCTCGCTCTGGATGCAGGAGACGCTGAAAAAAGATGAGGTTGACCGGGCTGAGATGCAGCAGCAGATGCAGGTACAGCTCGACACGCTCTCCAATTCGCTGCCTGCATCGGATTTTTGCCAAAGCCTTGTTGATCGTGCGGGAGTATTGGTGGAGTATGGCGAAAAGGAGTATCTCTTCCGCCATAAATCATTCCGCGAATATTTGGCGGGCGTTCAGTTGGTGAAAAATATCCACAAACCGAACGCTCTCGACAACCTGGTGAGCCATTTTGGCGACGACTGGTGGACAGAGGTGTTTCGCTTTATTATTGGCCATGTTGAGGATGCAGAACTGTTCGACAGTTTCATGCAGAAGCTTTTTGAATCACCGGTCACTGAAAACTTGACACAAAAGCAGCAGGACTTGCTGATTGCCCTTGTTGAGGAGGCGCCACAACGGAAGATTGATGCCCTGCGCCAAAAGCTGCTTGATCCGGCGACCACGCAAAACCGGCAGCGCTATTTGCTTGAGTGCCTGAAAACGATCGCAAAACCTGAAGCGCTTGCCGTTGTGACGGAGTTCAAGCAGTCGGGGTTGACGAAAGAGGAACGGGTTATTGTTGCTGTAACACTCGACAAGCTTGGCGCTGAGTACATCCTGATCAAGGGTGGGACTTTTATCTACTCGTTGACGGAAAAGCCGGAAATCGTGCCTGATATGTACGTTGCCAAATACACGGTGACCAACCGGCACTACCGCCGCTTTATCGGCTATCTCGATGCAAAGGAGCCGGAATTTGCACGAATAGTTTCTGTTCAGAAGTATATGGAGAGCTTGCAGGAGCTGGCATCTGGCATAAAAGGATTCAGCGAGTGGCTGAAAGAAGAACCCGCTTTGGTCAGCCGCTTTCGCTCACGTTCTGATGAAGATAAACGATTCAACAAGGATGATCAGCCGGTTGTCAAGGTAAGCTGGTATGCAGCGAAAGCCTGGTGCCTCTGGCTTTCGCTGCTTGAAGGGGAGAGGGCACGGTACCAGCTTCCGGATGAAGTGCAGTGGGAGTGGGCCGCAGGAGGCCAGCGCGACAAACTGGATAAAATATTAAAGGTTAGGGACTATCCATGGCCCGAAGAGAAGGGTAAGCCTGATAAATCACGGGCTAATTATAACAATCACGAGGGGGGAACGACACCTGTAGGGCGTTATCCTGAGGGAGCAACGCCTGAGGGGCTCTACGATATGGCGGGCAACGTGTGGGAGTTGACGGCCGACTGTTATGATAAGGATGAAGATCGTTGGGTTGTGCGAGGTGGCGCGTATTATAGCAGTGATACTGATGCTCTGCGCTGCTCCTCCCGGTACTACCTCAATCCGAGGGACTGGGACGACGACGATGTGGGTTTTCGAGTGATTCGTTCCAGTCATTCTTCCTCTTCCTGAAATTCTGATCCTCTGTTATCTGGAACTCTGAAAAAACAATTGACACCGGGCAATGAATAATGGATAGATGGTGAGGATTTGAAATTTTTTTTGCAAAGTCACTCAGTCGGTGCTTGCCCACTGCCCACTGCCCACTGCCCACTGACAACTGCCCACTGACAACTGACAACTGACAACTGCCCACTGTCCACTCTTCTCAGATCTTCTCCCACTCGAATTTGCTGACGTTTCTTGCTTTGGGGTCAAAAACGATGCCAATCAGGTAGCGTTCTCCGGCGTATTTTTCGTAATAGTTCATCTTTTTGATCTGCTCAAGAGGCTCCCTGTCGGTCACCTTGAACTCAAACAGGAAGGTTCTCCCCTTGGCCTTCAGCGTCAGGTCAATGCGCCCCTTGTTGCTCACATCCTCGGCGATGATATCGAGGCCGAGACTGGCAAAATAGGCGTAGAGTACGCTGGCGTAAAAGCCTTCGTAATTTTCGATAGCATTGTTGGTGAAGTTGTTGTAGGCGATGCTCGCAAAAAGCCGATGGATAAGAGGTTCCAGGCTTGCAACATCCCCGGCGTTGATGATAGCAAGCAGCTCATGGCGAATCGGCTCTTTTTCCAAAACGCTGGTCATTGATTGCAGAATATAGTTGTTGAAACTGATCTGCACCTCCTTGTTGGGAAATACCAGCTCGTAGCCAACTCCCATGCCCGACGGCAGCACTCGTTTGATGGTCAAATAGCCGGTTTGAAACAGAATGGTTTCCAGATTAAGATTTTCAATGTCAAAGCTGTTGACCAGATTTTTGTCAACCTTGATATTGAGAAAATCCGGGATGAAATAGCGGTTTTTTTTGATCAACTCAACGAGGAAGCGCGGAGTGCCGGTTTCGAACCAGTAATTGTCGAACACAAATCTGTTCTTGATAAAGAGCAGGATATCATAGGGGTTATAGACCCTTTCACCCAAAAAGTTATACCCATTGTACCATCGTTTGACCTCTTCCATATCGACGCCTTCGAGATACGGAGCAAAACGGGTTTCCACGTCAAGCTGGGTGTAGCCGCAGATAGCGCCATAGTCCGCATTGAGGCTGATATCTTCGAGGTTTTTCAGGCCGCTGAAGAGCGACACTTTTGAGAATTTGCTCACTCCGGTGAGGAAGGCAAAGCGCAGATATTCGTCATTCTCCTTGATTTTTGTATAAAAGTCGCGCATTCCATCCCGGATGGCGAGCGCTTCGGGGATCTGCTCGATATTGTCAAGGATGGGTTTGTCGTACTCATCAACGAGAATGACAACTTTCTGATTATACTTTTGAAATGCTTTTTTGATTAATTCTGCGAAACATTGGTTCGGATCCTCTTTTTCTTCGCAGACAATATTGAGCCGTTCCTGATTGTCCTTAAGGATATAGAAGAGGTTTTTTTCAAGGCTCTCCCGGCAGTGAACCCCGCCACTGAAACTGATCTTGATGACTGGCCAGGTCACCACCCAGTTCCATTGTTCTTCGATGAGAAGCCCCCTGAATAGCTCTCGTTTCCCTTCAAAAATATTTTTCAGCGTATCGAGAAAGAGGCTTTTTCCGAAACGGCGTGGCCGCGACAGTAAGACATATTGATATTGTTCAATCAATGAACGGGCAATCTCCGTTTTGTCGATGTAGAGATAATCACCCTCGATTATCTTACTGAAAGTTTGTATTCCTACGGGCAGCTTTTGCATGGTATTCAACCTCGATTTTAAACAGCAACCATCATGAGTATCATTTTTTTCATCATCAATGGTTCGCATTGCTGAAAGGCTCCAGCAAATATACACAGAAAGCGATTGCATCTGCAATGCTCCTTCCCGGCGTATCCGCTCCCGAAAGCCTTCAGCAGAGTCTGGTGTGCTATGAGCAAGGCGATTTTGCGCCAGCTTTTGAGCATGCACAGATGAAGCAGGCGGCCACACTTCTCAGGCAGGGTTGAGAGGGAAAGCGAGCAAAACTGGCGAAAAAAATCGATCCTGATTTGAACGGTATACCGCGAATTTCTGGTAAATTGGCGAACGGAAAAGAGCAGAATGATACGAAAAAAAGAAATGCCGCACTCCATGCAACCAGACACCAGAAATGCCACCCCTGAATTCCCGCCGGATGAACTTCTTATTTTCATTGGGCACAGTGACGATGCTTCGGCGGAAGCTGAGGCTCTAAAGTTGTTGAGGCCGGAAATTGAGAAGAGCTTTCGGGAATTTCTGAAAGTCAATTTGCATCGTTCACGTTTTCGCAGGTGGGGTTTTTGGGAGTGGCGTGAAAATGCGTTACCCATCACTGGCGGTCAGGAGGCGGTTGTCAGAGATGCTCTTGATCATGCACGGATTGCCATTTTTGTTTTTAAAGAGCGGGTTGGAAACGTTACCTGGCAGGAGCTGGAAGAGGTAAGAGAGCGCAGCCGGAAGCAGCGCCTGCATATTCTGGCGTTTTTTCCGGAAGAGCAGCCTGATCACGGCAAGTTTCCAAATGCAGTGGCCAAACTTCAGGCTTCCAGGGATTGGACAACATTGCTGGAGCGTCAGATGCAGTTGACAAGTGACTGGACGGAAAAGAACTCCTGCTCCATAACACCATGTCCCAATTATCAGAAGAGCGATGATCTTGTGAAAGTTGCGCTTGAAAAGCTGATAATGGCGATGGCCGATATTCTCGCTGTTGAGTCTCCAGCATATCTTCCAGAGCTTTTACCGCAGGTGGATGTATCCGTCGCCTTGCTCCAGCGCTACCATGCTACCCTGAAGCAGCAGTTTGGCGATATGACGCTGATGGGTTCGCCAGCGTTTGGCCATGTGCCTTTAAAGCTTTCTGAAACCTTTGTTTCGTTAAGCCTTTCGGGATCGTTGCATTGTGAAGATCGCACTACTGCACAAGGGTGCCGATGTGACGACGTTGTGTACGAAAAAAGCAGTACACCGGAAAAGGTGATGCGCGGGGTCTTTTTTGAGCAGCGCTGTTCACTGTTGCTCATCATTGGTGAACCAGGTTCAGGAAAAACCACCTTGCTGAAGCATTATGCGCTCTGTTGCCTTGATGAACAGCAACGGGAGAGGTATGGTTTCAAGAGAGCCGTCACTGTTTTTTTTCTGCCCTTGCGAGAGTTGCAAAAGCGGGGCAACCGGTATAGGTCACTTGAGGAGAACCTTGCAGCGTCGTCTCACAAACAATTACTCACCATCAAAAAAGAGCACTTTACGCAGTGGCTTGAGCAGCCTTCTGCACTGGTGTTGCTTGATGGACTGGATGAAATCAGTAATGTAAACGACCGTATTGCTGCCTGCAAGTGGATTACCCGGGCGGTGCGACGCTTTACAAAAGCAAAGTTTGTGGTAACGTCGCGCAGCACGGGTTACCGGAAAGGCGATGGTATTGAAATTGAGGCTGGACATCGACGGGCAGACATTCTTGATTTTTCATTGGAGCAGAAGAGTGCGTTTTTGCAACGCTGGTTTAAAGCGGCCCTGCTTGCAGAGATTCGCCCTGGTACGATAGCGTTTGAGGAGTGGCAGGCAGAGCAGGAGAGCAGGGCAACCGGAAAAGCTCAAGCAATTCTTGCTTTTCTTGAGGATGAAAAAAACAAAAGCCTGCGTCTGCTTGCGGGCGTGCCTTTGCTCTTGCAGATTATGGCAATGCTCTGGAAAGAGCGTGGTTATCTGGCTGAAGGCCGGATTGAGTTGTACGATGCGGCGCTGAACTTTATGCTTGATTATCGTGATCGCTATCGAGCAATAGAGCCCTCGCTTGCGGCAAAAGATGCACGGAGGGTATTAAGCCCGGTTTCGCTCTGGATGCAGGATGAATTGAAAAAAGATGAGGTTGAACGGGCTGAGATGCAGCAGCAAATGCGGGTGCAGCTTGATACGCTGAACAAGTCACTACAGGCAGAAGATTTTTGCCGGAACCTTGTTGATCGTGCAGGTTTGCTGCTCGAGTATGGTGATCATCACTATGTTTTCCGCCACAAATCTTTCCGCGAGTACATGGCCGGAGTGCAGCTTGTCAAGAATATGCATCGGCCTGATGCGCTGAAGAATCTGGTGAGCCATTTTGGTGACGACTGGTGGACGGAGGTGTTTCGCTTTTTTATTGCCCATGTTGAGGATGCTGATCTGTTCAACCGATTTATGGAACTGCTCTTTGATTCGCCGGTCACCGATGCATTGGAACCGAAGCAGCTCGATTTGCTCATAACCCTTATTGAAGAGGCGCCGCAGAGCAAGAGTGATGCCTTGAAAAACAAACTGCTTGCTCCGGGAACCACTCTTGAACGGCAGCGTTACCTTCTTGAGTGTCTGAAGGCTTTTCATAAACCGGATGCCGAAGCGGTAATACAGGAGTTCCGGAAGTCAGGCTTGTCGAAAGAAAAGGTGATTGTTGCTGATGTAGAGCGTGATATGCTGGAAGCGGAGTACATCCTGATCAAAGGTGGGACTTTTATCTACTCGTTGACGGAAAAGCCGGAACCCGTGCCTGATATGTACGTTGCAAAATACACGGTGACCAACCAGCACTACCGCCGCTTTATCGACTATCTCGATGCAAAGGAGCCGGAATTTGCTGAAAGAGTGCCTGTTGAAACATACCGAAAGAAGTTGCAGGAGCTGGCATCGGGCATAAAAGGATTCAGTGATTGGCTGAAAGAAGAACCCGCTTTGGTCAGCCGCTTTCGCTCATGTTATGATGAAGATAAACGATTCAACAAGGATGATCAGCCGGTTGTCGGGGTGAGCTGGTTTGCAGCGAAAGCCTGGTGCCTCTGGCTTTCGCTGCTTGAAGGGGAGAGGGCACGGTACCAGCTTTCGGATGAAGTGCAGTGGGAGTGGGCCGCAGGAGGCCAGCGCGACAAACCGGATAAAATATTAAAGGTTAGGGACTATCCCTGGCCCGAAGAGAAGGGTGAGCCTGATAAAACACGGGCTAATTATAACAATCACGAGGGGGGAACGACACCTGTAGGTCGTTATCCTGAGGGAGCGACGCCTGAGGGGCTCTACGATATGGCGGGCAATGTGTGGGAGTGGACGGAGAATTGGTATAAAAAAAAAGAAAACTGGCGTGCATTAAGGGGTGGTGCGTATTGTAGTGATAAAGCTGCTGCTCTGCGCTGCTCCTCCCGGGACGTCAACGATCCGGGGGACGGGGTCAACTACAATGTGGGTTTTCGAGTGATTCGTTCCAGTCATTCTTCCTCTTCCTGAAATTCTGTCACTCTGGTATCTGGAACTCTGAAAAAAGAGAGTTCACTCAACAGGGAAAAACTGACATGGGGAGGCTTTAAAATTTTTTTTTCAATAGACAGTACGGCAGTTTTTTGTGCTGGTGTCATAAGGGAAGTTGCGATGATAATGCATATGAATGAATTATATCGTTTTTGTTGTATAGTATTGTATAATGGTATATAAATTAGTATAAGAGAATATAACTCTCAATAAAACAGGACTCTCAATGGATGCTATCAGAAATCCCTTCTCTCCCGGTGCGGGTTCTCCTCCTCCGGAACTGGCAGGACGTGATGCTATTCTGGATCTTGCCAATGTGCTTTTCGGACGGGTGCGCCTGAAACGCTCCGAAAAGAGCATTATGATGACAGGGCTGCGTGGTGTGGGCAAAACGGTTCTGCTGAATGAGATGGAACGGAAGGCTCTCCACGATGGATATCGTACTCTTTTTCTTGAAGCACAGGAGAGTAAGTCGCTGGTGTTGCTTCTTGTGCCGCAGTTGCGCAAGCTTCTTTTCGATCTGGACAGGGTTGTTGGTGGTGGCGAAAAGGTTCGTCGTGCTCTTGCTGTGCTGAAAAGTTTTATTGGTGGCGTGAAGGTATCGCTGGGTGATGTTGAGTTTGGTCTGGATATTGATCCTGAAAAGGGGAGTGCTGACAGCGGAGACCTGGAGGTCGATCTTTCGAGCCTTTTTGTTGCGGTGGGTGAAGCGGCCGAGGAGCGCAAGAGCGCCGTGGCCATTCTGATTGACGAAATTCAGTACCTCTCTTCGTCAGAACTGAATGCTATCATTATGGCCATGCACAAAATGCAGCAACGCCAACTGCCTGTTGTGCTGGTCGCCGCAGGTCTGCCAATTTTACCGGGCTTGGCTGGTGAAGCAAAATCTTATGCAGAACGGCTCTTTAATTTTCCTGACATCGGGGCACTCAACGAGCAGGATGCCGCCAAAGCGCTTCAGGAACCTGTGTGTGAGGCAGGAGTCTCATTTGACGGTGAAGCCCTGCACGAAATTTTTCGCCTGACCAAAGGGTATTATAACGCGACAAACAGTTTCTGAAATATTTTCAGGGATTTTGAGAAATTTGCGCAGCTTATAAAGGCGATTGATTGACGTAATTTAAGACGGTATAAAGTACTATTAAACGATCAATAAATACCCATTAAACTGTAGTTACATCTGGATGAGAGAACCCACCTGCAGCATCATACAAATCACCAATCCAGAACCCCTCTTCCAACGCTACCCATCCCTGTGAATCCGAAAAATCCGGATCATCAGAGATAACAACATTGATGATTATCCCATCAATAATTACAGCATATTTCATACGCGTCTCATTATAATTCAATTATTACAACACCACTCCCACCAGCGAAACCACCTGCACCTGCAGAACCACCAGCTCCAATTATAATCTGATAGGTATTCCCTATCACAAGATTGGATAACATCCTGATCACATAACTACCACTTTTACCATTATAAGTGGAACCTCCAGCACCAGAACCGAAAGCACCTGGTCCAGCAAGAGCTGGCTGAATATATGATGCCCCACCCAACGTCGGTGTTGGGTCTCCAGAATATCCATTTATTCCACCGGATATCCCTGCATATCCCTGACCATTTGATACCGCCTGAAAGGTGATATACCCAGAATCAATAAACCCTGAAAAACTGGATTCACCACCATTATTTACTGGTGTAGTATTCTTTGAACCTTGACCACCGCCAATGACAGTTATTTTTGCAGTCTTTCGTGTTGCGACCCAATTTCCTGACGACGTAAATACGATCATATCACCAACTATATCACCTGATCCCAACAGGCTCAAGCCATGAAATGTTTTCAACACTGACCATAACGCTGACGTCCCATTTGTACTCAGGATTTTGCCAGAGTTACCCGTATGATCCGGAAGCGGATCCAACTGCTTCCAGTTCGTCGGGTCACTTGCAGGATCAACCGTTCCGCCGCCATCTGTCTTACGAGCATAGCGTAAAAAGTTTGTTGGTGACCACCTTACCGATCCAACTGTATAAGTGGTGCCACTAATCCACACCGAAGCATTCACTATAAGTATTGCACTGGCCAGTATCGCCTCTGCGTCCTGAGTTGATAAAGCATCATTTGAGACTTGTGTCGCAACGCTGTTAACCTCAGACACAAACGTGTTCAGAGTTGTAATCAGTGTGCCGGTTAACCAAGGAATGAGTACGTCAACATGAGCACTAAAAAGGGCCCTGGTGTCTGTATTCCGGTTAGGATTTGTTCCATCATAAGGAGTGAGAGCCGAAATTGTCATTTTACTATTGATATTATGTTAAACCTTGCAATCGAACCGTACACCTAACGTATCGGCCATCACGAAATACACGCTCAAAATCCCGGAATAGGGCGTATAGAATAAAACTCTCCAGAATCTCATCTCCCTCATTATTGCAATCATAAATCGCAGCTTTACCACAATTAGCCTTAAAGGCTCGATGCACAGCGTCAACTTTATCAAACCGGAGCATCAGAGTCAAATCAATGTCGTCGCCAGAACCTCCTGGAACAACCATCGGTAGCGAACTCGACGACTTATTACTGTAATCGACCAACCTCGTAGATAATCCTTTCTGCGTATTCCCGATATCAAAAGTCACTCCTGGCCGCAAAACTCCACACTTAGCAATCGCTGTAGACACATGAGTTACACGAAAAAGGAGCCGGGAGTTTGGTCCATACCGAGGAAATGCCCAAACGACTGTCGTTTTCAGAGTGATATCCTCAAAAAAGTACTCCCACCAATCTGCTGAACTGATAGGATTCCGAAGATCAAGCACCTCAGTTTTTATCTCCTCAAGACCAACCATATGAGTCAACTCAACCTCAACGGCATCGAGATTATATAACCCAACATAATCACACCCGGCACCACTCACCTCACCCGAAAACGATTCCAGATACTGGCTCTGAGTATTGCGCATATTATCAAACATGGCCCACCGATCAGTAGTCCCGATCAGCTCCCATCTACTCGAATCAAGACTTGGTACTTGATCTGTTCCTGCTGCTACGATTGCCGTCTTACACTTATAAACGTAATGAGGTGTCGTTGCACCATCGTAGACAAGATTCCCTACACTATACGCAGCAGAGACCCAAGCCGATATCACAGCACCCAGATAGTAGTTCACCGGTATCGAGGAGCTATTGAGCACCACATCCGGAAGAGTCACAATCTTCATCCTGTCACCACCATGGTTCTTATTGACGATCCACCAACACTTACCCTATCAAGTATATTTGACACCCTCCCCAAAAGCACTTTGTTATCACCATCAACACCAAGCATAGTCTCAAGCAGTGATATAATTCGGGCTTGCTGCGCCTCAGTACTCGCATTCAGTGATGACATCGACTCGATAGTTGAGACCGTCGTATCCATTGCAGAGACAATATTCCCCGAGCTTGAGACCGCAAGTGATGACATCTCCTTGGTTGCGCTCTGTACTGCTGCCGGCAACATCCCAACCGAATCAATCAGCGTATACAGCGTCGAGAACACAGGAGTCATCAGTTCCGAGATATTACTTACTTGAGATCCAAGATCAAGCAAGTTATCAGCGCTCATTTCCGCACCTGACGCAATACTACTGGTCATACTCTTCAAAACCGGGTCAAGGATTGGCATCATCACATCTTCGACCGTCCTCTGGATCAATATTGATCGTATTGCAGCATTAAGCGATTCCTGGACATTCTTCTTTAACGCAGCAACACCAGCCTCAACAGATGTTGACGCCATTGCCGCTTCAAACACTCCAGAAATATTATCAACAGTCATCCCAAGCAGTGCTGCCGCAAGCTCACGGAAACGTGCTTCTTCAACTCCAGCAAGATTACCGGCCTGAGCAATCATGTAATCATACTTGATACCTATATCACGCAACGTATTCGTCACGCCAGAACTTGCAAGAGAATTAATCGTCGCTCCAACGGTATCCATCACAGATATAACCGACATCAAATCGGTGATTTCTTGAGCTCCACCACTCCAATTACGGCTATCGTTAAGCAACCGATTCCCCGGGTCGTTTACATGATACATCCCGTCGATAGTTTTCAGTGGATTCGCGTCCTGCAGAGCAGCGACTCCAGAGAAATTATATCCACCAGCGGCCAAGAGTGCGGCTGATGTCGGCCCGCCATTAAGACCTGACTGCAGGATTGCATCATAAGCACTCATGCGATCCGCGTTCCGTTGATCTTTCGCAGCCTGTGACGAACTCAACAGACTTAACCCAAAACCAATAACGCCCCCAATAACCGCCCCTACCGGACCCCCAATTGATAACCCGGTCATTGCTCCGGATGCGCCCCCAGATATGGCTGAACCAGTTGATCCACCAATCATCTGCCCGACAGCGTTAGTAATACCAAGGATTCCTGATTCTGTTCTATTTTTCTTGTCCGTACCATCAGCATTTGTCGCGGAAAACTCCTTTATCGCTGAAGAGAGGGTATCCAACCCTTTAATACTCGTCCCGGTCGCCGCCTCAAACGCAGTCCCAATACTGGTAACCGCATGAGCAATCCGAGTAGTTTGCTCATCATAAGCATCCGCAGTTGCCTTAATAGCATCCGTTTGCCCTTTATGCGCATCAGTAACCGCTTCCGTCTTTTCCCGTAACCGCTCCTTCGATTCGCCATTCGCCGTCTCAGCCTTCTTGTTAATAGCTATCTCGGCCGTTAGTGCTACCACTTCATCACCATATTTCTTTGTCGCTTCAGCAACGGTAAGCGTCTTCTCAGTCCCGAGCGTAAGTGCTTTTTCCGCATCATCAAGAGCACCTTTAATTTCTTTTTCCAGCTTCCCCTGATAATCCTTTGCGGCATTATACTCTTTGGTTGCAGCAGTCATTTCTTTCGTCCGATCCTTTGACAACCCCTGCGATACAAGAGCCGCATGAAACGCCTGGACAACCCTATCCTCAGCCTGGGCCAGCGTCATCGTCTCTTTACTATTACCACTCAAAGCCTCTCTTGAATCATCCAAAGCATCGGACCAAGCCGCATTTTTGCGAGCTGCATCCTCAGCCGACTTTGCATGCTTATCAGCTGCAGCTCCACCTTTTACGATTGCTCCTGTTGAACCCTCAACCGCTGGTTTATGCTTCTTGAATTCTTCAGCCTGCTTTGTGATGGATTCGGTAAGTTTCTGAAACTGAGCAATTTGATCAGTTCCACCACCACTCATGATCGACAGCGCTGTAGATCTACCTTGAGCGGTATTATTCATCCATTCAGATGCTTTCCGAGCCTGATCGGCCTTAAGCATGTAATCTTCATACTGAAGCCCGAGATCGTTAAAAAATCCCCGAACAGCAGGAGCTAAACCAAATGTGAGGGCATCAGCAACCTCATTAATCTTAACAAATGCACCCCAAACAGTCTTCCCCAATTCAACAAACCCCAAACCAAGACTCTCAACAACCAACCAGGCAGTTCTCAACCCACGATCAAGGTCTGACATTTTCTCAATCGGTTGATCAAGAACACCACTGGCGCCCCCGAGAGAAATAAGACTATCTTTTGCACCAATCAGGGCCTCTTTAAATAAGTCAGAATTTATAATCGCATCACCGATCTTATTCTTCACCGACTCAAATGCCGCCCAAGCCTGCTTTTGTAAAAAATCGCTCGACTGGGCCATCTGGTTGAACGCCGTATCAGTCGCACCGGCATTATTTCCCATCTCCTTGAGATCATCAGAGAATGCTTTTGCAGCTGTACCGGTTAACGGCATAATTGCCCGCAAAGCTTCCTCTCTGGTGAAGAGTTTGTTGATAGAGATACCCGAAGCCTCGCTTGCACGCTCAACCAGCTTTAACGCTCCCTCAAGACCGCCGCCAGTCTTGATCAAGTTATCTGACTCAACACCGATCGACCGCAAAGCCGTTATCATATCCTTGCTTGGCTTCTGCAGCTCCATAATCGCCGCTGATATGCCGGTGACCGAGACAGATGTCGATTGTCCCTGTACTGTCAGAGCCGCCAATGCGGCACCAGCCTCATCAACCGACACTCCGGCTGGAGCAGCTACGGCCGCAAGTACGCCGAACTGTGAGCCAAGATCATCCATCGTCGTTTTACCGAGCTTGACAATCGTAAAGAGATCATCAGATACAACACCAACCTCTTCAGCCGTCAAGCCATACGCACTGATAACCGTCGTCAGAACATCTGCAGCTGTCGACACTTCCGTGACACCACCAACAGCCAACTTTGCACTCTGTTCAAGTATCAACGCCGAATCGGCTGCATCAGTAAATCCGGAGGAAACGATATCGTACCGAGCCTTCACGAGAGAATCCATTGCCTGTCCACTCGTTATCGAAAGAGCAGACAACTCCTCTTTCATCCGCTTGATTTCTCCGTCTGACAATCCACCCATCAGTGTACCAATCTCCCGGACGCCCTTATCAACCTTCGACGCACCGTCAACAACATCCAGAAGAGCTGCTCCCACCGCAACGATACTGCCAGCAGTAAAAGCACCAGAGATAAGCCCACCCATCTCGCCAAAAACGCTTGACAGGCCGGATGAACTTTTATGGATACTCTTGATGCCACCATCGACATCACGTAGAGGAACTCCTCCCTGCGTATCATAATCGATCAGGACTTTAAGCTTGATATCAGAGCCAGATGATACTGCCATAACCCTCGCTACTCCTTAATGATACTCATGTTCTCTTTTCCAATCCTCCTCCTCTTTCAACACCCGGAAATAAGCCCGCCACCAATTCATTTCCTCTTCAGAAACCTCCTCTTTGATACGAGCGATACTCATCCCCAGCCTTTCCGCAAGAGCAAACCAGTCCTTTAAGCCGGGGTCGTCGTAAAATCCTCAACAGCATCATCGACTGATTTTGTTTTCTGGATTTCCTTGTACAGCTCTTCGAACTCTCCCTGGAAGTGCATCTCATTGACTTCCGGATACTGCTCATTCGTAAACAAACGCTTCCTGTTTTCATCAAGCGCTTTAACGACGGCAAATGCTGCCCACATTGATGCTGAGGCCTCATTATCGCCCATAAGAGCCTTTGCGTTTTCCGACTCTTTCCCCGATAGTGGAAGGAAATAAACATTCTTCTTCCACGATTTTACAAAATGGAAACGAAGCGGAATAACCTTTTCAATCCCCCTTAAATCATCAATAAATGCCATGAATAACCCTCGTTAAACGTTGATTAAATGTCTTCCGCCACATACTATATAGCCACACCCTTTGTTGGTTTTGCTGCATACACCAGCTTGAATGTCCCCTGCTGGACTTTATTTTTTCCGTCACTTCCACGCTTCGGAACACCCGTCACAAATGCACTGCCAGACCACTCCTCAGCACCAGTAGTCTTCCCGTCCGGGTAAAACTTCACTGATGCGATCACGGTCTTTGCATCAAATGCTGCCCATAGCGCCACCTGTCCAGTTGTATCTGCAGAGTCCAGGCTGCAGGTCACCTCAATCGACCGAGGTTCCTTCGCTGCTCCTATACCAAGCACTTCCGGTTCGTCATCGTGTAAAGACTCGGAAAGAATCGCCTCCCGTTCCGGTATCGTGAACGTTGTGGTGATAATGTGCTGCACCGCGGCGGTCGCCAGATACAGATCAGCGAGATTTGTCGTCTTTCTTGCCATCAGTCTCCTCCTTTTTTGTTTTTTCTACACTCTCTTTCCTTTTCCATCCTGTCTTCTGCAGGTACTCCGCCACCCACGGAAGAGCAGGGAGCACCTCACCCGATTGTGGATGTACCATATCGACATACACCTCAGTTTGCTGCATTTGCAACTCCATCTACAGTTTGATATTCAGTTTTGTACGTTATTGAGACTTTCGTATGCTTCAAAGCTCCCAACGTCACAAATTCCCGACGCTCACCGCCATAAATAAGGTTTGTCGCCAGACTATTGAAAAACCGACCACCGACACGATCTCCATAAAGCGCCGCCTCCACCTCCACCTGTACCTGACCTGATACCGTATAATCATCACCGCCCACATACACATCAACCACCAGTTCCACCTCTTTCTGAGTCGCTTTTGTCGTCCCCCCAGTTGGAGTCTCACCACCAAGCGACACACACAACCCCGGCATTGTCCCTGGAGTCAACGGGTGAACACGCCCTTGATACACTCGGGAACCCGTCGTCGGCAACCCCGTCAAAAGTGTCATCAAACGCGAAAGAATCTGTGTCTGCACATGGCTCATATCGGCATCTCCACCTGTGAAGAAAAATTAACCACAATTCCATAAGCCCAGGCACCCTTAACCTCCGTCACAAAGTCATCCTGTACCAACTCCCCACCATCAACACAGCCTGCAGGGAGAAATCCGATCAACCGCAAAGCACAGATATCAAGCAGCTCATAAATTCCCGACCCACTATCCCGAGCCGCAAGCGACCGGGAAAAAATCTGTACCTCATACGACATGGTTCTATCCTGCACAACAATCGAGCCCGCAACACGCTTACTTCCATACTTGCTGCCCACGTACCGTACAACCACCGCACCAGTCTGAGCCAACTGGAGTAAAAGCTGCTCACTCGGGTTACTCGGGTACGACTCAACCCTCACCGGAGCCACAATAGGATCTCCGTCAAGCACCGGCATCATCTTGATCAGCTCCGGTACACCCTCAATCTCAGCCTGCAGCCGATCTTTGATAGCCTCCTCGATGGCAACAATCACACTCACTGCACAACAGGTGTAAAATTAATCCAGGTGCCTTCCGGAATATCCGCCTTCGCAGGCACCCAACTTTTCCTATCCTGAGAGGGGAGCCATACCGGCCAATCTTTCACCATCTTGCCCAACCGGGCTACACCTGTAGTTTCACCTGGTGCGACCAAAATTCGGGACTGCCCGCACCCACTAACCATCAGGGTGCTTGCCAGGCAACAGGATATCAGCCATACCCGACTCAACAACAATCTTTTCAAACTCATCATCAGCCACTCCCCTCCCCGGAGCATTTACCAGTTCATCGCTCATTATTGATCTGACAGCCGCCCGCAACAACGGCAAAACCGTTGGAGACATTGCTGCGCTCAGCAACAACGCCAGAGCCTTCTCCAACAAAGCCATCCTCAGTCCGAAATCTTAAACGCTGACCGAACCTTTGCGAGGATTGGTTCAACAACTGCGTCGTCGATTGGTGTTACCGTGGAGTCAACAAGACCCTGCAGATTGTCGATCACCGCGTCAGCGGCTAACTCAATTTTCTCGTCAGGAACATATGCCAGCATCGCTTTGATGGCCGTCTCAAGAAACGAGGCTACTGTAGTTTCAATAGAATTCATCATAAGAGTTCTCCATTTATCGGTTTTAAGTTTTACTTGTTATGAAATCAACTCGAAATGCACCAGGTCATCAAAGACATTATCAATCACCTGCGTATCGCCATCCCAGTCTCCACCCCACCTGATCGGGATCCCCCTGATCTTGGCAATGCCAAGAACAAACCCGGCAAAAAGCGTCATCCGCTCCCGATCTTGCCAATCAATCGGGCGTGATGGCCGATCAAAAGGCCCGACATCAACCGCCAGAGAGACAACGGGGTTGTGCTTGCTCTTTGGCCAAGGCGTTTTTGAGTTCCCGCCCCGAACAGCGGCGTCCTGATCTGCCTTTGATCGATGACCACAAAGCACTACACAGTCAAAATGCGTGACGACCTCACGAAAAAGAGACTGCAAACGAGGGTCACAAGTCGCCAACCGCTCCTCTGATATCTTCCCAAAACTTGCCATAAATCAAAATCCTCTTACCATCAGGGGAAGGAACCCCGTTTAATCGCGTTAAATGATACTTTAGCGGACAAAAACACCCCACCAAACGAATATTGACACTCCCGACCCATCAGCCACCGCCAGAGAGCCCTCTACAGCTCATCCAGGTTAATCACCGGTAGAGGGTAATCATCATCCAGCAAGCCACCCATAAAGCCCTGGCGAAACCTATGCCTGGTGTACGACACCATGGGAGCATGCGCTTCAGCGACCGTATCCGTTCCCCCCGTATCAATCCGGAACGTATTGGCCGTTATCGCCCTCAACTTATCCTGGAGCCGCTTGTACGACTGCTGCAAGGAATCACTCACCTCATCACCCATCCGCCGCACAAGCAAGTAATACCGCATCAATTGCGCAGTCAACTCAACAATCTCATCCGGAACAGGATCAAACGGCACCGTATACAACCCCCGGCAAAACAAATGCACATCAGTCACTGCCGACGCATTACACGCCTCCAGATTCGCCAGTGCGGCCGCATCCATCGTCCCCGAGTTATAATCATCACAGCACTCAATGATCTTCTGCAGAGGCATAACCCCCTGCAGATATGTCACATCAACGTACAGCATCAACCACCCTCCTCAATCGCCAATATTGCGGAAGTAAACGCCTCTTCATAAGCCTCCACCCAATCATCGACATCAGTACTCGGCACGATGATCGTCTGGCAAAAAATCATCATTCAGCGACGCGGCAGTGAGTCCCACAATATCAGTAATAGCCGGAGCCGACGGTGACTGAGGCACCAATGGTTCGACATGCGTCCCCATCTCATCAAGAGCCATACCTTACCCTATAAATAAATTATAAAACCGATTAAAGCCGGACACCAGGCAACACCGCAACGCTCCGCACATTCAGCGCCCGCGAGTCTGTGCGCAACTCTACGAGCTGCTCATAAAAGTTTCCGACCTTTGTCATCGCATAAACCTTCAAGCCATTCTTTGTTGTCATCATCGAGAAGAACTCCTTGGCGCCAGATCGGAACGCATAGACACTTGAGCAATCCGTACTGGTACCCTTCGTCTCTGTCTGCGGGATAATTTCCGACCCATCAAACTTGAACCCTGCATGAACCACAGGCACACCATTAAACGTGTTGATGAGCCTGCCGTACTTGTCAACTGTCGTGCCACACTCCGCAGCCGCAAACGAGCTAAGCCGAGCCCACACCAAGCTGTTCATAACCAAGCACTGCGCGCCAAACGCCACGCTCATAATTAATAGCTGCAACGCCTCCTTAAACTTCATTTGGCTCGCCACTGCGGTATCGCTGATACCCGCAAGTACCTGCATACCGTTCGCGCCCATATTGGTCAGAGTCTGGCTCGCAGCAAGTGCAGCAACGGTTTTCTTCAGTCCATTAAACTGCACCGGCGTCTGAGTGGAATCGCCAACCACCAAAAACTCATTAATGTTGCGCCCAAGCGTAAGTCCAAATGATGCCAGTTCACGCTGCATCTCGGAAGGGATGTCGCCACCCTCTTCCTCATAGCCCACATCAAGTCGTATTGCCTTGCCCAGCGTGGTCAGCGAATAATTGGCATACGAAGGTTCAACCACAAGAGGCGAAGCGTAATCGGAGCCTATGGTACGGAACGTCGCACCGGTGTTAACATTCGCATCCGTACGCACCTTAGCCGTACCGCCTGGCGAATAAAAAAAATGGACATAATCCAGAAGCGGGGCTGCAAGCCGGATATTGTCAAGTACAAGCCGTGAAAGATCATCACTGGAAGAAACCTCATACAGTAAACCCATAATCGTTTTAGTTATAGTCGTTAATCAATCCGCCCTGAATATTCTGTTTTCATCCTCATCTCCGAGTAGCTACACCGACCCAGCCTTTGCTGCCTCAAACTGCTCCATCAGAACCAGTTGCACAGGATCGACTCCTGGAGAGGATTCTTCCACGACTTTCGCTTTGTCACTCGTGGCAACAGTCTCAAAGCTCACCGCAGGTTTTGCTCCGGAAATCATAGTACAGAACACATCGTATGCGCTCTGCTCAACACTCTTTCCGTCCTCTTCGAACGTCAGCGGTTGTTTGATCTCCTGCAATGCAGTCAGGATCGCAACAACCTGCGGCTTCACCCTGGGCGTTACGACGGTTACATGATCGGCGCAGAACTGTTCTATAACAACTGCCTGTCGTCTCTTCGTCTCATCGGCAACCTGTGTCAACAAGATTGCGTTCTCGACTATCAGCCGATCCATCTTTTCTTTCTCGTAAACGGTCATAGGGGAGTCCTCCTCATAAGTCATAGGGGAGTCCTCCTCATAAGTTGGTGTTGGTACGGCCTCGCCATTCTCTAACTCCACGTCGGGAGGCAGAGGCTCTTTCAGCATTGCAATCATGTATGGCGGAAAGTACTTATCTGCGGCATCAATGCCGCTCTGATCGATCTCACGGTCACGGATGCGCTGAATCACCGATGCGACATCGTCCATCCAGATCTGGAGTCTCCACTTCCAGTCCGCCTCAAAAGCCTCTTTCAGACCAAGGTCGTCTGCCTGGAACTCTACCTCTTCTTTGTAGACCGGCGCAACAACAGTAGCCGAAGCCTCAAACGCCGACCCAAGACCAGTCACCGCAGGGTTATCGGTAAATCCGATGTGCACGATCTCACCCTTCAGTCCAAGTCCGATGCTCACCTCGCTGATTCCGACCTTCTTCAAGCCTTTGAGGAACTCCGTGGCCATCTCCTTTGGCACCACAGACAAATACGTCCTGCCACCATTTTCGAAAACTTCGAGGCTGTCACGCTCGGCATAACCAAGTACCGGTAAATTGTTTTCAGGGTGCCGGAACGTGTAAGGGATCAACACCGGAGAGTGCTCCAGGGAACTCTCATAGACACCATGAACCCTTTCCGGAGGCCACACAGCCTCCTCAGGGTTACTCTTCCGATGTACCCCGGAAGCAAAAATGTAGTGCCGTTTAAAGCTCAATTTCATTGCCGTTTAATTAAAGTTCACCAAAGTTCACCCACTGATATAGCAAGCAACTTACCCCCTCGCATCGGCTAATCTGGTGTGCAATTCTTCGCCGAAACGATTCAACGACAAGCATCTTTGGATATAGGCACCATCTCCTTGGTAAGTTGTTAGCGTAAGCTCAACAACCAGTCACAAAATCACTGCACCATGGACTTTTTACCATCCAATGCCACAGATCTTGCCAAGACACTTGGCATTGCCGTTCTCCTTTTTTTTAGCGTGCTGGTCGTTGGCGGTCTCATGATTTCCTATATGCGCATCGAAACACGCAAGTGGGAAGATCGGGAGAAGCACGCGACTGTTGTTTACCAATCGATCATTAAGCGGGTAGCCGAAAGCCAGGAGAAGGAATATCATTTGCTCAAGGCCACGCTCGATGATAATCGTGATCAAATATCAATCAACCGTGGTCTTGTCGAGCGCATCAAAACAATGCAGCGTGACCACGAAACCTCCATGCGCGACATCTTCGACAAGCTATCGCGGATCCTTGAAGACCGCTGCCGGCACCACCTCATCAATACTCCCAAGCCAAAACAGTCATGAGTATCCTCTCAGATCTTCGCCTCAAACACCGAGGCCAGCTCGATCAGCTCCGCAAACAGCGAGCAAATCTCGAAAGTGCGGCAAACGACGCCCTCATCATCGTCCTGATGAAATCCGACCCGCACGCACCCATCGAAACCCTGAGCACAGACGCCATTCTGCGTGCCGCAAAAAACCTGCACGATACCGTCACCGTCATCAAGACCGTTGACAATCAGATCGCGATGATCGACGAAGAGCTGAACGGATAAGAGATGGCCAAAAAAGCGGAACTATACACGGAAGCCGAACGGCTCTACGTGCAAGAACATCTCGGGCAGGCCGACATAGCCCAGCGCCTGGGCGTGGCCGAGCGAACGATACGCTATTGGGCAACGGAAGGGAAGTGGAGCGATAAAAGGGGGGAACTTGCAGAGACGACCGGCAAGACCCACGAAAAGCTCTACAAGCTCATCCAGAGCCTCACGGACAAAGCAATACAGTCTTGCGAGAATGGTGAGGAACCAAGCCAGAGCCAACTCTACTTCATCGGCAAGATGGCGCCACTGCTCCTCAAGCTCCAGACCTACGAACAACACGAAGAAGCTGCAACTGAGCCCGAAGCCGAAAAGCCGAAGCAGCTAACCGACGACACCATCCGCCGTATTGAGGAAGAGATCCTCGGCATCCGGAGAGCGTGACGATGGCACCAAACCTTAACCGATACTTTCTTCCGTACCAGATCGCCTGGTTGATCGACGACAGTCCCTTTAAAATTTGGGGGAAAACCAGGAGGGGAGGAATGACTTATGTGCAAAGCTATGAAGACGTTCGGGATGCCGTAGCCGGTCGCTGGGACGTCTGGTTTTCATCGGCAGATGAGACCGCAGGCAGGGAGTACATCCTTTACTGCGAGATGTGGGCAAAGTTATTCAACGAAGCCGCCAAGGCTTTCGACGAGCAGGTACTCGATGACGATGGCCATCCGATCACCGTGAAACGCATCACCTTCCGCAACGGTATGCGCATCACAGCACTTACCAGTTCGCCAAGTCAGTTCCGCAGCAAGGGTGGAAAAGTTGTGCTCGACGAATTTGCCTGGAACAAAGATCAGGACGCCCTATGGGCTGCCGCTGAACCGGTCACAACCTGGGGATTCCCGTTGCGCATCATCTCGACGCACAACGGCATGAGCTGCCGCTTCTATAAACTGATCCAGAACGCTGCAGCCGTCGGGGCTGTCGTCCACAAAACCACCATCTACGATGCTGTCGAGCAAGGCCTTTTGGACAAGATTTACGGCCGCAAGACCACGCCTGCCGAACGGATCAAGTGGCTCAACGAGAAACGCTCCAAGGCCGGGCCTACATCGTGGGATCAGGAGTACTGCTGCAACCCGATCGACGAATCGACCGCATTCCTCACTTACGGCCTCATCGAAGGATGCACTGAGAAAGGATTGCTGCTGGCGCTCGAAGAACTCCGCAACCCCTTTGTCCTTGGTATGGACATTGGCCGAAAGCGCAACCTCTCCGTCATCTGGGTTAACGAGCTTGCCGGACGTCGGCACCTGACGCGCATCGTCCATCCGATGGAAAAGACCGCCTTCAGGATCCAGTACGCCACGCTCAAGACCTACCTGCAGCACCCGCTTTGTCATCGGGCCAGCATAGACAATGGAGGCATGGGCGCACAGATCGCCGAAGATGCACAGACCGATTTCGGCATCTACCGTGTAGAATCCGTCACTTTCAACAATGCCGGTAAGAGCCGCATGGCCGAACTGGTCAAGACATTGATTGAAGATCGTGACTTCCTGCTGCCCGGATACGGCCCGCTTGCTGACGTCATCCGTGAAGACTTTCATAGCATGAGGCAGGTCGTCAGCGCCGCAGGCAACACTCGGTTCGACCCTTCCGAGAATGAAGAGAACCCGAACAGCCACGCAGATTTCTTCTGGTCGGCAGCTCTGGCCGTCAACGCCGGAGGCACCACCGCACCCGAAATCATTGGATCAATCACTACGAAGAGCATGGATGAGATCATCGAACGAAATCGACGTCTCGACGCAATTTTTGAAGGCTACGAAGGCCGATTCGACCACTCTTTAACCCGGACATTCCGATAATGCCACGCATCACCACATCAAAAACCATTACGCAGGAAATCGCTGTCCGCACCTACGTCGAAGCGGCCCTCCATGTCACGCGCCTCCTGCCGCACCCGTCGAAAGTGCTCAGCAACATCTGCCAGCGTATCGACGTCTACGACACCATCATCAAGCAGCCCGACGTTGCCGCTGTTGCACGGCGGTTCCGCGATGCAATCAAGGCACTCGAATGGGACGTTACCCGCACCACTGATCGCAGCCAGCGTGCCGAATGGGCCAAGAGCGTCATCAAAGCCCTGCCGCTCAACACCATCATCCCTGCAGCATGTTCCGCTCGTGACTATGGATACACGGTCTTCGAAGTGATGTGGGCTCAGGTCGATGGCCAGCTCCGCATCATCAACCTTGAAGAAAAACCTCGCGAATGGTTTTGTTTTGACCAGGAGAACAAACTCATCCTTATCACCCGTGCCAACCCGCAAGGGTTACGAGTGGACGAGAACTGGCCAAAAAAGTTTTTAGTAGTCCAGCACGAAGCGAGCTATAAAAACCCTTACGGCAATGGGTTGCTTGATGAAACGTACTGGTATGCCAAAGGCCTCGCCGCCAATTTTGAATTCCATATTTCATTTCTTGAGGACGACGGAAGGGATCACTGGATGGGATGGGTTCCGCAGAGTAGCACCAACGAGTATAAGATAAAGGTCGAAGCTACACTCCGTGCATTGCGCAACGCAGCCGTAGCCGTCATCGAAGAGGGCACACGAGTAGAAAAAATCGAGAATAAGGGGCGCACATCTACCTCCGAAGCATACGAGATATTCAAAAAGTCCTGCCGGGGGACCATCAACATGCTCTGGCTCGGATCCGACCTTGCAACCAACGCCCAGGGTACCGGCTCGTACGCCAGCTCAAAGAGCGGCATCGAAATTCAGAGTTCGGCCATCGACTCAGGCAAAGAACTTGCCGAAGACCTCATTAACCAGGCACTCGCATGGATGCTTGAACTCAACAATGTTCCCGACGACGGCTCAGTTCGGTTCGAACTCTTCGACCCACCGGAGAACGACAAAACGCAAGCAGATATCGATCATATATACGCACAGGCCACCGGACGGAAACCGAGTGACCAGCTCCTCGCCAAACGGGGATACGAGCCGGGAGACTGGGTAGACTCTGCGTCAAGGGCGCAACCCACCGGAGTTGCTCAATCCTTTGAATCAGGCTACGACATCAACGCACTGATCGAGGCCGCTGAAGCCTTAAAAAAAAAGCACTGACGGCAAAAAGTCCCGCCGACATCCTCGACGCCCTCCCCGACAATGATTTTATCGCTGCCTGGTCGCTCGCCCTCGAATCCGCGATGAACAACGCTTGGGATCGTGGCGCACGACACATGGACGCCCTCACCGGTACAAGCCGATCATCGGCTACATTCGAAGGCGACACTATCAATCTGCCAATCTCCTTCGGCAACAAGGATGCTGCTGCTTTCCACCGAGTCAAATCCATTACCTCGGCGATCATCAAGGACGCCGAGCTTGCTGAAGCGATCAAAGAGAGTCTTGCCCAGGCGCTTGAAACCGGGCAGAGCCTAGCCGAATGGAAAAAGGATGCAGGCACCGTTTTTGACAAACTTGGCATCTCACGTCTAAACTCCTGGCAGGCCGAGTTCATCTACAGCAACGAAAGCGGGCTCGCTTACGGGGCAGGTAAGTGGGCCAAACTGCAAGCGGTAAAAAGCAGCTTTCCCTACTGGCGCTTCTCAACAATGAAGGATCACCGAGTCCGTCCGACTCACCGCCTCCTTGAAGGTAAGGTCTTTGCAGCGGACAACAAACAGTTCTTCCCGCCCATCGGCTGGCTCTGCCGTTGTGTTGCCATACCGATCAGCCGCAGGGAAGCCGAAAATCTCGGTATCACCAAGCCCGACACCGTCACTCCAGAGATGCAGGCAGAACTGAAAAACGCTGAATTCGTCGGCGAAAAGGTCGGACTTTTCGAAGACTGGCTCAACGAAAAAATGAAAACCCTCGACTTTCTACGGAAGGAACTGATAAAAGCGGCCGTAGCTGACATCCAGCTTGGAATCTCTGAGACGTATACCGCCTATACCGCAAGCGGAAAGTTTACAGAGGTAACCAACAACAAAGAGACCGGCGCGTTCATTTTCAAACACCTTGATGCTGACCAGCACGATCTCAAAGCCAACCTCGACGCGGCAGAACGGCTCTACACAAACGACTGGTCAGTCGTCATCAACAAGCATGGCTATGCGCTGAACGAGAAGAATCCTGAACTTACCATCATCGATAAACAGGGCCGGAGGTGGCTCTCTGACCTCAAGACACCGAAAACAACCGTCAGTAAAGGGGTAAAAAATGCCGTAGAGAGTGCTGTCAAACAAGAATTATCGCATGTCGTCATCGACATCGCGACTGGCTCATCACTCAACAATGTTGCAGAAGGTATTACCCGCAGCTTTGGTAAATGCCATTCCATGCAGCGCATTATCATCTTGATGGGGCCTAATGCCGCCGAAATAACAAGGGACGACTATGCGATGGGAAAGGTGCTTGTGGAGCTTAAAAGAAGGCTGAAATAAAAAATGCGATGCGGGGAAGACCGGAGCCTTTCCCCTGGGTGGGTCGGCATTACCCGTTAACCCTCCTCATCGCAAAATCAATATACCAACATCGTACGAAACCACAAAACATCATGAGCAGCCCTATTCTTAGCATAAAAATAATCGGTCTTTCCGAGGCTGAAAGCCTGATCGGACGCCTTCCTACCCTGTTCAAAGCCGTCCTTACCGACAGCTACACCCTTGCAGGCATCGGAACGGTACTGCTCAAGAGCGCCATCACCACACTCGACCAGGGAGGACGCCCCCTCTACAAGCCTCTCGCACAGAGCACCATAAACCAGCGCTGGCACAAAGAACAAAAGCGCACTCCAGGTAATCGTGCCAACCGCCAAGGCATCGTCTCAAACCAGCCCTTAAAAAAAACCGGCATCCTGCGTGAATCGCTCACTTACACCGTAAGCGGCAACAGCCTCACCCTCAACTCGATCGGATACCTCAAATATCACCAGTTTGAAGCTGACAGAATCAAAGCACGCTTCCCGGCACGGCCCGTCTGGGGAATCCACGACGAAGACAGGGCCGACATCGCCGATATCATCACCGAGCAACTCAGCAATGCCATAACATCATACACACGCGCATGAACATCACACCCAACACCATAGCAAACCGCAGCAGCAATCAGCTCCAGATGACGGAGCTGCTCGGCAAACTCAAGGCCGCTGGCGTTCGGCAGGATGACGTCGCCGCCCTTGGCTGTAAAACCGAACCCGAAGCACTCAGGCAAGCTGCCCAGCACCTCACACCAGCCACCACCGGCGAAATCATTGACGCACTGCATGAGATTGAGCGCATCAAGCTCAAAACCTATCAGAGCGTCAAAGTAGCCGGAATCGAACCACCACCCTACGCAGGAATACCTGATAGCCTGAAAGGCATCAGCAAAGCCGACCTCCGCACCGTTGTCGACAAGTGCCGTAAAACCACTTTCGCCAGTGGAAACAAGTATCAGCCACTACCGACGCACGACGAATCCTGGCAAATCTACGCTGCCGTCTTTCAGGAATCCCACATTATCCGTCAACGCGCAAAACACCTCAAGACAGGAGCCATCCCAACCTTCAACGACGACGAAATCAGGAACGCCGCCACATGGGGATTCTGGCACGATATGACCCTTGACCTGCGCAGGCGAGCATTCCAGCTCCTGCCCGACGACGTCCAGAACTCCATCGCCAACCGGTGCAAAGGCAACCCCGACAGCGCAATGCAGGCCACAAAAGAACACTACGATGAACTGTACCCCTGACGCATTCTTATTCTATACATCTTGCGGAAGTCAAAAAATATATCTATGATGAACAAAACCCCACACTCATCATGTTTAAACACGAACTGCTTGACTTCATCGCCACCCATGCGAGCCCCCAAACGGCTGCTCTTGTGCAGCAATCATTTGGGGGAGAGTCCTTCTATATTCCGAAACGCAAAACCGACGAAAAGCAGGCCTTTATCGAAAACAATTTTGGTAAAATGGACACCCGCCACCTTGCCCGAGCAACCGGCCTAAGCGTCCGTGCCGTCCAGCTCCGCCTCAACCGCCCCATCAGCAAAGGTCAGCAACAACTATTCTGACAACAAAAAAGCCCTGGCTCATCACCAGGGCTTTTTGCTGATAAACCTTCGTTTAACAGACTTTATAGGTAAATTTACCGAATAAACGACAGCACCCGTAACTTCCAAACACCCTTTTCAACCTGCTCAATTTTTCCCGCGTAAACTGTCCTGAGCATAGCTCCGAACGAATTCTGTGAATCAACCCACGAGACCACAGTGTAGACTTGTCCCTCTCGATGAATACTCGTGTTATCCCGCTCCGAATCCGGAAACTGTGCCGTTGAAGGAGCCTTCAGCCTCAACTTCACATACTCCTTCGTGTAATAAAACGCCCCAAAAGAATCATCACGCTCAATCCACGATAAATCCGGCTTCGCGGGTGCTTTCGACTTCAAAGACCCATCATTTCCTAAAAAAAACGCAATCACAAAAGCCACAAGAACAACACTGAACACGATCGATGCCCCAAGGTTGATATTACTCGGAGTATAGTCTTGCCGCGAAGGTTGCCCGCTGTAAGGATTATCAGCCATAATAACACCCCGGAAAGTTAACAATACTGCATAGTACGTAAATCAAATAATAATCACACAAGATAATCTACCGTTCTATCTGCGCACGCATTTGCTCAAGCGCAAACTTGATCCGCCCGACGTGATCCCGCTCGATCCACTCCGGACTGCCAATATCAAACCGCTTGTACAAAAAGGTGTGGTATGCTGACAAGGCATCACGCCGATTTGTCTGCCTTGTAACATCCATCCACATCGCTTCAAGCATGCGCAGTTGGCGGCCAGTTGCCATCAACGCCGACCGCCCCTTCAACTCCCGATACGGCTGCCGAAACTGCTGATGCTCTTGGATTCTGTCAACCATCTCCTGTAAAACCTTTGCCACAGCATGCCCCTGGGTGATCGTCAACTCCTTACAGCTTTCAACATCATAGCCCCACAACAAAGACCGGTAGTTCTCCTCCGAGATTCCCGATAATCCCTGCAGCGTCTTGATCCGCCGCACAATCATCGGCGGCAACTCATACTTCACCGTCATAGCTCAATGACCTCCAACCCCTCAAGCTTTTTATACTGGCGGATGAGCACTGAAGCTGTCGGAAAACAGTAGTCGAACGATACTCTCACCTTATCCGGATACTTCTTTTTCAGGCTGTTAACCGCCGCCAACTCACGCTTGCTTTTCCCGGCCAGTTCCCCTTTTTTAAAAAGAGTGATTGTTTGCGTCCTCTTCCTCCAAACCTTTTCAACAAAGGGGTCGTAATGCTTGCTCTCTTTCCATCCATTTGCAGGCTGTATCTTCTCATCGATATAGACGAACAGCTTGTACGAAAAGCCCGACTTTGCTGTGTTCAACCAGCGGATAGTAAGTTTCCTTCCGTCAAGGCTGAACGTTGTGCTTAAAAAGAGGCTATTCAATTCTTCCTCAAGAACCTTCCACTTCTCCGCTGAAATTGCCATTTCCGTCAAATTTTATTTATGAAACTATACCTTTACCAGACCGGAAGGAATCGAACCTCCGACGCGCTTATGCCAAACGCGCCACACCCATCAGTCTGGTACAACAATCAGTACTCCTCCTTCAGCTTTTCAACTGTTGATTTCATCCCATACTCGATATCCTCAGACCGCACAGCCCCGTCCAGCACGAGCAGCTCCGCCAGCGCAATTATAGCGCCAAAAGAAACCGCCAAAGGCACCCCGTTCAACACTTTTGCCTTTCCCCTCTTCTCGTAAAGACCATAATTAATAATCCTCTGAGAGGAAGAACACACCGCCAAAGCAGCTTCATCTGTCGTCGCGAGTATCTTATCGAGATCCCGATACTTCGGCGGCTTAACCGACCGCTCAAACGGCGTCCCGTTCGCCTGCTTTGATGCCGACAAGGCGTACTGTTCCGCAGCATGAGCACGGGCTCTTATCGCTTCCCCCTTCGAGTTGCACCACAAGTGAAAAACCTGTTTTTTCCCGACATGCAAATAAGACCGCCACATCCGTCTTTTCGCGGAATAAGATACCCCAACGACATACTTTGTGTCCGTTAGGTCAATCTCAACGCTCTGAGCAACCGACGGCATCACCTTCGCGATAAACGTCGTCGCCGCCGGTAACCGCTTCCGCTTACTCATATTGACTCTCCGGAAATTTCAGAGAAATATTGACATCGGCAACCCTCGACCCAAGCCTCAAAAGCCAAAGCCCGGCACACAAAACCATGGTGCCAAACCACAACCGAATAGCAACCAGACTCGGATTTATCATTTCTTTCATCCCAGACATAAACGAGCCGAATGCTATGATCAACATCACCCACCCGCAAATTATCCATACAGTAACGACCACCCGTACATTCTCCGAACTCACAGCACACCTCCCTTGGGTCTGTTTTGCTCATCAGCAAGCACTTTTAACCCGGTCGCAAGAGCCTCAACAGACCCGCAAACCGATTTCAATGCCTCTTCTATCGCCATCATCCTCTCATCTAACTGCGACACGCTCGTTATTACCCGATTCCACATGATGTACGTCGTGATCTCTTGCTGATGATCCACGTATCCCGCCGTAAATGGATTACTCATGATCCACACCCTCCATAAATTGTAGTTCAATTTTACTGCGGATAATCCGCACCATCTGCGGATCCCGCAACAGCTCTGCAAAAGCAAACTGGCACTCAAAAGCGTCCATGGGAAAAGACATTATCATCTCATCCACAAGCACTTTCAAAGCCCTTTTTACCACCGGTTGCAGCTTCATTTTGCACCTCCATACAACCGATCTATCACGCCGTCACACTTGATCGACCGCCCCGTTTTAAACCCATTTGCGCCCCGGAAAAAGCCCCAATGGGGCTCATACCCAGCAATTTCAGGCCCCGGCTTCCGCATCGTGACGCCCTGATGCGTCACCAGCGTCCTTTTATAATCACCCCGGCACAAATCCATCTCACACGGCATCATCTTCTCATTTACAGTCTTGATAAAATGTATCTTTTGACCGCAAGCCGGGCAAAACTGAGGCCCACGCACACCCTTCAGCTCCACCAGCTCCTTGTTATCCCTCAGTTCAGGCCTCTCCGAAACGTCAGAATATCCGTTCCGGATAACCTTCTCATCGACAAACACCTTTACCATAATATCTTCCCTCCCAGTTAAAAAATTTTGACAGACTCAGCCGTATCAACAATCATCCGCTCCGTCAGCACTTCGCCAGCCTTGATCCTCGGCAAAATGTTGTACGTCAGCGTCTCCAAAAACCGCGCAGACCCGCCAGACGCCTTCAAAAAAGCACTCGCAAACCCGTTCAACTCAGCTATTTCCGTACCAACCAGCGCAGACACATCACTCAACCCAAGGTCGGCAACCCGCATCCGCAGCTTGAACCGGTCAACCAGATACTCATGGCTCTTCCGCGCACGAGCCAGCATCGTGTAAAAATTCTCCTGCCCGATAAACAGCAGCCCACACCCGCTCCAGTCATTAATCTGACGCACCGCATCCAGCAGCTCCAGCGGGATATTCTCAGCTTCATCAATAATCACAAGGCTTTTTGCCTGCTGCAGCTTCTCGCAAATCTTCACAAGCATCCCGTAAGCGCTCTTTTCCGTAGCATCAAGCGGAGCCGCAATAGCACCGATAAGCTGCGTACGTGTCATAAACGACGACGTGCGGATATAAATCACATTGCTGTTCGATGCCGCGTACATCTCCGCAGCCGTCGTCTTCCCGCGTCCACCGCTACCCGTCAACAACCCCATCAAACCTTGCTGCTGGCAGCTCTTAGCCACACTGAACACAATGTTCGTCACCGACGTATTCACCCGCCGGAACTTCCGAGATATCACGTTTCCCGAAAAAAACCGCTTCTGCAAAATCCGCTCCAATGCCGACCGCAAAGCAATCTCAAACGTCCTGTCATCATTTTTTGAGTACGTGCCCTTCAGCCAGGTGGAGAGCGCAGCGCCTGAATACCCCGCCTCATCAGCAATCGACTTCTGAGACGCACCATTCTGGCAAATCAGCTTCACCAATCCCTGCAACTCATCCACGCTCATCGTCTGCACCGCCTCCGCCCCCGGAAGCATTGCCACTTGTGTAGTTTCACTCATTGTCGTAGTTTTTAAGGTTGTAGTTGTTCTTTCTTTCCCGTAACAGACCGCCGGTGTCCGCCGGTGGCCTGTTTTTTATCACTCAAAACTCATCCTCATCACCGCCATAGTACGCGGCAGCAAGCCTCAAATTCTCCAGATTCATCCTGTCCCGCTCATCTTGAGTCATCCGTCCCCTCGCACCATCCGTACCCGTCGCCACCTCCGCCACCGCCTTCCGACGCTGCTCAAGCTCCCGCGTAGACGGCACAACCTGCGCCACCTGAGACGCCATCGCATCATAAAACCCGGTCGCAATCTGGCTCCGAGCCATACTCTTTGCCGCACTCTTCAACGCACCCTGCTCATCAAGAGCCGCAACAAGCCGGGCCCGATCCTCATCACTGCCAAGGTTCCTCGCTGATGGATGGTGCCCACTCATCAAACTATCCGTAGCCTCACAAATCAGCGTCTCACCCCGCTCATCAAACACAAAAACCCGCTCCGACCCCATGGTGTCAAGCAAATCATACCGCACCACAAACCGCTTCTCACCACTCTTGTACCCGAACAGCTCCGGCGCATAAAACTCACGCCCAAACAACCTGATTTTGCTGTTATGCACCGTCCGCACCTCACCCGCCATCATCAAAAACTGCAACTCAGCATCACCAATCAGCCGATGCTCAAAGTCCGCTTTCAGCCGCACCCGAGCGATCGACTCCTCATACACCTCCAACGGCCTCCGACCAGGATGAAAAGCACTCTTCGAAGCCGGAGTCGTCGCATACTCCCGGATCCACTCCAACAGCATCATATTCACCTCCGTCACCTCCGGAATCGCGCCACCCGTCATCCGCTCACGCAAATCACGAGCAATCTTCTCATTCCGATGGTCCGACGCTACCCGGTTCGGTACCGAGTTCCCCAAATACGTCGGCATCCGCTTCTCAAACTCATGCATCGTCCCGAAATACCGCTCGATAGGCTTCGACTGACCATGGTAAGGCAGCGCATTCAAACACTCGATGAATCCGAAAGGCTTCAGCCGCTCAAACAGCCCGAGGAACTCCCGTTCGCCAAAAATATTCAGCGATTTCCGCTCCTTCTTCCCGAAATACTTACTGTTAAAAGCCCGGCCATTGTCTACATACATTTCACGAGGCACGAACCCTATGGTCTTGATCGCTCGCCGATAGGCCGACGCAATCACGGCCGTATTCTCCGAAGCCGCAAAATCCCAACCAACCGGCATTCCTGAATGGAAATCAAACACCAGAACAAGCGTCATCCGCTTCGGCTTCCCGGATATCGGGTCACGCATCGTGAAATTGAACGTATGCCCGTCAGAAACCAGCTTGTCACCAACCTCAATCTTGTCATTATCCCGCCGCAACGAAGGCAAATGCCTGTCATTCAACGCCTTCTCACCATCCCGCATCAAATCGTGCAGATAGGCATTCTCGACAGAGTGCTTTCTCACCCAACGGGCAAGCGTCGCATCACTGCACCGCACCGGATACCCCTCCGACGCAAGCTTCTTCTTCGCATACTGAACAATCTCCGCATACGTCAGCGAGTTCGGATGCAAAGCAAACTCCATCAACGCCTCACCCTCACGCATACTCACCATCATAATATCCCGAATAGCTCCGTACTTTGTGGCCAACCCATACGGATCACCATCAGCCGCCTTCAGCATCTTCTGCCAAACATCCAGCGTCTTCCAGTGTACACTCCCTATAACCGCCCGTTCTTCCTCAAGTTCAAGGTACCCGCCACGATTAAACCGCTCGCAAAACGCCGCCTTCCGGTCAAGCAGCTTTCCCTTTCCCGACCGGATAAACGCCTGGTAAAGTTTCAAGACAGAATTCCGCTTCAGCGCCCGGTCAGCATTATAATCAGTCACCCTCGACCGCTCCCGAAACGCCTCATTTCTCGCCTCGATCTGCTCCGACGTCATCGGCTGCACATCCGCCACAATCCGGTGATATTCGCGTATTCCATCAGCCGGCAACGCCGAGAAATGGATCTGATATGGACGCCTTCCATCACGCACAATCTGACGGCACTCTTTGGCGTATTTTCCATTCAAGCAACGGTACTTTATTGTGCTTTTTTGTATGCCTGATATTTGGCTGAATTGTTCAACACTTAACCATCCAGCCTGTTGCCGTAACTCACTGATTTCTTTATCACTTATGGCGTTTGGCCAGCTTTTTCCAGTTTGGCCGACTTTTTGGCCGACTTTTGGCTGACTTCCAAAACCATCTGATATAGGGATGATCGTGCTCATACCGCTTTCCGGAGAGTTTTTCTGAAGCTCTTCACAATTGCTTGGCGTTCCTGCAACTTCCTGTCAAACAACGCTGCAAGAAAAGGGTCAGGAACCTTCGACTTGAACAGCGCGGTATGCACATTCCCCGAATCACGCCCAAGTTCATCAGCAATCTCCTTCAGGATGCCCCGGTAAGGATGGCGGCGCAAATCAACGTTCTTCATGTTTTTGCTTTTTACTATCTTGTTATTACCTTGTGACGATATAAATGTAATAAAACTTATTACCCAAACAAACAGGTATCGTAATATTTTTTATGACAGAGAACATTTATTCCCAAAGACTCCTCCTCTTTATCGAAAAGAAAGGATGGTCTAAATCTGCTTTAGGGCGTGTATTAGATATAAAAAGGCAGAATATAGGCAGGTACTTCACCGGCGAAGCTGACCCAAGAAAGATTGTAATAAATTTGATACCACACGGCCTTAGCCTTGATTGGTTTTTGACCGGTGAAGGGGAGATGTATGTCAAAAAAGAAGGCCCAACAGGAGCCGACGGAGAGAAAAAAGAAAGCAACCAACACAACGCAGAGGGCGACCGCGCGCAAAACGACACAACGCCCGTTCAACACCCGCAAAACGACCGTTTAACGCCCGCGCAACAGATCGCCAACGCCAACAACGACGCACCCGCGCTACCGACGCCACACAGCCGTTTAACGCCCGCACAACAAGCCCTGAACGCCAACGCCACATCGATAGCCATCAAAACCCACCCATTCCTCTACGAAGCCATAGGCTACCGGCTTGCTGTCCACGAACTTGATATAATAGAAGGAGATATTCTCGTTATAGACCCAACCCTAACCGCCGAAAGCGGCGACATCATCCTGCGCAGCAGCCCCGAAGGCCCCGAACTCGCAAAATATCAGCCAGGAGAAAAAAACACCAAAGGCATCGTCGTCGGCCTAACCCGCCAATACCCCGCAATTCACCGCCAACCAAGCCAAGAACCACCAGCCGGATAGCTTATCCAGTAACCTGAACTGAATTTTTTTGCCAACGAAGCAACCGGCAAAACGACGCCAGAAATTCACGAACCGACAACAAAAAACCGGCAAAAAACCGGCAATCCCAAAAACTCCACTTTCTTTTCTCTTCTCTTCTATTTGTTTATAAAATAATAGAATAAAGAATTTCACAAACCAACCCACATTTCAGAAACTGCCGGTCTCTTTATAGGTATCCCTATTTTCTTCAGGAGTGGGGGTATCAGGTGTGGAACCAGGCCGAAAGCTCACCCATTACTTTGTCGGTTGTCGAGAAAACAACCAAACTTGTCGTCAACCGTCTGGATGAAAATTTTTTTCGGGTGCGCTTTAATCGCCTTACCGATCGTGAAAAAAAGTACCTGCGGGCAATGGCCGAGCTTGGCCCGGGCCCCTATCGCAGCGCCGACATCTCCACGGCTCTTGGTGTCGAAATTACAGCGCTCAGCTCCGTGCGCTCAGGGCTCATCAAAAAAGGAATGATCTACAGCCCTTCGCATGGCGTGATGGCCTTCACGGTACCTCTTTTTGATGAATTTATGCGCCGGGCGATGCCGGAAGTGGATGGGGAGTGATTGTAACGGTGTCAACTCCCTGCGTGTTCAGGTATTGATTAATACATTGATTTATAATTTTAAACAGCAGCTTGGTAACATTGCGCTGACGGGTTCTCCAGCGTTTGGCTATATACCGTTAAAGCTTGCCGAAACTTTTGTGTCGCTCAGTTTGTCGGCGACATCGCGTTGCGAAGTACGCAAAAGTACTGATGGTGAGACGTTAGATGAAGCGGAGTATCAGCGCAGCAGCACGCCCGAAAAGGTGATGAGCTTTGTATTTCAGCACCATCCATTGTTGCTCGTCATTGGTGATCCGGGTTCCGGGAAAACCACACTGCTCAAATATTATGCGCTCTACTGTCTCGATAACGAAAGGCAAAAGGAGTTTGGATTTAGTGAACCAGTGACTGTCTTTTTTCTGCCATTGCGTGAATTGAAAAAAGATGAGCATGGAGCATACCTGTCGTTACCGACAAACCTTGCTCTGTGGTCTGAAAAACAGTTTCTCACGATTGAGGAATCCTATTTTTCTGTTTGGCTTGATCAGCCGTCAATATTGATACTTCTTGATGGTCTGGATGAAATCAGCGACGTTCATGACAGAATAGCTGTTTGTAAGTGGATTGACCGGACGGTTGGGCGCTTTACCCGGGCAAGGTTTGTAATGACCTCACGAAGCATGGGTTACCGGAAAGGAGATGGTATTGAAATTGAATCAAGCCATCTAAGGGCAGACATCATGGATTTTTCAAAAGAGCAGCAGAGCGAGTTCCTGCATCGCTGGTTCAGGGCGGCATTTCTTGGTGAGCTGCCACCAGCATCCATAGATCAGTCTGAGTGGCGAAGCTGGCAAGAGCAAAAGGCCACCAGAAAAGCTGATGCCATTCTGGCGTTTCTTGGGCAGGAGAAAAACCGGAGCTTACGTTCTTTGGCAGGTGTCCCGCTCTTGTTGCAGATTATGGCGATGCTCTGGAAAGATCGCCAGTATCTGCCGGGCAGTCGTTTGGAACTCTATGATGCAGCGTTGAACTACATGCTTGATTTTAGGGATCGCCGGAGGGGAATAGACCCGTTACTTGCTGCAAAAGATGCACGGCGGGTGTTAAGTCCGGTCTCTCTCTGGATGCAGGATGGGCTGAAAACAGATGAGGTTGATCGTGCCGATATGCAGCAGCAGATGCAGGTGCAGCTCGATACGCTCTTCAATTCGATCTCTGCACAGGATTTTTGCCGTAATCTTGTTGACCGTGCGGGAGTGCTGGTTGAGTATGGCCTACCGGGCCGATTGAAATTGAGCTGAAATTCTGTGAAAAGAGCAATATCTCTTTGACCACCTATTTTCTTTCAACGAGGATAACTTCAAAATGACAAAACGATGAGCGGTCAGTATCGTACCATCAATATTCTCATTGCTTCTCCCTCTGACGTTTCAGTGGAACGTGATCGTGCTGAAAAAGTAATTCGTCGTCTGGAAATTTATGATGAACACGAGGTGCTCTTGCGGCTTATTCCGAAACGATGGGAGTTTGATGCTGCTTCCGAAATGGGGAAACCGCCCCAGAACATTATAAATCGCCAGATTGTTGATGATTGTGATTGTGCAGTTTGCATATTCTGGACAAGGATTGGTACGCCAACAACGGTTGCTCCTGGCGGTGCAGTGGAGGAACTTGAGCGTATGGTGAGTGCCGGAAAACTGGTGATGCTCTATTTTTCGATGGCTCCTCCTATTTCTCTTGATGCAATTGATTCTGATCAGTTTGCTCGTTTGGATACATGGAAAAAAACGTTGAATGACGGGAAGCGTGGACTCAGTAAGACATATAGAACTGTTGATGAGTTTGAAATCATGCTGGAGCGGGAGCTTCGGCAGCAGTTGCAGTTGCGTTTTGGATGTGGCAATGGCAGGGATAATGCCGATGACAATAACGCCGAGCTTGAGCACTATTATCGCTCCACATTGAAGGAGGAGCTGTGCATGATCAAAATTCTCGGTTTGCCCGATATTGATGGTGTGCAGGTGAAACTTGATGACACCTTTGTTCCCCTGAGAATCTCGGAGGTGTGGCGCAGCGACAAACGACTGGAGAAGAAACATGAGCTGATGCTGCATGAAGACAAGCGCCACCGTACTCCTGATGAGGTGATGCAACTGGTCTTTCCGGAGTATCGCCTGTTGCTTGTGATTGGCGATCCGGGATCAGGGAAAACCACGTTGATGAAGTATTATGCACTTTGCTGCCTCGAACAGGAGACAATGCGGCTCTTTGGTGAGAACATTCCGGTAAGGGTCTTTTACCTTCCATTGCGTGAGCTTGGTGCGGATGACTGGCGGGAGGAGATAGTGCTGCCTCTGCAACTTTCTGCTTGGGCAAAAAAGCATTCGCTTTCCATTGATGGGAACGTTTTTGATGGGTGGTTGCGTGATAAAAAGCGGAAATCTCTGGTGCTGTTTGATGGCCTTGATGAGATCAGTGATCCTGAACGGCGCAAGGTGGTTTGTGGCTGGATCGATCGAGCCTGTAACAGTTTTGCTGATGCAGGTTTTGTTGTGACCTCCCGGTTTACCGGCTATCGCAAGGTTGATGGTATTGAGCTGACTGCTGATCACCAGCGAGTTGATGTTATGGATTTTACCGAAAAGCAGCAGGAGGAGTTTCTCGACAAATGGTTCCGGGCGGCCTTTGATCGAGAGCTGCCACCAGTTGGGCGAACATGGGAGGGCTGGAGGGAAAAACAACAGCAAAAAGCGTCCGAGTACACCAAAAAGATTGTTGCCTATCTGCAAAAGCCTGAAAACAGGGGATTACGTGAAATGGCGGCAGTGCCCATGCTGTTGCAGATCATGGCAATTCTCTTCAGAGAGCGGGATTTTCTGCCTGAAAACAGGGTTGACCTCTATCGAGTAGCGCTTGACTATCTGCTGGAGTTCAGGGATAAACAGCGAGATATAAAACCCCTGCTGCCAGCCCTCAAGGCACGATTGGTGCTCTCTCCGGTGTCGCTCTGGATGCAGGAGAGTTTATATGCTGACGAGGTTTCCAAAGAGGCCATGCACACCGAGATGCAGAAAGTACTGAAAACCTTTTATCAACCTCCAACAGCCGAAGAGTTTTGCATGAATCTGGTTGACCGTGCGGGTGTGCTGGTGACATACGGGAAAAATGAATATCTTTTTCGCCACAAGAGCTTCCGGGAGTATCTGGCCGGTGTGCAGTTGGCCAGACAGAGCATGTCGGACGCCGACTCGCTTGACAGCGTCATACCCCATTTTGGTGATGACTGGTGGAATGAGCCCCTGAGTTTTTTTGCTGGCCAGATTGATGAGAAGCTGTTCGACCGCTTTATGCAGAAGCTTTTCGACTCTCCGGTGAGCGAGAAGATGGATGATAAACAGCAAACCCTGCTTGATATTTTTATCCGTGAAGCTCCACAGAAAAAAATTGATGCCCTTCGCCAGAAGCTGCTCGATCCTGGAACGACACGGAATCGGCAGCGTTACATTCTGCAATGCCTCAATAGTATTGGCAGTGATGACGCACGTGATGCTGTCAGAGCGTTCGTCACTTCCGTTTCGGGAGTTGCGCGTAATGCCGTTATGCTGCAACTTGCTGCGGATATTACCGGTGACACCCTTATTGCTTCAGCAAATTCCACTTTTTCGCAAGTATGGCAGAATCCCCATGAGCAGAATGCACAGTACATCCTGATTCCTGGTGGAAGTTATCTTTATTCGGTGACGGAAAAGGAGGAGCGTGTTGGGGATCTCTATGTTGCCAAATATCCGGTAACCAACAGGCTTTACCGCTCCTTCATTGCCTGGCTGGCGTCAAAAGAGTCGCCGGAGTTGCGTTCAGCATTCCAGGCAGAGCTGGAAGCCATTGCAATGAGTGATGCATGGGGAAAGGAATTTGCCGACTATCTCAAAAAGGGAAAAGAGGATCTTGCCGGTCACTTTCGTTCAGGTTATGATGAAGATAGAAAATATGATGGGGAGGATCAGCCGGTGGTTGGCGTCACCTGGTATGCTGCCCGTGCCTACTGCCTCTGGCTTTCGCTGCTTGAAGGGGAGAAGGTAGGTTACCGCCTTCCGAATGAACAGGAGTGGGAGTGGGCCGCAGGGGGCCAGCGCGACAAGCCTGATTCCGTCTTGAAGGTACGGGACTATCCATGGCCCGAAGAAAAAGGTGAACCGGGTTCAACACTTGCGAACTATAACAAGAATATAGGTGCAACAACACCTGTCGGCCGTTATCCTGAAGGTGCTACGCCGGAAGGGTTGTACGATATGGCTGGCAATGTTGATGAGTGGATGGAGAACTGGTTTGACAAGGATTCTTTTTCGATACGAGGCGGTTGTTGGTTCGATAAAGCTGATGCTCTGCGCTGCTCCTCCCGGGGCGACTTCGATCCGAGGGACAGGAGCGACGACCTTGTGGGTTTTCGAGTGATTCGTTCCAGTCATTCTTCCTCTTCCTGAAATTCTGTCACTCTGGTATCTGGAACTCTGAAAAAAGAGAGTTCACTCAACAGGGAAAAACTGACATGGGGAGGCTTGGAAATTTCCGAAGAGCTTTCGTTTCAGTATTGCCGTTCGCCTCGAAAACAGCGTGCTTGAGTTCCCCGAGCTTGTTGCGGTGGCTAATATGCGCAGCAACAAGCTTTCAGGGCGGGTCGGTCATGCGCGGCAGGCCAATACCCGCAACCTGTTATGCTCCTTGAGGATGGGTGGGGGAGCTGTGGTTTGAATTTTCTTTGTATTGTGAGTATAATAAGAATAGATGCATAAGGTAACCGAGCGTTGAAAAGGGGGCATACCATGACGACAGCAGAAAAACTTTATAAAACAGCGCAAGAGCTTCCCGAGTCGGTTGTTGCCGAAATCCTTGATTTTGCAGAGTTTTTGCAGAATAAAACGGTAAAAAAAACACCGCAAATAGAGAGGTGTTGATCGATATTGCCGGTGGCCTGGAAACTTCCACTACATTCTCCGGAGATCCTTTAGAAATCCAGAAACGGTTGCGTGATGAGTGGGAATAAATATCTTCTTGATACCAATTTTATACTTGCTCTCTTCAAGTCAAATCCGATAGTAATAGAGGAACTATTCTCCCGACAGGTTTACTCTTCCGAGTGCTTTTACAGTGTTGTGACGCGAATGGAATTATTGGGATATCCAGGGATTACCGATGGTGAAGAGTCTGCCGATGAGGTAATCCGTACCTGGCATATTCGTCATCAGTTGTCTGGGCTGAGGCTGGAACCGGTGTTGTGGGAATCACACGGTGCTCCTGAATGCGGTGACAGGGTGCAGGGAATTCTCAATAAACAGATTGTTGACGAGTGTGATTGTGCTATTTTTCCAAAGCCAACTACCCATTGAACTGAAAAGACAATTTACAACGGACAAGGGACAGATGGTGATGATTTGAAATTTTTTTTGCAAAGTCACTCGGTCGGTGTTTGCCCACTGCCCACTCTTCTCAGATCTTCTCCCACTCGAACTTGCTGACGTTTCTTGCTTTGGGGTCAAAGACGATGCCAATCAGGTAGCGTTCTCCTGCGTATTTTTCGTAATAGTGCATCTTTTTGATCTGCTCAAGAGGCTCCCTGTCGGTCACCTTGAACTCAAACAGGAAGGTTCTCCCATCGGCTTTCAGCGTCAGGTCAATCCGCCCCTTGTTGCTCACATCCTCGGCGATGATGTCGAGGCCGAGACTGGCAAAATAGGCGTAGAGTATGCTGGCGTAAAAGCCTTCGTAATTCTCGATAGCATTGTTGGTGAAGTTGTTGTAGGCGATGCTTGCAAAAAGCCGATGGATAAGAGGTTCCAGGCTTGCAACATCCCCGGCGTTGATGACATCAAGCAGTTCATAGCGAATTGGCTCTTTTTCCGAAACGCTGGTCATCGATTGCAAAATATAATCGTTAAAACTGATCTGCACCTCCTTATTGGGAAATCCCAACTCGTAACCAACTCCCATGCCCGACTGGATCAGGCATTTTATGGTCAGATAGCCGGTCTGAAACATAATCGTTTCCAGATTGAGTGACTCGATGTTAAAGCTGTTGGCCAGAGACTCATTAACTCGAATCCCGTTAAGCTTGGGGATAAAATAGCTGTTCTTTTTTATGAGCTCAATCAAAAAGCGGGGTGTTCCTGTCTCGAACCAATAGTTTTTGAACATCTTTTGGTTTTTGATAAAGAGCAGGATATCATAGGGGTTATAGACCCTGTCACCTAAAAAGTTATACCCATTGTACCACTGTTTGACCTCTTCCATATCGACGCCTTCGAGATACGGAGCAAAACGGGTTTCCACGTCAAGCTGGGTGTAGCCGCAGACAGCGCCATAGTCCGCATTGAGGCTGATATCTTCGAGGTTGTTCAGGCCGCTGAAGAGAGATACCTTGGAGAATTTGCTCACTCCGGTGAGGAAGGCAAAGCGCAGATATTCGTCATTCTCCTTGATTTTTGTATAAAAGTCGAGCATTCCATCCCGGATGGCGAGCGCTTCGGGGATCTGCTCGATATTGTCAAGGATGGGTTTGTCGTACTCATCAACGAGAATGACAACTTTTTGCTGATATTTCTCGACTGCATTTTTGATTAATTCTGCGAAAAAATATTGTGCTTTTGACCTGTTTTCACATTTCAGCCCAAGTCGCTCCTCATTGGATTTGAGTATGTGCAGCAAATCCTCCTCAAGATCGGCCTTTGAGTGAACCCTGCCACTGAAACTGATCTTGATGACTGGCCAGGTCACCTCCCAATTCCATTGTTCTTCGATGAGAAGTCCCCTGAATAGCTCTCGTTTCCCTTCGAAAATATTTTTCAGCGTATCGAGAAAGAGGCTTTTTCCGAAACGGCGTGGCCGCGACAGAAAGACATATTGATTTTTTTCAATCAATGAACGGGCAATCTCCGTTTTGTCGATGTAGAGATAATCACCCTCGATTATCTTACTGAAAGTTTGTATTCCTATGGGCAGCTTTTGCATGGTATTCAACCTCGATTTTAAACAGCAACCGTCATGAGTATCATTTTTTTCATCATCAATGGTTCGCATTGCTGAAAGGCTCCAGCAAATATACACAGAAAGCGATTGCATCTGCAATGCTACTTCCCGGCGTATCCGATTCCGAAAGCCTTCAGCAGAGTCTGGTGCGCTATGAGCAAGGCGATTTTTTGCCCGCTTTTGAGCACGAACAGATGAAACAGGCGGCCACTCTTCTCAGGCAGGGTTGAAAAATTGTTGTCTATCCCGCAAAAGAGCATTATCGGCTTGCCGCTGACATAGAGGCGATGTCGCTGCTCGATATTACACAGCAGTTGTGCGATCTTGACAAAGGGATATCCGGAGCGGTGAAAGAGATGCCGCATTCTACTCTGATTCCGAAGTGATCGTGATTCAATGAGCATCCTGGAAGGAGCTGGCAGCAGAGCAGGGGCGCTATGATGTGTGGCGCCCCTGTTGCACGTGGCGGGGATTGGCTATGCTTTCAAAAGTACTTCGCACTCCGGGTGGAGTTCAATGAATCGTTCAAGCTCCTCCTGGGGAATCCTGCCTGCTGAAAGTTCGATCTTTTCGAGGTTCTGAAGATGCATGAGGGGGGCGATGGAGCTGATTGCGGTGTTCGACAGATCAAGCTCTTCAAGGTTGGCAAGCTCTTCGAGGGGGTCTATATTGCTGAGCGGTGTGTTTGCAAGGCTCAGTTCACGAAGATCGGAAAGCTCTCTGAGTGCTTCAATATCATGGATGCCGGTTTTGTTGCAGCGGAGGTATTCAAGACTTCTGAGTTTGGAGAGCGGCGTTATATCGATGACGTTTGAGTTGTCGATGCCGAGTTCTATGAGATTTTCGAGATCTGTGAGTGGTTCAAGCGAGGAGATTTCTGTTTTGTAGCAACTGAGTTTTTCGAGTTTGATGAGCTTTTTGAGCGGGGAGAGGTCATCGATGACGGTTTCGGAACAGTAGAGCTCTTCAAGATTGAGCAGGTTGCTGATGGGTTCAAGTGAGGTGATCTTGGTGCTTGAGATCCAGAGGAGCTTCAGCCCGGCAAGGTGACGCAGGGGTTCCAGTGATGAAAAGTCGCAGTCGAATGCGTAGAGGCGCCGCAGTTTTTCGAGGTGCTGAAGCGGGTCGAGATTTTCGACGGGTGACTCGTCGCAGCGGAGCTGTTGGAGATGTTCAAGGACGCGAAGAGGCAGGAGATTATGGATTCGACGATTATCGCAACGGAGGTGGGTTGTTTCAAGGAAGTCAAGCAGCTCCTGGTCGGAGGGATCACGAACAACTTTCAGGGTTGTTTTGACAATCTCCTTCCAGTCGGCGGTGAGGGCGTTCCACCATTTTTTTCGTGCGTTAGACTCTTTCAGGAGTTCGGCTCTGGAGATGCTGTCAAGGTAGGCAATTTCATCTGTTCGGGTGAAGCTTTGTCGTGCGCTTTCCTGATGAGATTTTGCGCCGCAGGAGGCTGGATCGTTGGTGCTGACATTGAGCTTTTCGGTAAGGCAGCGGGTATACCACGCGGCTTTTTTTTCCTCAATGTTTTGATGGTGAAATTCCTGGGATTGCTGGTCAAGGGAGGAGATATCTTCAAGAATGTCATTACCGCACCGAGCGCATACCGCACTTTGCATGGTGAGGGGATAGCCACAGACAGGGCATTGATTGTAGGTATTTTGCTCCAAAGTGATGATGGCAATTACTTCATTGAAATAGATACAGGAATAAAACAGGCTGGCATTTCATTAAAAAATAAGAAAAAAAGCGTTACCGCCATAAAGAGGAGTCTGAAAATCCCGATAAAGTTGCTCTCCATTGGCTTCTGTACCGTAATGCTGATGAGTGAGTGGGGATGATGGGTATAAACTTTTAAACCGCAGCTTTTGTTCGAAGTGGAGTGTAATACGTTATTTTCTCATCAGTAGGGCTGTTGCCGGATGGGTTTACTCATCATCAGGAATAAAGAGGGGGAGGGGGCATTATGGTAAGTGGTTCTTTGCAGGAGGCTACGGATGACAGATTGGTGGTTAAGGCGTTGCTTGATCTTTCGGCGGAAGAGTGGCTGTTGAGGCGGAAGGGTTTTCGCAACAGTGAAAAGAGTATACAGGTCAATGAGACGCTTTTGACCATCGGAAATGGTTATCTCAATATCCGGGGGAGTCTTGAGGAGTTGCATCCCGGAAATGCCGGTGGTATGTATGTGGGGGGGATTTACGATAAATCTGAAGCTGATGTGGAGGAGCTGGTTAAGTGTCCGATGTGGACTGATGTGTCGGTCTGGAGTGATGGCTGTAAATTCTGTATGACTACCTGCAAGGTGCTCAGCCATGAGCAGATCCTTGATATGAAGAAAGGGGTGCTGCATCGGAGTACGACGCTTGTGAATCCTGCAGGCCAGATCGTGCGGCTGGAAACGGCACGCCTTGTTTTCATGCATGATGTGCATCTGGGCTATATGGTGGTAACGGTAACCCCGATCAATTTTTCCGGCCCGATCCGGGTTCTCAGTGGTTTGAACGGTGAGGTGTGCAACAGGGGCTTTTTCCCCCGTGAAAAGCTCAAACATCTGCAGCTTGAGAGAATCGAGCGTGGCCGGGCTTTGATGTATATCGAAATGAAAACCAGAGAGCGGGGTATACGGATTGCTGAAGCGGCTTCATGGAAACTTGTTTCTCCTTTTATGCAGTGTTTTGCCTGGGAACCGAGGATTTATGGTGAGAAGTTCACCAGCGAAATAAGCCTTGAGGCCCGTCAGGGTGAGAGCTATGTTTTTGAGAAATTGGTTGTTGTTGCTACAAGCAGGGAGTTTGTGGCTGAAGAGATGTTCAAGGGTACAATCTGCAAACTGAAATCCTTTGTTCGCACTGGAGTGGTTCCTGAAATAACGGCTCATCTGAAGGCATGGAATGAAAAATGGAAGCAGGCGGACATTGTTCTTATAGGGGATGAGAAGGCTCAGCATGCAGTGCGTTTCAATGTCTATCAGTTGCTGATCAATGCGCCTTCCCGCCCTGCCGGTATTGGAGCAAAATTTCTGAGTTCCGAGGGTTATCTGGGTCATGTTTTCTGGGATACCGAGATTTTTATTCTTCCGTTCTATGTCTACAATTTTCCTGATGTTGCCCGGAATATGCTGTTGTACCGTTACAATACTCTCGATGGGGCAAAGAAGAATGCGCTGAAAATGGGCTGTAAAGGGGCGAAGTATGCATGGGAGTCGGCCACAACCGGAGAGGATGTTACTCCGAGGTTTGCCTCAAAACTTGAGCGAACCATTCGGTTGATTTATACCGGCACCGAGGAGGATCATATTGTTTCTGATGTGATCTATGGTGTTGAAAAGTATTTTCGTGTCACTGGTGATGACAGTTTTCTTGTGGATTATGGATTAGAGATGGTTTTTCTTACGGCGAGATTCTGGGCATCGAGGGTTGTTGAGGAGGGCGATCATTATGAAATTCGTTGTGTCATTGGCCCTGATGAGTTTCATGAGCATGTCAACAATAATGCCTATACGAATTTTATGGTGAAATGGCATCTTGGGCTTGCTGTGCTGCTTTTCAAGTATATGGGCAGGAGCTATTCGGGAATTCTGGATGATCTTGTCGCCAAAATAGGGCTTGAGAGGGAGGAGGTGGATGCATGGCTGGCTATCAGCAGGAAACTCAGACTCACCTATGATCCCCAAACAAGGCTTTTTGAGCAGTTTGACGGCTACTATTCCCTGAAAGATTATCTCGTTGAGAAGTTTGACCGCAAGGGTCATCCTGTGCTTCCCGAGGGGATTTATTACAGCAATATACAGTCGACACGGTTGATCAAGCAGGCTGATGTTCTCATCATGATGATGCTCTTTCCCCATTCGTTCAGTGATGAGGATAAAAGAGCCAATTTTGATTTTTACGAGAAACGCACGGCGCATGCATCGTCACTGAGTCACTGTATTCATGCCATGATGGGCCTCTCTGTCGGGATGCGCACAAGGGCCTATCACTATTTTATGAAGACGGCGCTTTTTGATCTGGAGAATCTTCATGAAAACACGGCGCTCGGGATTCATGCGGCTGCGGTTGGCGGTACATGGCAGACGGTGATCTCGGGTTTCGGTGGTTTTTCGATAAAGTCTGACCGGATGGTGTTGAAACCGTGGCTGCCGAAAAAATGGGAAACTCTTTCGTTTTGTGTGCAGTGGAGGGCAAGAACTGTTGAAATTACCATTTTCCATGACAGGGTTGCATTGCTCGTTCTTTCTGATGAAAAGCTGTTGCTGCCTGTTACGCTCTACGAGAAAACCTGGAAGATTATGACGAACAAGCGATATGAACTTCCCTATTGTGTTGTGAAACGCTGACGTTTTTTTCTTGACCAGGCAGGGGCTGATCTTTGGTGATTATCAGAGTTATTCTTCATTTGTGATATTATAATGAGTAGTAAGTGTTCATAATTTTATTAAATTATTGATGGACATTTCGTTTGAGGGTAAAGATCTGAGGAAATATGCAAATGATGATCGTTTGGCAGTGCGTAAACTTGGGTCGAGAAGAGCGGAGCTTTTCAAGCAACGGCTCGATGATCTGAGAGCAGCAGAAACTCTTGAAGATGTCCGCCACCTCCCGGGACGATATCATGAATTGAAAAATAATCGTAAAGGTCAATGGGCATGTGATCTGGATCAGCCTTACAGGTTAATCTTTGAACCTCATGAAAACCCTATTCCTGAGACTGATCATGGTCAATATATCTGGCTGAAAATAAGGGGAGTTGAGATCGTTGAGATAGAAAATTATCACAAAGAGGGTTGAAAATGTCGAAGCGTAATGAATATATCCCGCAAACGGTGACCCATCCCGGGCTGACGTTACGGGAAAAGCTGGTTGAATTGGGTATGAGCCAGAAAGAATTTGCCGTGCGTACCGGAAAACCAGAGCAGACCATTGTCAAAGTTATCAATGGAGAGAGCTCTCTTACTCCCGATATGGCGGTGCAGTTTGAATCAGTACTTGCCATCCCCGCCAATTTCTGGCTGAAGAGGCAGCAGAACTATGATGAAGCGGTTGCAAGGGCAAAGCGCCGTGATGTTTTAGTCTCAGGAAGAGATTGGGCTCGTTCATTTCCCTGCGCGAAAATGACTCAACTGGGTTGGTTGCCAAAAACCGAAGAGGAGGAGCAACAAGTTGAGGCGCTCTTATATTTTTTTGGAATTTCCGGCCATCAGGCCTGGGAGGACTTTTATTGTGGTCTCAAGCTGAAGGTGAGCTTTCGAATATCGTTAGCCCACTCTCGTGAGCCCTTTGCAATTTCTGCATGGCTTCGTCAAGGTGAGTTGGAGGCTGCGAAGCTCGTTGCCCCTTCGTTTAATGCAAAAACGTTTAAAACAAATCTTGGAAGCATCAAAAAAGTCATGGCAGGGCATCCTGATGATTTTTTCCCGCTTCTGCAGCAGCTCTGTTTAGATGCGGGGGTAAAGGTTGTTTACACACCGTGTCTGCCGAAAGCCCCGATTCATGGTTCAACCCGCTGGTTGCACGATAACATCCCATTGATTCAACTCTCAGCACGGTATAACCAGAATGACCGATTCTGGTTTACCTTTTTTCATGAAGCAGGCCATATTCTTTTGCACGGCAGAAAATATATATCACTGGAAGATGATTATTTCGATGCAGAGGACAAGGTTAAAGAGGCGGAGGCTGATGCTTTTGCCGTACGATGGACTTTTTCTGAAGAAGAGGAACGGGCTGTTATTGAGTCTGGAGCATTGACGGAAAGCGAGATCATTGATTTTGCACAAAAATTCGGCACTCATCCTGCCATGATTATAGGACGATTCCATCATAAAAAACTGCTTCCTTACCACATTGGTTGTCACTTTATCCAGCCTGTTCATTTTGACTGATCGTTTGAGCCAAATGACGTCCATACACCGTCCATATACCGTTGTACTCTACCCAATCACCTCAGACTTATCCCTCGCTCTGTCATCCGCCGGGAGGAACCTCACGCTTGTTCTATCGCTCAAGGATGCTTCCGCTCCAAAAACCACGCTGCCGCAAACCAGTTCATCGTTGAAGCCAGCTCAATATTTTTCAGGTGAAACACATCAGCCTCCGCCTCAACCCGCTCAGCCGCCAGGTAGAGCACAGAGACCCCAATACTTCCCGGCACCAGGCGTATCACTGATGTTAATGCAGTGAACGTCCCCTTTCTGAAGAGAATAATAAATTCACCCTTCAAAAGTTTACTCTCTTCATTTCCTTGTTTATCTTGATTTTCGGGAATATTTCCAAAGTATAGGGGTGGTTCAGAAAACGGAAATATTGGAATTTAAGGATGAAGGATCGTTATCGATATGGATTTTATACATTTACATGCTCATACGCATTATTCGATGCAGAGCAGTCCAATTTTTCCGGATGAAATTTTTTCTGCTGCGGTCAAGTTTGGCATGAAGAGTGTTGCAGTTACCGATTATTGCGCAATGTTCAATATGCCGGAGCTGTTCAGTGAGGCAAAAAGTGCCGGGATCAAGCTCATTATCGGCAGCGAGTTGTTACTGCTTGAAACCGATGCTCACCAGCATAGTCGTATTCCTGTCTCCCCTTCGCTGGTGCTTCTGGTTCAGAATGATGCGGGATATCGCAATCTCTGTATTCTGCTTTCACGTGCGGCCAGGGAGGGTTTTGTTAATGGTATGCCGCATATTGAAAGCCGTCTGCTTGAAAGCTGTCATGAGGGTCTGATTGCTCTTTCTGCTTATTCTGCTGGAAGAATAGGGCGGGCGCTTCTTGCCGGGGCCACGGATGAAGCTGAAACGTTTGCGGCCTACTATAAACAGATTTTTGGGGATCGCTTTTATCTTGAATTGCAGCGCCATAATACCCCTTTTGATGACAAGCTTAATGAGCAGACAATTGCCCTGGCGGAAAAATTAGGGATTGAACTTGTCGCTACTAACAATGTCCACTATCTCGAAAGAAAGGATGCTGACTGTTACCGGGCGATGGTTGCCAACCGTACCAAGGAGAAGCTCTCGAACCAGAATCTCCAGGCTCTTGCAGGAAGCGACCATTATCTGAAATCTTCCGGGGAGATGAGATCTCTCTTCAGTGATGCACATCGGGAGCTGAGTAATACGGTGCTGATTGCCGGGAAATGTTCTTACAGTTTCAGTGATAAAGAGCCTATTTTGCCCCATTTTCCTCTTCCTGAGGGGTTTGTGAGCGAGTTTGCCTATCTCCGTCATCTGACACTGGAGGGGGCAAAGGAGAAGTATGCTGACGCGGATGCTGATGGTATCAGCGCTGAGGATGTCCGCGCGAGAATCGAGCTTGAGCTTGGTGTGATCGAAAAGATGGGGTTCAGCTCCTATTTTCTTATTGTCAGTGATCTTATTGCGGCTTCCCGTCGTCTTGGCTACTCTGTCGGGCCGGGCCGGGGATCGGCTGCCGGGAGCATTGTTGCCTATCTGACGGGTATTACACGGATTGACCCGCTCAAATACAAGTTGCTGTTCGAGCGGTTTTTAAATCCCGAGCGTTCCTCGATGCCGGATATCGATATCGATTTTACCCCTGTCGGCAAGCAGAAGGTGCTTGAGTATACCGTTGAAAAATATGGTACGGAGAGTGTCGCAAAGGTTATTGCGATTGGTACCTTTGCTGCCAAGGCGGCTATCAGGGATGCTGGAAGGGTGTTGGAGGTTCCGCTGCCCCTGGTCGATAAACTGGCTAAACTGGTGCCTGTCAAGCCGGGTATTACGCTTGAAAAGGCATTGAGTGAAGCGAAGGAGATGCAGCAGTTTGCCGAAAGCACGCCGGAACTCCGGGAGTTGATTCGCTATGCCCGTGCTCTTGAAGGGAGGGCGCGAAATGTTTCCATGCATGCGGGCGCTGTTGTGATTACTGACGGGCGGCTTGAGGAGCAGGTTCCGCTTTATGTTTCAAACAAGATTGAAACTGAGGTGCGTAAATTTGCTGATGAGATTGATCTTGATGAACCCGATCATGTCAGGGGAAAGGCTTCTGACGGCAGCGAGGAGAAGCAGGTTGTTACCCAGTTTGACAAGAACTGGATTGAAACGGCCGGACTGCTCAAGATTGATTATCTCGGACTTGAAACCCTTGCGGTTATTGATGAAACGCTCAAGATGATCAAGCGGCGTCACAACCTTGATATTGAGCTTGAAAAAGTCCCCATGAACGATCGCAAAACCTTCAGGATTTTTCAGGAGGGGAAGATGGCTGGTATTTTCCAGTTTGAGTCGTCGGGGATGCAGAGCTATATGACACGTCTTCAACCGACCCAGATTGGTGATATTATCGCCATGAGCGCTCTCTATCGTCCGGGGGCTCTTAATGCAAGAATTGATGAGAAGCGGAATGCTGTCGATCTTTTTGTTGATCGCAAGCATGGCCGTGAGGCGATTGATTACATGCATCCTATGCTTGAGACAATTTTGAAGGAGACCTACGGCGTTATTGTCTATCAGGAGCAGGTGATGCAGATATCTCAGGTTATGGGTGGATTTTCTCTTGCAAAGGCGGATAATCTGCGCAAGGCGATGGGAAAAAAGAAGCCTGAAATTATGGAGAAGTACAAGGCTGATTTTGTTCAGGGAGCCATCAAGCAAGGGGTACACGATACGCTTGCTACAAGGGTTTTTGAGCTTATGGCTGAGTTTGCCGGTTATGGGTTCAACAAAAGCCATTCGGCGGCTTACGGGGTTCTTGCATACTGGACGGGGTATCTGAAAGCTCATTACACGATTGAGTTTGTGACGGCTGTTCTGAACAGCGAAATTGGTGATATTGAGCGGATGAAACATTTGACCGATGAGGCCAAAAGTTTTGGCATTTCGACGCTGCCACCCTCGATCAATAAAAGTGATGCGCTTTTTGCGGTTGAAGATGCTGGCGGACGTTCGTTTATCCGTGTGGGGTTGAGCGCCATCAAGCAGGTTGGGGCGGCTGCAAGGGCGGTTGTTACTTCAAGGCTTCGCAGAAAGCGCGATTTTGTGAATCTGTTTGATCTGGCAGCATCGGTCGATTTGCGGGTCATGAATCGCAAGGCGCTGGAGTGTCTGATTCTTTCGGGGGCATTTGACGAGATCGACCAGCATCGTGCCCGCCTTCTTGCCAATGTTGACAAGGCGTTTAAATTCGGACAGATGCAGAATCGCTCCGTGACGCTGGGGCAGTGTGGCTTTTTTACTGCTGAGGAGGGGGCGGAACTTGAGGAGGCGCACTATCCTGACATGGATGCAGCCGAGATGATGCCCGAGGCTGAAAAGCTGTTGCATGAAAAGAAACTGGTCGGTTTTTACCTGAGCCATCATCCACTCTCACCCTATCGTCGTGACTGGCAGGCTTTTGCAACGCTGCAGCTTGATGCCAAGGAGGTTGTTGCGGCAAAACAGTATAAGGTACTTGGTCTCATTGTATCGGTGAAACCTTATCAGGACAGGAAAGGCAAGCAGATGCTTTTTGGCATTATTGAAGATTTTACCGGTAAGGCTGATTTTACGGTCTTTGCCAGTCTTTATGAGCAGTATGGCCATTTGATAAAACCTGAAGAGGTCTTGATGCTCGTTGCTGAAGGAGAGGTGAGTGGAGGTATGCTTAAATTGCTTGTCCGCGAGATTATTCCGATCAAGAAGGTAAGGAACGCTCTCGTTAAAAAAGTTGTCCTTAAAGTAGATGCTGATGATCAGTTGCAGATGGAAAAACTTGGCAGGGTTAAAAAAATTTTTGATGCGAACAAGGGTGGAACACCGGTCGAGTTTGAGGTAAAAGCGCAGTCTGGCGAAAATATTGAGACGATCAGTATTTTTGCCCGGAGTACTCCTATCGATGCCGGGGAGAGCACTATTGAAAAGCTTGAGGAGGTTCTTGGCCCCGATAATGTGAGGATTTCCGGGTAGGCAGATTTATTGATATATTTTTGTTACTTTCTCCACTGATCGATTGTAATTGATCATATCGCAATGAATGAGTTTGTATTTCTAATTTAAAATGGTGTATAAAAAAATGAGTGGAAAATATCTTGTGGCAACCGACCTGAATTTCAAAACAGAGATTCTTGATTCTGATAAAGTTGCGCTGGTTGATTTCTGGGCTGCCTGGTGTGGACCGTGCATGATGCTTGGCCCTGTTATTGAAGAGCTTGCCGGTGATTTTGAGGGAAAGGCTGTCATTGCAAAACTCAATGTTGACGAGAATCCCAATACTGCGGCACAGTACGGAATCAGAAGCATTCCCTCCCTGCTTGTTTTTAAAAATGGACAGGTTGTTGATCAGATGCTTGGAGCCATGCCGAAAAACATCATTGCCAAGAAAATCGACGAGCATATCGGTTGATATTTTGATATCAGAGCAGCGAAGCCTGTTATCCTGGTGCGTCAGTACCGATATGGCAGGCATTCACTGTGATCCAGTTCTTAAAGAGCATCCATTTTTTAAGAATGAGGTTCCCTGACACCATCGTGATTTCCTATAATTCCATCCCGAAAATAACATTATGGAGAGTAACGTTCGCGATATCATCATTATGGGAACCGGCCCTGCCGGGTATACATCGGCTATTTATATGGGTCGGGCAAATCTCAAGCCTCTGGTCATTGAAGGGTTTCAGCCGGGTGGTCAACTGATGATCACGACAGAGATTGAGAATTTTCCGGGTTTTCCTGAAGGTATCCGTGGTCCGGAACTTATGGCGAAAATGCGCGAACAGGCTGCAAAGTTCGGGACGGAGTTTGTTGGTGGCAGCGTCACTGAGGTTGACCTTTCAAGAAGCCCGTTTTGTTTGACTCTTGAAGATGGGCAGGAGTTTTTGACTCATGCGCTTATTGTTGCTACCGGAGCTAATGCCAAATGGCTGGGCATAGACTCGGAATCTCGTTATCGGGGAAAGGGTGTATCGGCGTGTGCGACCTGTGACGGATTTTTCTTCAGGGAGTGCAAGGTTTTTGTGGTTGGCGGAGGCGATACGGCAATGGAGGAGGCTCTCTATCTGACGAAATTTGCTTCTCATGTAACTCTTGTGCATCGCCGTGAAGAGTTTCGTTCATCGAAAATAATGAGTCTGCGTACCCGGAAAAACCCGAAAATCAGTATGATGCTCAATGAGGTTGTTGATGAAATTCTCGGGGATGGGCAAAAGGTAACCGGAATCAGACTGAAAAATGTTCTGACGGGTGAGCTTACCGAGCATCCCTGCGATGGGGTTTTTCTTGCGATTGGTCATGCGCCAAATTCCGGGCTCTTCAAGGATCAGCTTGATTTGGATGATTATGGCTATATAAAAACCAAAAAGTCATCGACCGAAACCAATGTGCCGGGGGTTTTTGCCTGCGGAGATGTTCAGGACTTTACTTACCGGCAGGCAGTTACTGCTGTTGGTACCGGTTGTATGGCGGCTGTTGATGCCGAGCGGTTCCTTGAAACGATACGTTGAGTGGAGTCATGGCCGTATCGGGCCGGTATTGCTCCTGTAAGCTATTGTGAAAGCGTGTTATAATAGTCATAAAGTACCTGGTTGAAGTCGTATGCAAGTTCCTCTTGTGCGGCTTCCTCCCGGGAAAAACCTGCATCCCCTGATATTGATTTCGATCTCTTCGAGCATCTTCCTGATAAAAGCATTCCTCCGTGCTTGCATTCTCTTCATATCCTGATCCTGCCATAACACCGCGCTATTCTGTTGTCTTTCAAGCTGGAATTTGAAAATCCTCATCTCCCGATCAGGCCGCTTTAAGGATTTTTTAAGCTGCTCTTCAGGTTATTTTAAGGTTGGTTCCGATATCTTTGCAGTCGAATTATAGTTATGTATGACTATCCGATCGGAAACCAATAACAGGAGAGTATGATGAAATGTCCCGCATGTAATGCTGATTTGCTTCTTTCTGAACGTCAGGGTATCGAAATTGATTACTGTCCTTCATGCCGGGGGGTATGGCTCGACAGGGGTGAGCTCGATAAAATCATTGAGCGCACTGCTTCTGAATATCCCTCATCCCGTAAAGGTGAGTATCATCAAGAGTATCGTAAAGAGGATGCTCATCATGGGCGCCATGACGATGATGATGATGATGATGACTATAATATTGATCCAAAAACCGGAAGAAGAAAGAGGCGGGGTGGTTTGTCAGGATTTCTTGGTGAACTGTTTGATTGATGAGAGTGGCTTCAGGAGAGGAGCCTGATAGGGATCTGCGGGAAATGAGGATGTCGTAAAGGGTGTTCAAGCATTCGGATCGTGTACTGTGTATATTTGTTTATGATTAACATGACGGGAGTTTAAAGGATGATGAATTCTGTATGGCATATGTTGAGGGTTGAAGAGCTGTTTGAGAAGCTGCATTCGACGCCTGGTGGTCTCAGTGTCGGCGAAGCTGCTTCCCGGCTTGCACGTTATGGGCCTAACCGGATTCAGGCTGAGCGCAGGGCCAGTCCATGGAAGCTGCTGCTGGAGCAGTTTAAAAATGTACTCATCATCACACTTCTTATTGCTACGGCTCTTTCGGCTTTTCTTGGTCATGGGGTTGAGGCAATTGCTATTTCAGTTATTGTTTTGTTTGCCGTGCTGCTTGGTTTTGTTCAGGAGTTCAGGGCTGAACGGGCTATTGAGGCTCTCAGGGAAATGGCAGCTCCTCTTGCAAAAGTAAGGCGTGGGGGTGAAGAGGTTGTGATCAATGCTTCGGAGCTTGTTCCTGGTGATGTGGTGATGCTTGCTGCTGGTGATCGTGTTCCTGCTGATGCAAGGCTGTTGCAGGCCAATAATCTGCGAGCTGATGAAGCCTCACTGACAGGTGAGTCGTTACCCTCGGAAAAAGAGGTTGCTGCGCTGTTGCACGAAAATGCCGGCCCTGGTGATCGTAAAAACATGGTTTTTGCTGGTACTTCTGTCAGCTATGGTCGTGCTGTGGCAATGGTGGTTGCGACCGGTATGCAGACGGAGTTTGGCCGGATTGCCACTATGCTGCAGAGTGTTGAAACTGAAAAAACACCTCTTCAGAAAAATCTTGACAAGGTCGGATCGATCCTTGCTCGTGCCGCTTTTGTGATTGTGCTGGTTATTGTTGCTTTCGGGGTTTTCCGTGGTCAGCCATTTATTGAGATGCTTATTTTCGGAATTGCGCTGGCTGTGGCGGTGGTTCCTGAAGCTCTTCCTGCGGTGGTGACCATTTCGCTTGCTCTTGGTGTGCAGCGCATGGTTAAGCGTCATGCCCTCATGAGGCGCTTGCCGGTTGTTGAAACCCTTGGCAGCACGACCGTTATCTGTTCTGATAAAACGGGTACGCTTACTCGTGACGAAATGACCGTGCGTGCGCTCTATACCTCTGCTGTTCTGGTTGAGGTGAGCGGTTCAGGCTATAGTCCTGAAGGCTCCTTTACTGTTCCGGGTGGGGGTGATTTGCCGGAAAGTATGCAGGAATTGCTTTTGGCCGGTATTTTGTGTAATGATGCCCGGTTGGTGAAGAACGATGATGGTGGCTGGAAGATAGCCGGTGATCCGACGGAGGGGGCGCTGCTTGTTGTTGCCCGTAAGGCTGGTTTTGACGAAGGTGAGCTGCAATTGGCCAATGAGCGTCTTGATGAGCAGCCCTTCTCTTCTGAGACGAAACGGATGATTACCCTGCACCGGAGTGGTGAGGGAATGAAGGCGGTCATCAAGGGTGCACCTGAAGTGTTGCTTGCTCACTGTAATTCTGTGCGTATCGCTGGTGGTGTTCAGTTGCTTGATGATGCGATGAGGGAGGCTCTGCTTGCGGAGGCAGATGCTCTCGGAAAAAGGGCGCTGCGGGTGCTTGCTTTTGCTGTCAATCAGGTTTCGGAGGTTCGGGGGGCTGACGAAGGGATGACTTTTCTTGGGTTTGCAGGTATGATTGATCCGCCGAGGGCTGAAGCTGGAGAGGCGGTGCGTCAGTGCCTTGAAGCTGGCATTCGTCCGGTTATGATTACCGGAGATCACCCTTTGACGGCTGAAGCTATTGCCCGGGAGCTTGGGATTTTACGGGATGGAAGGGTGGTGACAGGCGTAACACTGCAGGCTATGAGTGAGGAAGAGCTTGGTCGTTCTATCGGTACCATTTCGGTTTTTGCGAGAGTAGCTCCGGAGCACAAGCTTCGTATTGTTGACGCGCTGCAGAAAAACGGTGAAGTTGTCGCCATGACGGGTGACGGGGTGAATGATGCTCCAGCCCTCAAGAAAGCCGATATTGGCATCTCGATGGGTATAACAGGCACCGATGTCTCAAAAGAGGCTTCAGCAATGATGCTGACCGACGATAATTTTGCCTCGATTGTGGCTGCAGTGGAGGAGGGACGGGGCATCTATGACAATATTAAAAAATATCTCACCTATCTGCTCTCCTCGAATATTGGCGAACTTGGCCTGATGGTTGGAGCAACACTCATGGGTATTCCCCTGCCGCTCTCTGCGGTACAGATTCTCTATGTGAACCTTGCTACCGATGGTCTTCCGGCTCTTGCGCTGGCTGTAGATCCGGCGGAACGTGATATTATGCTGCGCCAGCCGAATGATCCCAAAAAAGGGATTTTTACGCCTGCCATACTGGCCCTTATGCTCACTGGCGGGATCTGGTCGACGATTGTCAATCTTTCGCTTTTTCAGTTTGCCATTGCTTCAGGGCGTTCACTGAAAGAGGCCATGACGATGACTTTTGTGTCGCTTGTTCTGATCCAGTTTTTCAAGGCTTATAATTTCCGTTCTGAACGGGCCTCCATTCTTAAGCGTCCTTTTGCCAATAAATGGCTGAACCTTGCCATTGTCTGGGAGCTGGTAATGCTTGCTGCCCTTATTACCATTCCCGTTTTTCGTACTCCGTTCGGAACGTTCCTCCTGACGGCGGAAGACTGGGCTATTGTGATTGGTTCTGCTGCTTCGGTTGTGCCTGTTATTGAGTTGCTTAAATGGTTTCTGCGCAGAGGTTTTCTCGGGAACGGTCAGCAATGATTTTTCATCATGGCCGGATTATAACTTTTCCTCAATCGGTGCTACATTCAGGGAGTGGGGATTTTGTAACACCATAATCAAAAAGGGGAAATGCCATGGCGATCGATTCAAAACTGCAGCTTGCTGCAAATGCAATACAGGATGCGAAAAAACGGATGGAAAGAGCAAAAGATGATGCTGATGATGATTATGAAATTCGTCAAGCGATAAAAATTCTTGATGATGCTGCAGAGTATATACGGACTGCAGTTTCGGAGCTTCCGAAGTAAGAGGCTGCGTATGCTTCTTTGTGCATACTGCTTGTTGCGGGAATAACTCGCCCTGCAGCCCGAAGGCTGCGTTATGGCGGAAGCGGGAGGAACCATGGAAAGAGTTCTCTCGCTTTTTAGCGTGTTACATAAAAGCAGGCAAACTTGAGGTAGCTTGTTTCCGGCATGGCAAGCAGTACGGGATGGTCGAAGGGTTGAGAGCTTTTGTGGATCAGCCTGAGCTGGCAACCGGCAGCAAGTGCGGCCTGATGCACGCTTTGCAGGAAGTCTTCTTCTGAAACATGATGGCTGCAGGATGCTGTTGCGAGGAACCCTCCGTTTCGGGTGAGCTGCAGCCCGAGTTTGTTGAGTCTTTTGTAGGCTTTGAGCGCACCGGGCAGGTTTTTTCGGCTCTTGGTGAAACTTGGCGGATCAAGGACGACAAGGTCGAATTCCTCTTTCGATTCAACCATCTGATCGAGGGTATCGAAGGCGTCTGCGGCAACAAGACTGTAGTCTGAAAATTTGTTCAGTTCTGCATTACGCTCGGCCCGCTGCAGTGCCTCTTTGGATGCATCAATCAGAATGGCTGAGCGTGCTCCGCCATAAAGGGCGTTAAGGGCAAAACCGCCATCATTGGTGAAGACATCAAGAACTTCGGCGCCTTCAGAGAACTTTCTGATCACTCGGCGGTTTTCGCGCTGGTCGAGGAAAAAGCCGGTTTTTTGTCCTTCAAACAAATCGACTTCATAGGAGATGCCTGCGTCATGAATGGTTTGTTTCGTTGCTGAGTGTTCGCCCCTGACAACATCTTTGTAGAGTGTAAGTCCTTCGAGCTCTCGTAACGGTGATTCGTTGCGCACGATAATGACCTCAGGCTGCAACAGCTCCTGCAAGACATCGCAGATCAGTGGCAGGTGAATGTCCATGCCTGCTGAAAAAGCCTGCAGCACGATTGCCTTGTTGAAGCGGTCTACAATGAGTCCTGGAAGAGCGTCTGATTCACCATGCACAAGCCGGTAGGCATTGGTTTCATCACTGTTGTATATTTTTTCACGGAGTGTGAGCGCTTCACGAAATTTTTTGAGAAAAAAATCTTTGTCAGGCTCTTCGTCCTTGCGGCTCAGCAATCTTATCGAGATAAGTGAGTGGGGATTGTAGAAGCCTGTTCCGAGGAATTTTTTGTCGTGAGTGAAGAGCTTTACGGTTTCACCGGAAGCGATATCGCGGGGAAGGCTTGCGAGTTCATTGCTGAACACCCAGAGATGTCCTTTCTGGATCCGGTGGTGTTCTTTTGGCTTAAGATAGAGCGATTGCATGGCTTGAAAAATGTGTTGTGGTTTTGATAGCTCTGCATTTTACATTAACATGACCGTGGAATGTAAAACGCGATGGTTTCGCTTGCGAGTGAACGGCATTTTCTGTAGCGAAGCATCAAGCCCGGTGCTTTGCGGGCCTGTTGCAATGTGCAGCAAAAGCGACGAATCTCAAAGGAAATAAATGCATCTGTTGCTGCAGGGGTGGTGACTCATGGTAAAGGAGTGGAAAGATGAAGGGAAGGGGAGTACTCTTGTTGGTATTGTTTATGCTTGTTCTGGGTGGTGGCTGTGCCGATTTCAGAACGGTTGGCAGGCAGGAGATGCCTGTTGAAGAGACTGCGCTGATTGCTGAACATACGGCGCTTTATCGGGAAGTTGCGGAGGCATCGCCATTTATTCATTCGCTTGATGGTTATGCTGATGTCTGGATAAAAACTCCAAAAAGGCAAAATCGTCTCTTTTGCAATATCAGGATCAATCGGGGAGGCAATGCAAGAGTGATTGCCAGTGCAGGCCTGCTTGGATGGCCTGTGGCGGATATGTTTTTTAATGGTGATTCTCTCTATGTGCATGACATGCTCAATAATCGTCTTTTTCAGGGCCGTAACAATGAGACGAATCTTGAGAAAATTCTTGGAGTGAATTCAGGATATACTTTGCTGAAGGAGTCTTTGTTGGGGCTTGTGAAAATTCCGGAGCCGGCAAGTGCTATACAATCGGTGAAAAAAGGCTCAGGGTCGCTGCTCTTTACCCTTGCGACTCGTAAGGGAAGCAAGGAGGTGGTCATTGATCCGCTAAACAGAACCTTGACCGCTCTTCTTCTCAAGGATCGGAAGGGCAGAACAATAACGGAGATCCAGTTCAGGAATTTTGAGACCATTACGATTGAGGGTCGCAGCAAGCTGGTGCCAAAAGAGATCGGGATGGTGCTTTATAACAGTGGTGCAGATGGGTTTGGGGAGCATCAACTGCTGATCTCTTATGATGAACGGGTATTTAATCCGGAAAATCAGTCGATTCAGTTTCTGATGCCGAAAAAAGTAAAGGTGGTCAATCTTGATGATGCGGTGTTTCTGCCCTGGATGTAATTAGCCCTCATTGCCAGCTTCATGTGCAGGACAAAACCGGAGAGGGAGATCAATCTTTCCCCCTCCGGAATGTTTTTTGATCTGTTGTTACTGTGCAGCGCGGAAATTTTCTGCAGCAAATTCCCAGTTGAGCAGGTTGTCGATCACGGTTGCGACATAGTCGGGGCGGCGGTTCTGATAATCGAGGTAGTATGCGTGCTCCCAGACGTCAATGGTGAGGATCGGTTTTTGACCGCTGGTTGAAGGTGTTTGTGCATTGGCGGTTTTAACTACCTTAAGCGTTGTTCCATCAAGGACGAGCCATGCCCATCCACTGCCAAATTGAGTTGCTGCAGCGCTTTTAAGCTCTTCTTTGAATTTGTCGAAGCTGCCGAAATCTTCTGTAATTTTTGCTCCAAGTTCTCCGGAGGGTTCCCCGCCACCGTTGGGTGTCAGGCAGTTCCAGTAGAAGGAGTGGTTCCAGGCTTGTGCGCCGTTATTGAATATGCCGACTTTCTGCGGGTCGGCAGCGCTATGGGCTATGACCTCTTCAAGGCTCATGGTGTCGAGAGGGGTACCGGCGACAAGGTTGTTGTAATTGGTGATGTATGCAACATGATGCTTGCCATAGTGAAACCCAAGGGTTTTTGCGGAAATAAATGGTTCCAGTGCGTTCTCTGCGTATAAAAGTGCTGGTTGCTGATATGCCATAAAACGATGTCATTTAGGGTTTAAAAAGATGCTTCACGTATGATTTGAAATGCTTAAACTTGCATTTGGGGGATTTAGTTTCTTTGCATTTTTCAAAATCGATTTTAATGGTCGAAAAGGTTATCTGAATATATCAACAGGGGGCTGGGTGCGCGATGAAATGCAGTGATACCATTCGAAGTTTTTTTATTTGTCTTGTTTTCTCTTGTGTTCTGTCAGGATGCGGTGCACAACAATCTTTACCTCTTGACAGGGATGATCTGCATTTTGCCGGATTTTACAGCGATTATCTCCTTGAATCGGGAGTGGTGGCTGCAGATGAAGGCGCCGCACTTGCCGCACTTGATGCTTCAGAGGTCAGTGCACTTCTCTTGAAGCACGCTCTTACCCAGGAGAGTCTGAAACGCAAGATTGAAATTTACAAGAAAAATCCTGAACTCTGGAAATCGATTCTTGTTCAGGTGCGGGCGACCATTGTAAAAAAAACAGGGAGAGCTGAATGATGCACAGCTATCCTTTTCTGGTCGGTATAACGGGAGGGCTCGGGAGCGGGAAATCAATGGTTTGCCGTTTTCTTTCGGAGATGGGTTGTGCTCTTTTTGAATCAGATCAGGTGGCAAAGGAGCTGCAGCTTCATGATCCCGAAGTGATTGAGGGGATTAAGGCGCTTTTTGGGGAAAAGGTTTATTCACTCGATCTTTCCGGTAACCTGGTGCTGGATCGAAAAACAATTGCGGCCGTTGTTTTTTCTTCTTCCGATAAACTTGCTGCACTGAACAGGCTTATTCATCCAAAGGTGTTGGCCGAATTCAGCCGCGCAGTGCTTGATGCCCGACGGCGGAGGGTAAAAATTCTGGTGAAAGAGGCGGCAATTCTTTTTGAATCAGGTGGAAATGAGGAACTTGATGTTGTGGTTGTTGTGGCTGCTGAACTGCAGGATCAAATTGAGCGGGCCGTGCTGAAAGGGATGGGGGAGCGTGAAGGGATCGTAAGGCGACTGGCAACACAATGGCCTCAGGAGAAGCTGATTGCAAAAGCTGATTATGTCCTTTACAACAGGGGCTCTCTTGTCGAGCTGAAAAAAGAGACCGAAGCGCTTTTTCCGGTATTGCTTCAGGCCGCCGAATCACTCTGCAATAACTTCTGATAGTGCAGGCAGTGAGACGTTGAATCGATAGGATGTGTTGCTGTGCGAGTCCATGAACTCTTCATAGCGGTGCGCGATTGCATAACGTTCGGCTTTGGCTGAAAATATCCTGTTACCGAATTGCAGATTGTATTCGTCGAGGGTTCCGCAGTCAAGGAAAAGCAGGTCAAGCGAACGAAGTGCGTCACGGTACTCTTCATGCTCAATCATCTCTACCGGATCAAAGCTCAGCCATTCGTTCCATATTTCACTGATGGGTTCGCAGGTGTAGGGATTGAATGGCAGTCGCATGTTTTCGGGTGCGACTTTTCCGGAATCGGGAGAGTAGGCCGCAGCCATGGCAATCAGGTCAAGAAGGGCGAACTCTTTTTGAGGTTTTTTCAGTGCATTTTCATAGGCGCCCAGGAAGTTGGCAATGCTGCCCTGATAGTGTTCAAGGATTTTTGCGGCAGCCGGGAAATTGGGCTTGTAGCAGAGTTCGAAGCACATGTCGCCGCTGTGGCAGGCAATGGCAGCAAACTGATCCGGGTGTTTCATGGCAAGACGGAGTGCTCCAAACCCGCCTGATGATTTTCCGGCCAACGCCCTGTGCTCTCTTGCTGCAAGGGTACAGAGCGTCCGGTCTATGCAGGGAACCAGTTCATCAACGAGATAGGTTTCGTAGTTGCCTGTTGCTGCTGAGTCTACATACTGGGAGCCCCCGTAACGGGTCATGCAGTCAGGCATAACCATGATTGTTTCCTGCATTTTCCCTTCAGCAATAAGGGCGGCTGCCATCTCCGGTACGCTTTGACGCCCGAAGCTGAAGTTCATGAAACTTGCTCCTGTAGAGGCAAACCCCGCAAGAAGATAGATAACCGGAAACCGTTTTTTTCCGTCGTAGGAGGGTGGAAGATAGACCGGAATCCGGCGTTCGCTCGGGTCATCAAGGGGGTTCCCGGCAAGGGTGATGCCCGGTATGTCAAGTTCAATAATCCTGGGGTATGTTCTTTCGGCTCTTGTCATAATTTCAATGCGGCATTGTTCCGGTTGACCCGTGCTGAAATCAGGATGCTGAGCTCATAGAGAAGGATCATCGGGAGGCCGATGATAAGCTGGGTGACCAGATCGGTTGAGGGGGTAACGAGTGCAGCAACAATCAACAGAAACACGATGGCATGTTTGCGATAAAACCGCATAAATGCAGGTGTCAAAAGACCGATTTTGGAAAGGATATAGGAGATGAACGGAAGTTCGAAAACCAGTCCTGCCGTCAGAAGTGTTCCGATGAAGAAACTGACATAGTCTTGTACCGAGATATTGTTTTTGATCAGGCTTGTTCCAAATCCTGCAAAAAATTGCAGCGAAATGGGCAGAAAGACGAAATAGCCAAAGGCAATGCCGGAAAAGAAGCAGAGGGAGATAAAGAGTATTGAAAAACGACTGGCTGTGCGTTCGTGTTCATGCAGGCCGGGAGCAACAAACTGCCAGATTTGCCAGGCGATGAAGGGGAATGAGAGAATGAATCCTGCAAAAAAGACGACCTGAAAGTAGAGGGAGACCTGTCCATAGGGGACAAGGTTCTGAAGGACCAACCCTTCACTGCTTCTTTTGAGTGGTCCGATAAGAATTTCGTTGACCAGAAAGTCGGCATAGGTGGCACACAGGGCGGTGACGATGAGCAATGCTATACCGGTTTTGATCAGTCGTGACCGGATCTCTTCGAGATGGCCAATAAAATTCATTTCGTTTTCTGGTTCGGCTTCGCTGGCCTCGCTGACTTTGCTGATTGCTGTGCTCTTTGGGTCACTTTCCGGCAGTTGCCGTGAGGTTGTGGATTCTATCTCTTCGGGCATTGTTTTGATACTGGATGCTGTTGTGGCTGAGATCTTTTTTTTTGAACGACAAGAATCACAAAACATAGCAACAAAGATGCATGTAGCCAAGAAATTGTTTCAGTGGTCTGCCAGAGAGGGATATTTTACTTTGTAATCAGCCCTTAATATGGGCTTTATTTGCTCTTCAGGAAGCGATACTCTTCCACTGATTTTTTTTGCTCCCGGAAATGTTATACTTTTCCTCCTTTTCAAGAGCTTCAGTTGGTATGCGGGGCTTGTCACGTAATTGTCCGGGGAATTGGTGAATATCAAGGATGTTGTTGCATCGGTAGCCGGTGAGATTGAGATTTTTCAGCAGAGGTACAAGGTGGTGCTGCAAGGCCAGAATACATTGGTCGACAAGGTTACCCGTTATGTGCTCAAGCAGCAGGGAAAACAGATTCGCCCGGCTATGGTTTTACTTGCCGCTCAACTGTGTGGAGGGGTAAATGAGTCGAGCTATCGTGCGGCTATTATGGTTGAGTTGCTTCATTCGGCAACACTGATCCATGATGATGTGGTTGACGGCGCCGAGATGAGGCGTGGTCTGGCATCAATCAACGCACTTTGGAAAAACAAGATTTCAGTTCTTATTGGTGATTATCTGCTTTCCAAGGGTTTGCTCTATTCTCTTGAATACAAGGATTATGGCTTTTTGCACATGGTCTCCGAGGCGGTTCGCCGGATGAGTGAGGGTGAAATTTTTCAGATACAGAAAACCCGCAGTCTTGATATTTCCGAGGTGGATTATCTCAGTGTCATTGCCGACAAGACAGCTTCGCTCATCGCTTCAGCTTGTGCCATGGGCGCCATGAGCGCGACCACTGATGAGGTGCGTATTGCTGCTCTGAAAAGTTATGGGGAATATCTTGGTCTTGCATTCCAGATTCGTGATGATCTGCTTGATTATACAGGGGATTCAAAAAAAACCGGCAAGCAGATGGGTATTGATATCAAGGACAAGAAAATAACGCTCCCTCTTATTTATGCGCTTCTTCATGCCCCGGTTGCAGAGCAGAAGATGATTCGCTCTATTCTGAAAAGTTCGCGTAAAAGAGCGGTGAAAAGCGGAGAGGTTATTGCGTTTGTTACAGGCAAGGGTGGGCTTGTCTATGCTGCTGAAGTTGCAGAAGGATTTGCTGCAAAAGCGGTGGCTTCTATCAGCTCTTTTCCTGAAAGTGCAGCAAAAACCTCACTGCTGCGCCTCGTTGATTTTGTCATGAAAAGAGAGTATTAGCAGGCTCGTTACACAAGGGGTTGGCTTTTTGATCAGAGGATAATTGAGGGAATAATGGTACCACAAGCGAGATGAAAAAAGCAGGGTTGATCATTCTTTTATGTATCGGTTTCGTCGTGATGCTCGACAAGCTGATAATGCCCTTCTATATTTCACAGGGAAGTGTCAAGGTTGTTCCTGATGTTCTTAACATGGATTATGATGAGGCTTCCGGGCGATTGCGGCGAGCCGGATTTGAGGCAAAAAAAAGCTACCATGTCAAATATCTCAACCGTGTTGATTCCAATATTGTTCTTTCCCAGATTCCTGAAGCGGGAACGGAGGTAAAACCTGGCAGGAATGTCTATCTGGTGGTTAACAAGCGCGAAAAGCCTTCGTTTACTATGCCGGATCTTCTCGGAAGAGTTGAATTCGAGGCGCGTCAGATTGCCCTTCGTATGGATATGGATGTTGCGGATGTCCAGTTCAACATCGTTACCAGTCCTGACCTGGATGGACGGGTGCTGAGTCAGTCAATTCCGCCCGAGGCAACTGTAAAGTCAGGCTCTTCTGTTTCGGTCGTTATCGGTCGTTATGAGGCGCCGGTACAGAGTGCGGAAAAAATTGCAGTGCCGAATGTCCTCGGCATGTCTCTTCTTCAGGCAGAGCGTACTATTGCGGAAGCAGGCCTCCCTATGGGAAGGGTTGCTACCGAATATTCAGCTTTTCTTGTTCCCAATACGGTCATCAGCCAGAGGCCCGGGGTAGGTTCTCTCGTTTCACCCAACCAGCCGGTGGCGCTTACGGTGGTCATCATGGAAGAGTAGACGCAATCATTTATAGTTGGCTTTTTTGTACTCTTCCCGAAGATCTTTTATGCCGGTCGTCCGGTCGTTGCCGTCGCTGATGATACCGAAATATTCCATGATGATTCGCCCAACCAGCCAGAGGCCAGCGAACATAATTGATAGTGATCCCCATAGAGAGGAGATGCTTTTTTTTATCATAGTGAGGTGTTGATGATCATAAAAAAGGCCACTCGTTCACCGGAATGGCCTTGCAGTGCAGGTTCAATCAGTAAGCGTGTCTTCAGCTTCAAGCCAGTCGTCGGAATCTGAACCGTGTTTCTTTCCTTTCTGTTCCCACCGGTAGTATGCGGCTATTTTCAAGCGCTCTTCGCGCATTTCCGGTGTAACGGCGAAGTCATGTTTTTTCCTTTTTTTTGCAGGATATTTATCTTCGCTCTCTTTTTCTGCGTTTCTTTTTCCCATTGTTTCCGTCTCTTTATTATCGGTAGATATGAGCTTGTGGAAGCATCCCCAAGATAAAAAATAATCCTGTAACAGGGTAGAGTGCCGGCTATTTAATTTTTCTCATGCAGCCATCTTCTGCCAAGAGCGCTGAAGGTAATGACGAGAAGGATGGTGAGGGCTTCAATGATCATGAAAATATCCTTTGGGATGTATGCATTGACGGTCAGTCCTCCATATTCGAGGACTCCGAAAAAGAGGGCTGAGAGAAGTATCCATAACGGATGGGCACCGGCGAGGAGTGCGACGGCGATTCCTGTAAAGCCGATTCCTCCACTTATTCCAGCTTCATAGTAGTGTTTGTAGCCGAGGACGAGGTTCGCGGCTCCCAGACCGGCTGCAGCGCCACCGATACCCATTGCGGTGAGTGTATGCATCCCGGCATTGATTCCTCCATATCGGGCAGCATCAGGTTGCATGCCGGCAGCTCGCATCTCATAGCCGTATCTTGAATGAAAGAGCAGAATCTGGAAGAGCAGGGCAAGAGTGAGAGCAAGCAGTGTACTGAGATTTGCTGGTGAGTTGGCGAACCAGCCTGTTACGGTATCGAAAGTTGGTATGGTTGCTGCGGCCGTGATTGGTGGGGTGTGGTCTGTTGAGGGGATCGCGAAGTGCCAGGTTAGCAGGTATCCGGTAATACCCTGGGCAATAAAATTGAGCATGATGGTTGCAATGACCTCATTGACGCCGAAGCGTACTTTGAGCACGCCCGCAACAAGCGCCCAGCATGCACTTGTCACCATTGCCGATATGATACAGAGTGTGATGGCTGCAAGTGGTGGGACGAAGGCAGGAAGCATTGCTCCGGTCATTGCTGCTGCAAAGGCGCCCATCTGAAGCTGCCCCTCAGCACCGATGTTGAAGAGTCTGACCTGGAAGGGGAGTGCAACGGCAAGGGCTACAAAAACAAGTGTTGTCATTTTGAAGAGCACCTGCCCGGTTCCGTATGGCGAGCCAAGTGTGGCATGAAACATTTTTTGGAAAATCATGACCGGATCGCGACCTGCCATGAAAATAAGCAGACTGCTGACAACAAAAGCTGTGAGGATCGCGAGTATGGGGATGAGCAATGTGAGGCTCTTTCTACTCATGGCAGGGATATCTATTCAGGTGATATAAAGGCCGATCTCTTTGTGGAACTCATACTCGGACTCTCTTTTGAGTTCTACCTCTTTCTGACTGAATTCATGGCGAATCGAACCTTTATAGAGGCATCCGATGCGGGTTGACAGTGCCGTGATCTCATCAAGTTCGGAGGAGAGAAGAAGGATTGCTACGCCTGTTGACCGTGTTTCAAGAATTTTTTTATGGATGGTTTCAATGGCGCCGATATCAACGCCCCGGGTTGGCTGGGCAAGGAGAAGAAGGGAGATGGCAGGTCGTTTGAGTTCTCTTGCGAGGACGACCTTTTGCTGGTTGCCTCCCGAGAGAGTGCTGAGCGGCTGCCGGGAGGGGGAGCCGCATCTGATGTCGTAGATGGTGGTCATCTCTGCGGCATTCCGTTCGAGTTCGTGGTTGTTGAAACCTATTCCCCGGTGAAAAGAGGGCTCCCGATGTCGTCCGAAAATGAGGTTTTCAGAAACCGTGTAGTTGGTAATAACGGCATGGCGCAGGCGGTTTTCAGGAATGTGTGAAACGCCCATGAGGGCTATTTCGGCGGGTTTTTTGCCGATGAGTTGCTCTCCCTGGAGCAAGGCTTCGCCAGAGATGATGCATCCTTCAGGTACAAGCCCCCAGAGGATCTGCAGGAGTTCACTTTGTCCGTTGCCTTCAACTCCTGCAATGCCATAGATTTCACCGGCTCTGATCTTTAAGGTGAGGTCATGGAGTTTCTGTGCACCTTTTCTGGTACGAAACCCGAGCTTCTTGATGGAGAGAATTGTTTGGCCAGGGGTGGGCTCTGGATTGGTGACTCGTAAAAGGAGAGTGCGTCCCACCATCATCCGTGCAAGCTCTGCTTTTGTTGCGGAAGAGGCTGGCAGGGTACCGACGATTTCACCTCTTCTCATTACACTGACCATGTCGGCTGCGGCGAGTACTTCGTCCAGTTTGTGGGTAATGAGGATAATGGTTTTTCCTGTGTCGCGAAGGGAGCGGAGTGTTGCAAAAAAGGATTCCGTTTCAGCAGGGGTGAGCACGGCAGTCGGTTCGTCAAAAATCATGATGGCGGCATGACGAAAGAGGAGCCTGAGAATTTCAACTCGCTGCTGTTCTCCGATGCTGAGGTTTCCAACCAGAGCATCAGGGTCGACAGCCAGCCCGTAGGCTTGGGCATTTTTCAGGATCTGCTCTTTACTTTTTTTCAGGGGAATGCGCTGAAAAAGTCCACTTTGTTCATTGCCAAGGATAATGTTTTCGGTGACTGATAGCTCTGGAACAAGCATAAAATGCTGATGAACCATACCGATACCTGCATTGATGGCGTCACGGGGAGAGGTAAAGCGGAGGGCTTTACCCGATATGATCATTTCGCCAGATGTCGGCTGGTGTATGCCGTAGATGATTTTTGTAAGGGTGCTTTTTCCCGCTCCATTCTCTCCGACAAGGGCGTGAATGGTTCCCTCCTTCACCTCAAGTGAGATATTGCTGTTTGCGGCAAAATTTCCAAACTTTTTTGAGATACTTCTCAACTGTATGGCAACACTCATAGCGTGAAGGTTGTCCGTGCTTAGAGCCAGCTCAACACGGTCTTGATGGAATCTTTGCTGTCAAGCGCTTTGCGATAGGCCAGTTCGTACTGTGCGACGGGGAAGACATTGGTGAAAAATTTTTCAGTCTCAATTCTTCCGCTTTCAAGTACAGTAAAAGCCTCCTTCAGGTGAGAACCGGTGGTAATGCCGGAGCAGATGATGACGGGCTCCTTATGCTGTATCAGTCTGTAGTCATAGGCCAGAACCTCATAGTTGCCCATCAGCAGGACAATTGCCTGTGCTTTCATCAGCCGGGCCGCTTTTTCCACAAGAAGAATCCTTCCGGTGGTTTCGATAATAAGATCGTAGCTGTTGTTGAAATCCTGGGTAAAATCGTCGATATCGAGAGCGATATGTTCAGCATGGGAGAGTTGTCCCCTGATGCTGAAGGTTTCAACGGCATCGATGTGTTTATAGCCGAGAGATTGCAGGTATTCGGCAACCATGAGTCCGACCGAGCCGAGACCAAGTACAAGAATCCTTGACGAAGCATCAAGAGGTACCTTTTCCACAGCGCTGACGGCATAGGCAAGAAGGCCGATAAGCAGATCCCTGTGGATGGGAGGGCGGCCAAGGGCAAAGAGGTTCTCGTGAGATGTGGGGATGGTCTCCGCATGGCAGCCTCCATAGGGTTCGATTCCACTCCAGCGATCTCCCTTGAAGGCATAGACAAAATCGCCGGGCTGCAGCTCTGTTATGCTTGGGCCAGTTGTGAGAATCTGCCCGATAGCTTCACTGCCTGGCATGATGGGATATTTGAAAACCCGGCTTGATACCGCCTTGTTGGTCAGAAGAAGTCGGTCAAATCCCGGCGTGATGGTGCTCGCAATGGTTTTTACCAGAACATCGCCGGGCTCACTGGCATGATATGCAGCACGTTGCAATTTAAGCTTGTTGGCTTTCTGCAGGACAATTGCCTGGGTTTCTCCCTTCATGGTCATAGGTATAGGGTTACATCTTGAACGGATATTTCAGAGCGTAGAAGGCGGAAGATAACGAGGGTGTGCAAATAAGAAAAACGTTCATCCTTGTCTCAGGAGCTATCCGTAAAAAAATTCGGGGAGGTGATTTTCTTTTCATGAGAGCGCTGAAAGTCCGTTCGATTGTATGGTTTATAAAAATGTTTTAAGCGCTTTGCAGACTCTTGAGAGTGGCAGTCCGACAACGTTATGGTAGCACCCTTCAATTCGCCGGATATAACAGGCCATCAGGGGATCCTGAATGCCGTAGGAACCAGCCTTGTCGTAGGGCTTTTCCGAGAGGATGTAGCGCTTGATTTCGTTGTCGGACATCGGCTCAAATTCTACAATGGTGGTTACGCATTCGGTGTGGATTTTGTCACAGCAGAGCAATACAAAACCGGTGTAGACTCGGTGTGAGCGGTTCTGGAGGCTTTTGAGCATTTCGAATGCTTCGTCGAATCCTGCCGGTTTTCCATAAATCCGGTTTCCTTTTGCGACAACGGTATCGGCTGTGAGAATAATGGTTTTTCCGTTCTGTTTCGGCAGCAAAGCTGCTGCGCATTCCGCTTTTTCAAGGGCTATTTTGGTGACATTCTCCTCAATTGAGGATGTTGGGTCAAGTGTTTCCCTCGTCTCAATTGCCATCGTTTCAAATGGGATGAGTGTCAGTGAGAGAATATCGCGTCGTCTTGGTGACTGCGATGCCAAAATAAGAGCGGGTTTACCCATGAGTTATAGTGTCAGTTCAGGTTATTCCAGCCCCTGCGGTTCAGGTCAGCAAAGATAAAGGATCCGGCAATGACTCCCGCACCAAGATAGAGTGAACCCTGGAGAATATCGCCAAAGATGAATTTTCCTGTACCGAACAGGATGGCATAGATCATGATAATGCCGAGCGCCCAATCAACAAAAAGCATGACGAAGCCGGTATCTGATTTAACGTCGGGCAGAGTTCTTGAGATTTTTTTCCAAAGCAGGCCTCCGACTCGGGTTGTTCTGTAGAAGGTTTCCAACTGGGTGGTTTCGGTTGGTGGTGTCAGAAAGGTGACGATGAGGGTTGTGGTAATGGTAAAGGCAACGATGATGAAAATCGAAAAAGGAAAAGTTATGGTGGTAAAAAGCTGTAAGCAGGTGAATGCGATGAAGGGTGCCACCATGGAGGCGATTTCCGACCAGGCATTGAGCCTCCACCAGAACCAGCGGAGAATCAGGACAAAGCCGGTGCCTGCGCCGCACTGGATAATGAACTCCCATGCTCCGGTGATGGTGTCGAGCACAAAAAAGGTGATATAGAGTGCAAAAACAGCCGTCAGGAATGTGGTGATTTTGGAAACGGTTACGTAGTGCCTTTCACTGGCGTCAGTTTTCAGGAAGCGCTTGTAAAAGTCATTGATCAGGTAGCTTGTTCCCCAGTTCAGATGGGTTGAGAGTGTTGACATGTAGGCAGCAAGAAAGGCGGCGATCAGCAGTCCTTTCAGTCCTGGAGGCAGTACGGCCTTCATGACGTAGACGAACCCATCTTCTTTCTGGTTTGCAGGAAGATCGGGAAACATGACGAGGCTGACCAGACCGACGATGATCCATGGCCAGGGTCTCAGACAGTAGTGGGCAACCGTAAACCAGAGGGTGGCGAGGAGCGAGTGTTTTTCGTTTTTGGCGCTCATCATGCGTTGGGCAATATAGCCACCTCCGCCCGGTTCGGAGCCAGGGTACCATGAAGACCACCACTGAACAAAGGCCATAGCAGCAAAGGAGATGAACGGCATGGCAACTGCTCCGGTGATACTTTTTCCTGATGATGAGCTGAAGGTTGGAAAGAAGTCGAACATCCATGCCGGAAGGGCTTTTGTAAGGCCTCCGGCAGAGACGACGGCGGGCGACTGAACGGCGAGGACTGCAAGAATGATACAACCTGCCATGGCGATAACAAACTGTACAGCATCGGTAATGGAGACCCCCCAGAGACCTGAAAGGCCGGAATAAAAGGTGGTCAGCAGCACAAGGGCCACAATGGTCAGTTCGGGGTTCAGTTCCGGGACCATGATTCTGATAATCTTGAACATGGCGAGGTTGACCCAGCCGATAATTATGGCGTTGATGAAGAGCCCGAAATAGATTGCCTTGAAACCGCGCAGGAAACGGGCTGCCGCTCCGCTGTAGCGCAGTTCAATGAATTCAAGGTCAGTCAAAATTTCTGCCCGCCTCCAGAGGCGGGCAAAAAAGAATACAGTCAACATTCCGCCTGAAACAAAGGTCCACCATACCCAGTTGCCGGCAATGCCGTTTTTGGCAACAAACCCTGCAACCGCCAGGGGGGTATCGGCAGCAAAGGTTGTTGCTACCATACCGGTACCGGCAATCCACCAGGGAAGCTTTCGACCGGAAAGAAAAAATTCCCCCACATTTTCTGATGCGCGTGAGGAGAACCAGAGGCCGATACCGAGCGTCAGCAGGAGGTAGCCGACGATGAAACTGTAATCAAGGAGGGTGAGCTGTTCCATCACTTTTTTTCCTGAAATTGTTGTTGCCAGGGGATCGCCTTATTCGTCAATTCTTGAAAGTTCACGGAAACTATGGTAGCGATCTTCGATTTCAAGCAGATTAAGAGCTGCAATCTTGTCGGTTCCGAACTTTTCTACACAGAAGCTTGCCATGGCGCTGCCGTACAGTACAGCTCTGCGCAGTTCTGTGTCGGTGATGGTTTCGCAACGGGAAAGGTGACCGATAAAACCTCCCGCAAAGGTGTCGCCGGCACCGGTTGGGTCATAAATGGATTCGAGTGGATAGGCCGGAGCAGAAAAAATGCCTGTTTCGGTAAAGAGAAGGGCGCCATGCTCTCCTTTTTTGATGATCAGGGTTTTTGGGCCCATCTGGCGGATGATTCTTGCTGATTTGACAAGGTTGGGATCACCGCTGAAAAGCCTTGCCTCACTGTCGTTGATGATGAAAATGTCAACTCTTTCAAGGGTTTTTTTAAGTTCTTCCGGCTTCCCTTCGATCCAGAAGTTCATGGTGTCAAGGATGACGAGTTTCGGTTTGCTGATTTGGTCGAGCACCTTGAGTTGCAGTTCCGGGTCGATATTGCCAAGGCAGACAAATTCGGCATCCCTGTATTGCTCGGGAACAACGGGATCGAAATCAGCAAAGACGTTCAACTGGGTGTCGAGCGTATCGCGGGTGTTCATGTCGTAATGGTAGCGTCCTGCCCAGCGGAAGGTTTTCCCTTCGTCAATCACTTGTATCCCTTTGGTGTCGATGTTTCTGGAGTGCAGCAGTTCGAAATGTTCATTCCCAAAGTCTGATCCGACAACGCCGACCATTTGTATTTTGTCGGTAAAATAGCTTGACGAGAGGGCAATGTAGGTGGATGATCCGCCAAGGGTGTTGTCGGAACGTCCAAAAGGGGTTTCGATATCGTCAAAGGCAAGGGAGCCTACAATGAGAATAGACATAAGAGGCGATGGGTTTGGTTAATGGAAAAGTATGGAAGTTACGTTTTCGATGATTGTATTTCAAAGCTCGGGAGGCAATTCAAACAGCATGCATTCTCCTGGTTTGCAGCTCACCTCAAGCCGATGCTCCTTGATCGGCAGATGTGTTTCGCTGATCAAGTCGTACAGGGAGCAGTTTTCCATGCTGAACTCAAGAAAACCACTCCTGGTATCGTTGATGTTGCTGTTACCGACAAACAGAAGTGATCGACCGGCTGCAGTTCTCATCACGGCAAAAAGATCCTGTTGGCTGATATAGGGAATGGTTATTGAACCGACTTCGCCCGAGAGTATGAGGTCGAGATAGCTTTCCCGTATTTCGAGAATTTTGCGGATATAGCCGTTGAGTGGCCTGAGACCATTGCTGTTTTCCCAGTCGAAACTGAATGCGCTGAAAAGCGGGAGTTTTTCGGGAGGGTAAAGAGCCCGATCTTCGGCAGTAAAATTCAGGCCGAGGTTAATGGGATACCATTCACAGAGCTCCATGCCCGACTGAAGAAACGGGATGGTTGGCAGTATGGCACTGAGTGTAAAGATAAAGATGGAGTGGTTCCGTCCAGCTTCCTGGCAGGGATAACGGAAACAGACTCTCGGTGTGTTGTGATTTTCGCCTGTACCGAAAAATGGCAGTGCGACGCCGGTTTTGTTGAGGTGGTTCAAGAGCCCTCTGATAAAAACAATATCATGGATAACAAAGGGGAGTGAACCGAAGACGGCGTTGAACCCTTCAGCCAGAATTTCGGGAGAGGGATTGAAATTTTCATCCCAAAAGGCAAAATCGGCTCTTTTTTCGCGTGCCTTGCGGACAATTGTCTGTTTTAATTGTGTTGGCAGTGCATGGCCCATATCGATCATTGCGCCATCAATCTGATATTCATCCTGATAGAAGGGAATGATATCAGCAATCTCGTCCCAGAGGCTTGTGTTGAAGGTGGCGGGATCATCAAGGGCACTGTCGTACATTCTGATGGTGTTGTAAGCGATGTAATTGAATGCATCATGGGTATGCATTTTCAGATAGGTGACATCGCTCCATGCGGGCTGCTGGTCATCAGGGGGCCAGTCGGAGAAGGCACTTGCAATTCGGCATAATGTTCCGTCTGCTGCGCTGCCCTGAAGGTTCTCTTCTTGGAGGAGTGTTACGGGCTGGGCAACGAACTGTTCCCGGTACTCTGAAGGGGGGGCTGGGAGGTTGTGCCGTTCGTGGCGATCAACTACCTCATAAATCCGGTTGAGTGTCTCCCGGTCAAAATGGGGTGGGCCGTAATTGCGCGTATGTTCATTCTCTTTAATCCAGTAAAACCATTCGGGATGAGCTGTTATCCATGAGCTGTCGATGGCGGTTGTCCTGAAGACGAATTCAAGCACAACGTACATATCAAGGAGATGTGCCGCTTCGATAAATGCTTTGAGGAGAAGTTCCGCTGAAAGTTCAAGTGCCGGTTCGACGAGCAGGGGATCAAGCTTTCGCGGATTTTTGACCGCATAGGGGGAACCGAGAACTCCTTTTCTGCACGTTGTTCCTATTTCTGTGAGCGGAAGAAGATAGATGGTATTTGCACCCAGATTCTTTATATACGGCAGGAGCGCTATGGCTTTGAGCAGAGTGCCTGTTTCTCTGAATCCGCATGAAAGAGGCTCTGTGCTGATTGAACCGTCACCGTCATGATCAAAAGCTGTTGCGGTACGGATAAAGAGGTTGTAGACTACAGCACTGCTTCTCCAGTCGGGATGTTGTGGCTTTCGGGCAGGGTTTTCCCGGCTGTTCAGGATTGTTTCGATAATTTGAGCGAAGTAAGCAGCAGGGTTGACCTGTTCAGTACCGCTCTCTTTCCCGCTCCAGATGCCGGGAACATTGTAGTGGTTTTCGGTTTCAGGGCTTTTCAGGCTTTTCAGCGCATGAAGGAGCGATGCAAGGTGAGTTTTCTGCAACGTAATGTAATTGTTTTTCTGGTAGATGACGGGAAGATAACTATTATTGGAAAGCTAATGTACTAAAGATTTTATTTCTCTTTATGAAGAACATAAGGGTTACTGTTGAATATGACGGAACCTCGTTTGCCGGCTGGCAGCGGCAGTCGGGTGCTATTGTTACCGTTCAGGGGGAGATTGAAGTCGCACTTGGTAAAATTTTGCAGGAAAAGATCTCTCTTGCTGCAGCAGGGAGAACGGATAAGGGGGTTCACGCCAGGGCTCAGACGGCAAACTTTTTTACAGCATCATCTCTGGAGCCATCCCGGATTGTGCATTCACTGAACTCGCTTCTGCCTCAAACAATCAGGATAAGCAATCCCGAAGAGGTTGATGCTGATTTTCATGCAAGGCATAGTGCCAAAGAGAGGCAATACCGCTATTTCCTTATCGAGGAGCCTTCGGCGATTTATGGGCGGTTTGCGGGCTGTTCGTTCGGTAAGCTTGATGTAGCGATTATGCAGCAAATGGCAGCCATCCTGGTCGGTACTCATGATTTCTCGGCTTTTTCAAAGGAAGACAGAGATAACCCGGGTCGGATATGTAGCGTAACGGCTTGCAAATGGTACCCTTGCAAACAATACCTCGTTCTACGGATTTCAGCGGATCGCTTTTTGCGAAGTATGGTGCGCTATCTGGTGGATGCTATGATACGTGCAGGAAAGGGGAGGCTTTCGGTTGGGGAGTTCTGTCGGATGCTTGAAACCGGGGTCACGACCAGTCAGCTTAATCCAGCATTGCCGGGAGGTCTTTTTCTCTGGGACGTACTCTACTGATGCCGGCGTCATTTGCTCATGTTTACAGATAAACGCAAACGATTATTGTAATAGTCAGGAACTGTTTTTATGTTACTCCGATAGTTTACACAGGGATTTTTGCTGTTGCAGCATGGATCGTTTAACAACCACTGCCCAAATAAAACTGCCGCTTGTGAAAATCAGCTTTTCGTATACGTTGCTTAAGGTGTTGCTCTCAGCACTTCTTTTCCAGTTACCGGCTTTTCCGGTTCGTGCTGCAGAATCTCTGACCAATAGCAAGGAGCAGTTTGTCAGGTCATCTGTTGCCGAGATTCTTGACAGCTTGGTGAATGCTACCTATTTCAGGGATGAACACTTTTCTGTTCCTGCCCGGGAGGGTGACAAGTTCGGATTTCCCGCAACATTTGTACCCCAGTTCAGTGATTCGGTATATGCGTCAAGGATGGCTTCACTTAGACGTAAAACGCCGATAAATCTCGTATTTAATGAGCATGTTCGCGGATTTATTCGACTTTATGCTGTGGACAGGAGAAGCTCAACGGCTAAAATTCTTGGATTGAGCAAACTCTATTTTCCTCTTTTTGAAGAGAAGCTGGATGCCTGCAATGTGCCTCTTGAGATGAAGTATCTCGCTATTGTGGAATCTGCCCTGAATCCGACGGCGGTCTCTTCTGCCGGGGCAAAAGGGTTGTGGCAGTTTATGTACGGAACCGGAAAAATGTACGGGTTGCAGTCGTCCTCCTTTATTGAGGATCGTTATGACCCTTATAAAGCCTCTGTTGCTGCAAGCAGGCACTTAAGGGATCTCTATAAGATTTATGGAGACTGGTTCCTTGCCCTTGCTGCTTATAATTCCGGTCCGGGAAATGTCAACAAGGCGATCAGGAGGGCGGGAGGAATAAAGGATTACTGGGCAATATGGGATTACCTTCCGGCAGAGACCAGGGGCTACGTTCCGGCGTTCATTGCTGTGAACTATATTATGAGTTACTACAACGAGCACAATATTCGTCCGGTTGAACCGGGATTTTTGTATCAGGATATTGATACACTGAAAACGACACGTCTGTTGTCGTTTGAACAGATCAATGAGACCATAGGTGTGCCGATGAGTGATCTCCGATTCCTTAATCCGCAATATAAACTGGGCATTATTCCTGCAGCCTCACCTGTTTCTCCCAATGTTATCAGACTTCCAAGGAGATATGTTGCTCAGTTCCAGAAGCGTGAAGAGGAGATCTATGCTTACAAGTCTGCAGCAACGCTGGAGCGTGAGAATCTTTATGCCCGGCTTGAAAGTTTCAATGCTGAGCCTCGCAGCCGCACTGTTGAGTCGGGAGCTGCAGACAATGCCCAGAAAGTACATGTCGTGCAACCAGGAGAGAGTTTGGGCTCTATTGCCCGGTTGTATCGTGCCTACATCAGTCAGCTCATAGCCTGGAATAACCTTAAGGATGCCGATGTTACTCCGGGTCAGAAGCTTATCGTTTTTGGTGCACCTGCTAACAGCGCATCTGCACAGGTGAATCAGCCGGAAGGTAATGATGGTGGAGTAAAAAAAATAATAGGTTACAGGGTGCGGAGAGGCGATACGCTTCTCTCTATTTCAAGGAGGTATCATACTACCGTTCAACATTTGATGGCGCTGAACAATATGGGAGGCAGGATGAAAATTGTTCCTGGTCAGCGTCTCAAGGTTGAGGGGAAACTCTCTGTCACAAAGAAGTATTCATCATCCCGGAAGGTTTCGGCTGCAAAGAATCGAAAAGCGAAAAAAGCAGGACATACCCGACATTCCCGGAAGCGCAGGCGTTGATCATCAAGGGAAAAGACTTTTGTTGATCCCGCCGGTTTTTGTGTTGACGCGTTCTTGTTCAGCTTGTTGACAGGGCTGTGAGCAGCTATCGAGGGTCAATCTGTTTTTTTGGGGGGCTGATTTTTTTAGTATCGGAATTGTTTTCGTCGTATTCAATTTATGGATAATTTGTTATCTTAGGCCTTTTCAGGTTGGACAACTGACGGAGAATAATTGTTGGTAGAAACCGCTTTATTCAATAATTCTTTAAATGAGAATAACTAAAACGTATGCGTAATATCATTTTTACCGGAAAAGGTGGTGTTGGTAAGACCTCTGTAGCAGCCGCAACAGCGCTCAAGGCCGCAGATATGGGGTACAAGACCCTCATTATGTCTACCGATCCGGCCCACAGTCTGGGTGACTCGCTCGATGTTAAGTTAGGACCTTCGCCAGTAAAAGTTGCTGAAAATCTTTGGGGTCAGGAAGTCAGCGTTTTTGGTGATCTCAATCTGAACTGGGATGTAGTCAGGGAGCACTTCGCTCATTTGATGGAATCTCGTGGAATTGAGGGGGTTTATGCTGAGGAGATGGGTGTGCTTCCAGGTATGGAAGAGCTCTTTTCACTCTCGTATATTAAACGTTACAATGAGCAGCAGGAGTATGACCTTCTTGTTGTTGATTGCGCACCAACCGGTGAAACACTTCGTCTGCTCTCCCTGCCTGAAACATTTGGATGGTTTATCAAGCTTATCCGTAATGTTGAAAAATTTATGGTAAAGCCGGTTCTCAGGCCGCTTTCGAAGAAAATCAAGAAAATGGACGATTTTGTGGCTCCAGTGGAAGTTTATGATAAGGTTGACAATCTGTTTTCTTCTACGGAAGGGATTATTGATTTGTTGGCCGACAGTTCAAAAACGACCATGCGGCTTGTCATGAATCCTGAAAAGATGGTTATCAAGGAGTCTATGCGTGCCTTGACCTATCTTAATCTCTACGGTATTACGGTTGACCGCATTACGATTAACCGCGTCATGCCAGATCAGAGTCCCGATCCTTATTTCCAGAAGTGGCGTGCTATTCAGCAGAAGTACATTGATCAGATCAGTGAGGCTTTTGCACCAATACCGATCACCGAAGTACCTTTGTTTGATGATGAGGTTGTTGGTCTTCCGATGCTTCGCAGGGTAGGTGAGAAAGTTTATGGTGACCTGAATCCTCTCGATGTCTTCTTCAACGAGAACCCTATTGATATCAAGAAGGTTTCTGATGGTCATTACAAGGTTCGCGTCAGATTGCCTTTTATGGAAAACATGGGACTGGAGCCAAAAATCCTCAAACTTGGCGACGATCTTACTATCCGTATTGGTGATTACCAGAAAATTGTTGCCCTTCCGATTTTTCTTGCCGGCATGGAGTCAACAGGCGCCTCTTATGAAGACAAGTGGCTGAGTGTTGATTTCGAAAAGGCGAAATAATCAGGGTGGTTCGTTTCTCATTCAGTATGAACACAACAAAAAACCTGCCTTTGTGGCAGGTTTTTTGTTGACTGTTTTTTCTTTTTCAAAGTTCAGAGCGAAACAAGGTTGGCGACATCAACACCATTAACGTTCCTCACTTCATCGAGTAACACCGGTGTAACTTCACCATCAACAACAATTGCGGTCATTGCCATATTTTTCTCCTCATCCCTTGAAAGGGCTACGTAGGCGACATTCAGATTATGCTGCAACAGTAACTGGGTGACATTGGCAATGACACCTGGTTTGTCGGTATTGTTGTAAATAATGATGTTGCCTTCCGGTTTGAATTCCACAAGAAACTGGTCGATCATGACAATCCTGATCTCTTTTTCACCAAAGATGGTGCCGCCGATCATGCGTTTTGTTGTTCCGTTTTCAAGTTCAATGCGGATCAGGTTGGTATAGTCCGGATTCTCTTTTTCAAATTTCTGTTCCAGGCTTATGCCGCACTCTTTTGCCATGGTGAATGCATTAATGTAATTGGTGTCTTTCGACTGCCTGACATCAAGAAAGCCCTTAAGAGCGGCCGCTGTAATGACCTCATTGAAGGTGTGAAGGAACTCACCAGAGGTTCTGACGGTCATTTTGTTGGCTTGATCAGGAGCCATTTGTGCCAGTGTAGCTCCGAGTTTTTCCGCCAGTGTAAGATATGAACGTACCCCCGGTGCCTGCGCAAGTTCGACAGCGGAGGCATTAACAGCGCCTTTGAGTTTTCCTGTTTGCTTCCACTCGACAATCTGGTCGGCGATTTGAATGGCAACCTTTTCCTGGGCTTCGCTGGTGGATGCGGCAATATGCGGGGTAGCAATAACCTGATCGAGTTTGAGAAGTGGATTATCAGGGCTGACGGGTTCAGTTTCAAAAACATCAAGTGCTGCAGCAGAAACTTTTCCGGAAAGAATGGCTTCCGCAAGGTCGGCTTCATTAATAATTCCACCTCGGGCGCAGTTGACGATGATTACTCCATCCTTCATCAAGTCAAGCGTCTCTTTTGAAATCAGATTACGGGTTGATTCGTTGAGGGATGAGTGGATGGTGATAAAATCGGCACGCATGAAATTTTCATGCAGGGGAAGAAGTTCAATGTTGAGTTTTGCAGCATATTCGTCAGGGATCATGGGGTCATAGGCAATTGTTTTCATTCCGAATGCCTGCATACGGGATGCTACTTCACGCCCGATTTTTCCAAGACCGATCACAGAAAGAGTTTTACCCTCAAGTTCGACGCCGGAAAATTTTGTCTTACTCCAGTTTCCCTGCTTCAGATCTGCTGTTGCCTGGGGGATACGACGTGCAGCGGAGAGCATCATGGCGCAGGTGTGTTCAGCAGCGGAAACTGTGTTTCCTCCAGGGGTGTTCATTACGATAATGCCATTGCGGGTGGCAGCCTCAAGGTCGATGTTATCCACTCCGGCTCCGGCTCTTCCGATAAGTTTCAGCTTTGTGCCGCACTCGATAATTTCTGCGGTAACTTTCGTTGCGCTCCTGACGATCAACTTGTCAAAGTTCCCGATAATCTCCTTGAGTTCATCCTTGCTGATTTTTGGCTTTTCGGTCACCGTAAAACCGTTTTGTGTGAGTATCTGACCGCATTGAGGGTCAATACCGTCAGTGATCAGTACGTTCATATTTTTTTTTGATTATTGATTGCCTGTAATTTTTTTGGATAATGTTACAATGGCGGTTACGCCTTTTTATTTGCACCTTTGCTATTTACTGGTATAATATATTTTTTTTGAGGCTATTCGATTAAAGAAATCTTATTGCGATGAGCAGCATACATAAATGAGTGCATAAAAAAACAGAGATTTTTTCTGTGAACCATTTTGATGAATTTATAGACATGGATGCTCATGATATTCGTATGGTTTTTTTATCTTGACTCAAGTAAATCCTTATGATGTTATTATTGCTGTAGAAAGAATGGAACAGTTACATGATTTAAGAGTTTCGCGTATTATTCGTCTTGCTTCCCCGAGGGCGCTGAAGGAGATGCTGCCGGTTGGTGAGAAGGTTGCCGCGACAGTAACGGCTGGACGTCGTGAAGTTGAAAATATATTGACCGGCAAGGATTCAAGAATGCTGGTGATTGTCGGGCCCTGTTCAATCCATGATATGGATGCCGCTCGGGAGTATGCCTCAAAACTGTCCGTATTGCGCACGGAACTCCAGCATGATCTCTGCATCATGATGCGGGTTTATTTTGAAAAACCACGTACGACTATTGGCTGGAAAGGGTTTATCAACGATCCTCATCTTGATGATACCTATGATATAGAGCATGGTCTGTTTCATGCCCGAAAGCTTCTGCTTGAAATCAATGAAATGGGTTTGCCGGCCGCGACTGAATTTCTTGATCCCATATCGCCTCAGTATGTTGCAGATCTGGTGAGTTGGGCCGCAATTGGGGCTCGGACTATTGAATCGCAGACTCATCGGCAGATGGCCAGCGGACTTTCCATGCCGGTCGGTTTCAAAAACTCTACGGATGGCCGACTTAACGTTGCCGTTGATGCGATCCGTTCAGCAATGCATCCCCACAGTTTCCTTGGTATTGATCAGGAAGGACACAGCAGTGTCATTACAACGAAAGGGAACCCCTTTGGGCATCTTGTGTTGCGGGGTGGAGAGAAACCAAATTATGATGCAGCAAGTATTGCTGTCGCAGAGTCATGGATTGGCAAGTCCGGTCTTGAGCCGTCACTTCTTGTTGATTGCAGTCATGCCAATTCAGGCAAAAAACATGAGCAACAGCTTACTGTCTGGGATAATATTCTGAAACAGAAAACCGAGGGTAACAAAAGTATTGTTGGTGTTATGATTGAGAGTAATCTCTATTGTGGTAACCAACCTTTCCCCGAAGATCCTGAAAAGCTGAGATATGGGGTTTCCATTACTGATGAATGTCTGTCATGGGAAGAGACGGAACGCATGCTCCGTGAGGGGGCCGCTGTAATGCGCAAGCTTGTTCAGTAAGTCAGCTTTGAGAGACCGTTCCGCGTCTGACAAATTTATCGAGTGAGGGGTACTATGGCCATTGAGATTCGACAGGTTCAGAATAAAAAAGAGCGAAAACAGTTTATCACTTTTGCGTGGCAGATTTACCGCAAGAGTCCTGAACTCAATAAGTATTGGGTGCCGCCGGTTATTGAGGATTACATGAAAACACTCGACACCAAGCTTTTTCCCCTCTATGATCATGCCGAATTAGCCCTTTTTACTGCCTGGAAAGATGGCGTTATGGCGGGCACCATTGCCGCGATTGAGAATCGTCGCCATAATGCAGTCCATGAAGACAAGGTTGGTTTCTGGGGTTTTTTTGAGTGTATCAATGACCAGGGTGTTGCTGACGCCTTGTTTGGTGCAGCGGCAGGGTGGCTCAAAAAGAAGGGACTCAATGCCATGCGTGGACCGGTGAGTCCATCCATGAACGATCAGTGCGGTATGTTGACAAGAGGATATGACAGTTCGCCAGTTTTCCTTATGCTCTACAATCCCCCCTATTACAATGATCTTGTTTTGAAATACGGCCATCATATCGGTCAGGAGCTTCTTGCCTGGTATATCGATCAGGAGAGTATTGATATCGAGCGTCTGCGCCGTATATCAGAGCATGTCAAGAATCGGGAAGGATTGACTATACGTACCATGAACATGAAGGATTTTGACCGGGAAGTTGATCGGATGAGGGAGATCTATAACAAGGCCTGGGAGAAAAACTGGGGTTTTGTACCTATGACCGACAAGGAGTTCTATTTCCTTGGTAAAAGTCTCAAGCCTCTTGCAAATCCCCATTACATCTATTTTGTGGAGGATCGTAACAAGCGTACGATCGGTTTTTCACTCTCGCTTCCCGATGTTAATCAGGCTCTCAAGCATGTGAACGGAAATCCCTTTTCGCCCATCGGCCTTTTGAAATATCTCTGGTACAGTCGAAACATCACGATGGTGCGTACCATCGTAATGGGAGTTCTTCCTGAGTATCGCAACAAGGGGGTAGATAGTATCATGAATGCCGAGATTGCCGATTATGGCGGTAAACACGGGGTTCATGCCAGTGAAATGAGCTGGGTGCTCAAGGCAAATGAGGCTATGAGCAAACTTGCAAAGGTGATTGGGGGTACGCCTTATAAAGAGTATGTTATTTACGAAGCAGATATTTAGCTCAATGATGGCAGTTCAAAAAAAAGGAGGCCTTTTGGGAAAGCCTCCTTTTTTTAGTTTCGGGAAGCGGGTTCAGAACGATGCCATAAAGACAAGGTTAGATTTCGCTGTGTCAGGGTTGTAGATGTACGATGCAGTGAAGCGGTCTTTGGAAACCGATATACCGGTGTTGACAAGAGCGATATCGTCTCCATCACCATCGCCATAGAAATCTTCATCACCTAATCCCACAACGCCTTTTGCCGTATAGCCATCCTTGTCGTAGAACTTGTAGCCGGCTTCGCAGTATTTTGCATTATCGGTATCAAGTCCAGCGACGTTGATTGCGGCCAGAAGGCTGAGATTGTCTTTTGTATAGCCAACGCTGAGTTCAACCACGTTGGAACCATCATCACTGAAATCAAATGAATCGCCGCCATCAGGTGAATTATAATCGGTTACAGTGAAGCTGAGTGGACCTACCGGCAGCGTTGCATAAAGATCAATCTCCTTGTGTCTGTTGCCCGCATCTTCACTGACAGCATAGGAACCCCATGCACCAACAATAATACCGGTTGTCGGGCAGGTGTAGGAAAGGGCTGGCTGAATGGCTACTGAATTACCAAATTCGGTACCTCTAAAGACGTAACTGCTGACGACGTCTGCGCCGATTTTAAATCCTGCTGCCTGGGCGGTATTGCCGAGTCCAGCAAAAAGTGCTACTGCGAGGCTTACCAATTTTACTGCTTTTTTCATTGACCTGCTCCTGTTTTTATTGGTTGTGTTGTTGTGTTAATCAGTTGTCTTCTTTTTTTCTCTTCCTGAAACAAGATTGAGTTCTTAAAGAAAACATTGACACCTAATATAGAAAACTAATAAAATATTGCAAATGAGGGAGATAAATCAGGCTTTTTTTACTTTTTGCTTAACAAAATAATGCACAGCTCTCTTTTTCGGGTTTGTTCGGTCGCTCGCTTCATTGTACATTCATTGCGTATATTCCCATTTTATCGTAACGGATAAGCGTATCATGAGGCGAGCTGACATTATGCTGCAGGGCAACTCTTCAGCATACGAAGTGTTGTACAGGTTTGTTGCCTTGTTTTCGCAAGATGAGGGATACAGCACCCTTTTTTTTGAAGAGCTGCAGCTTACCATGAAGGAGGCCTTTGTCAATGCGGTCAAGCATGGTAATAAAGAGCGGGAGGACTTGAATGTCTCCATTTCCCTCACTGCTTCTGCCGAAGTGCTCCTGGCCTCTGTCAGGGATTGTGGAAAAGGGTTTAATTTGGATGAATTGCCAAATCCGGTTCATCCCCGGAATCTTTTCCGGTTATCAGGGAGAGGCTTGTATATTATCCGAAGCATTGCTGAGATTATTGCATGTGAGCGTGATGGTGATGGATGGTTGCTGACTCTGCGTTATCGTCCCTCATGGCAGTAAAAAATTTATAAACAGGTAAACAAATTCAACACATGGGTCTGTCACGAAGCGAAGTCTGGAACGCTCTTTTATTACACAAGCAGGAGATTGAAACACTTCATATGCGGGAGATGTTTCAGGATGGTGGTAATCGTTTTGAACAATTTTCTCTTCAGTGGGGCGAACTGATGCTTGACTATTCAAAAAACAGGATCACTTCTCGTACGATGGAACTGCTTCTGGATCTTGCCCGTAGTGTTGAGCTTGAAAAAAGACGTGATGAGATGTTTGATGGCGCTCCAATCAATCGTACTGAAAACCGCGCAGTGCTCCATACCGCTCTTCGCAGACCACCAGGATATTCGCTTGTTGTTGACGGTCTTGATCTTTCAACAGAAATCGCTGATGTGCTCGCCCAGATGAAGGATTGTTGTGAGAGGGTTATTTCTGGCTCGTGGAAGGGGTATACCGGAAAACGCATGACCGACGTGGTCAATATCGGTATCGGTGGTTCTGATCTCGGCCCCTGTATGGTAACTGAAGCGCTCCGTCCTTTTGCGCATGGCCATCTTCAGGTACATTTTGTCTCCAATATTGATGGAACCCATATCAGCGAGACGCTGAAAAAGCTCAATCCGGAAACGACGCTCTTCATTATTGCCTCAAAAACATTTACGACCCAGGAGACGCTCACCAATGCCATGAGCGCCCGTGCATGGTTTTTGACTCATGCTGTCGAGAGATCACATATTGCAAAGCACTTTGTGGCGGTTTCAACAAACCGTTCAAAGGTGGTGGAGTTCGGTATTGATGATGCCAACATGTTCAGGTTCTGGGACTGGGTTGGCGGGCGTTATTCCCTTTGGTCTTCAATAGGGCTTTCAATAGCACTTTTTCTCGGTTTTGACCGTTTTCAGGAGCTGCTCAATGGAGCCTGTGCGATGGATGAGCATTTCCGTGAGTCGCCTCTTGAAGGCAATATCCCGGTTCTTCTTGCGCTGCTTGGCGTCTGGTACAATAATTTTTTCGATGTCTCATCTCACGCAGTCATTCCCTACGACCAGTACCTGCACCGCTTTCCAGCCTATCTGCAGCAGCTTGATATGGAAAGTAATGGCAAGAGGGTTGACCTTGCTGGCAACATGGTTAAGTATGCAACCGGTCCGGTGATCTGGGGTGAACCAGGCACGAATTCACAGCACGCATTTTTTCAGTTGCTCCATCAGAGCCCCAATTTTATTCCGGCAGATTTTATTGTGCCGCTTAAAACCCAAAACCCGATAGGGGAGCATCATGATATCCTTCTTGCAAACTGTTTTGCACAGACCGAAGCGCTCATGAGAGGCAAAAATGAGCAGGAGGTGCGTCAGGAACTCGATGCGGCTGGATGTGATGATTCCGAAATGAACATGCTGTTGCCGCATAAGGTTTTTCCTGGAAATCGTCCGACAAATACGATTCTGCTCAAGGAACTCAATCCTTATTCCCTTGGTGCTCTCATCGCCATGTATGAGCATAAGGTTTTTGTGCAGGGGATTGTCTGGGGAGTCAACTCTTTTGACCAATGGGGTGTCGAACTTGGCAAACAGCTTGCCAAGGCTATTTTCCCTGAAATTCAGGGGAGTGAAACCATCTCCTGCCACGACAGTTCGACCAACGCTCTTATCAATGCCTATCGTGATTTCAAGGTGAGTGACAGCCAATTGGTAAGTTCACAACTCTCATTTTTTGATCCTGAGTAAAACCTGTACTTCTAAAAAAACAAAGCCGCCTGATCAAAAGGCGGCTTTGAAGCTTTGGTGCTAAAACCCGGCCTTATTTTGAATGTTGGGGTTTCAGGGGTTTTGTCACCGGGTTGTATTTGTTTTTTAGCATATTGAGTAATGAAACTGTCACCTCGCATGAAAGGGAGTCTCAGCAGAAAGATATTGGCTTTTTTCTATAGTATTTTCAGGCGAAGCCGATATTTCAAGGGGACTTCACAGCAATTTTTCCGCCTTACCCTCGATTCTTTTCTTGTTCAGCTTAATCTGACCCAGGATATTCCGTTCCTTTTTGTTGCTGTAGGCGTTGGTCTTATGACCGGATATGTTGCCGTCATTTTTCACGATGCCATCATGACGATCAGCGCCATCAGTTTTACCGCTCTTCGATCTTTTGACAAAGCTCCATTTATCGACAAATACTGGATTTTCTTTCTTCCCTTCATACCAGCAGCAGGGGGGCTATTTGTCGGCCTCTACAATGCATTTATTGTAAAAGCACGGCCCGGACATGGTCTTGCTTCAGTGATCAAGGCTGTTGCCCAGAATGATGGTGTTATTAACCGGAAATTGTGGATTCATAAAAGCATAACCTCTGTTTTGAGCATCGGTACGGGAGGTGGCGGTGGACGTGAAGCTCCGATTGTTCAGGTTGGTGCAGCAATCGGTTCTACGGTAGCTCAGATGCTTCGCTTTTCGCCGAACAAAACCCGTACGCTTCTTGGCTGTGGAGCAGCAGCCGGTCTTGCGGCCGTTTTCAATGCTCCGATTGGTGGCGTCATGTTTGCCATCGAGGTACTACTTGGAGATTTCAGTGTCAAAACATTCAGTCCCATTGTTATCGCAGCAGTTATCGGAACTGTTCTTTCAAGAAGCTTTCTCGGGAACTCTCCGACTTTTCAGGTTCATGAATACTCCCTTGTATCAAATACGGAACTCCTTTTTTATTGTTTACTTGGCATTCTTGCAGGGCTCTCGGCCGTTATGTTCATCAAGATTTACTATGCAATTGAGGAGTGGTTTGGCAGAATCGAAAAACGATGGAAGATCCCCATATGGGCCATGCCGGCTATTGGTGGCCTCATGAGTGGACTGATCTGCATGTGGCTTCCCGGACTCTATGGATTTTCTTATGAGGCAATTAATCATGCTGTCAATGGTCATGAAAGCTGGAGCAACATGATCGGTATCTATTTTCTCAAACCGGTTGTTGCCGGTTTCAGTATTGGTTCCGGAGGCTCGGGAGGGATGTTTGCACCAGCCATGAAAATGGGGGCCATGCTCGGAGGGATGTTTGGTACGCTTGTGCATATGTTGTTTCCCGCAATAACGGCAACCTCAGGAGCCTATGCTCTTGTCGGTATGGGGGCGTTGACGGCAGGAGTCATGAGAGCCCCGCTGACCGTCATCCTTATTCTCTTTGAAATAACAGGCCAGTACGAGATTGTGCTACCGATCATGTTTGCTGCCGTAACCTCCTCTCTTATTGCACGGCTTGCCTATCGCCATACCATGGAAAGCTATGTCCTTGAAAAGGAAGGCGTCAGGGTCGGTTTCGGCATTGCCTTGTCGGTTGCCGAGCATATCAGTATTGCCGAAGTCATGAAAACAGACTACGTTCAATTCAGAGATTCAGAGAGCGCTACAAATATGATTGACGTATTCTTTAACACACCCGAGTCAACTTTTCTTGTCACCAATGAGCACAGCTTGTTTTCAGGTATTATCAGTCTCAATGAGATGAGAATTCTTCTCAAGGAAGATTTTCTTGTGGGATTGATTGCCGAAGATATTGTAAAAAAAGATGTTCCAGTGCTCTATGAAAGCTCAAAGCTTGATGAGGCGCTCAAGCTTTTTGAGATCTCCGATTATGACCTGTTGCCGGTTCTTGATTCTGGTGAGGGAAAGCTGCTTGGAGTGGTTCGTCAGGAAGAGGCTTTTGCGTATTATCGCAAACAGGTCAATCTCTATGGGTCTGATCAGTATGAAAGTAAAAGCTGATACCACAATGGATCTTCGGTACAGGGGTGTGCCATCACCAATTTCTTTGGCAACACTCTTTTTTTGAGCAATGATGTTTATCGGTAATGCACCAAACTTCATGGGTAAAAATATTGCAGCTCAGGCAGATGCAGAGTGTCCTGATTTTCTGGCGTATAGTCTATAACGATGCCTTGCCTGTCCTTTTGCCAATATCCGTTGTTTTATGGTTACTATTTTTTTGCTTATAGTTGTCGTCGGTTAATAATTATAAACACTCAAGCCTCATGAAAAGCTTTTTTGATGCTGTCAGGAATGGAGAAAAGGGATTTGTTGTCAAAAACGCTGTTTTCCTGCCGTTTCACTGTGAAATTATTTCTATCTGGATTGGCAAGGAGATGTCGTTGCTTGCAGCTCCGGAGCTGATAGTTGATCTTTCGGAGAGTGATCTGTTAGCGGTCAGAGAGGGTGACTCGTATACCAATATCGTGTTCAGAAAATGGAACGACCTTTCAAAAGAGCTTGGTCATCACAAAGGTCACATTATTCTGAAGGCAGCAGAAAAAGGCGCAGATATCTTCAAAAGTGAAAACATCCATTACATCAGAATTGGATTTCCGGATCACCAGAAAGAGATTGTTTTTGAAATTATCGATGATCCTTATGATCTGTAGTGACTCTGAGGAGCAATAAAAAAAGAGATACCCTACAGAGGTGAAGAGCCGCTCAAGGTAACCATATCAGAACGGGATCTCAAACAAGCTGGTTGCTACATGAGATTCTGGGGATCGACATCAATACTGAACAGCACTCCTGAGGAGCGGAAGCGGGCGATGATATCGTCGCTCATCTGCTTGATGAATGGTGGTGAGAGTTTGCCGTCGAAGAGTTTGACGAGGATATGGTAGCGGTATCGGCCTCTTATTTTTGCAATACCGGCAGGTGCCGGCCCAAGAACCCTACCTCTTTCTGCTGGTAGTTGCAATTCAAGACTTTTTTTGCAATAGAGCGCCGCAGCTTCAGCCTGATTTTCTTCTTCTGAGCTGCATTCGAATTTTATGAGTCGGGATGCAGGAGGGTAGTGAAGCTCCTTTCTTAGAGCGCTTTCCTGCAGAAAAAACTTTTCATAGCTCCTCTCTTTCTGCAAAAGAGCGGTAAAAACATCGTTTTCCATGTTATAAACCTGGAAATAGACTTCACCCGGCAGGGAAGAGCGTCCTGCACGTCCGGCCACCTGGGTGAGCAGGGAAAATGTCCTCTCTGAAGCCCGAAAGTCCGGAATATTCAGTCCGATATCAGCCATCAGAACCCCGACAAGAGTGACTGCCGGAAAATCAAGCCCTTTTGCAACCATTTGTGTGCCCAGCAGAATACGGGCTTTGCGATCGTGAAATTCTTTAAGAATTCTGCCATGAGAGCCTTTCGCAGAGGTGGTGTCGACATCCATGCGGAGAATTCTCTCTTCAGGGAAGAGGGTTTGCAGCTCTTCTTCAATGCGTTCGGTACCACTGCTTTTATAAAAAAGATTGGACGATGAACACTTCATGCACGATTCCGTGAAGTGAATGGCGTGACCGCAATAGTGGCAGCGAAGCTGTTTCGGGGTTGCATGGTAGACCAGGGGAATATTGCAAGAGGGGCAAAGAGGGATATGACCACAGGCAAGACAGAAGATGCTGCCGGCAAATCCTCTTCTGTTTTGCAGAAGAATGACCTGTTCGTTTTTTTCAAGACGAAGTGCAATCTGACTGTAAAGGAGTTCTGAAATGGATGCGGAAGCTTTGGGACTTCCTTTCATCCAGACAAGCGTGATGGCGGGCATGGTTGCTCCATCAACTCGTTCCGGGAGATTGATAAGGGTGTACTTGCCCTTGACGGCGTTGTTGTAGGATTCGAACGAGGGTGTCGCTGATCCGAGCACGCAGATCGCCTTACTGAACATTGCCCTCATGATTGCTGTGTCGCGAGCATGGTAGCGGGGATTACGATCCTGCTTGTATGCGCTGTCATGCTCTTCGTCAACAATAATTGCTCCGAGGTTTTCAAGTGGAGCGAAGATGGTTGAGCGGGCGCCAAGGGCAATTTTTGTTTTTCCGAGGCGAAGACTATGCCAGGCATCATATTTTTCCTGGTTGCTCATGGCGCTGTGCAGAATGGTGATTTCATCATGAAAATGTTCACGAAACCGTCCTGCAGTTTGGGGGGTCAGGGCTATTTCAGGTACCAGCACAATAGCCGTTTTTCCTGCTGCAAGAACTTTTTTCAGCAGTTCGATATAGATCAGGGTTTTTCCGCTCCCGGTCACTCCGTGAAGCAGGAAGGTCTTGTATTCCTCCTGGGTAACAGCATGAATCAGTTGCTCAAGAGCTTTTTGCTGTGAAGCTGTTGGTGTTTTTGTGGATTGTGGAGTTTCCGAAAAGCCTGTCGTGAAGTGGCTTGTGACAGCCATTTGTGTTTTTTCAACAAACCCTTTTTTTACAAGGGCATTGAGCGTCTCCCTTGAGCTGCCAATGGTTTCTGTAAAAGCAAAGGTGTTGCCGAAAGAGGCCAGAATTTTGATGGCTTCAAGCTGTTTCGGGGAGTTTTTCAGGCTCTCTTCTGCGTTTTCCGGCAAGGATAAACTCAGCCGATAACAGCTCTTTTGTTTGGCTTTTGTGGATGAAAACCTTTTTGTGAGCTGCAGGTGCCCGCCCCGCTCAAGTTCTGAAAGGGTGCGATAAAGTTGTTTCCTGCCGATGCGCTGCTGCAGTTGATGAACAGTAAGTCTTTTTTCCCGAATCATCAACTGCATGATGGCTCGCCGAAGTGCCGTGTTGATGACTTTTGGCGCATCAGCATTGAGCGTAAAATGTTTTATTTCAACGACATCATGAACCGTTGTACGGATTGCTGCGGGCAGGGCGGCCATCAGGGTGTCGATTCTTCTTGTGAGATAATAATCGGCCATCCATTCGGTAAGCTGCATGAGAGGCGGGTTCAGTACCGGACGTCCGCCATGGAGTACGTCCACGATCTCTATGGTGGGCGCCTCTTCACTTTCGAAGGGCATGAGAGCCAGAATGTAGCCGATCGCAACTCTTCCGTTTCCTTTTTTTGCTGAAAGCAGAACCATACATCCGGGCAGGATGTCCTGTGTCAGAGAATCGGAAACGGTAGCAACAAAGGGCTCTCCCTTGAATAATTTGTCTGCTCCTGTCAGTACTTGCATGATGGTGAATTAAAAAAAGCCAGTAACTTCGATACTGACTTTTTTAATTTCGGACTCTTTGATTTGTTGATTTTTCAGACCATAAGCGCCTCAAGAATCCTGTCGCGGATATCCTCTACCTTTCCTTTCCCTTCAATTTTGAAGTAGGTGGGAGCGTCAAGATCACCGTTGTGTGACAAATCAAGGTAGTAAGCGATCAGCGGTTCGGTTTGAGCGTGATAGATTTCAAGCCGTTTTTTTACGGTCTCTTCCCGATCGTCCTCTCTTTGGGTCAGGGGTTCTCCGGTTTCATCGTCAATATCCACTGTTTTTGGTGGATTGAAGCTCACATGGTAGGTTCTTCCGGAAGCAAGGTGTACACGACGACCACTCATTCGCTCGATAATCTCTTCATCCTCAACATCGATTTCAACAATATAGTCGATGTGGATACCATCTTTTCTCAACGCTTCAGCCTGGGTAAGTGTGCGCGGAAACCCATCGAAAAGGCATCCATTGGAACAGTCACTCTTTGTCAGGCGCTCTTTGACGAGAGCAATAATAATTTCATCTGAGACGAGTTGACCACTGTCCATTACTTTTTTTGCAGCAATACCAAGAGGCGTTCCAGCTTTTACCGCTGAACGCAACATGTCGCCAGTCGATATCTGAGGTATGCCGAAGGTTTTTGAAATATAGTTTGACTGCGTTCCTTTTCCGACCCCTGGTGCTCCCAGTAGAATAATTCTCATCAAACTTGTGCTTATAGGGTTTTTTTTGTTGTAACAATCATGATTTTTGGCTTTTGCGGCCTTGTTTCCTCAGCGGTCACACTCTCTGGGGTGGCGCTTGCTGCTGATTCATTCAGCATTTCATCGCCTGAAAGTGAAAGAGGTGAGGCGGTAAGAGTGGTTTCATCATTTTTAGCGGCAGGCTTGAGCTGGATTGTCTGTATAGCAGGTTTTTTTTTGAATTCAATTGTTGTGGCTTTGGCATTGCCAGGAGAGGGTTTGTGCTGTTGCAATTGCGCGTCATTAAAAATCTGCTGCGAAGCTGCTGCAGATCCTTTTGTATCCAGAGAGCGATATTGGTAGTCTTCTTCGGTAATCAACTCTGTTCTGTATTCGAAATCCATTGCACCAAGTATCATTCTGATAGCCCTGCGACTTTCGCCAAGGTCTCCCCTCGACTCTATATTGGTTTCAGCCTTGGCATTTACTGTAGTGATGGGGCGACCATTGATATCCTTCTCCTCAAGCAGTCCGAAGGTAACGTTGATTTTCATGCCGAAGAGGATAAACGAGCTCACATCGGCGCGAATGGCAGTCATGCCGCCAACGGTTGTTTTTTCGCTAATCAGGTTCCAGCCGATCCAGCGCTCAATTTTATTGAGAATAAACTCCGAGATTTCGTCGACAGGTTTGTCGTACCGACGTACTCTTAATTCACTGAAAACAGGCTTTTCCGAGGTGTGCGTTGCATTGGTGGTGAGGCCATGATATGCTTTGGTAAATTCACTTCTGAAAGGAATAAAATCGATCAACTCCATGATTCTTAAGACGGTTAGAGATTATTGCGGGTTCTGCATGCTGGCTGTTGCCAGTTGGCCGCATGCCGCATTAATGGTTGTGCCGTAACTTTTTCTGATCGTGACATGCAGTCCTGAATTTATAAGGTATTGCTGGAACATGTCCCGGGTTGCACTGTAAACAGGCTTGAATTTAATATTAATGATTGAATTGTAATCAATCAAATTTATTTTGCATAAAAAGGTTTTTGAAAATCGTGCGAGCATTTTTGCATCATCCAGAGAGTCGTTGATCCCTTTGAGGAGCAGATAGACAATGGTGACGGGCATTCCTGTTGACTGAGTGTATTCAGACAGTGCCGTCCCCAGTTCTTTGAGCGGGTATTGCCGGGCAGCAATGGGCATGAGTGATTCCCGTTTTTGTTGATCGGCAGCATGAAGCGAGACGGCAAGCTTTGTTTTCATTCCCGATTTTCCAAGTCGCTGGATTTCCGGGATTACTCCAACAGTTGAAATGGTTATTCGTTTCTGTGACAGGCAAAAACGGTAATTTCTCGTGCTGAGGGTTTCGATAGCCTCAATAACGTTACCAGTGTTCAACAGCGGTTCACCCATTCCCATAAAGACAATATTGGTGAGGCTTTTGCCGGGCTCTTTTGCGCCGACCAGCTCGTTGAGCGCGTAGATTTGACCGGTAATTTCACCGGCAGTGAGATTACGCCGGAACCCCATTTGTCCTGTTGCACAGAAGGGGCATTGCAGCGGGCAACCAATCTGTGACGAAACACAGGCAGTTCTTCGGTTCTCTGTTGCAATCAGGACGCTTTCCACCCTGCTTTTGTCCTGCAGTTCCAGCAGAATTTTTTCTGTCGGACTTTCGCAATCCTCTTCAAAGCACTCCTGATGCTCAACGCGCTTTAACGGGTTAATTGAAAAACTTTCAGAAAGCTTTTTGCGCAAAGCGAGACTCAGGATGGTCATCTCCTCAAAACTTGCTGCATGGTGGCTGAAAAGCCATTGATGTATCTGGGTAGCCCTGAATGCTGGTTCTCCAAGCAAACTCATCGCCTGCTGGAGTTCTGTGAGGGTCAGATCAGTTATATTTTGCTTCTGCTCGGTCATCGAAAGGGATGTCATTTATAATAATAAAAAAGTCATTGATCAGGATTTTCCGGAACCGCCAGCGGTGGCTCAGGTAAAAAAAACGCAGCCTGCAGCTTCTTTTGCCTCTCCTTTACAGGGGAAGGTAGTTCATCCTGAGAATTATGCATACAAAATAAGCTTCTTCGCGCAATTTACCGGGAAGGAGTTTTATAAAGCATACCCCTGGCGCCATTCACCCGCTCACCATTACTTTCCTGTTCCCCAAAGAATACACTATATTGCAGGCGCTTGATCATTATCCTGGTTAACCTAATTCAATACCATCACATGGCTCTTGCCTGGCTGCATGTTTCGGACTTTCATCTGAGTGATAAAGGGCCCTATGATCAGGAAGTCATCCTTCGATCCCTTGTCTCCTCGGTCAAACAGTTCAGGGAAGAGGGGCATGTTCCGGATCTCATCTTTGCAACCGGCGATATTGCCCAGTCCGGTAAGGCTACAGAGTATGAGAGGGCTACGAATTTTTTTGATGACCTGCTTGATGCCGCCGGGCTTGACAGAGAGCGATTGTTTCTTGTTCCCGGCAACCATGATGTTGATCGCAATGCCGGAGAATTTCTTGCTCGAACCATTAGTTCCGCTGACAGTGCTGACCGATTCTTTAGCCCGGACAAACCACTTCCCCATTTGTCGCTCAAATTTCAGGCCTTCGCTGCATGGTACAACGACTATTTCAAAGCCATCCGCTCGTTTCCTGCCAATACAACCTGCAGTCCGGTGGAGTTGGTCTCAATCAGGGAGAGCAGAGTTGCAATCCTCCCCCTGAACAGTGCGCTGTTTTGCATTGACGATCATGACCATCAGCAACTCTTCATAGGTCGCCGATCTCTTGATGCGGCAAAGAAGCAGCTTGCAGCGGCTGATCTTACCATCGCCCTGATTCATCACCCGCTTGACTGGTTAAGTTCGGTAGAACAAGTTAACATTGAAACGTCTCTTGAAGAGTCGGTTGATCTCCTGCTTCAGGGTCATTTCCATCAGGCTGCGGTGAAAGGCGTTGTTTCTGCGAATGGTGGATACCTGAAGCTTGCTGCCGGGGCCTCATATCAGACGCGGCAATATCCGAACAGCGCCATGTACGCCACCTTCAACGACAATCAGGTAACGATCTATCCAATAAGCTACAAGGATACTCCCCGCGAAGTCTGGACACTCGATACCAGCATTTTTCCTTCGCCATCCTTTATCGGTAGCTTTAAGCTGTTGGGCCGTACGACGATCTCCGGTTCAGCGCCAATTGCCGCCAATCAGCAGCAGGAATCGCTGCCACCCGTCAAATCCCATGCTGAAGAGGCAGAACGCTACCAGTCAATCCTGAAAGGGGAGCTGGGCTTTATCCGGATGCTTGGGCTTCCGGGTGTCGAGAGCGTGAAGGTGAACCTCAATGATGATACCTTTGTGCCGCTGCGTTTTTCGCGGAGCGGCGATCCAGACCGCTCTTCAGGAAAGAACTGTGTGCTGCAGGAAGCTGGGGAACAGATTCTCACTCCCGACCGGGTGATGCGGGAGGCCTTCAGGGTGCGTCGGATGCTGCTTGTCATCGGTGACCCGGGCGCGGGCAAAACAACGCTGCTCAAGTATTATGCCCTGTGCGCGCTTGAAGACAATCACTATGAGAGGCTCGGTTTTTCAGGGCCGGTCACTGTTTTTTATCTGCCGCTTCGAGAACTGCGACCCCAGGAAAACGGTTGCTACGAATCGCTGCCAGCAAGCCTTGCAAACTGGAGTGAGAGGCACCAAAACAGGATTGACGCAAAAGTGTTTGACGAGTGGTTGCATGGAGGAAGATCGCTTGTATTGCTTGACGGTCTTGATGAAATCAGCAACAGGGAAGAGCGAATCAGGGTGTGCCAGTGGATCGATGCTGCATGGAGTGGCTTCAGCAAAGCCTTTTTTGTGGTGACATCTCGGGCAACAGGCTACCGCAAAGAAGAGGGCATCGAGCTTGCAGCCGACTATGAACGGGCCGATGTGCAGGACTTTACCCCGGAGCAGCAGGAGCGCTTTTTGGCCAACTGGTTCAGTTCAGCTTTTTTGAGGGAGCCTTGTGATGAGCAATTGATTCCCCGTGATTGGCAGCGTCAGCAGCGGGCAAAGGGGGAGGAACGAACCCGCAAAATGGTTGCCTATCTGAGTGCTCCGAAGAACAAGGGGTTGCGCCAACTGGCTGCTGTGCCAATGATTTTGCAGATCATGGCGATTCTGTGGAAAAACAGGGATTTTTTGCCCGAAAGTCGTGTGAAACTCTATAATGCGGTGCTCGATTATCTGCTTGAACTCCGAGACAAGCGTCGGGAGATTCCTGTGCTGATTTCGGCAGAACGTGCCCGTATGGTGCTTGGCCCTGTTTCTCTTTGGATGCAGGAGGAGCTGAAAACGGATGAAGTTGGCAGGGATGCCCTGCAGAAAAAAATGCAGGAAAGGCTTGATGTACAGAGCGAAAAGAGTTATACGCCGCCCGCTGTTGAGGAGTTCTGCAAACATCTGGTGAACCGTGCCGGGTTGCTGGTGGAGTATGGAAACACGGCCTATATGTTCCGCCATAAATCGTTCAGGGAGTATCTTGCCGGTGTTGAGCTGGTTAAAAAGGTAAAACGAACCTCCGGTTATCTCGACAACCTTATTCTCGGCTTTGGTGATGACTGGTGGGAGGAGCCGATCAAATTCTTTCTTGCCCAGGAAGATGAGGAGAGCTTTGATCTTTTTATGGAAAAACTCTTTGATTCGCCAGTGAGTGCAGATTTGACGCAAAAGCAGCAGTTGCTCTTGCAGACCATTATCGAGGAGACGCCTTTGAAGAAGGTTGATGCTCTCTGCCAAAAGCTGCTTGATCCCTCAACCACCGCCAGTCGCCAGCGGGTGATACTCGACTGCCTGAAAGCCATTGGCAAACCGGCAGCTCTTGTGGCGCTGAAGGAGTTCAGGATTCGCCAATTTGCAACAAAAGCCAGAGAGAGCAGGGAGATTATCAGTCGAACTGAAGAGGTGTTTCTTGCGCTTGGAGGCATAATTGATGAGCGAGCCACTGGAGAGGTTACTTTTGACTTCGGAGGCGGGGGACTTAACCGTGCATCGTTTCGCAATCCGAACGAGCAGAATGCAGAGTACATTCTGATACCGGGTGGAAGTTACCGCTATTCAGTGACGGAAAGGGAGGAAGCAGTCGGTGCTCTCTATGTTGCCAAATATTCCGTAACCAATCGGCTCTACCGCGCATTCATTTCCTTCTTGCAGCCGGAAACTTCCGGGGAGGTTTCTTCGGTTACCCCTGCCTTGTTTCGTGCAGAGCTGAACGCCCTTGCAAATCAGGAATCATGGGAGAAGGAGTTTGCCAACGACCTGGCTACCTTCTTTCGATCAACCTACGATGAAAATCGTAAATTCGATGGCGATGATCAGCCGGTGGTTGGTGTTACCTGGTATGCCGCCCGAGCCTATGCTCTCTGGCTTTCACTGCTTGAGGGTGAGAGTGGATGTTACCGGCTCCCGAACGAAGTGGAGTGGGAGTGGGCTGCAGGAGGAAGGCAGGGAACGAAAGGAGAGAAGGTGCGCCCCTGGCCCTGGACGGAAGAGAAAGGGAAGCCAACTCCTAAACTGGCTAACTATGAGCGCACTGTTGGCGCAACAACACCTGTTGGCAGTTATCCGGAAGGAGCAACTCCTGAAGGGTTGTACGATATGGCTGGAAATGTGTGGGAGTGGATGGAAAATATATACAAAAATAATACATCTGCCCGTGCGTTGCGCGGCGGTTCCTGGGACGATGATCCCGATTATCTGCGTTGCTCTGCCCGGTACGACTATCTTCCGGCGCTCGGGGACTACGTTGTTGGCTTTCGGGTTGTCCGTTCCAGTCACTCTTCCTGAAAATCTGTTCATCTGTTTTCTGGAACTCTGAAAGGGAAATAATTTTAACAATGTTGATGTTTCGGTAGCTACCGACCACAGAAACGACCACCGAAGGTGGTCCGACGTTTATTCCGGGAATTGGGCTGTAACCCCGGGTACTCTGGCCTTAAGATTTTCCGGCTTCTGTTACGACGAATCGTACCTTTCCTGAAAATCGTCTCGATATTGTGAAGGCGCCGGGAACAAAAAAAATATTCTCCCTGTTTTCTCTTTTTATCTTTTATCTTTGTGAACATTCCCCGCGTGCACCAAACGGACAGGCAACGGGGAGAAAAGCTCGGAATGAGCGCTGATTTTTTTTAAAATTACAACCAACTAATGATAGTACCACAGTATGGTCGGACGCTTAGTGCCGAGGAATGGTCTCCGGTCATCGATGCGCTGCTTGAAGGTCAGCATTTTGTTCTTACAACCCATGAAAACTCTGATGGTGACGGTCTTGGCAGTGAGGTTGCACTTGCAAGGGTGCTCAAGGCGATGGGCAAAGAGGTTGCTATCGTCAATCCAACGGAAGTCCCTCCGAATTACCAGTTTTTAAAGAAGCTCTATCCCATAACCCTTTTTGACAAGAAGAGCGAAGAGGCTATTCAGGAGCTTTCGCTCTGTGATGTTGTTGTGCTGCTTGATGCCAATCTGCATGACAGGATGGGGTCGCTCTGGCCTCATGTCAGTTTTGCCAAAGAACTTGGCGCCCTGAAAATCGTCTGTGTCGATCATCATCTCGAACCGGATGATTTTACCGATGTCATGGTGTGTGAAAGTTATGCGTCATCGACTGGCGAACTTGTTTATGGTTTAATTTATGCACTCCAGGAGCGATTGGGTCGTGAGCTGTTTACCCCTGAAGTTGCCGAAGCGCTCTATGTTGCTGTTATGACCGATACGGGCTCTTTCAGGTTTCCCAAAACGACTCCCTATGTTTATCAACTTGCCGGAGATCTTGTGAGCAAGGGGGCTGATGCTTCAGAAATTTATGACCGGATCTACAACTCGTTGACGACCTCGGCGCTTAAACTGCTTGGCGCTGCCCTGAGTGCGATCACCATTCTTGATGATGGTGATATTTCGTGGTTATTTATTTCGCAGGATATGATCAAGGCTACCGGAAGCAAATTGTTCGATACCGATCTGATCATTCGTTATCTTCTCAGTGTTCCTTCGGTTCGTGTTGCGGTGCTGATTGTTGAGATGCAGGATGGCAGAACCAAGGCGAGTTTCAGGTCGCGGGGCAGGATCTATGTCAATCAGTTTGCAAAAAAATATGGGGGCGGTGGCCATATGAATGCTGCTGGATGTCTTTTTCAGTTCTCTTCTGACAAGGCTCAGATGGTATTGCTTGAAGATCTGCGACTGTTCCTTAAAAATCAGATAGATTAAATATCATATTGTTAATATCGATTGGTTGAGCTATGAAATTATCAGTAACAAAAAGTGATCTTGCCCGTTTGGAGTGCGAGTTTCTTGCATTGCCGTTCAGCAGTGGTGAGCTGAAAAAAGAGGCCGCAGAGAGGCTTTCTGCGTTGGGGATTGATCAGCAGGTTTTGAAAGATTTCAAGGGAGATGCAGGCGAGCTTGTTGTTGTCTATGGAGAGGCTGACAAGTGTTCAGCCGTCAGGATTGCACTGCTTGGGCTTGGAGAGAAGGTAACCCTTGATGACTGGCGTAAGGCCGCAGTTGCTTTTGCCTCCAGAGCTGTGGATATGAAGATTGGAAAAATTGCTGTTGATTGTTCGGGTATTGAAGCGCTCGCTGCTGTGACGGGGCAGAGTGTATCAACGCTTGCTGCCGCTTTTGTTGAGGGCTGTTTTGCGGGCTCATATCGGTTTGATCGTCTGAAAAGTGGTAAACTCGATAAAAAGGAGGCTGGCGAGAAGTCGAAAGGGATTGACGAGCTTCTTCTGAGTGTTGAGGATAGCGCCTTTGAGGAGAGTGAGAAGGGTGTTGCCGAGGGAGAGATTCTTGGTTCGTGCCAGAAAATGGTCAGGGATATGGTGAATCTGCCTGGGAACTATCTGCATGCAACGGATATTGCGGAAGCGGCGGCGGAGTCCGGCAAAAAATATGGCTATGATGTAACTGTCTTTGACAAAAAGGAGATAGAGGCTCTTGGCATGGGTGGCCTGCTTGCCGTTAATAAGGGCAGTCATCATCCTCCGACTTTTACGATTCTTGACTACAAGCCCAAAGGAGAGGTCAAGGCCGTTGTTGCCCTTGTCGGGAAGGGGGTTACCTTTGATTCCGGCGGCATTTCGATCAAACCATCCGAAAACATGGGTGAGATGAAGTCTGATATGGCAGGTGCGGCCAGTGTGTTGGGAGCGGTTGAGGCTGCAGCCCGTCTCCGCCTTCCCCTGCACCTTATCGGGTTGATTCCGGCTACCGACAATATGCCGAGTGGTACGGCACAGCAGCCCGGAGATGTCATCACCACCTATTCAGGTATTACGGTGGAGGTTGGCAATACTGATGCTGAAGGCCGGCTGATCCTTGCTGATGCACTCTCCTACGGGAAAGAGAAGTATAAACCGGATGTGATTATTGATGTTGCAACGCTGACTGGCGCCTGTATTGTAGCTCTTGGTTATGCTGTGGCCGGTTTTTTCAGCAACGACGACAAGCTGGCGGATGCAATTTATCAGGCAGGTCAGCAGTCGGGTGAAAAGGTTTGGCGTATGCCGCTCTGGGATCTTTATGCTGAGCAGATAAAGTCGGATGTTGCCGATGTTAACAATACTGGAGGACGAGGTGCCGGGACGATTACTGCAGCCAAATTTCTTGAGAAATTCATTGATGGGCATAAAAACTGGGCACATATTGATATAGCCGGGCCATCGTTTGCATCGAAGAGTGCAGGCAAGGTGAACGGCGGAACAGGTTTTGGCGTCAGCCTGCTTGTTGAGGTATTGAAAAAATGGGCTTGAAAGAGGGTGTTGCATAATGAACATGTCGGCAGGACATCAACCATCTGAACTATCATGAAGGACGTATCGCAAAACCCCGTAGTGATCATTCCCGGTGTGCTTTTCTGGGATAGTCTCTATGACACCATGAAAGAGGTGCTTGCTGGGTATATTTCCAAAGAGAGAGTTGTTGTTGCTCCGGTAAATCTTCTTGACTGGATAGGATTTCCTCCATCACCCGAAAAATCGACCAATCGGGTGATGAAGGCCGTTGACCGGGCTGTCAGGGCGATGAAAAGGAAATTTCCCGATGAGCCGGTGACACTTGTGGCTCATAGCGGCGGGGGGACGGTTGCGATGATCTACCTGCTTGAGAAATCTTTTCAGGGTGATGTTTATCGTACCGGAAATCAAGTCGGAAAGCTGGTTACCCTTGGAACGCCGTTCCATACTCATGAGTATTATGCCAAGATAAAGACCGATTTTATTTTCCGGCATCTGCAAAAGGATTTTTTTGAGCGTTGTCGTGTTGTATCTGTCGTCAGTGATAAGTATCATGGAAACCATCAGGGAAGTTTTGTCGAAAAAATGTGCTATAAGTTTTATCAAAGCGTTCAGGAAGATGGCAATGTAAAGGGGGACGGAATTGTTCCTGCAAAAAGCTGTTTTCTTGAAGGTGCTGAAAATGTTACTATTGCAGATGCAGAACATCTTCCAACACCGCATACCAGATGGTATGGAACAAAAGAAGGGGTTGAACAATGGATTCAATGGCTGTAAGGGATAGCCGGATCAGGGTTGCCGGGATTGTTTTTTTGGTCTTCATCTTGATTCTGTCGTCATGCAATCAGGAAAAGCAAAAGCAGGATCCGCAGCAGGAGCATGTCGAATCAATGATGGCTATTCTTGCCCAGGTTCAGAAGAATCTTGGCCGGATTCAGCAGAAAGAGGCTGTTGTTGAACGCCTTTCTTCCGGAATTGAGGGGAAGGATACGGCGAGTGTGGAGGAAATTGGCAAGGATATCGCAGCCAGTATCCGGTTTATCGATTCTTCGCTGGTTGCAAGTAAAAAGCTTATCCGGAAACTCGAAGAGGAGAACCGTTCGTCATCCTATCGTGTCGATTCTCTTGATCGGCTTGTTTCCGAGTTGAAACTTGCAATAAACGCCAAGGACAGGGAGGTCAATGCGCTCAAGGGCCATGTGCAGAAGCTGGACAAGCAGATTTCATCATTGCTGACAACCGTCGATGTCCTTGACGAGTTTATTCAGGATCAGGAGGTTCAGCTCTACACAGCCTATTATATTTCCGGTACCTTTGATGAACTTGTGACCAAAGGGGTCCTGGTTCGTATCAATCCACTTGAGAAGTTGTTCGGCAGTGAGTATCGGCTTGCTTCCGACTTTAATATCAGGCTGTTCAAAAAGGTTGATATCACAGAAACAAGAGATCTCTTTTTTGACAAGCCGCTCAAAAAACTGAAAATTATAACCCCACATACCGTGGGCTCTTATGAACTTGTCGGGGGGAAGACTTCTTCACTGCTTCTTGTTCGTGATGAGAGCGCTTTCTGGCAAAAATCACGTTGTCTTGTGATTGTTATCGAGGAGTGACGAGATACTACTGTACCTTTTAATCATGTTTGCATTTTTATGAAAATAACCATATTTGGATCAGGTTATGTCGGGCTTGTTACCGGAGCCTGTTTTGCGGAAGTCGGTAATGATGTTCTCTGTGTCGATATTGACCAGCGGAAGATTGATGCTCTCAATGCGGGCAAGATTCCTATCCATGAGCCTGGTCTTGATGAAATCGTTGCTGAAAACATCAAGGAAGGTCGTTTGCGTTTTACGACGGATCTTCGTGAAGGTGTTGAGTTTGGACTTTACCAGTTCATTGCGGTAGGTACTCCTCCTGATGAGGATGGTTCGGCTGATTTGCGACATGTTCTCAGTGTTGCTGAAAGCATTGGCACCTACATGCAAGAGTACAGGATTGTCATCAATAAATCGACAGTGCCGGTTGGTACAGCCGACCTTGTGCGGGAAAAGATAGGTTCGGTTCTTGTGGAAAGAAATGTGGATATTGATTACGATGTAGTCTCAAATCCCGAGTTTCTCAAAGAGGGTGATGCCGTCAATGATTTCATGAAACCTGAACGGATTGTTGTTGGTGTCGATAATCCTCGCACCCGGGAGCTTCTTCGTTTTCTCTACTCTCCATTCAATCGCAGTCATGAGCGTTTTATTGCTATGGATGTCCGTTCTGCCGAATTGACCAAATACGCGGCCAACGCCATGCTTGCAACAAAAATCAGTTTCATGAATGAGATTGCCAACATCGCCGAGCGGGTCGGTGCTGACGTGGAAGCAGTAAGGAAAGGTATCGGTTCTGATTCGAGGATCGGGTTCTCGTTTATTTACCCAGGGATTGGTTATGGCGGTTCCTGTTTTCCCAAGGATGTGCAGGCGCTTGAAAGAACAGCACACAAGCATGGTTATCATTCACGGATTCTTCAGGCTGTCGAAGCGGTTAATCATGACCAGAAAAGCAGTATTGTCAGAAAGATAAGGGGCCATTTCACTGATGGTATCAAGGGCTCTGTTTTCGCTATCTGGGGACTCGCCTTTAAGCCGAATACCGATGATATGCGTGAAGCTCCCAGCCGCAGGGTTATTGAAGAGCTTCTGAGTGATGGCGCCAGGGTAAGGGTTTATGATCCGGTTGCCATGGATGAGGTCAGAAGGATATATGGCGAACATGACGATATTTTTTATGCATCAAACCCGGAAGAAGCCATAAAAGGTTCAGATGCTCTTGTTGTACTCACGGAGTGGCTTGTGTTCCGCAGTCCCGATTTTGAGATGATCAAACGAGATCTTGCGCATCCGGTTGTTTTTGACGGAAGAAATATCTACAGTCCTGAATTTATGGAGCAGTCAGGCTTTACCTATTACTCCATAGGTCGGCCACCGAGGGGAGTTTCCTGATTTATCTCCAGAGCCTGTAAAGGTGGTGCAGGGGGCCGTTTCCACTGCCAAAATGGTAATTGGCCCCTGCCTGCATGGCTTCATTGAGATAGGCTTTTGCTTTTCCCACGGCGTTCTCTGTTTTTTCTCCTCTGGCCATGAATGCAGCAATGGCTGATGAGAGGGTGCATCCGGTGCCATGGGTGTTGTTGGTCATGATTTTTTTTGAGCTGAACCAGAAAAAACGATTGTTGTGGAGAAGGCAGTCGCTGCAATGCTCCTCCTCTCCATGCCCCCCCTTGATGAGCACCGAAGCCGCTCCTGCTTGCTGCAGCTTCATTGCTGCCGCCTCAATAGATTCCGGAGTTGAGAGAGGAAGCTTCATATCCGTCAGCAGTGCGGTCTCTGGCAGGTTTGGTGTAATCAGTGAGGCGAGAGGGAAGAGCTTTGCCTTCAGGATGGGGAGCGCATCCGGAGAAAGAAGGGGGGCGCCTCCGGAAGAGCCAAGAACGGTGTCAAGAATGATGGGTGGTTTTCCTTTCAGCTCTTTGAGCAATGAGGCAACGACCGTTATCATCTCAGCACTTCCCAGCATCCCTATTTTTACGGCATCAATCGCAATATCTGAGGCAATAGCTCTGAACTGTGTGGCAACGCATGCTTCCGAGACGGGGTATATCGCATGTACCCCCATCGTGTTTTGGGCTGTCAGGGCGGTTATGACCGATAAACCATAGCACTCAAGGGCAGCAAACGTCTTGATATCTGCCTGGATGCCAGCGCCGCCGCTACCGTCAGAGCCTGCAATAGTGAGTATGGTCTTATAGGATGTTCTCATGCTTCTCTCCCCTGTATTGCGCAAAGGAGTTCATGTGCTGCTTTGGAGGGATCGTCAGCCTTGCTGACTGCCGAAATGACCGCAACCCCGGATGCTCCACAGGAGATTAGCGAAGCCGAGTTTTCAATCGTGATGCCTCCTATCGCAATAATGGGCAGGGAAACAATGGCTGCTGTTTTACGAAGAGCTTCAACTCCCACTGGAGAAAATTCCTTCAGTTTTGAAGCGGTTGGATAGATGTGACCAAATCCGATATAGTCCGCCCCCTCTTGTTCAGCCAGGCGTGCCTCGTCCGGTGAAGATGCAGAAACCCCGATAATGGCCATTTTTCCAAGCAGTTTACGGGCTGTCCTGGCTGGCATGTCCTGCTGTCCGAGGTGAACACCGTCAGCGCTGCTTGCAAGGGCAATGTCCACACGGTCATTGATAATGCAGAGTGCATGGTATTGATGGCAGCGTTTGCTTATTTCAACAGCCCATGAGAAAAGTTGGCTGCCTGATGCCGTTTTATGTCTCAACTGAATCATGACAGCACCCCCTTTGAGGGCGTTTTCTGCAAGAGTTACGGGGCATAACGCCTCATCGGTTATAACACAGAGAAATGGTAGAGAGGGAATCATGGATGCAGGTGGAGATATAATTGTTCGATGATTTCAGCAAGTCGGGAACGCTCTTGAAAGAGAGAGATGCCCGCTATTCCGTAAGCGCCTTTGTCCATGCAGAACCTGGCATTCATGGGTGATATGCCACCAAGAGCAAAGACCGGAAGTGAGGTGCTCCGGCAAAGTGCGCCAAGTTTTTCGAGACCCTGAGGAGCCCCATATCTCCTTTTTGAGGGTGTGTCGAATACGGGACCGAAAAGCAGGTAATCAGCTCCGGACTCTTCAGCCATGCGCAGAGCTGATGCAGAGTGCACACTATAGCCATAGATCATGCCGGGGGTAAAAGGACGAAGTTTGCTGGCTGAACAGCCACTTTCCGGCAGATGCACTCCATCAAGTCCTGCAGCAAGGGCAATATCGGCACGTTCATTTATCAGTAAAAGAGTCTCTTCGGGAGCTTTGATTGCCCGGGCTTTCAGTGCCAGATTCAAAAGCTCTTTTGCATTGAGCTGTTTTTCACGGATTTGAACCATACAGGGAAAAGAGCCGGGCAGGAGACTGAGCTGATTCAGGAGAGGTGTGTTAGTATCAGAACTCTCCTTGCCACTGCTGATGAGGTGAAGGCGGGGAAGGGGAGTCTCTTTTTTTCGACTGTGTTTCATCTTATTAAAATACTTTGAGTTGTCATGGACAATAAATAATTCTGACCATAATCGCAACAACTCCTGTTCAGCTTTTTGCTCATTTTCCTGATATCTTTTATTACTCTCTGTTTTCCTGACGCAATTGCTGATCGAAAAGTGTGTAACAACAGCCATTAAAACCTCTCAAACCGTTATCGTTATGGGTATCATCGAAGAAAAAATCATCAAGGCCGGCTTTTTGCTGCCTCAGTCCGCCGCAGTCGCTGGTCTCTATTCGCCCGCTATGCGCAGTGGCAATCTTGTCTATACTTCGGGTCAACTTCCTCTTTTTGATGGCAAATTCATTGAGCCGGGGGGAAAGGGCAAGATTGATGAGGAGAGAAAAGAGGAAGCTGTCTATGCCGCCAGGGTTGCTCTGATCAATGCACTCGCGGCGGTTAAGTCCGTGACCGGAACGCTTGACCGTATTGAGCAGATTATAAAACTCACGCTTTACGTGGCCAGCAAAAACAATTTTTCCAGCCAGCATCTCATTGCCAACGGAGCTTCTTCATTACTTCATGAGATTTTTGGAGAGAGGGGAGGTCATGCAAGAAGCGCAGTAGGTGTTGCAGAATTACCCCTGAATTCAAGTCTTGAACTTGAACTTATTGTTGAATATAATCCGGCATCATTATTATAATATTTAATCATAAAATGTAATAATATAGAGAGTTATATCTATTGATTACAACATAATAAATCTGCTTTAGAAGCCTGTATACCTCAAATTTCTTAAGTTTATATCCGTAAAATAAACCACAGTGAAAACAGATTTATTACTCATTATCACTGTGGTTTATTAATATAAAATATTAAAATAACCGTATATGCATTATCTTTAAAAGGTACATAAATTTTTTTATGGAAACTTGTTAATTTTTTCTAAATATATTAATAATATTTTTACTATAATCAATATAAGTTCTTTTATTGAAATATTTTAAATACTTTTGAATATAGTATACTTTACCATGTTATATCAATTTTTTATTTTACCGGGATTTTTTATTTTATCAGAGTTATGGTTTTGTTATTATTTTTCCTATACGATTATTAATAAGATGATCTATTTTATTTTATCAGGTTTTTCTGTTTGTAAAATTTGTTCTATTCGTTCGTTTTTTGAATTAAATTTTTATCGATAAATCGGGTTAATTTTCTTGTTAGTAATCTGTATTTGTCTTGATTATGTTTTTTCGTTTTATCTTTTTTTTCTGTTATTTATCTTATTTATTGATAATAGTTTATGTGTTTTATTGTGATTCCGGGCTTTGTTATTCTGCTGTTTTGTTCTTCTTGAGAGAAGCCGTTTGTTGCTTGCTCAATGTTTTTTTGTGATTTTGATTCATGATCGGTAAACTGCGATGCAGGAGATGATCGCGAATGTTTTTTTTGGCAATAAACCAATCCCCTATGTCCCGAATATTGATCATCGTTATGATGCTTTTTGTGCTTGCTTTCGGTTTTTATCTTGGTGTCAGGCTCAATGGAGGTGGAGAGAACCGATTTGAAAAGCAGAAAAAAATTCTTGAGGCTTACGGCTTGATGAAACAGTTTTATGTTGATGATGTCAATGGTGACAGTCTTGCTGGTGCGGGTATTCAGGGGATGGCTGAGTATCTGGATCCTCATACCGTTTACCTTGAGCCGGAAAAGGTTTCCTATTCGCAGGCAGAATTCGATGGTAATTTCGACGGTATCGGTATAGAGTTTGACGTGATCAATGATACGCTTCTTGTCGTCACTCCACTTTCTGGGGGGCCGAGCGCCTCGGTGGGTATTTCTTCAGGGGACCGTATTATTGCTATCGACTCTGTTTCGGCAATCGGCATTACTCCGCAGCAGGTGTTAAAAAAATTGAGAGGAACCAGGGGTACGAAGGTGCATTTGAAAGTGCTCAGGCCTCTCAGCGGGAAGTTATTGGATTTTCTTGTGGCCAGGGGTAAAATATCGACATCAAGTATCGATGCTGCGTTTATGATTGGCAATCGGGTTGGATATATTAGAGTGAGCCGTTTCATTGCAACGACAGCCGATGAATTTCGAAGTGTACTGCTCTCTTTGAAACAGCAGGGGATGGTGCGGCTTGTGATTGATTTACGCGGAAATCCTGGCGGATTTCTTGAACAGGCGGTTGAGGTTGCTGATGAATTTCTGTCACAGGGTAAGTTGATTGTTTTTACAAAAAGTCGTGCCGGAGGAGCGGAGGAGGAGCGTTATCTTGCCAAGTCTGGCGGTGGTTATGAAAAAGGGGATCTGATTGTGCTGGTCGACAAAGGAAGCGCCTCGGCCTCTGAAATTCTTGCAGGAGCATTACAGGACAATAAAAGAGCCGTCGTCGTCGGTGAACTCTCTTTCGGAAAAGGGTTGGTGCAGCGCCAGATTCCATTTTCTGACGGCTCAGCTCTTCGTTTGACAGTCTCAAGGTATTATACTCCTTCAGGTCGTCAGATTCAGAGGGTTTATCACAAGGGCTCGGCAGGACGTGAACGTTATTATGAGGATGCAATGACAAACATTCTTCCCCAGAAACTCTTTGCACACCCCGACAGTTTGTTGTATCTAAAAAATGGCGATGTTGTTGTCTACAAAACCTCTTCCCTGCCCTCATTGGTGGCATCTCTTTCAACTGGCAAGGAAAAGGGGAATGGCAGGTTGGCAGCGCTGAGGGATGCGGGTGGTGTTATTCCTGATTATTGGGTGACAGCCAGCTCCTATTCCGATTTTTATCAGCGACTGTTCCAGTCTGGCTCTTTTGATGATATTGCACGAAGGCTTCTCGACGATCCGCAGAGCGCTGCTCAGGGGTATCGTTCCTCGCTTGATCGCTTTATCGCAGAATATGCCGGGGAGAGCAATTTTGAAGCTCTTGTTATTACGAGCTGCAAGGCAAAAAAAATCGCATTTGACCGGTCTGGTTTTATCAGGGAAAGAAAAGAGATTGCGCGTGCAGTGAAGTCGAGGATAGCTCATCAGCTTTTTGGGGCTGAAGGCCAGATCAGGTTTCTGGTGCAGAGTGCTGATCCTGTTGTCAAGATAGCCGTGACTGTGCCAGCCGCCCAGCCGTCACAGGTGGTCAGGTAGAAGTTGGTTTGATTCTGTTTTTTTAACCGTTAACACATTTTCCATTATGTCGATACTTGAAAAAATCAATAACGCTGCCTGTACGTTACGGCTGAAAAATGACTGGTTGAAAATATTTACTTGTCCTGTTCCTACCTCTGACTTTCTCTCTTTTGTTGCTATTGCGGTCATTGATGCTCCCCAGCATTCCGTCCTGAGTCTTTTGTATGATATTGAAGTTGCTCCTGAATGGGTCTGGAAAACAAGGGAAATGCGGTTGTTGCAGGAGTTGTCGGAAGATGAGGGACGAGTTGTCTATCAGCTTGTCAGCGCTCCATGGCCTGTTTCTGACCGTGAAATCATAACCCGCTCAATGGGGTATATGGATCCTGATACGTCTGAAGTATTTATCAAACTGGAGTGTATGGCAGACTATCTTCCCAGAAACGATAAATATGTCCGTGTTCCTGAACTTGAGGGTGCATGGAACATTGTGCCACTTTCAGAGAACCAGTGCAGGGTTGTTTTTCGTCTTCATATCGAACCCGGTGGCGAGATTCCATCATGGCTTGCCAATATCGCGGTTATCGACACCCCCTACCACACGATGATCAATTTGCGGGAAATGGTCAAGAGAGAGAAATACAAGATTCCGGTTGATGCTCCGTTTAAAAAATCATCAAAAGATGTTATCCAGAACTATGAAAAGTTTATAACCGTGTGATCTGTTGAGGGTTTCTTGCAGTCTGCCAATCATTATTTAATTGCGAGTGTATGGATGTTGAGTCAATTCTTCATGGAAAGTGGGCATTCCGTGTTGAACATAAAGGGATCAAAATATTTTCTTCCAGGGTAAGTGGTTCCGATATCCACGGTTTTAAGGGAGAGGCTGATATGCCAACTTCATTGAAAAAGCTGATCAGCCTTTTTCACGATATGGGGAACTACAGTCGTTGGGTTCATCAGCTTTCGAGTATGGATGTTCTTGAACAAACCGATGGTGTCGAATATGTTATCCGTCAAATCATCAATACTCCCTGGCCGTTACAGAAGCGGGAGATGATTCTGCGTACCGGCCTTGTATCCGCAGGAGAAAATGCTATCGGGGTTACCATGAAGGGAGAACCGGATTATCTGCCAGACAATCCCAAATATCACCGCGTACGCCATTCTACCGGGATGTGGGTTTTTACTCCGACCGACCATGGAACAGTACACACTACTTTCGTGATGCATGTTGATCCCGGAAATGATGTGCCTGTTCCGGTCAGTAATACCGGAATGTTCGAGGTACCGTTCTATTCACTCAACAACATGAGAACCCTTGTAATGGATGGTTCGTATAATCCGCCCTACCCAAAGGAGATAGAGCAGCATCTCTCTATTGTTGAAGATACTCCTGACAAACCTTGAGCAGTTTTTCCGGGTTTACGGGTACGGCACCCACCTCCTGACAAACCGTTCCGGCAGCAAGATTAGCGATGATAGCATTTGTTACAATGTCGATATGTGCGGCTGTACCAAGAGCAAGTATGCCGATAACGGTGTCTCCTGCTCCTGAGACGTCGGCGACCTCCAGCGATGTTGCCTCAATATGGGTAAACGCCCCATTGAAGACAGTCATCCCTTTATCACTTCTGGTCACGATGATGGCTTCAGCCGCCAGTTTTTTCTGAAGCAGGAGGCATGCATCCTCAACCTCACGATCGTTATTGTGCAGGATGATGCCCAGAGATGCAGCCATTTCCGAAAGGTTTGGTTTGAAAATCGTACACCCTTTGTATGCGAAGAAGTTTTGATGTTTTGGATCAACAAGAACCGGGACGTTATGGCTCTTCGCGGAAGTAATAATCTTTTGAATGAGTTGTGCTCCGAGGAGCCCCTTGTTGTAGTCTTCCAGAACGATTGCGTCGACCGAATCGAGCACAGCCTCAACCGAGCCGAAAACCGCTCGCTCAATTTCCGCATCAATCTCTTTTCTGCTTTCAAAATCCACTCTCGTGATATGATGGTTTTGCGAAAGGATTCTTGTTTTGCTTGTTGTTGGTCTGGAAGGATCGCAAATCAGGCCCTCGGTTGCAAGCCCATGATTACGAAAGAGATCAAGGAGTATTTCCCTGTTACTGTCTGCCCCGGTAATACCGATCAAGATGGTTTCCGCTCCGAGAGAGAGCGTGTTGAGCGCAACATTTGCAGCCCCCCCCAGTCTTGAGTCTTCGTGGGTAACATCGACAACCGGTACCGGATATTCCGGTGAAATACGTGAAACATGGCCGAAAATATACTTGTCGAGCATTATGTCGCCTATTACAGCAATTCGTTTACTGCGAAAAGAGTGTAAGATGCTTTTTATTTGGCTGGTTGTCATAACGTCTTGTTTTGTGATGTTTTCTGTCGGTGTTCAGTAAAATAAAGGAACAAAAACCATTCCCGGCAATGAAGTTATTATTGTATCATTTTATTTTTTGCTATTTTTTGTTATAATTAAAGCTAAGCATTTTTAAGCTTTATCTGAAAAAAGCAGGAACCAATGTTCGATAGTTTAAGTGATAAATTAGAAGCCACCTTTAAAAAACTTGCGGGTCAGGCCACCATTAACGAGATTAACATTGGTCTCGCCATGCGCGATATCAAGCGGGCTCTTCTTGGTGCTGACGTCAATTACAAGGTTGCAAAGAAATTAATTGATGATATAAGAGAGAAATCTCTTGGCGAACAGGTCATCAAAAGTGTTTCCCCTGCGCAGATGATCGTCAAAATCGTTTATGACGAGTTGACGGAGCTGATGGGTGGAGAGCAGAAGCCATTGAACCTTTCACCCAAAAAACTGCCTGCGGTTATCATGGTTGCCGGTTTGCAGGGTTCCGGGAAGACCACTTTCTGCGCCAAACTGGCATTACGTTTAAAAAAGAGCGGCAAACAGCCGATGCTTGTTGCGGCTGATGTTTATCGTCCTGCGGCAATTGATCAGCTTAAAGCACTCGGTCAGCAGGTGGATGTCCCTGTTTTTGCCATTGAAGAGCAGGATGCCATGAAAGCAGCGCTTCAAGGATTGGAGGCCGCCCGCTCTGCTGCGAAAGATGTTGTTATTGTCGATACTGCTGGTCGTTTGCAGATTGATCAAGTCATGATGGCAGAGGCTGAGTCCTTGAAGCATGCACTCAAGCCTGACGAGCTTCTCTTTGTTGTTGACTCCATGATGGGACAGGAAGCGGTCAATACGGCCAAGGCATTTAATGATCGCCTTGATTTTGACGGCGTTGTACTGACCAAGCTTGATGGCGACTCAAGGGGTGGTGCGGCACTTTCCATCCGGCAGGTTGTCGAAAAGCCGATTAAATTTATCAGCATCGGAGAAAAGGTTGACGACCTTGACCTCTTCTACCCCGATCGTATGGCCCAGAGAATTCTGGGAATGGGTGATATCGTCAGTTTTGTTGAAAAAGCACAGGAAAACCTCGATCTTGAGAAGAGTCTTGAGATGCAGAAAAAGTTGATGAAGAACGAGTTTGATCTCAACGACTTTTTCGACCAATTGCAGCAGCTCAAGAAAATGGGATCAATTCAGGGATTGATTGAAATGGTGCCAGGTCTGAACAAGATGGTTCCCAAACAGGATCTTGAAAATCTTGACTTCAAACCAATCGAGGCCATGATCAATTCGATGACAAAGCAGGAAAAAATGACTCCCGATATCATTAACGGCAGTCGTCGGCAACGTATTGCACGAGGCAGCGGAACAAAGGTTCAGGAGGTCAACCTTCTGTTGAAGCAATTCGGGGAGATGAAGAAGATGATGCGTTCGGTATCAAAGCTCTCTCAGTCCGGCAGAAAAATTACTTCGCAGAATCTTGCGCTTGACAAGTTTTTAAAACGATAGATTGCACATTCACGGTTACCAGTAAACATTAACTAAAATATTTGAGCCTTGGTAAAGATTAGACTGAAAAGAGCAGGAAGAAAAAAATTGCCGGTATACCAAATTGTCGTGGCCGATGCGCGCTCTCCAAGGGACGGCAAATTCCTTGAAGTTGTTGGCACTTATCAGCCAACAGCCAAACCTCATGCTGTCACTATTAAAAAAGATCGTATCGTTTACTGGATGCAGACTGGCGCACAGCCGACAGCAACAGTGAACAGCCTTATCCGCACCACCGGACTGCTGTATGAACTCAGGCTTAAAAGCATGGGTCGCAGCGAGGCTGAAATTTCAGCAGAGATGGAAAAGTGGCAGGAGCACCAGGCTGTAAGACGTCAGAAGAGGCTTGCATTGAAATCACATCGTCGCAGCGCCAAGAAAGAGGCTGAAGCAAAAGCTGCCACCGGTGGAGAGGCCTGATCACTCATGTACAGTGAGGTCAGTGTGGAACTCTATCTGACAGGTATCATCCTCAAACCAAAAGGGTTGAAGGGTGAGGTAAAGGTAGAGTTGATTACCGACTTCCCTGAAAGTTTTCTTTCCCGCAAAAAGTATTTTGCGGGAAAGAGTGTTGATTCGGTTCAGCAGTTGGTGGTCGAGAAAGCCGTACTTGGCGGCGGGTTTGCATGGTTGTTCTTTGAGGGAATTGACAGTATGGAAAAAGCTGAAGCCCTTGTTGGCTGGAAATTGTTTATCAAGGAAGATCAGCTTTTGCCGCAGCCGCCTGACCGGGCATATCTGCATGAGATTATCGGAATGAAGGTTCTTGACCGCTCACGCAGTGAGGTTGGTAAGGTTACCAATGTTCTTGCCATGCCGGCACATGATGTTTATGAAGTCCAGGTCGGTGAGAAAAAGATTCTGCTGCCGGCTATCGATGAGTTCGTTGAAGAGTTTAATCTTCGTGAGCAGTATATGGTCATCCCAAGATTTGAGGAATTTCTGTAAATGGTTGTGCCTGAAACCCCTTCTCAGCTCAGGAATGCCATAAGGATTGATGTTATTTCTGTCATTCCCGGCTTTTTTGATTCACCGCTTGATAATGGATTGTTGAGCATTGCGCGCAGAAAAGAGCTTGCGGACATACATGTTCATAACCTGCATGACTATGGATTGGGCAGGTACAGGCAGGTGGATGATTCACCTTTTGGAGGTGGTGCTGGCATGGTGATTCGTCCGGAGCCAGTGTTTGCCTGTATAGAGGCGCTCAAGGCCGAAAGAGAGTATGATGAGGTGATTTTTCTTTCCCCGGACGGGGAGCTGTTTGAGCAGTCTATGGCAAACAGATTTTCAAGGATGCACAACCTGATTATTCTCTGTGGTCATTACAAGGCCGTTGATGAAAGAATTCGCCAGAAATTGATTACCATGGAAATTTCCATTGGTGATGTTGTGGTTTCAGGCGGGGAGATACCGGCACTCTTTTTGATGGATGCGCTCGTGAGGGTTATTCCAGGTGTTCTTGGTGACAGTGAGTCGGCACTGACCGACTCTTTTCAGACGGAACTCCTTGATTGTACCTACTATACTCGTCCGGCAGAATTCAGAGGGATGAAGGTGCCTGAAGTGCTGTTGACGGGTCATCACAGCAATATCGAGCAGTGGCGCAGTGAAAATGCTCTTGAGCGAACACGCAAGCGTCGGCCCGATCTTCTCGATAAAGAGTGTTTAGAATTAAAGAACAAAATAACGTAAATAGTTGTCGTCATGGATCAGTTAATCAAGTTGGTTGAAGCCACTCAGGCTGTTACAGATTTTCCGGAAATCAATCCGGGTGATACCGTCAAGATTCAGTTGAAGGTTATTGAGGGAGAAAAAGAGCGACTTCAGGCTTTTGAAGGCGTTGTCATCAGCGACAGGGGTGCTGGAGGCAACAAGACCATCACTGTCCGCAAAATTTCTCATGGTGTTGGTGTTGAAAGGATTATTCCGGTCAATTCACCCAACATTGAGAGTGTTACGGTGGTCAAGCATGGCAAGGCAAGAAGAGCAAAACTCTTCTACCTCCGCAAACGTACAGGCAAAGCTGCACTGAAAGTCAAGGAACGCAAGATGGCAGAGAGGGTCTGAGCTTGTTTTTTGGTAATCCGGCAGGCTGCAGCTTTGCCGGATTTTCCTTTTCAGTTTTTTTTCCCGCTGCATCCCGCTTGATTTGGAATTCTTCTTCATGGCAAAATCCCTTCAAGGTGATATCTGTTCTTGTTGTCAGGCAATACCTTTGCCAGCGCCTCTTTTCCCCCATTACTCCTTTCTCTGAATGACGTTGAGCTTGAACAGCCGGAATATCGAACGCTTCCGTCAACAAATTTTTGACTTTTACCAGTTGAACAGAAGAAGTTTTCCCTGGAGGGAGACTACCGATCGTTATGCAGTCATGGTCAGCGAAATCATGTTGCAGCAGACGCAAGCCGACCGGGTTGTGGGAAAATTTCTGGCCTGGATGGACACTTTTCCTGATACAGAGACTCTTGCTTCTGCAACCCTCAGGGAGGTGCTGATACTCTGGAGCGGCCTTGGTTACAACTCACGCGGCCAGAGGCTTCAGAACTGTGCAAAGGTGATCATGGAGCGGTTTGATGGGGTTGTGCCCGCCCGCCCGGAGCTGCTTAAAACCCTCCCGGGCATAGGGGAATATACCTGCCGCTCTATTCCGGTTTTTGCTGACAATCTTGATGTTGCTGCTGTCGATACCAACATTCGCCGGATCATCATTCACGAATTTGCCCTGCCGGAAGATACCCCGAAACCGGAGATCCAATCCGTCGCAGAGCTGCTCCTGGCGAAAGGTCGAAGCCGCGAGTGGCATAATGCCCTCATGGATTATGGATCGATCAATCTTACCAGCCGCAGAACAGGAATTCGTTCATTAACGAAACAGTCGAAATTCCAGGGTTCAAAACGCTGGTATCGCGGCAGACTGCTGAAAGAGCTTGTCGCTTCCGAATCTCTCTTTGTTGAAGAACTTGAAGAAAAATATGGCGACTGCCCCTGGGGTCTGCAGGGAATTATCGACGGACTTGTTCGTGAAGGGCTTGTTGATGAGGATGAGGGTTTGAATGGACAGGGGAGAGTTCTGAGAATCAGGGAAGAGTAAAAGGAGCACACTCCTTTTGATGCAAAGAAGCAGACTCATATTTTTTCCCGTCAAAGTCGACTGACATCCCCTGTTTTCGGTAGTTCAGAAAAAGTGGTGCCCCTCTGCTGGCCTATTCTGAGTTGTAGACCATATTGAGCGCATTGTAAACCTTGTCTATTTCAGAGGCGTACCTTGCACTGATCTCCTTGCGCTTGAGTTTCATCGTCGGAGTCATATGACCGCTCTCAATGGTGAATGCGGTTTCCACAAGCAGGAACTTGCGTACCTTTTCATGAGTGGCAAGCTGTCGTGAAACCGTGCGGAGCAATTTTTCAAAAATTTGCTGAACACTCTTGTTTTCAATCAACTCTTTGTTACTCGCAGCCTGAATTCCCTCTGCGGCAGCAAACTCCTTCAGTTTATTGAATTCGGGAACAATAAGGGCTATGAGAAATGGCCTTTTTTCGCCAATCACAATAACCTGATCAACGTAAGAGCTATCGGAAATAAGATTTTCGATAGGCATGGGGGCAATATTTTTGCCGCCAGAGGTGACGATGATATGCTTTTTACGATCGGTTATTTTCAGATAACCGTCACGGTCGATCACTCCGATGTCGCCTGTATGGAACCAGCCATCTCTGATAACCTCCCGGGTGGCAGCCTCATCATTCCAGTATCCTTTCATGATATTTGGGCCTTTGAGCAGAATTTCGCCATCCTCGGCAATCATAACCTGAACGTTTTCAACTGCCGGGCCTACCGTGCCATACTTGATCTTTTCCGGGCGATTGACATGGGTTACCGGAGAGGTCTCCGTAAGGCCAAATCCTTCCAGAATACTGATATCAAGTGCCTGAAAAAATTCACCGATCTTTTGAGGGAGGGCAGCTCCCCCGGAGACAAAATAACGCAACCTTCCGCCAAACTTATTTTTGATTTTTTTATAGACCAGTTTTTCTGCCAGGGCGTGCTTCGCGGAAAGCAGTTTTCCGGCAACTCCTTTTTCATTGATTTCCTGGTGATACTTTTCCCCTGTTTTCAGCGCCCAATAAAATATTTTCTGCTTTATGGCACTTTGAGAGGAAATCTGTTTGAGTATGCCCATCTTGATGCGATCGAACAGTCTCGGAACGGTAAAGATGATGGTCGGACGGGCTTCACTCATGTTCAGTGAAATCGTTTCAATACTCTCAGCCAGGTAAATAGCTGCTCCGCAGGAAAAAATCAGGTAATAACCCCCGGTTCGTTCATAGGCATGGGAGAGTGGCAGGAAAGAGAGGCTGCAGTCGGATTCATCAAGACGCATGATGGAGGAGCAGGACTTGACGTTTTCACAAATGTTACGATGCGTAAGCATGACTCCTTTCGGAAGCCCTGTTGTACCTGATGTATAGATGATCGTTGCAACATCGTCAGGTTCGACAGGTACGCCCTCAAGGCACCAGGGTTTTTCTGCAAGAATTTTTTCACCCCTTGCTTTGGCCTGATTCAGATCGAGAACATCTTCGATGGTCTCTTCGAGGCGGTTCATAACCACCACAAGAGTCAATTCCGGAAGATTTTGCCAAATCGAAAGGATTTTGCCGAGCTGAAGCATGTTTGAGACAATAATGCCCTTCGCGCTGCAGTTACTAAGGATGTATTCAATCTGATTGGCTGGCAAGGAGGGGTAGAGCGGCACATTGATTGCCCCGATGTTCAGGATAGCCATATCAGACAGGTACCATCCAGGCCTGTTTTCTGAAAGAATGGCGACCCGCTCTTTTGCCTTGATGCCGTTCTGTTTCAGAAACGCAGCAAATGAGTTGACATCTTTTTCAAAAGCACTATATGAGATGGGTTCATATACACCATTGATTTTCCTTGCGAACGGGAATTTTGAACTTTGTCCCCGGTAATGGTTAAAAACCGAAGTAAAAAGCTCGGGCAGTGTCTGGAAGCCAGGATTGATAAGTCCCATCAGTCAAAGATGTTTTCTTGTGGTAAATATCCCCTGTGGGGAGAAAAGTCCGGCATTTCACCGGGTGGGCAGTTATGTTGTATCCTCCATCCGGAAGGGCGATTTATGGCGTTCCGAATGATTAATAAATATTTAACGATACATTCTTATCTTTGCAAATTGTGCAAATGGGTTTTGAGTGTTTTTTTAGCTTTGTTTCCTGATTTTTTATGCGAATGACGAAAAAAACCGGCAATAACCTGGCTGGTTATATCGGACTTGCTCTTGGACTTGTTCTTATTGTGTTTCAGTTCCGCCAAATTGATTTTGCGGGAGTGGTTGGACGGATCTCGTCAATTGGCTTTTCCTCTGTCTCTATTCTTCTTCCTTTTCTGGCGCTTCACCTTCTGGAAACGTTTGCATGGATAAAGGTTTTTCCTCCAGGTATAACGGCAATACCTTTTTTCAAACTTCTTAAAATACAGTTGATAACCGAAACCATATCCATGACGCTTCCTGCGGGTATGGCTATCGGTGAACCTCTTCGCCCTTATCTTTGCAGTCGCTTTATTGGAATTCCACTTCCGGCAGGCGTGGCAAGTGTCGCTGTGCGCAAACTCATGCTTGGTGTGGCCCAGGGGATCTACACTATTATTGGCGCCATAGCTGGCTTTTCCCTGTTACAGACCATTTCCATTCCGATGATTCCGGCAGGAGTTCTTGGTTACATTATGGTCGGAGCCGGTGTGGCAGTTTTTTCCCTCTTTTTTGTTTTTTTGCTCCTGCTGCTCAATGGAAACGCAGCGCAAAGTGTACACAGACTTCTGATGTTTGTACCATTCAAGCGGGTAAAAAAATGGCTGCTTGACAGGGAGAGTGGATTTCTTGATACCGATGCTGAGTTGAAGAGTTTCGATACCCCTTTTGCAGGACGGCTGATTCTTGTATTGCTCATCTATATTATCGCCTGGTTCATGCTTGCGATCGAGAGTTATATTATCCTTCGCTTGCTTGGTGTTGATATCTCATTTTTACAGGTGCTCTCCATGGATACTGCCATTACCATGCTTCGGGCTTTCTTTTTTTTCATTCCATCAGGACTCGGTATACAGGAATTAGGTTATCGTGTTTTTTTCCAGGCACTTGGATTGTATAATATTCAGGATTATGGCGCTTTTGTGCTTTTAAGACGTTTTAAGGAGCTCCTTTGGTACACCTTTGGGTACGGAATCATGTTTTTATCAGGGGTTCATCTACGCGATGCAGAGGGAGTTAGTCGGGGAGATTCATGAAAAAGAAAGTATTGTTTATTTGCGGTTCGATGAACCAGACGACTCAGATGCATCAGATTGCCGGGTGGCTGACGGATTATGAGCAGTATTTTTCACCCTTTTTCAGCGACGGCATTCTCGGATCTGCCAGCGACAGGGGGTTGCTTGAATTTACCATTATGGGGCGCAAGCGATCGAACCGTACGCTTGAATATCTTCGTTCCAATCACCTGACGATTGATATCGGAGGTCTTGCACACGCTTATGATCTTGTCGTGACCTGCACTGATCTCATCGTACCGAAGCATATCCGGCGCAAGAGGATTGTTTTGGTTCAGGAAGGTATGACTGAACCGGAAACGGTGTTTTTCCATCTTGCAAAGAATTTTCAATGGGTGCCTCGCTGGATTGCCGGAACGGCAACAACAGGACTCTCTGATGCCTACGAAAAGTTCTGTGTTGCCAGTGAAGGGTATCGTGAACTCTTTATACGCAAGGGGGTTTCTCCGGCAAAACTGGAGGTAACCAGCATACCAAATTTCGATAATTGCGAGCAATATCTTCAGAATGATTTTGCTCATCGTGATTATGTGCTCGTCTGCACATCGGATAACCGTGAGACGTTTATTTATGAGAATCGGCTTAAAAATATCAGGAAATATCTTGCGATGGCCGATGGCAGCCAGCTTCTTTTCAAGCTGCATCCCAATGAAAATATTGCACGGGCAACACGGGAGATTGAACGTTATGCTCCCGAAAGCCTTGTTTTCAGCGAAGGCAGAACTGAAGAGATGATTGCCAACTCCCGAATGCTGATTGCGCAGTTTTCATCCACGATTTTTGTAGGTTCTGCTCTGAACAAGATCGTGCATTGTGGCCTGCACCCTGACGAGCTAAAATCGCTTACCCCTCTGCAGAATAAATCTGCAGCGAGGAGAATTGCTGATGTCTGTCGGCAGGTTATTGATGGCTGAACGAAAACACAACTATTTCCCATGCATACGGTAGCAATTATTCCTGCAAGAGGCGGGTCGAAAGGGCTTAAAGAGAAGAATATTTATCCTGTGGCAGGAAAACCACTGCTTGCATGGACCATTTTGCAGGCATCAGCCTCGACAAGTGTCGAAAAGGTTTTTGTTACAACTGATGACAAGGCTATTGCTGATGTCGCATACGCATACGGAGCAGAGGTGATTGTGCGTCCGCCGGAACTTGCGGGCGACAAGGCGAGTTCTGAATCGGCCATTATGCATGCGCTCTCTGTTATTGAACGGGAGTACAACATGCCGCTCGAGATGATTGTATTTTTACAGGCAACCTCACCCTTGCGTAAACCTGATGATATTGATCGGGCAGTAGCACTTTTTTGTCAGGAAGGGGCAGATTCGCTGATTTCGGTCACCAGAGCTGATGATCTTACCCTGTGGGAATCAAGGGCGGGAAAATGGGAAAGTGTCAATTTCGATTACCGCAATCGAGGTATGCGACAGGATCGTCCAACACAGTTTATTGAAAATGGTTCGATCTATCTTTTCAAGCCGGAGATTCTTGCCGCCTTTGGCAACAGAATCGGTAAAAAGCTCTCTGTCTATGAAATGGAGTTTTGGCAAACATGGGAGATTGATACTATCAAGGAAATAGATTTAATTGAATATTACCTGTATAAAAAAAACCTGGCAGGCCGGGATGTAGCTCCACAGAACTATTAGACTTACCGTTTTTATGAATTTCTTTTTATCCACCGACCTTGTTATCGGGGTTAACGAAGCCCTGAAGCTGAATGAGCATCTCTCACAATTATCTGTGAAGAAACCGGGAATCATCTACGATGCCAATGTGGCTGGCAGCCTCTATTTTCAGTCCGTATTAAAGAATCTTACCTCCGTCTATACAAACGCAGTGATCTACTGCAACGAATTTGCCGGAGAGCCCACCTATGCCCACCTGGAAACAGTAGCTGAATTTTTCCGCAGCAATCCGCCTGACGCTCTTGTTGCCATAGGTGGCGGAAGCTCTCTCGATCTTGGCAAAGGTGTAGCCCTGCTTATGACGAACAACGTCCCGGCACTTTCCCTCAAGGGATTTCCTTCCGGGGTTAATGATCCTCTGCCACTTGTAACGGTACCCTCACTTTTGGGCAGTGGCGCTGAAGTCAGCTTTAACGCGGTTTTTATTGACGAAGCTGAGGGACGCAAACTGGGTATCAACAGCAGGAAGAATTTCCCGAAAAAAGCGGTTATCGATCCGCAACTCTCTATGACAGCGCCTCTTGAAAATGTGATTGCTTCGGCAATGGACAGTCTTGTTCACTGCGTTGACAGTTTCGGGTCGGTCAAGCATACCGCTTTGAGCCGGATTTTTTCCATAGAGGGATTTCAGCGCACATTTTATGCTTTGCAGCAGAACCAGCTTGATCGGGCAGAGTCGCGTCTTGACCTTGCTCTTGGCAGTGTTTGCGGTACGGTGGCGCTCATGAACTCCGGAGACGGTCCGACCAATGGTTTTGCCTACTATCTTGGAGTGAAACATCGTGTCCCTCATGGTCTTGCCGGAGCAATCTTCCTCAAGGAGGTCATGCGCTACAACCATCTCCAGGGTTATGAAAAGTATGCCCTTCTTAATCCCATGCGTTCGACCCCTTCACCAAAAGAGGTGACGATTGAGCTGCTTGAAGAGATGGATGAACTCTATCGGCAACTGCAGATACCTACCCTTGTTCCTTATGGATACGGCAAGGGAAGCGTAACCGAATTTGCGCACAACGCATCGGAAGCACTGAAAGGATCTTTTTCAGGTAATCCGGTTGAATTTACCGAAGAATCGGCAGTGGCCGTTATTTCTCAATTAACCTAAAAAAAAGAGCAGGATACCATATTATGGCTGGCGCAGAATTAATCGGTCGTGAAGAACTGGCTGAAATACAGGAGCTATTCAGCAGGGAAAAGGTCAATTTATACCGTTACGGCGGGGGGAATTACAAGACAAGGGAGTTCGAAGAGAAATTTGCCGCATGGATTGGGGTGAAGTATGCCCATGCAGTTTCTTCGGGCACGGCTGCTATCCATTGTGCTCTTGCCGGTGCAGGTATTGCTCCCGGTGATGAGGTCATCACAACGGCATGGACCTTTATTGCCCCTGTGGAGGCCATCAGTGCGCTCGGAGCGGTTCCTGTGCCGGTTGAGCTTGATGAAACCTACCATCTCGACCCGCTGGAAGTTGAAAAGGCTATTACTCCCGCAACAAAAGCGGTGGTGGCCATTCCCATGTGGGCTTCGCCAAAAATGGATGAGCTTTCGGCTCTCTGCCGGGAACGCGGTCTTATTTTGATTGAGGATGCAGCGCAGGCACTTGGAGCTTCATATAAAGGGCAGAAGCTTGGTACCATTGGCAGTGTTGCCTCCTTCTCGTTTGATGCAGGCAAAACGCTTCATACCGGTGAGGGTGGAATCATTGTGACCAATGACAAGGAGATCTATGACCGTGCTGCCGAATTCTCTGATCATGGCCATATGCACTTGCCAGGGTTACCACGAGGCAAAGATCCAAGGCGTTCAAAGGGGCTTAATTTGCGTCTCAGCGAAGTGACTGCAGCCATCGGTCTGGCCCAGCTCGCCAAAATTGATACGATTCTGTCGATGTCAAGAGAGAACAAGCAGAAAATCAAGGAGGCTATCCGTCATCTTGATAACATTATTCTCAGGCCATTCAGTGATGAAGCTGGCTCACAGGGTGACACCCTGATTTTCAGGGTCAGGGATCGCGAAGCCGCCTTGCAGTTTGAAGCGCATCTGACCGAGCATGGTTTCGGTACCAAAATTCTGCCTGAAGCCCTCGACTGGCACTATGCAGGAGTGTGGGGACATCTTCTTGGAGAGTATGACCGGTACCGTGGTCTCGATCTTGAAACGCTCTGGCCGAAAACCGGCATTATGCTGCGCAGCAGTATTTGTCTGAACATTCCCGTGCTGATGGACGGGGAAACGATTGAGAGAGTGATCAACGCTATAGTTTCCGGTGCGGAAAAGATAGGGTAGTCGGGTAAACTGAAAACAAAAAAAGCCTGCGCAGTGCAGGCTTTTTTTGTTTAGATCAGGGAGGCGAAGAGCGGACTCGAACCGCTGTAGAAGGTTTTGCAGACCTCTGCCTAACCACTCGGCCACTTCGCCGTTACGAGAGTGTTAAGGTAAGAAAAAAGTTATTCTTTACAAATCCATACACCCTTATTTGTCTCCTCTGGAGATAAACATTATTTTCCGTCAGAAGGGTCTCCGCTTTTCATTCCCTAAATCGGGCAATGCTCATGACCACAGCTATCTCTGTATTACTGTTTCTCCCTCTGTTTCTCCTTCTTGCCTTTGTTGCTTATCGTATCGTTCGGGATGCTCCACTGAAAACTGAACTTCAGCGTCTTCAGGGTATCGAAGATGAGGCACGTTCATCCACTTTGCGGCTTGAATCGAAATCCCTGGAGCTCGAAAACCTGCGGATTCAGTTTGCCCGTCTTGAAGCTGATATGGCAAACGAGCAGCGCAGCTCATCGGAAAAGATAGCTCTTATGCAGGAGTCGGAAACGCGATTGAAAAGTGAATTTGAAAATCTTTCAAACAGGATTTTTGAGGAGCGGGGCAGGGCGCTTGGTCTGGAAAACCGTGAACGAATGGATGCTCTTCTGCAACCCTTGCGTGAACAGCTTGACTCTTTTCGCAAACGGGTTGAGGAGGTGCATAGCCGTGATACAGAGCAGTCCACACGCCTCATTGAACAGGTGCGTCAACTGCAGGAGTTGAGCGGGAGGGTGAGTGATGAGGCCAACATGCTGGCACGAGCCATAAAAGGTGACTCGAAAAAGCAGGGTGATTGGGGTGAGATGATCATTGAAAGGATTTTTGAGGCTTCAGGTCTTGAAAAAGGTCGTGAATACCTGGTACAGGAGAGTTTTCGGGCGGAGGACGGGATACTCAGACGTCCGGATTTTATGGTACTGTTGCCTGGAAACAAGGCGGTGATAGTTGATTCCAAGGTCTCGCTGACAGCTTATGAACGATTCTGTTCTCTCGATCAGGAACCGCAACGCCAGACAGCTCTCAAAGAGCATGTGCACTCCGTGCGGCGTCATATTGGCGATCTGCAGGCAAAAGAGTACAGCAGTATCGCTGGCAACCGGACGCTCGATTTTGTTATCATGTGCATTCCTCTCGAACCAGCCTGGCAGACCGTTATGCAAAATGATCCGGAGTTGATTTACGATCTCGCAGGCAAAGATGTGGTTTTGTGCGGTCCCACAACGCTGATGATCACCCTTAAGCTGATTGTACAGATATGGCGACGGGAGAATGAAAACCGCAATGCCGAGCTTATTGCTGAAAAGGCTGGTAGAATCTATGACCAGGTTTTTCTTGTAGTCGAGGCGATGACAGAAGCACGTAAAAAACTTTCAGGAGTTTCAGACTCCTTTGATCTGGCTCTGAAACGGCTGAAAGAGGGACGAGGAAATCTTGTTGGCAGGGTTGAAGAGATTCGTCGGCTTGGGGCCAAGGTAACACGCCAGATACCGCCAGACCTTGTTGCGGATGCGGAAGATGATGCTGTCGAAAGCGAGTAAACGAGGCTTATGATCTTGAGTCATCATAGGCCTTGATTTCACGCTCGATCTTTGCACCCTCATTGTTCAGGGCGACTTTAAGATCATAATCCATCTGCAGTCCAAACCAGAACTGGGGCGGGGTACTGAAATAGCGGGCAAGACGCAGAGCGGTTTCGGCGGTTATACACCGTTTCCCGGCAATAATATCGTTGATTCGCCAAACAGGGATATGAATATCTTCGGCAATTCTGTTTTCGCTGAGATTCATGGGTGTAAGGAACTCTTCAAGCAGAACAGTTCCAGGATGAAGCGGCAAAAATTTTTTAACAACCATTGTCCAATTTCCTCATGGTAACCATCATTTGCAATATGTGAACCGCGCGCAAACACGTTACCATTTTTTTATCGATTTCACCTCTTTTATTCTTCTCTCTCCTTACAAGGGATTTTTTTAATTCTTTGCCTTACCTTTTTTTCTACGTAATTGTTGAAATAAGAGTTCAGGGATAGCGCTTGCAGTCAAGGTTGTTCCCTTGATGGCTCATGCCATGGCGACCTGCCAGAGAGCGGCTGATCGAATATATCCTGAAGGGAGCCTGTGAAATCTCAAAACCAGGTCTGCGTAACAAGACTCGGAGTCTCCTGATTTTAAATAAGCATGGAGTGCGTAATTTTGGTGTGGCGGAAAAACCTGCTGTGGGAACGCTCTCAATTCGTCGTTGAACCTGTCAACATCATGCGGATCGTTGTCGGCGGACAATCCTGATTATTACTAAGATAACAAGCTGCACCCGTTGCGTTAACCGCATGGTTTACAGCTTGTTATCTCTTTATTTTCAGGATTTCGATGAACCACCCTTGCCGGGTTTATCAGCGCGGCAACTCTTTGTGCATGTCGAAATTCCCAGCAGGGTATAAAGGGGACAAAAACCTGCAAATGACGTCAGAAGAGGAACAATTCCAACAGCTCCCCACCACGACTGTGTTGCGAAGCCTGCAAGTATGATTGCAACTCCGACGCCGACACGGATTTTTTTATCGATTTGTCCAATATTCTGTTCCATAAATTCTCACTTGTAAAAGATGAACCAGCCTCGCTGGCCAGAAAAAGACAACATATCGCTCGAAGTTACAATCTCTTTTCATGAGAAGCAATCTTTCTCTTACAACTATTTTTCGCAACCGTATCGTATGATAACGCTGGTGAGCAAAATTTCAATGGTACTGCAAGGTAGAAGAATCGTGACTGGAGAGGTCTGTGTCTTGATTTGATATAATTTTCGCTATCATTCAGGAGTAATTGTGCCATATGATGAGAACACCTCTTTAATGGAAACATTGTTGATGAGTCATGAAACGGTTATTTCTTTTTTTTTGTGTTGGGTTACTGTTTAACACGGAATCAAATGCCACGACGAATGTTCTGGATGGTCAAGCGATTTTCATCAGAAACTGCAGTGTCTGCCATTCTGTTAACCCACCACCAAAATCAGCGCCGCCTATTGTTCCTCTTGCCTCCCACTATCATTTGCGTTTTCAGACAAAAGCAGAGGGCGTCAATCATCTTGTTGGGTATTTACAATCACCAGACAAGCGAAACGCTATTGATTCACGAGCCATTGCAAGATTTGGTCTCATGCCGGCAAGTCCACTGTCGGCTGTCGAATTGAAGGCTGTTGCCGAATGGGTCTGGGATCAGTACAACCCTGCTATGGGCAGAGGTCGGGGATTCGGAGGGCAGGGAGCAGGGCGGAGACGAATGAATCCGTAGTGAGCTATCCACTGAATTGCTGCAGCTCTGGTGAACAATCGGCAGCCTTCGGTTGCTGGATATAAACGTTTTTTTTATCACTCTGCACGATCACATCAATACCGTCAGAGAGGGTTTCAGGCGGTATTGATGCAGATTTTTTTTGATTGTTTCTTTATCTTATCGTACATTTACGATGAACTAAAAAAGAGGATTATGCAAAGATCATTGTTGACCATTGAGTACAGTGGAGAGGAGGAGTCTCTTGCCCTCTTTGCCAAGGCGCTGAGTCATCCGGTGAGAGTAAAGATACTGACGCTTCTTGCCAGTCAAACATGCTGTTTTACCGGTGAGTTAACAGAACTGATTCCTATGGCGCAGTCAACAATTTCACAGCATCTGAAAGCTCTGCTTGAGGCCGGCCTGATACAGGGAGAGATAAACCCGCCGAAAGTTCGTTACTGCATTCATCGCGAAAACTGGCGGAAAGCCTACTCGGTTTTTGAGCGTTATTTCAGGCCCGATCGGGTATTCGGCTGTAATCATTGCTGAACACAATTTTTTTCATAATCAATCATTTGTAATAAACCCTTAACAGAAAAAAATGAAAAAGATAAAAATTCTTGGCAGCGGCTGTGCAAAGTGCAATCAACTCGCTGATGCGGTGAAAGCGGTAATTGCTGCGGAAGGTATTGATGCATCCGTAGAAAAAGTGGAGGATATGCAGCAGATCATGGCTTACAATATCCTCTCAACTCCGGCCCTTGTCGTTGATGAACGTGTAGTTTGTAAAGGCCGCACCCCTTCTTATGATGAGCTGAAAGAGATGCTGTCAGCCAAACCACAGGGCTGTTGCTGCGGTTCTCATGGCAGCAAGGAAAATGGCAAATCAAGCTGCTGTTAACAGCTATCTGCCCGGCAGGATGAAAAGAGAACAGACGATAACTCAATAGTATCAAAAACGATGGAAAGCATGGGACAACAATCACGCAAAGCGCTTCGTATGGAAAGCGTGAAATGGATTTCCGCTGTTTTTGTTGCAGGAGGGCTATGGTTCCTGGTTTACAACAATCTTGAATGGTTTGCCGCCCTCTCTCTTCAGTTTGTCGGAATTACCCGGACAAGCAGTTTTGGTGAGGCGCTCTTCTTTTTCATCTATGAGGTGCCGAAAGTCCTTCTGCTGCTCACCGCTGTGGTGTTTCTGATGGGGGTTGTGCATACTTTTATCTCTGCCGAGCGGACGCGGGCCCTTCTTTCAGGTCGTCGTATCGGTGTCGGCAACATTATGGCGGCAAGTCTCGGCATTGTGACACCCTTCTGCTCCTGCTCGGCGGTACCGCTTTTCATTGGCTTTTTGCAGGCAGGGGTACCACTTGGTGTTACCTTTTCCTTCCTTATTTCAGCGCCAATGATCAATGAGGTTGCCCTTGCATTACTCTTCGGTATGTTCGGGTGGAAAATTGCCCTGCTCTATATGGGGATGGGACTCATGATTGCAATTGTTGCCGGACTGGTGATCGGCAAGCTCAAGATGGAGCGCTATCTGGAAGAGTGGGTGCAGAAACTGCAGCAGAGTCAGGTTTCTGCCGAAGCGGAGGGAGAGGTGATAAGCTGGCCATTGCGCCTGAAGGAAGGAGTCAGCCATGTTCGAGAGATTGTCGGCAAAGTCTGGCTTTATATCGTACTCGGCGTTGGGCTTGGCGCTGGCATTCATGGTTATGTACCGGAAAACTTTATGGCTGCACTAATGGGCAAAAGTGTCTGGTGGTCGGTTCCCGTTGCCGTACTGATCGGTGTCCCCATGTATTCCAACGCAGCAGGTATTCTACCCGTTGTTCAGGCGCTGCTCGGCAAAGGGGCGGCACTTGGCACGGTAATGGCCTTCATGATGAGCGTCATAGCCCTTTCTGCCCCGGAGATGATCATTCTCCGCAAAGTGCTGAAGCCTCAGCTTATCGCCGTGTTTGCCAGCGTTGTGGCTGTGGGGATCATGATCGTCGGTTTTGTCTTTAATCTTGTTTTGTGAATGCATTAGAACTCGTCATATCAAGGAATTTAAACCCTGAGCTGCCGATATGTAGTCCTTCCGCAGCTTTAAAAGAGCACATGCAGTCAAGTAATGGAGCTTTAAAACAATAAAACCGCAATGAAAAAATCAATCCTGATCCTCTGTACCGGAAATTCCTGCCGCAGCCAGATGGCAGAAGGGTTTCTCCGTTCATTCGACTCTTCACTTGAAGTTTATTCTGCAGGTACGAAACCTGCAGCAACGGTTCATCCCCTTGCGGTCAAAGTGATGCGTGAAGAGTGGGTTGACATCAGTACAAACCTCCCGAAAAGTGTCGATACCTTTCTTGAAAAAGCTTTTGATTATGTGATCACCGTATGCGACGGAGCCAACGACTCCTGTCCGGTGTTTATCGGCAAGGTGGAACATCGGTTACACATTGGCTTTGACGATCCGGCAGAGGCAGAAGGGACAAAAGAGGAGGTGCTTGCCACTTTCCGTCGTGTCCGCGACGAAATAAACCAGCGTTTCAGACAATTCTATAACGAAAATCTGAAAGGAAAATAACTTTTTACTGCCGCAAAAAACAATTGTGAACATGCCATAGCGGTGGCAGTTTTCGGCATCAATTCCTGTGAAACTTTTGCGGCAGTTATCGGGCCTCTTGTGGAATTCCCGGTTCCCCTGATTGCACTCGTCAATCTTGTTCCATTACTCTTTATGCCACAAGCTCCGGTGAGTTGAAGCTGATGAGTGCCCACCATTCAAAATTTTCAAGGTTGATTGTCCATACAGCCTGCCGGACAATTCTCCTGAGTCGATCCAGATCGCTGCTATTAATTTGCGAGAGTTGCCAGTCGATCCAATTATCCGGACATTTTTTCTGATCGCTCTGAAAGTCGGGCATACTCCATCTGTTTGCTGTTCGGGCTTGCCGATCGTCGGGTGCAAAAAATAAATAATAAAGCTAATCAATTAGCTTTATTATTGGCATATGCTTATAATTTCCTGTAAATATCAGTCGCTTTGTTGTAATTGCATGTTTTTTATGCTTTCAACCGGCATTTATCAGCTTCTGATTCCGAGAAGGAGACAGATTTTTCCGACAGCACTGCGTGCCGGAATGGAAGAGGGTTTGATAGATAAAATAGTCTCTGATAAGTAATCTTCCGCTTGCGATTATTACTTTGGATGACTCATAACCGTTCAGGAGAAGAGTAAAGAAAAAATTTTCAGAAAAAAATGATACGAAAAATCGCTGTTTTTACTTCCGGTGGTGATGCGCCGGGAATGAATGCTGCAATTCGGGCCGTAACCCGTTCAGCAATCGTCAACAAGCTTAAAGTCACGGGTATTCGTCGTGGTTACCAGGGGATGATTGAAGGCGATTTTGTTGCACTGAGATCTTCTGATGTCAGTGGAATTCTTCAGCTTGGAGGAACCATGCTGCAGACAGCACGGAGTGACGAGTTCAGAACTGCGGCAGGTCGTGAAAAAGCTTATCAGCAACTGAAAAAAGCCGAAATTGATGCTGTTGTCGTTATTGGTGGCGATGGCTCATTTACTGGTGCGCTGGTGATGTCGCAGGAATACAATATCCCTTTTATCGGAATTCCTGCCACAATCGATAATGACATGTATGGGACTGATTATACCATCGGATATGAAACCGCATTAAATTCGGTTGTTGAAGCTGTTGATAAAATCAGGGATACGGCCAGATCGCACGGGCGAATTTTCTTTGTTGAAGTCATGGGTCGCGAAGCAGGTTTACTCGCTTTGACCAGCGGCATTGCCTGTGGAGCAGAGGTCATTTTGATTCCCGAATCAAATGAGCAGCATATTGAGCTTGAAAAATTTCTGCATAAAGGGTACAAGAAAAAGGAGACCAGCGGGATTATCATGGTTGCTGAAGGTGATGAAGCAGGCGGTGCCATGAAAATCGCTGAAAAAGTACGTAACGAACACCCTGATCTGGATGTGCGCGTATCAATTCTTGGTCATATTCAGCGAGGAGGCAGCCCAACAGCTAAAGACCGGGTAAATGCTACAAGAATGGGAGTTGCCGCCATTGAAGCCCTGCTTGATGATCAGAAAAGCATGATGATCGGCATCACCAATGAAAAAATTGTTCATGTTCCTTTCAACAAAGCGGTCAAATTAAATCACAGCATCGATAACAATCTGCTTGAAATCCATAAGCTGATGAACCGTTAATGGTTCTTGTTGATGGTGTGTGTTGTTAGCTGACTTCTTTTAAAAATAAGTAATAATAAGTATATTGGGAGTAGTGATACGGTAAAAAAAATTGTTTCATAAAATTTCGCTTTTCCTCAATTCATTTATAAGAGAGTTGTTGTTTGCTTCAACTCCCAAGGTGAAGAGAAGGCAAATTTCATCCATCTTGCTGAGAATGAATGAAAAAAAGTGGGGGAGCAATGGAAAACGAAAACAATCATACTTCCAATTCCAGTCTTTCAGCAATCAAGGTGCTTGCCGGGTGCTTGATTGCTGGTGTTATTATTATTCTGTTCCATGCTGCTCCGGATTTTACAGAAGAAAACGGGCTGAGATTTTTTTCTATCGTGAGTGTAGCATTACTCGTGGCGGGTTCTGCGTTGATTTCTGGAGTTCTTCTTGGATTTTTGTTCGCTATTCCTCGGACGCATCAACAAGAAGGAGCCTCTCCTGTAAAACAGAGGGGCGATGATACCGGTGAGGAAAAAGAAGTTGTCTATGAGGATAACACCAATTTGGAACAGATTTCCGATTGGTTGACAAAAATTTTGGTTGGCGTAGGGTTAACACAAATATCAGATATTCCTGTTGCTCTTGAAACGTATGCCAACTACATCGGCCCAAGCTTAAGTTATTACAAAGAATCAGGGGATAGTAAAGTATTCTCTATCGCTCTGCTATTGTTTTTTCTTATCAATGGATTTCTGATCAGTTACCTGTGGACAAGGATTTACTTCAGGGGAGCATTGAGCGATTCAGTTTCCCATCTGATTAAAAAATTTGAAAAGGATGTCGATATTAACGCCAAGGCCTGGAGATTGTATCAACAGTTACTTTCGCCAGCGAAAGACAGTGCTCCACCGACACAGAAGGAGATCAATGAAATTTTAGCATCAGCCTCGACTAACATGAAAGCTCAGATTTTCTGGGCCGCAAAAAGCGTCAGAAGTGATAATTGGCAAAATCCTTCCGATAAAATAAAAGTTGAAAGAATGATCCCAATATTCCGAGCTTTGATTGCGGCAGATTCGGATGGAAAATATCACAGAAATCATGGTGAACTGGGCTTTGCTCTCAAAGATAAAAAGAATCCTGACTGGTCAGGAGCGTTGGCCGAACTTACTGAAGCCATAAAGCTCAGAGGTGACTTTAAAGCGACAGGTGGCTCCCCCTTTTATGAATTTGTTCGAGCGCAATGCCGAATTCATCATGACGAAGCCTATAATAATGAGAAACCTTCTGACGAGAATACAAAGCAGGCTATTCTTTCTGATCTCAAGATCACATTCAGTAATCCCGAGACGAATGCATTGATAAAACGGGACACCCAGGAAGATTGTATCAATAAATGGATGACACTTAATGGTGAAAAGTATCCATGTTGATCGTGTATTGAAGGATAACGTCTATCTGTAAAAAATGATTAAGCTGCGTTAAGTTTCAGAGCTTGACCCGTTTGCCGTCTGGCGAGAAACTGAGCCTCAGCCACTGGAGTGAGCGGCAACATTCACGCCACCAGCTCAGGTGAGTTGAAGCTGATGAGTGCCCACCATTCGTAATTTTCGAGGTTAATTGTCTGGATGGCCTGCTGAACGATTTTTCTGAACTCTTCAGGATTTGTGCATTTTATTGCATTCTTCTTCCAGTTTCTCCAGTTTGGCAGCCATTTTGGTTGAACGTGCTGCAGTTCGCTCATACTCCAACTGTTTGCCGATGGCATGGATCGCTGCACCCTATGCTGGCAGTGTGATTGCCAGAAATGTGCTCCATTTGCTGAAAGATAAAATTTCAGCGCCTTCTTCAATATGACCATGTCCTATTCCGAACAGGTGGAACACAGCCATGGCCAGTGTTATGCAGAAAAAGGCGAGCACTGCTCTGTGCAGTTTATGCTCTGCATGTTTTTTTTCGTTTGGCAGTTTTCCGGTGCCACTCTTTTTGATCGGTGAGCCATCCCTTGATGATAAATATTTTGAGCGCCTCGAACGAAGGCGGAGCATTGAGGTTATCGAGGACGTTTTTCACTTGGGTGGCTATCAGGAAGTCAATCCATGTTTTCGGCTTGCTGTAAAAAGGAGGGGTTTCTGGCGCCAGCTTCGAACTGGAAACAGGATGTTCCTGTGACCCGTAACTCCGATGCGGAGTTCATAGGAGTGATGCTCTGGCTGGCTTTGCATAACGGTTCCGGTAAGGGATTAGCATTGGATTTATCAATTCAATGAGTCAGTTTTACAATGGTATACCCGGCTTTTCTCAACATGCAGGGGATACTTTCTGCAACAAGACGCCTGTCCTTGTCTTTCTCTTCTTCAGTCAATCTTCTATCATCCCATTCAACAAGCAATGCATGGATCTTGTTATCTTTGTCGGTTATGGTGCCATGCTTCCAACCGTCATTGAATTTTGCCTGCATCCACCGTTTATGTTCCAGCTCAGCCATCTTTTCCAGAATATCAGTTGGAAACACAATATCAGGTTCGTTGTTACGTCCTGGAACCATGGCGTAACCAAAACGTGCAAGTTTGTTTGGAATATCACGAACAGCTCCGCGATTCTGTTCTTTTTCGTGTTCCGGCAGGCAAGCATAAGGTTTCAGTGAGCTGTGAGTCTTTGGATCGGCTTTTTCGTCAGTTACCGTTCCCAATATGATATGTTGTTTCCTGAGATTTTTGCAAAATAACAGGTGATTCAGTTTGGCCAATGTTTCAAGAAGATCGCCTTCGAGTTTCAGTTGGTGTAACAGTTCAATAAATTGTACCGGATCAACATGGAGTCTAAGTTGTTCTTTAGATGGCAGGTATGAGCCATTGAAATGGGTTGCATTTCCAAGCTGGCTCATCGCAATAATTGAATCCATTGACCGAGCTCCATGCCGATACTGTTCAATTTGGAGTAATGCACGCAAAACAGCCGGATCAATGCGCAGTTTTTTTTCCTCATCAAACAAATGAGTTAGTGGCGCAAAAAATGATCGCAGAAGCAGTGCACGACGAACAATGTAATCAGGATCATTATTTTCTGTGTTTTTTTGGCGATTTGGCCCGAGCACATTAAGAAACCCTTTCAAGCGGCTGAGAAAGTCCGGGACTTTTGCATCTGAAATCGTTTTTATAACCTCTATTGCGCTCTCCCTTGCTTTTGCTTCAATCGTTTTTTCATCTGATGGAGAAGCTTTTTCAAGTGCCAATTTTTTGGCAAGCTCTTGTGTAAGATCTTCTTCAGATAGCAGGTTCATAAAAGAATCTGCATTGGAAAAAGTGCCGCCTGCAAAGACAAAAATTGCTTTACCAATTGGATGAGTGATTTGGCCTTGTTGAAACTTTCCATCCTGCATAGGCGCTAAAAAGAAACGCAGCCAGCCAAGTTTTTTGCCATCAAGCGCTGTGTCGAACTCATCCCAAAACACAAGCGGAATTTTACCGGAGAGGGCAATATCACGAATTTGGTGAAAGGCATCAATCAGTTCATTCGGGCTATTGAATTGGGATAGATTAAAGGTCAGTGTCTTTTCTGCGATTTTATCCGGATTTGCAACTAAGGCGATTTGCTCAACGGCAAATGATTTTCCGGAACCGGGAGGGCCAAAGACGGCGATCGAAAGTGGACGTTCTTTTTTCTGCGTACAATATTCACCAATCAGGCTCTGAATGCTTCTCAGAGACTCAATTTCCTGACGGTCAACGGTTATAAGTTTCCCAAATATTCCAATGGGAACATCTTTTAAAGTGGTTTCTGCGCCTTCCCGAACAATTTGCTCGCTTAATGATTTAAGGCCGTTGGGATAGCAATCCCTGAAAATTGTCCATCGTAATGGCTGTGATTTTTTTTCGCGATCATAAGTTGGAAGCTTTGCTATTGCCAGTGGAGAGTTTTCGTTTTTCAGTTCATCCACAATCCTTTTTGCAGGGAAATACAAACGGTGAGGAGAATCAATTATTTCTTCGTAACCATTTTTTTGCAGGTTACGCATTGCGTTGACGCCGGACCGGATACCTTGTATGAAGTCAGGCTCATCCGTGTTGAGCATGATCTGGCGAACGATACCTGCCACAAGGGTTGATGTTTTACCAACCATCATTCCTTGTCCGACTGGCCATTCACCCTCCATGTACTGTGGGTCAAAGAGAAGTATCGGCGTTTTGTCAGATTTATTGCTACGCCCGGGCATAAGCAACGCCCCTGTTGGGCCAAATGAAATAATCGTGTATGCGGCATTGGTAAGGCCGTTAACCGTTGTGTTGTGGGTAAGTTCCCATGCAAGTTCCTCGGCAGTTTTTTCCCAGGAAATTTGGGCGCAGACCTTGATTTCAGACTGTCGTAAATCGTCAATGGTTAACACGACAATAAGTCTTTCAGAAAAATGAGATACAAGATGCTTCCATAGCGCTCCATCTGCGACCGGCTTTGACATTTTAACAATAATCCAAGGAGGAGTTGTTTCATTCAAGGCAGTATCTGTTTGAGGCCAGTACTCTTCTTTACCCCTGAATCCAAGGTTGCTGTCGTCGATAACAACAATATTGGCCGTGGAAGGACAGTGCTGAATCATGCTGACAGTTTCACTCTTTTCTGCATCGTCTTTTGATCGCTGATCAATACCAAGAAACTTTTTGACTCTCCACTGAAATTTTTTTTGTTCATGCTTGCAAGCTTCTTTATCGCTGTATTGAGCCCAGACTGCATAGCTATGAACGATGTTCGGATCAAATGAACGATCAGGGATTTCTTTCGGAGGCAGGGGCCTGATTACTGCAATGGGAATAGGGAAGTCATCTTTTTGTTGATTCTCCATGGTTGCAATGATATCACCAAGCAGAGCGGCACTGCCATAATTCCAGTTCATACTGCAATTGGCGTCACCTGTCCATTCTGTTGGTTCCAGCAATTCATGTGTGGTATGCGCAATGTTCCAGTCAATAGTTACGTCTCCAGTAACAACAACAGAGATGGGGTTCTTTTGTTCCTGCATTGTTCGTAATCAATAGGTTATGTAAGCCAATACTGAGATAAGTGGGGTTGCACCAGCCGCCTGTATTGTGAAAGTTTAAAAGCGCTCAGAGATGCATGATGTTTATAATACAAAAGATTGTATTAACGCACTTGCTCTGTATTCAGAAAGAGCCAGAGAGGAGCATTTTGATTGAGAGTATTGATTGGATGGTATCAGCCTGCAATTGGTTACTCAGCACGGCAAAAAGCGGGAGGCTTCCGTTTTTTGCCGTGAAGGCTTAAACGTATCTCAGTCCATTATCAACTATTTTTTTTGTAGCTGATCGGGCCATTAAAGTAGCCAACATAGGCGAGCCACTGACGGGAATAACCAAGTTGTTTCATGGTATTTTCCTTGTCAGTGAGGCAACCGTCATTGTATGTGACGATCAATGTTTCTGCAAGCATCCACCAGCGCCGGAGTACCTCTTCAAGGATAGTATCACAAAAACGGGTGATATCAGTAGAACTCTGTTCCTTGAACTGGTTATCACATTTTTCTACCTCATGAAGACTCCACGTTTCCAGCTCCTTCTGGAGTTTCTTGATATCCTCAATCATAGAGCTGTATTTTATGGAGGCGTAGTTTGCAACATAATTGAACGCCCACCAGGCACTGTTTTTACGGTCAAACCGGGTCAGAATCATGGTCTCCATTTTAGTTGGAAGTTTGCTGACTCCGGTATAAAACGGAATCAAACAGTTGGCTGATGGACGGTCGAGACCTATCCAGCATATTCCGGCAATGGGAGGAGGAAGATCAGGACGCACCTGGTTAATCGTCAGCATACCGCATCGGTAGATGGAGATCGGGCGTTCCCATGCTCCCTCGGGAGTGTATTTGTTCAGATTGAAGGTATCTCCCTGATCCGGATTTTTCTCGTAGCGGTCAGGACAAGCAAAAGGACCAGCAGCTAAACCCTGGGTAAGGTCAAACTCGGTGCCTTCGTAATGATCACGATAGACCCTTGCAATATCGGCTACCGAAAGCATTGTATCTGGCTTGATGGAGAAGGGATAGGCTTTTGTATACCCGTTTTCCACCCAGGCAGGAAGATTCATTGAGGGTGCCACCAGACTCAGACCCCGCCATACCCTACGCAACGAATAGTAGGGATTTGAGTATTCTCCCCAACTGACGGCCGTCAACCAGTCGAGAGTCCCCTGTGATGGATCCCACCACTTTTTATTTTTGCACACCTCAAACAGGTTTTCAGAAAAAAGGAGATCGGGGTCAAGTGGATCTACTTCACGAATGCGGAATTCATTTGCAGCAATAAAATAGTGGTCATCTGGAACTCGTCTGGCAACCCAGATGCCGTCACTGCCATCCTCTTCGTAGCCACACATCTCCATAACCCATGCGCTTGAGCTGTCGCCTACCAGAAGTGTTTCTCCGGTTCCGTAATAGCCATATTTCCCGATAAGGTATCCCATCAGCTTAATTGCATCCACGGCATTGGTGCAGCGTTCCAGCGCAACACGGGAGAGCTCAGAACTGTAAAAAAGTCGTTTTTCCTCTTTAGGTTGCGGGTGAACTTTAGCTCCGCAGGTGCATTCTCCAAACATGAGGTTGTGCTCGTTCATAATACCGTAGCTGCCATCGAAATAGGCATAAGTTTTCAGCTTTTCGGGTAAAGGTATGGGGTAGTCAGGATCATCTGCAGGGTACTGGGGTATGGCGCCGATCGGCGTACTCAGGCCAAATGATTCACCCTCAACAGGAGCATACCCAGGGCCCCGATCGTATCCAATATAGCGACGCAGGGGAGTTGAATTGTAGTTCTGCTTGTGCCCAAGGCTGGCATCATCGTAGTAGACCCTGCGTTCATCACTTTTTTGGTAAGAGTAAGCAGGCACAAAGATTACCCGCTCATCAGCAACATCGTCATCAGAGTGAGCAACAATAATTGAGTGGTCAATTGTTGCATTTTTTCCTGCAATCATTGTGGTGCAGGCAAAACGTGCCATGTTGCGAGTGAAATTGTTCTTCATCAGGAACCTCCGTTATTTTTGATTATCTTTGCTGCATTTTTTGGCACTCTTCGAGAACAACTTGGCGCAATGCCTTAATCAGGGTCGGGATAAAATTGCCCTTTTCGGTATCAGTCAGCCAAGGGTTCATGGTTGTGGATGAAAGAAAATGCATGGTGACGGGAGTGGTGTGATCGAGTTGCATACGCTTCATGAATGTTACAACAAACTCATTGCCATAAACTTCACGTTCAAATTCGGATGTGGTGATAAAAAGAGGTCTGCTGGCGATCTCATCATGATCAGGGGAGACGCTGAGTCTCTCGAAAATATTCTGGTTGAAAATATTGGATTTTTGAGGATCACTGTTGATGTTACCCTTCGGATCCTTGAAATTAAAAGCATAGGTGATGATGATCTGATCAGAACCCAGTTGCCTGAGTAGCGCAAGAGCCTCTTCATCCTTCATCAGTTCATTATTTTCTTTATCGACAACTCTTGTTTTGATGAACATGAGCTGCTCCTGGATCTTTTCCGGAGAAGCGCCCTCTTTTTCTGCAGGAATCTGTTGTACTGGCACGATAATGAAGGGATCATTCTCTGTTGCCATTGTAATAATTGCAGCATAGAGTCGCTTACTGTTGAAGAGTGCCTGGCCGAGAATTTTGCCATATCCGCTCTGGTCAGGGCGGATGATACGGTGGCTGAGATAGACGCCAGCGGCGGCGGCTCCGGGTTTTGAACCCTCAACGCCATATATGCCCATAACACTGACCGTCGATTCACTGTGAAAAACTTCCGGTGCAAGAAAAGCAACAAGACTGCGCATGTTGCGATTTCTGTAACAGAGTCCTCCTGCCGGATAGGGAATATAGCCCGCCTTGTGGGGATCAATGGTGATGGAATCCACACCAGGGAGTGCCTGATACTGATGATTGACATAATCACTCATGGAAAACACAGGCGTTTGCTGGAGCGAGGCAGCGCACTCTTGCTCATGAACATTCGTTGCCGGACTCCTGAGCATGCTGGCAAAGTAACCACCCCAGGCAGCATCGGCATGCACGGTAAATTCCATCCCCTCTTTTCTGAATGCCTCCCTTGTTTCAAGTATTCCAACCAAAGGATCTACAGCACTCTCTTCGGTGGATCCCATAACAGCCACAACCATCAGAACTGGTCGCCGATGCTGCAAACAGTCCTCCAATCGTGATTGCAAGGTGTTTTTCAGCAGAGAGCCCGGCTTCTGCTCAACACAGAGTCGGGCATTATCATCCACATCAACATTGATGAAGTTGTTTTTGCCTATTCCAAGAATGGCTGCATTTTTCGGCCATGAATAGTGTTTGGTTGCCGAACCAAGCACAACGGGAGGCTGGATATCAGGAGTATAGGTTTTGCAGAATTGATCGAAACCCATGCTTTGCAGTAAATAGGGATCGAGTGCATCGGTAATGATATCAGATGAGATATTGTACTCTTTTTCAATGCGGATAGTCAGAGCCAAAATGGCATCAATCGGGAGATTGAGCAAACGCCATGTATCGAGTTCATGCAACAGAGCCTCGGTTCCGTCAAGCAAGGGCACGGTTAACTGAAGGGCAGGAGCCAATCTCTTGTCTTTTCTAAGAGCTTCTGCAACGGAGATGGGATAATACTTCAGGTTGCGCGCAGCCCACATAGCTTCAAGATTAGCCACAGAACCATCGCAGGTGATATGGCCCCAAGGGGGGATTGCCTCCTTCTCTTCCTCGCCTGGCAGATGAAAACCAAGCATAGTGCAGAGATCGTCACCCACAATTTTTTCAAGTTGTGCCGTTACTGGTGAGGCCTCTGCAGCAACGTTGTTCTGATTGTAGAGCATGGCCGAGAAGTAGCCCAACATTCCCGGCATGGTCAGATCCCAGTTCATGTGAGCCTGATAGCGATAGCTGAAAAAGGGAACAGAGCCCTTCAGATTAAGCAGCAGTTTTTTGTATTGCAATTCTACTTCATTGAGGGAGTGGTAATAACTTTTGTCTTTTCGCGCAGAGGTGACATAGGGAGGATCATTCTCGTAATAACTCTTGCGATCGTTACAGTTGGCCTCCACGGCCATCGTGAGCAGTTTCTGAAAAAACTCCTGATTTTCAGCTTTTGGCCCCAGAAACCATGCGGCAAGCGAGCCAGTACCCTTCCCTTCGAGATGCAGTCGATCTCTTTCAGGTTGACGGGCGAGAAATTCCTGGAGGCGTTTGTTGAAAAGGTTTTGCCTTCTTGAGACATGAGTTGCCATTGTTCAATTCTCCTGATTGATTGGAAAGGCCAAAACATTGCATCACTGAATCCCTTTTTCATTACCTTTTATTGCTAAAAGTTACGTTTTATTTATCATTAAAAAATCGTTTTTATTGATAAGAAGGGAGGGCTGGTAACCTGACACAACAGAGTGAAGGTGACTCGTTGTATCTGATTCATAGGTTGCTATAAGCTGTTTTGGTCAAATATCTCCGTGTAAAGAGTTATCTTAAGTCAATCAGAATCAGTAGCTGAATGCCAGGGATTGCATGCAGGTTTCCAAATCACCGATACCTCTGAAATGCTGGATAAGAAATGAGCTTTGGTATGGCGGATGTTGCCAATGGGGCTGCTTACACACGATAAGTCTTATTTATCCCTTTCTGTCTCCGGTCGAGCAGTCAGTAGCTGTTTTCGTTGTCAACCTCTTTCTCCAACCCTTGAGCGATTCCGTTATGTTCACCTTTCTTCATGCGGCAGATATTCATCTCGACAGTCCGTTGAAGGGGCTTGAAGCGTATCAGGATGCTCCGCTGGAGCAGATACGGCTGGCAGCCCGACGGGCTTTTGACAACCTTGTGGAGTTGGCTCTCGATGAAAAGGTTGCGTTTGTTCTGCTGGCAGGCGATCTCTATGATGGCGACTGGAAGGACTATAACACCGGCCTCTATTTTGCGAACCGGATGGGACGGCTGCGCGAAGCGGGTATTCCGGTTGTCATGGTCTCCGGAAACCATGATGCGGCAAGCCAGATCACCAGATCGCTGAAACTGCCTGACAATGTCACCCTCTTCCCACATCGGAGCGTTGGAACCCTGCTCCTTGATCACTATGGTGTTGCCATTCATGGCCAGAGCTTCTCTTCCCGATCGGTGATGGATGATCTGGTTCGCAACTTTCCCCAGGGTGATCCGGCGCTCTTCACTATCGGGCTTCTCCATACCAGCCTGAATGGTCGTCCGGGCCATGAGCCGTATGCGCCCTGCACGCTGGATGCGCTCCGCTCAAAGGGTTACCACTATTGGGCGCTTGGCCATATTCATCAGCGTGAAGAGATCTGCCGCGACCCGTGGGTTGTTTTTTCCGGCAATATTCAGGGGCGTCATATTCGCGAAACGGGCCCCAAGGGGTGTACGCTGGTCTCGGTCGATGAAGGGCGAGTTGTCTCAGTTGAAGAGCGTGAGCTTGATGTGCTTCGCTGGGCGCTCTGCCGGGTTGATTCCACCCGATGCGATACCGCCGCTGACTCTCTCTGCGACCTTGTCCGTGAAGCATTTGAAGAGGAGAGGGTAAAGGCGGATGGCCGTCCGCTTGCCGTTCGATTAATCGTAGAGGGAATAACAGCGCTTCATGGCGAACTTCACGAGGATGCGCTTCAATGGAGTGAGGAGTTTCGGGCTGTTGCAGCGAGCCTTGGTGATGTGTGGATTGAGAAGATCATTATGAAGAGCCTGAAGGGTGCAGGGCCGAGGGTGCAGGGGGCAGATGACTCTCCGGTAGAGGCTTTGCTGCAATCGGTTGAAAAGCTTCAGTTTGAAGAGTCAACCTTTGTCGGCCTTGTTCCGGAATTTGAAAAGCTCCGCACCAAACTTCCTCCTGAGCTGCTCAGCGATGGCGACCCCTTTAAACCGGGTGAGGAGGAGCTGACCACCCTGCGTGAAGAGGTGAAGGAGCTGCTGATGGCAAAGATCGGGCATGGAGGTCGTCATGAAAATTAAACGGCTGGAGCTGAAAGCCTTTGGCCCTTTTTCCGGTCAGCTTCTTGATTTCTCTTCTCCGCTTCCCGGCCTGCACATTGTGTATGGCCCCAATGAAGCCGGGAAAAGCAGCGCCATGAGAGCGCTTCAGGCTCTCTTTTTTGGCTTTCCCGTACGCACCTCCGATAATTTTCTTCACCAGAACCAGCAACTTCTGGTGGGTGGGTGCCTGGAGGGAAGAGATGGCACGGAACTTGCCTTTTTTCGCCGGAAACGAAGTGTGAAAGATCTCTTCGACCAGCACGACAATCCGATTGAGCCATCAGCCCTGACGCCCTGGCTGCATGGTATTGAAAAAGAGCTTTTTCTTGCGCTTTACGGTATTAACCATGAGACGCTGGTTATGGGAGGGCAAGGCATTCTTGACCAGCAGGGAGAGGTGGGCAAGGCGCTCTTCGCTGCCGGGGCAGGGCTTGCCTCACTGAAACCGGTCATTGACGAGCTTGATCGGGAAGGGGAGAGCCTTTTCAGACCACAGGGTTCAAGCAGGTTGATCAATGAGGCGCTGGCTTTTCACAAGGAGCTGCAGAGGCAATCGAAAGAGGTCACCCTTTCGGGGCGTGAGTGGGAGGAGCATCGTCAGGCTCTTGATGATGCACTGAAGAGGCTGACTGAGCGGCAAAAGAGAAAGCAGGAACTGGATACCGAAAAAAGAAGACTTGAGCGCTTGCAACAGGCGCTGCCTGATCTTTCAGATCGTAAAAACCTGATGCAGCAACTGGCTGAACTGGGCGAGGTCACCCCTCTTCCTCTGGACTTCAGCGAACGCCGCACAACCCTTGAACAGAGGGAGAGAGAAGCCCGTATTCACCATGAGCAGGTCATTGCAAGAGTTCAGGCGCTTCGTGAAAAAATGGGCGGACTATCACTGAACCGGACTCTGCTCGATGAAGCAGTTGTGATTGATGAACTCTATCAGCGGCTTGGCGAGTACCGGAAAGCCAAAAGTGACCGTCCGCAGCGCGAAGGGCAGCGCATCAGCGCCCGAACAGCGGCGGCATCTCTTCTCCGACAGATCAAACCGGAATTAACCATCAATGAGGTTGAAAGTCTCCGTCCCGGTCTCTCGAAGCGCAGAAGAGTGCAGGAGCTTGCTTCCCGCCATGAAGCGCTTCTCCAGGGAAACCGCAACACCCGGCTTCAACTGCAGGAGATTGAAAAGGCATTGGAGAGGGTGGATGGTGAAAGAGGGCTGCTTCCACCTTTTACTGAAACAACTCAACTTTTGCGGGCACTTCTTGCTGCTGAAAGGGTCGGGGATATCGATGCTCAGATCATTGCTCTGGAGCAGGAGCAGCAGAGAGGCGAGCGTGAGTGTCATGCGGCATTGCACCGTCTCGCTCTCTGGAACGGAGCACTGGAACAGGTGCTTCACCTGCCACTTCCTTTGGTGGAAACGGTAAACCTTTTTGATGAGGAGTTCCGTGCTTTGAGCGATCATAAACGGCAGCTTCTTGCAGAAAGGGATGAGCTGGAAAAGCAGCAGATAGTGGCTGAAGAGGCGCTCCGTGATCTTGAGTTTGCCTCTGACGTTCCCGGTGAAGAGGAGCTGGCAAAGAAGAGAAGCCGACGGGAGCAGGGATGGCAACTTCTGCGTCGTCAATGGATCAATCAGGAGGATGTTGCTGAAGAGAGCCGCAGTTATGACTCCCAACACCCGCTTCCGGAGGCCTACGAGAGGATGGTTGGCCTGGCTGACCAGAGTGCCGACCGTCTCTATCGCGAAGCGGAGCTTGTTCAAAAACATGCATCACTGAAAGCTGAAGCGGAAAAGAGTAACAGGAAGCTGGCTGCGCTTCATGAAAAAGAGGCAGATGCTGATAACGCTCTTGCCGCATTTCAGCGCCGCTGGCAGGAACAATGGTCATCATGCGGAATGACACCCCTCTCTCCTCGCGAGATGAGCGCCTGGCTTGGCTCCTTTGAACATCTGCGCATCCAGGTGCGGGAGCATCATAAGAGCCAGAGAGAGTTGGATGATAAGGTGGAACGGAGAGGGGAGTTACGAAGAGCCCTCCTGAAAGAACTTGCTGTTTCAGATGACGTTAAAAGATTTTCTGGAGAAGAGTTGCAGGAGCCACTCGACTATACCCGATCTCTTCTGAACACTATTGAAACGGTTCAGAAAAAACGGGAGTTGCTGGAAGGCAAACTTCGTGATGGCCAAAAAGCGTTGGAAAATGCTGTGGAGAAGAGGAATCGGGCTGAAGAGGAGCTGAAGGAGTGGCAAAGGGAGTGGAGTGATGCCCTTACCCCTCTCGGGCTTGATGGCAGAGCCCTCCCATCCGAAGCGCTTGATTTCATTGAAACGCTGCAGAGCTGTTTTGAACGACTCAAGGAGGCTGATGATTTCCGCAAACGGATAGAGGGTATTGACCGGGACACAACTGAATTCGAAAGGGATGTTGCACTGCTGGTGCAGAAGATTGCTCCTGATCTTGCAGGCATCGAATCCAACCCTGCCGTAACGGAACTTAAACTTCGTCTTGGCCGTGCCAGTCAGGAGCAGGCCGTGCTGAATCGGGAAAGTGAAGAGCTGGAGTTACTCGAAAAAGCCCTTGTCACAACGCAAACTGATCTGCGGAGTTGCGAAGAGGAGCTTGCAGCAATGCGTCACGCTGCCCGTTGCGAAACACGTGAGGAGTTGATTGTGGCTGAACAACGCTCCGCGACCTGGACAATACGTACAAACAGGCAAGAAGAGCTGGAACGGAATCTCTCCCGCATTGCCGGTGGCACAACCCTTGCCGATCTTGAACTTCAGGCTGAATCACTCAATCCTGATGAACTTCCCGGTCGTATCGACTTGCTGAACAAAGAGATCGTCAGCCTGCTCGATCCTGAAATCAATCAGTTGGCGGAGAGCGTTGGCCGCAAAAAAAATGAGCTTGAGCGAATGAATGGCGGCAGTAAAGCGGCTGAGCTTGCCGAAGCCCTGCAACACTCCCTGACAAAAATCCGTCGTCTGACCGAACGCTACATCCGCATCAAGCTGGCCACAAAAATGCTGCGTGACGAGACCGAGCGCTATCGCCAGGATAACGAGGCACCGGTGCTGAAAATTGCCTCCCGCTATTTCACCGAGCTGACCTTGGGCTCCTTTACCGGCCTGCGTACCGACAGTGACGACCATGGCAAACTGGTTCTGGCCGGTGTGCGGCCAAACGGAAGCTGGCTGCAGGTTGAAGCAATGAGTTCCGGCACCCGCGACCAGCTCTACCTTGCCCTGCGCCTTGCCACCCTTGAATGGCGGACAGAGTCAAGCGAACCCATGCCCTTTATTGTTGACGATATCCTCATCAATTTCGACGACCGACGTTCACAGGCAACCCTCAAAGCACTCAGCGAACTGGGAGAAAAAAGCCAGGTGATTCTTTTTACGCATCACAGGAAGATCGTGGAAGCAGCAGGAGAGCCCATGTTTGCAGGAAAGATATTTATCCATCAGCTTGGGGAAGAGTTATGAATAGAGAGCCCTTCAGTGAGTAAATGTGTGGCGTGTAACAGGCGTAACCGCTATTGTGTTCTTCCGGAAACATGATGTATCTTTATCCTTTTCGTATCGTTCATATGATACAATCAGTCAACATCGTGTAAAAAAGGAGAATTGCCATGTTCAGAAAATTGTTTTTAGTCGTTGTCGCTCTTTGTTGTACCTCGACGGTAGCGCTTGCCGGTAACTTTAGGCTCACAAGCCCAACGATTCAATCCGGAGCCACCCTCACCGAGGAACAAGTATTTGATGGCTTTGGCTGTACGGGGAAAAATCAATCACCAGCGCTGAAATGGACAGCAGGGCCGAATGGAACAAAAAGCTATGCCGTTACCGTGTATGATCCTGATGCTCCTACAGGTTCAGGCTGGTGGCATTGGGTTGTCTACAATATTCCGGCAAGTGTGACCGAATTGGCTTATGGTGCCGGGGATGCAACAGGGACGCTTCTGCCTCCGGGAACTCTTCAAGGTCGTACAGATTTTGGTACCCACACATTTGGCGGTGCATGTCCACCAAAAGGCGATAAGCCCCATCGTTACATTTTTACCGTCTATGCCTTGAAAATTGAAAAAATTGATGCTCCTGCCGAAGCCTCCGCTGCATTGATCGGCTTCATGATTCATGCCAATACCCTTGCAAAAGCGAGCTTTACAGCCAAATACGGTCGCTGATCACTCAATAAACCTGAATGGCAGAGATCCTCTTCTGAAAACAAAGGAGAGGATCTCTGCGTGCAAGATATTTTATTGTTAGTCCTCTCAAGGAGAACGCTGAAATGAGTAAAATCAATACGCTTGTATGTCCGGTTGCATTGTCAGGCTCTCTCGACAACCGAATCCGCAGATGGCTGCAGAACCCTCGGAAAACAAGAATAATGACCAACCACTCCAGCGATTTGACATCCAAGCTGTTATGGCATGTATTTTCGTCGTTAACGAAATGACTTTCCAACCGGTAAATCGTTATAAAAGGCATCACTATTCCTGTGTACTTCCGAAAGCATGGTGTATATTGAACGTCTCTCCGGATTGTTAATGTGATGCAACCTGTCAACATGCCATGAAAAACGAGCAGCAAACCCGCATCGAATTGATTGACAGGATGTTACTGCAGGCAAGCTGGAACGTGAACGATCCTCTCCAGGTTGTAGCAGAGTTCGATATTCTTGTAGGTTTGCCCGAAGGAGTGCAGGAACCCCGAACTCCGTACGAAGGCCATCAGTTCAGCGACTATGTGCTGCTTGGAAAGGATGGCAAGCCTCTTGCCGTCGTTGAAGCAAAAAAAACAAGTCGGGATGCCGCAATTGGCCGTGAACAGGCAAAACAGTATTGCTGCAATATCCGGAAACAGTTGGGCGTCGAGCTTCCATTCTGTTTTTATACCAATGGCTTTGAGACCTTTTTCTGGGATATCGATAACTACCCTCCACGAAAGGTAATCGGCTTTCCAACCCGTGACGACCTTGAGCGGTTCAGCTATATCCGCAGAAGCCGCAAGCCTCTCACCGAAGAACTGATCAATACTGCCATTGCCGGACGGGATTATCAGATTCGCGCCATTCGATCCGTCCTCGAAGCCATTGAACAGAAAAAGCGGGACTTCCTGCTCGTTATGGCCACCGGCACAGGGAAAACCCGCACCGCAATCGCCATGGTTGACGCCCTGATGCGTGGCGGACATGCTGAAAAAATTCTTTTTCTGGTCGATCGCATTGCCTTGCGGGAGCAGGCGCTCTTCGCCTTCAAGGAGCATTTACCCCACGAACCTCGCTGGCCCAACAGCGGTGAAAAGGTTTTTGCAAAAGATCGACGCATCTACATTGCCACCTACCCAACGATGCTCAACCTCATCAGGGATGAATCATCGTACCTTTCACCCTCTTTCTTTGACTTCATTGTCGTAGACGAGAGCCATCGCTCCATCTATAACACCTGGGGGGAGATCCTCGATTACTTCAAAACAATCACCCTGGGACTGACGGCAACCCCCACCGATATTCTTGATCACAACACCTTCAACCTCTTTCACTGCGAGAATGGCCTTCCAACTTTTGCCTATACCTATGAAGAGGCAGTGAACAATATTCCGCCATATCTGTGCAATTTCCAGGTGATGAAAATCCAGACGAAATTCCAGATGGAGGGCATCAGCAAGCGGACAATCTCCCTTGAAGATCAGAAAAAACTGATTCTCGAAGGCAAGGATATCGAAGAGATCAATTTTGAAGGGACGCAGCTTGAAAAGCAGGTGATCAATCGGGGGACGAACAGCCTGATCGTCAAAGAGTTCATGGAGGAGTGCATCAAAGACCAGAACGGCGTTCTTCCCGGAAAAACCATATTCTTCTGCGCCACCATAGCCCATGCACGCAGAATTGAAGAGATATTCGACAGGCTCTACCCGGAATACAAAGGCGAACTTGCCAAGGTTCTGGTCTCCGACGACCCGCGCGTCTACGGCAAGGGAGGTTTGCTCGATCAGTTTACGAACAGCGATATGCCCCGCATCGCCATCAGTGTTGACATGCTCGATACCGGTATAGACATCCGGGAACTCGTCAATCTCGTCTTTGTCAAGCCGGTCTACTCCTACACAAAATTCTGGCAGATGATTGGCCGAGGCACGCGGCTCCTTGAACCCGCAAAAATCAAGCCATGGTGCACCAAAAAAGAGCTTTTCCTGATTCTTGACTGCTGGGACAACTTCGAATATTTCAAGCTTCAGCCCAAAGGCAAAGAGCTGACACAGCAACTCCCGCTTCCGGTGAAACTGTTCGGGCTGCGGCTCGACAAAATTGAATATGCCCTCTCAATCGGTAACACGGCCATTGCAGAACGGGAAGTGGTAAAACTGCGTAAACAGATTGCCGGGCTTCCGCATACCTCAGTGGTGATCAAAGAGGCCGCATCGCTTCTTCACCCTCTGGAAGAGGAGAACTTCTGGATATCTCTCACACCCCAAAAGCTGGAAAATCTGAGAAGCGAGATCAAACCACTCTTCAGAACCGTCTCCGATGTCGATTTTAAAGCCATGCGTTTTGAGCGGGACGTTCTGGAGAGTTCACTGGCAAAACTTCGCGACCAGAAAGAGCGCTACGGCACGCTCAACGACGGTATTGCCGAGCAGATCAGCCAGCTTCCCCTGAGCGTCGGCTTTGTGAAGCAAGAAGAGGAATTGATACGGGCCGCTCAAACGAAACACTTCTGGAACCAGGCTACGGAAGAGAGCTTCGACGAACTGATTGAAAAGCTCTCGCAGTTGATGAAGTTTCGCGAGCCTGATAGCGGCGCAATCGGTCAAGTTCACCTGAACTTGCAGAATCTTCTGCACCATAAAGAGATGGTTGAATTCGGCCCCCGGAATGAGGCCGTCAGCATTACACGCTACCGCGAAATGGTTGAATCGCTCATTACCGAACTGACAAAACAGAATCCGATTCTTTCCAAAATCAAGGAGGGCAAAGAGATTTCCCCTGAAGAGGCCACTGAACTTGCGGAGCTGCTCCACGAAGAGCATCCGCACATTACCGAGGAGCTGTTGCGTGCCGTCTATCAAAACCGCAAGGCCCATTTCATCCAGTTTATCCGCCATATTCTCGGCCTCGAAATTCTCAAGAGTTTCCCTGAAACAGTTGCTGATGCGTTCAATCAGTTTATCAAACAGCATTCCAACTTTTCCACTCGCCAACTCGACTTTTTAAACCTCCTCAAAAACGTTCTTGCGGAACGTGAAAAGGTTGAAAAAAGAGACCTGATCAACGCCCCTTTCACGGTCATCCACCCGAAAGGCATTCGCGGAGTCTTCAGTCCGGCTGAAATCAATGAAATTCTGGCATTGGCCCGGCAACTTGCAGCATAACATGACAGAAAATAATCGCATCGAATACAAGCGCGAGCTGACTGACGGACTGGAGAAAGAGGTCATCGCATTTCTGAACTATCATGATGGTGGCATCATTTATATCGGTATTGACAAGCATGGAACGATCTACGGTGTGACTGAGTGCGACGCTCTGCAGCTTGTCATCAAGGATCGTCTCAAAAATAATATTCAGCCCTCATGCCTTGGTTTGTTCGATGTCATTCACGAAACCCGTGAAGGCAAAGATATTATTAAAATCATCGTTGCCAGTGGTACCGAAAAGCCCTATTACCTGCGCAGGTTCGGCATGTCGGAAAAAGGATGTTTCATGCGTATTGGCAGTGCCAGTGAGCCCATGTCGCAGCGCATGATTGAAGAGCTGTTTGCCCGCCGTACGCGTAATTCGATCGCCCGCATCCGTTCTCTGCGGCAGGATCTCACCTTTGAACAGCTTAAAATCTACTATCAGGAGGCAGGTCTCACGCTTGGTGACAAATTCGCCGCGAATCTTGAGCTGCTCACCGAGGACGGAGTTTACAATTATGCAGGCTACCTGCTGGCAGACCAGAATGGAAACTCTGTGCAGGTGGCAAAATACGCAGGCACTGACCGGGTTGATCTGCTTGAAAGCAAGGATTACGGCTTCTGTTGCCTGGTTAAAACCTGCAAGCAGATACTCGATCGTCTGGAGGGAGTCGAGAACCGTGTCATCAATAAAATAACTCCCCGTGAGCGTATCAGCCGAAGCCTGTGGGGCAAGGTTGCCCTTCGTGAAGCCGTTATCAACGCCATCATTCACAACGACTACAGTACAGAACTGGTGCCAAAGTTTGAAATTTTTGCTGATCGACTGGAAATTACCTCGGCAGGTACCGTTCATCCCGGATCGGAGCAGGATGATTTTTTTGCCGGATACTCCATGCCCCGCAATAAAACCCTGATGCGGATCTTCAAGGATCTTGCTATGGTGGAATACCTCGGCTCCGGAATGCCCCGGATTCTCAAAGCTTACCCGCGTGAAGCCTACACCTTCTCTACCCATTTTATTCGGACGACCTTTCCTGTATCACCGGAAGCTCTTGCGCTGGAAGAAGAGGTGATGAAAGGTGAAGCAAAAACCTCGGGGGCCCAGTCAAAGGGCCTCGTCACCGGACAAGTCACCGGACAAGTCACCGGACAAGTCACCGGACAAGTCGAGAGATGGATGTATGATGTACTGACCGCCTGCATTGATCCGAAAAAAAGTATGGAAATTCAGGAAATCATCGGGATCAAACACCGAGAAACATTTCAACGGAACTATCTTGACGTTTTGCTCGAACAGGGTTTACTTGTTCGCACCATTCCCGACAAACCTCAAAGTCGCTTGCAACGCTACCAAACAACCGCACAAGGTCAAGCATTTTTGAAGCAGAACAAACAATGAGAACGCAGAACACATTTGCCATAAATAGTATAGATACAACCCAATGCTGCAGCACAACCCTGAACTGAAATCAAAAATAGACCAACTCTGGAACAAGTTCTGGAGCGGCGGCATATCCAATCCACTCACCGCCATCGAACAGATCACCTATTTGCTCTTCATGAAGCGGATGGACGATCAGGATCAGGAAAAGCAGGCAAGCGCCGAATGGGCGGGCGAACCCTACACCTCAAAATTCAAGGGAGTGTGGATACCGCAGGAATACCGTGGCAAATCTAATTCATTCAATTATGCGATAGACAAAAGCACCCTCCGCTGGAGTGAATTCAAACACATGCAGGCCGAAGAGATGCTCACCCATGTGCAGACCAAAGTTTTTCCCTACCTGAAAGACATGAACGGTGCCGAATCGCAATTCAGCCACCACATGAAAAATGCGGTCTTCATCATTCCCAAGCCTTCGCTCCTTGTTGAGGCGGTCAAAACGGTTGACGAGATCTTTGAGGTGATGGAGAAAGACTCAAATGAAAAGGGGCAGGCATTTCAGGATATTCAGGGCGATGTCTATGAATTTCTGCTCTCCGAAATTGCCTCCGCCGGAAAAAACGGACAGTTCCGCACCCCTCGCCACATTATCAAAATGATGGCCGATCTGGTTGAGCCAAAGCTTGGCCACACCATTGCCGATCCTGCATGTGGCACAGGCGGATTCCTGCTTGGGGCATATCAATACATCGTAACACAACTGGCGATTCGTGCCGGAAACAAGGATCTCGTGGCGGACGAAGACGGATTTCTCCGAACATCCGTTTCTGCGGGCCTTACCGAACAGGCGAAAACCATTCTCGGCAAGACACTCTTCGGCTACGATATCGACAGCACCATGGTTCGCCTTGCGCTTATGAACCTCATGATGCACGGCATTGATGAACCGGAAATTGACTACAAGGATACCCTGAGCAAGAGCTTTACCGAAGAGTCCTGCTACGACATCATCATGGCCAATCCACCCTTTACCGGCAGCATCGACAAAAGCGACATCAACGAAAGCTTCACCCTCTCCACCACCAAAACAGAGCTGCTCTTTGTCGAAAACATCTACCGGCTGCTCAAAAAGGGTGGAACCGCCTGCGTTATTGTGCCCCAGGGCGTCCTCTTTGGCTCCGGCGGCGCCTTCAAGGCACTGCGCAAGCTGCTGGTTGAGCGTTGCGACCTGAAAGCGGTTATCACCATGCCGAGCGGAGTTTTCAAACCCTATGCCGGAGTCTCAACCTCAATTCTGCTCTTCACCAAAGTATGGGGCCCGCTCGACAAGGTCACCAAACCAGCGACAGAGCAGGTCTGGTTCTATGACATGCAGTCGGACGGCTACTCGCTCGACGACAAGCGCAGCAAGCAGGAGGGTTTCGGCGATCTGCTCGATATTGTCGAGAAATATAAAACGCGAAGCGTTGAGCGCGACACCGACAGAACCCAAAAGTTCTTTTTTGTGCCGCGCAGCGAAATTGAAGGCGAAGGCGGATATGACCTCTCCCTTTCCCGCTATAAAACCGATGTGTTTGAAGAGGTCGTCTACGAAAGCCCGTCAGTGATTCTCGACAAGCTGATTGCCGCAGAGGTGGGGGAGATCGATGAGGCTGAACTTGTAAATATTCAGAGCGGCATTGTACGCGAGCTGCTTGAGCTGAAGGGGATGATTGGATGAATCAACATGAAATCACTATTCGCCCTCAGTTTATAGGGCAGATCAAAGAGATCATTACGCAGGCTCGTGAAAATGCTGTTCGCGCAGTTGATCATCACAGAGTGCTCATGTACTGGAACATTGGCAAGAGCATTCTCGAAGAGGAGCAACAGGGAAAAGAGCGGGCGGAGTACGGTGCTTATCTGCTCAAAACACTCTCTCAGGTATTGGCACCTGATTATGGTACAAGCTTTTCAGTCAGACAATTGGAGCGTAGTCGACAGTTTTACAAGGAATTTCCAATTGCGTCCGCACTGCGGACGCAATTCAGTTGGATGCACTATAAATCGCTTATCTCACTTGATAATAATGGTAAGCGGGAGTATTACGAGGTTGAAGCAGCCAAAAATAACTGGACAGCCCGGCAACTTGAACGACAGATAAACAGCCAGCTTTACGAACGACTTCTGTTAAGCAACGACAAAGAACGAGTCCTCTCGGTTGCTCGTGGAGAACAACAACCCGAAAAAGCGACCGATATTATTAAAGACCCCATGTATCTGGAGTTTTTAGGCTTGAAACGTGAAAGCGCTTACTACGAAAAAGATCTGGAACAGGCAATCATCACCCAGTTACAGGAGTTTTTGCTTGAGCTGGGCAACGGCTTCACCTTTGTAGCACGCCAGCAGCGAATCCACATCGAGGGAGACGACTTTTTTATTGATCTTGTTTTTTACAACCGTCTGTTACGCTGTTTTGTCATTATCGAACTCAAAACCCACAAACTGAACCATCAGGACTTGGGTCAGTTGCAGATGTACGTCAACTATTACGACCGATACGAGAAACTACCCGAAGAGAATTCAACCATCGGAATTCTGCTTGCTGCCGACAAAAATGATGCTGTGGTCAAGATTACCCTGCCGGAAGATAACCAGACTATACTGGCAAGTCAGTACAAACTTTATCTCCCGAGTGAAGAGGTGCTCAGGGAGCAGTTGGTCAGAGAGATGAATGCGATTGAGGGGAGGGGAAGGAAAGATGAAAACAGTTAAACTTGGCTCTCTCATCACGATATCCAAAGGGAAGAAGCATACAATTTCTGAAGTGCCATCACCTCAATCAGTACGAATGCTTGGTATTGATGATTTGCGAAACAACACATTGATCAGAATGACCGATGATCAAGATGGTGTGCTCGCTTGTGAAGACGATGTTCTCATCGCTTGGGATGGAGCCAATGCCGGGACTATCGGGTATGGGAAACGGGGATACATTGGCAGCACCATTTCTCGTCTTCGGTTGCATGATACGTCAAAATTTTATGCCCCGTTCATTGGGATGTTTTTACAGTCAAATTTCAGCTATTTGAGGAAGACAGCTACCGGTGCAACGATTCCGCATATCAATCGAGATGCATTGGAACGTATTTCGGTACCTGTTTTTGGGCATGACGATCAAGTTCGCATCGCAACCCTTCTTTCCAAAGTAGAGAGCCTGATCTCCCGCCGTCGCGAGCAACTCAAACAACTTGACGAGCTGCTCAAAAGTGTTTTTCAGAAGATGTTTGGCGATCCGGTCAGGAATGAGATGGGATGGGAAACAGTTCCCCTTTCAAAATTTGGCAGATTGGAACGAGGGGTTTCAAAACATCGCCCCCGAAATGCCTGTGAGCTGTTAGGCGGGAAATACCCCCTTATTCAAACCGGTGAAGTTTCAAATGCAGGCACATATATAACATCATACTCTCACACATACTCTGACACAGGATTAAAACAGAGCAAGATATGGGGACAGGGTACTCTTTGTATTACTATTGCAGCCAATATCGCAAAAACCGGCATACTGACATTTGATGCCTGTTTTCCTGACAGTGTAGTCGGTTTTACAGTTTATCCCAATGAGGCAAATATTCTGTTTGTACACCATTTATTTGCATTTTTCCAAAAGATACTTGAAAAAAATGCACCCAAGGCAGCCCAAAAGAATATTAATCTTGAAATTCTTAGAAATTTGATTGTACCAAAACCACCACTTGACCTTCAGACTCAGTTCTCCACTATAGTCACAAAAGTTGAATTCCTAAGAACTCAGTATACTAAATCTCTCACCAACCTTGAATCTCTTTATGGTACTCTCAGCCAAAAAGTATTCAAAGGTGAGCTGGATTTATCTCGGGTTTCGCTGGTCAAAGAGGCCGACCTGAGATCAAAATTGTTTAGTCTTGATGTGTTTTTTTATGTAAATCATCCCCTCACTTTTTTTTTAATGGTTAATGATTATACGTTTTATATCACTACTGTTCGGCTATAACCTAATTAAATTAAATAAGTTACAATCGTCATTAATTCAGATTGGGGGGTAGTGTTTTTAACTTGTTTTAAAATATTTGCTTATCAAAGTATAGTCTACATAGAGGGCTGCCCAAAAGTGTAGACAATTAAATAAATATTAATTTTCTATTTAAAGAACAAGGTATATATTTGAGGCATTTATTTATACCTTATTAAGGCCTTTAATTCTCAAATTATATCTGTTTCTTGTCATTTTTAATTTCGCTGCTGTATTTTTTGAATATATCTATTTATCTAAATAATAATAAGTTACAAGTATTTTTATTATCAGAGTTAGATTGAAATAAATATTGTATATCTATATCTGTATCAAAAAATTACTCTTGTTAAACAAAAATCATATTTCTTTCTTTAATCATTACCTATTTGTATTTATGATCCAAATATTTGATATTTTCTGAAATCGATCACGCCAAAAAATACCTATAAAATGTTATTTTGTTATATTTTAGCGGGAATTATTTTTTCAATAACCGGACACCAGTGGTTTTATATTGGACAAGTGTTTATTTGTGGACAAGTCATTTCAATGTGTGAACTGAGGTTATTTGTGACTACCTTTAACAATGCGTAAATGGTATAAGCGGTACTGTTGATATGCTCTTGGTTTTTGTTTTAAGACTAATCCGTATAAACCGAAGTGTCAAATAATCATATCATTCACCGATTTTTATTTTATAAAAAAGTGGTTTTCATGATTTTTTGATGATTCAAAAAGTTATGTATAAAGAAATAGACTTCATTCTGTATCAAGCCAATCAATTTAAATAATGAACGCCGATTCATACAAATAATAGGAGTGTACAATGAAGTGTTTTATGACAAATCAAGATTGCACCTTTGAACGCGAAATTCAGGGTGCTAAATCAACAATCTTAGGGCAGCCATCTTCATCGAAGCAAGCTCTTTTTCTTGTTTCTCCATTTGGTTACCCATATGACGAATTGTTTGAGAATATTATCAGTCCCAGTGCTATTGCGGCAGGATTAATTGTTAATAGAGCGGATCGCGCTTTTCAGCTTGGCTTTGTGATGTGCCAGAGAATATGTAAATTGATTCGGGAAGCAACATATGTAATGGCTGATATAACAGAGCCAAATCCCAATGTTTACTACGAACTAGGGTTGGCTTGGGGTTTTGGAAAGAAGGTTCTTCTTCTTAGGGATACGGATCGGAGTGACGAGCTCTTCGATCCAGTATGGAAGCATTACAGCGATAACATAATTTCCTATAAAGATATGTTTCCTCTACAAAAATGTTCAGATGAGGATAAGTCTAGGGCCATTGAAGTACTTCTTAAAAAACACATTGATTTGGATAAAACCTATAAGATGGCTAAGAATCGTAAGCCTACCTCCTATTTATCCGGTAAGCAAGTCTGCTTATGTCTTCGTGGCGAGATTTCCGATAATAAATTCTATGAGTTGGAGATTCAAGGTGTTGCGAAATCTATAGCATGGGAAGTGGTGTCATTCCTCATTAGCACCAAACTGCTCACACGCCACTTAAATCCAGAGTTGGCGGCTTCGAAGATATGGATGGTAGATGTTACGCATTACTCGTCGAAGATTGACCCAATGATGTATTTTGCGCTTGGTCTAGCTCATTCTTTGGGTCGAGAAACAATTCCAATCACAAATAAAGCACGATGCAGTGATATTTCACCTTTCGATGTGCGAGGTTTGTGGCAAATTTACTTTGATCGCTTGGACACTTTGAGCGAAGAGTTCAGGAGTATCTTGGGAGTTATCGATAACACATACAATAGAGAGATACAAGAGTCCCCATTGCGTTTTGTATGGGATCAGATTCTTGAGCCTCATGGTCAACTTGAAGTGTTTACATGCGCTCGGGGTGCAATAGGGCATTTAAGCCGTGTAGGCGGTAGAACGAACGTAGACAAATGGGACTATACATCGGTCGCAGAATTATCTTTCTTTCTCGCGCAGAAATATAAGCAGGCAGAAATCCTTATTAGACAGCCTGAAGAGAAAAGGCGAATCAATATCAATGATGATTTTGAGAGAACTAACCTAAAGAAAGAAATTGAGGGAGTACTAAATACGACATCGGGTAGTGTTATCATTATTGGAAGTCCTGACGTTAGTGATTATGCGGAAGTCGTTCTCGCAAAAGCATATGGAATTGAACCCTATAAAATTACCAACTGTCAGGTAGCGGAGGAAAGTGAGCAAAGGAAGTGCTGGGATCACAAGGTATCAGACAAACAAAGTTGCAATAGGTGCATTGGCCAGCGTGGTTACTTGTTCTACAAGGATGTCAATAGTCTCGATGAGCAAAAAAAGGATCACACGGATCACAGCGTTTTTTTTCGTTTGCCCCCTGCTGGTACAAAAGAGTGTGTCGTGTGGTATGGAAAACAATACGAGTGCAACCATACAAAGAAGGGCGATAAGGCCGAGGGTAAGACCTATGGTGTTCTGACGATAATCAAAGACGGTGACCATCTGTTTGGCCAAAATAGATGGCTTATATTGCTCTCCGGATATACTGGTATTGGAACATATGGTTTAGCCCAGATTCTTACACAAGGCGAAGAAATGAATAAACAGCTTACAACGGCTAAAATTGACATCGAAAAACAAGGTTGCCAATTTCTTGTATCTATAGATTATGACTCAGACAGTGCAGATGATGCGATGAAAGACACAAGGGAGCCAAAGAAGGGCACCCAGAAATTTTACAACATTTTGAAAGTAGAACCCGTTTTCAAAAAGTAATCCACGTTTGATACGAGCCATGAAGCCTGTTGTTAGCATCAGTAATAGGGCCACGAATAAACAAAATTCACGGGATGTCTTCAGTGTTTCGTGATTTACATGTCGGGTGGCATAATTTGTCGTGACATCAGTGACAATTTTTTTTGTTTCCCAAAGGATAGTTCTAAGCTTTCAAGTACAAGTTTTTCCGTAATGACGGGTACATTTGACCTTATTTCTTGGCGTTCGGCCTTGTCTTTACTTCGGAACCAATTCTTGTTGAGCGCTTATTGTAAGTGCGCATCAGAAATTGATGCCGTAGTAAAACAAGGCTCGACACCCAACAGTCATACGTATATAATTTGATATTATGGAATGATTTATCATTGACCGCATAACAATTTCACAGACATTGTTATGTTACGGCGAACTAATAAAATGTGAAATTGGCTTGGAGAAAAGAGCGGTCAATGAAGTATTATTTTTAATCTCTATGGGTCATATTCCCCGCCTCTCGAAAATATGGTAGATTTGTCTTCAAAATAACCCCGCTGCTTGCGGCGGGGTTATTTAAGGGACACGGTCATTATAAAAATACCGATTGAGGTCTGATGCAGATATCCCACCAACGAAGGCTTGGTGAGCGCATCAGTCTTTTTTCCAGATTCTTTTTTTCCTTGCCACAGAGCTTGATACCCTTCTGGTATACCGTCTCCACCAGCATTGACCTTGCGGTTATCCCTCGCCAAGTAAATTTGCAGGAGCGATTTATGACGGTTGCTACACTCTCAAGGAGATAACCATTCCATGATTTTTCTAATCCTGCCCAGTAGCGATTCAATGGTGTTATACTTGCTGTGATAGGGCGGATAGTAGATCAATCGAATACCAAGTCCGGTCATATCGGCAAAAGCGGCCATCCGGTACAGAAATTGACTCCGCCTCCCACTACACTCTGGACCATTATCCATGTTGAGTACCAACTCTTTGACGTGAGAAAGTGCTTGCTTTCGCTCATTCCACCACAACTCAAGTCCATCAACCATAAAGTCACTGGTCTTGTTGCTTGTGCCAAAAAACAAGAACGATTTACCGCTGACTGGTTCAAGTATACCGCCAGGAACAAGCTTTTCCTTAGGTCGCATATCATGATCCCATGCTTCTACTGCTTTGAGTCCACGAGACTTTCCGCCTCGTGAATAGAGGCCTACATGCACTGTCGCTTTGGTGTCAATGCTGAGTCTTAATGTTTCAGGATCAGCATCTGCCTGCGCATTCATTTGCCTGACATTGTCGAAGATGGCATCTGTTTCTGCTGTTTTTTTTCGACTTTGGTTTTCTGAACGGTACGTAGACGGTAGTTTTGACGATTCAAAATATTTGAGAGTGTACGAACTGCGGGCAAAGATTCTTCTGGCCATCCTTCGGCAACAAGGGCATTATAAACGGCTTGAGCTGTCATGTTCGTATAGAGCAAGGTTGTTCGTAAACGGGGTTCTGCTTGACTGCATGGCTCCATTATTTTTCGAATGGATTCGAGCAACTTCGGATTTTTCTCTTCAAATTTTGGTTTGTGTCGTTCCGACAAATCATTAATACAGGCAATGCCACTCTCAAATTCCTTGATGCCTAATGCCACCGATGAACGATTCCAGCCAAATTCATCTTCAGCTACCCGAGGTTTACCGTTCAATATCGTCAGTACCACATCTCCCATAGCTTGGCGTCGTGCTGGCCATGGTATTAAAGAAACCAGACGAACAACCAGTTCTGCGACTTCGGGTGATATGTTGTTGCGATTCAGTGTAGATGTCTTCATGTGCAGGTTCTCTGGATGATGGGTTGCTTTTTGAAGACAAGATAAACGGTATTACGGTATACACCAAGTCCCTTAGGGGACGGCGGTGTAGCAATGCACCGCTGTTACCCGACAAAACATAGGGGTACTTTGACAAATTTAATAAGCTGTTATATAAAAGAAATTATCCTGATAAAAAACGCTTACCTGACTTTAAAACCCAAATTCTGAAGTGACACCTATAAATTTTACAAAATCAACTATTTACAGTCAGACAAGCCATTCGGGAAACCTTTGATCGACATGCATTGTATCATTTGCCTGTCTTTTAAAGCAGGATTTCGTACCGGACTTACAAAATCCCTGCATTCCTGAAGCGCTATCTCGTATCTCTTCAGGCATTCCATCCGTCTCTCTTTCTCAAGAAGCTCATTATTACTCAGCTCAAGACTCCCAACTGAAGAAGAAGAGCATCCTGACATCATAACACCAAAAATGAACGGAATAACTATGGCCTTAAATCTCATAGGATTGAATTTTTATTTTATTATAATCATGTTGAACCTTACAGTAACCTTTCCTCTCAAAACATTCAGCTCTTAGCTTAAGCATGGTCATTTGATTACCATCAGGATTATCAAGAACCTCTTGATTGCACTCGGCATAGTCCGCAAAAAGTTTACTGTCAAGGTATCTAAGACCACTTTCATCTCCTTCTGCAAGATTATTTACTTTTATAAATTGCGCTGGAGAAAAATGCACAACTTCGTTAGTTGGAATCATAAAATCACAATACTCATTTACATAAAACTCACTTTTATCATGTAACGGTAAATTAAACTCGCCATTAACACCAGGATTTGATGTTGCAAATTTAATAGTTACAGAATGAGACGTGAGATTGGAAGAATATATGTCAGTAAGTGTTGTGTTGATGATTTTCAGAAAATTCAGCAGCTTCACCACCGGATTAGACCAAAACAGAGCAAAAACATCAGGAACCGCAGCCACAATAGGAGTTACCTTATTGTCACACCCGAGCAGTAAATTAAGTGTAACCAAACCTATACCAACCGTAAATTTTCTTCTGGAGACCATATTCTTAATATTTTCAATGCAGGGAAGAGTTATTGCTGTGAAACCGAACTTTGTTGGGCAGAATATTCATACCCATTAAGTATACCCTCGCTTCATCCTTGTGGTATCACCTGATTGTCATAAAATTTCGAACATTCCATACCTTCGATTATACAATACTATTTCCGAAACACAACCAATATAACGTAATATTTTATCATTTACTCTACACTGGGTCGCTTCAGGAAACGGATTTTTAAGTACGTTTAGCCTTTTTTGCAGATCTTGATTCATTTATAGAAAAAAGTCTCTAATCTTTCAATATACATGATAATAATCACTTATAGCGGAAAGAAATCAATTCTGATCTAACCTGAAAGTAGGATAAAACGCACACTATCAGGAGGTCACTCCCAGATATTCCATGAACAGCCGATCTCTGGTTACTGATTCAGTAGACCAGCGATAGTTGCCCATGACAGTTCGTACTTGAGTCGTCTCAATGCAATCGAACCAATCCAGAATCTGAGCGAGAGATCGTTGCTCAAGCCACTGGTCCAATTTTTTTTCGAGATTGACAAGCACTTTGGTTTTTTCGCTTCCGTTCTTTCCAAGCTCTGCCCACATTTCCTTGATTTTCTTGGTCAGGAAGCAATGATACCCCAGTGATACAAACTGTACGAATTGCCTTCCCCGCAGGTTGTCTGGATGCCATGTGCGCGGCCTTGCTCCATCAAGGCCTCCCTTCACCACGGAGAAGATCTCCTCTATTTTTTCACGCAGTCGATAGTCTTCCAACGCTGTGAAGGTCTTCATGGCCTGATTGCTGACGAGCGCAAAATAGCCGAAGTATTTCGTCGCTTCGACAATGGCCTTGTCGTTGAAACCGACCTTCAATTGTCCACCACGCCCCTTTTTTGAGCAGATCAGATATCGCTCGATTTTTCGTTGCGCAGATTTCGTGAACTCCATCACCCCATCTTCTACTTGAGCTTTGAGTTCAAGCAGCTCCTTGCGGAAGTCGAGCTGCTTCTTGGTGTCGCTGTTAGGGGAATAGAAGACATGGACGTAAAGGCGGCGCACGAACCTCTCTTCTTCTCCACTGAGCTGATCAATCCAATTCTTAAAGGCTGGGTAGCTTATTTTCGGATAGGCCACTCGAGTAGTAGTTTTGGTTACATTAAGGATTGGATAGAGAAGAAAATTCGGCGACATTTGATGCGAACGCGCAAGCGTCAAGGGTTTGGTTGGAAACGGTGGAGTAGGAACTGGTTGTATGACCACCTCCGGCTATTTGTCGGTTACAGGGTGGCTCCCAGATGCTGAAAGCACGCCCAACAGAAACAGTCACATAAGCTTTGGGGCGAAGCTGTCAGGAAAGCCCGGTGCCGGAAAACGGCACGCCGGGTTTGACGCGGCGGGAACTGGAAACGTAAACAAGGGGAGTCGGACTGAGGGCCAAAACGAAATTGCTGGAATTACCACCGAACCCCAAAGTCAACGCGCCAGTTCTCGACCCTACCTGCGAGGGTATTGAGGTGAAATTCCTCAGGTCTACTCACCTATCATTGACCGCATAACAATTTCACAGACATTGTTATGTTACGGCGAACTAATAAAATGTGAAATTGGCTTGGAGAAAAGAGCGGTCAATGAAGTATTATTTTTAATCTCTAAGGGTCATATTCCCCGCCTCTCGAAAATATGGTAGATTTGTCTTCAAAATAACCCCGCTGCTTGCGGCGGGGTTATTTAAGCGCTCAACAACAATTCGCTCCGTAATCTCAAATGATGCTTGGGTATCGTCAATTTATGCGACGAGGATTGGAAAATGTCGATGCAGAATGGACGCTGGTAAGCCTTGCCTGAAACTTAAAAAGACTGCATATCTTGGCGAAGCCACGCCCAAAAAACCAGGTAATGGCCGCTTGTAGGCAAAATTAGGTGTACAAGGCAGCCAATTGGGATTTTATTGGGGTACTATGCGCTTGATATGGTTTTCTATTGCTAAAATGAACGTAAAAGGAGTGTCGGGCGTTTTTTTGCGACCAGCTTCTCTATTGTATGTCCGACAGGCTGCTAGTGTCATGTCATGCGTATAATGTCGTAAAAAAGTGTTACCTTATTCTTCATAATCACCCAACCATATTTGACTATGAAGAAGTACAAAGTGACCCTGACTCAAGAAGAACGAAAGGAACTGGAAGCTCTCAGCAACAAAGGAAAACGCGCGGCTCAAACGATGCTG
>Ga0247840_10000082_pt1 | contig 175179 bp, 157 predicted proteins | sample LaCruzMarch2015__FD_192404 | JGI IMG/M metagenome (GOLD analysis project Ga0247840, IMG submission 192404) | Freshwater microbial communities from meromictic Lake La Cruz, Castile-La Mancha, Spain - LaCruzMarch2015_17m | ecosystem: Environmental > Aquatic > Freshwater > Lake | place: Spain... | reverse complement strand
TGCGCCGCGCGCAGTTCCGCGAGTTTGTCCGCTGGGAGGGTGAAATCTAGCATGTTGACGATTTTACAACGGTCTTAGCAGGTTAGGCTAGCCGTCTTAACGAAATTCTCAGATGAGACATGTATATATAGCAATCCTGCATTCCTGGACTTTGAAAGAGCGGCGGCGTCCAACATCTGCGTACTGGATGCGGCAGTGTGCACCAGATGTGTGAATTTTTCCGCGGGATAGCGGTAAACCCAGGCCGGCGGGATCCATGCCTGAAAAGCCGCATAGGTGTCTTCAAAAACGATCGTCGTATCCGCCAACTTGATATATTCCCGGCTGGGGATCGTGCCTGGATTGAGCATAACGTAGCCGCCTTTGCCTGCTCGGATGTAATCAGCCAACGCTTGATAATAGGAGATATTCGCCGTGGTGTCCGCCGTCTCGTCCAAGAAGATGCCGTCGACACCGTACCATGATTTATACAAGTCGACCTCGCGCAGAACGTCGGTTGCCGGGCGTGCGCCATAGCTTGTATGAACATAGCCTAAAATCTTGATGCCCTGCGTCTGCGCCGCGCTCACCGCAGTGGTATAGTCTGGATTCTGCCCAGCGCCCGGGCCGCTGTCCGGATTCATGATCATGATCGCCGTGCGCGGCACCGATGCGATGGCTGTCGTCCATAACGGGCCAGGGTAAAAATAGGCGGGTATTGCGATCCCCGGACACAGTCCGGCATCTGCCCGCGGCACTAAACCAAGAAGGATCACCGCGAAAGCGGTTAAACGGGCAGCATGCACACGATGTGTTCCAGTCATGCGATTTCTCCCAGTGAAGCAGGTTGGAAGCCGAGTGCAGCCGCACCAGCTGCCGCGCCGGACAAGCAACGGCTTGGCAGCCGTCGACGGCTTGATCATCGACCCGGCCGCCTCGCGGATCGGCGGGGTCGCCCGTCCGCGGTGCGGACCGATCACACTGTTGCCGGCCGCTTGTCAGGTAAAGGCGCTCGCCTGGCGGCGCATCTTTTCAACGATAGCATAGACGCCGACGTGTCGATTGGGGCTCAGGTGTTCTTCAAGGTGGAGCCCCTCGAAGAGCGCGTCGACGTCGGTGTCCTCGATTTCCGCGGCGGTCTTGCCGGAAAACAAGGTCACCAGGACGGCCACCACGCCCTTGATGATCGCCGTGTCGCAGTCTCCGGTGTAGTGAAGTCGGGGCGGCGAGTTTTCGTCCGGATGGACCGCCAGGTGAACCGTGCTCATGCACTCTCTGACCCAGTTTTCTTCGGTCTTGTCGGCGGCCGGCATGGCCGGCAGACGCTCCCCGATCTCCACCAGATACTGGTAGCGCTGGTCCCAGTCACCGAGCAGGTCGAAGTCTTCGATGACGGCCTTGATCTCGTCACTGATCATGGTGGAATCCTGTCGATTGATGCGGGAACACAAGCACGCGGTCAGACGCTGAACGATTCCCCGCAGCCGCAGGTGTTCTTGACCCGCGGGTTACGGAACTCGAAGCCTTGATTGAGCAAGCTGGACCGTACAAAGTCGATCTCCATGCCATCGATCCGTGTCAGGCTGGTTTCGTCAACCACCACTTTGATCCCATGGCTTTCAAAGATCTGGTCCTGATCATCCACGGCGTCGGCATAATCGACCTCGTAGGCAAAACCCGTGCACCCGCTCTTCCTGGTGCCGACGCGCAGGCCGAGTCCATGTCCGCGTTTATCGAGCATACCCGCCACGTGGCGGGCTGCCGCTTCGGTGAGTGTCACTGCCATCTGGGAAACCTCTAGCTAATTCGACGCGCGACCTTTCAGATAGCCCTCAGGGTGCGCCATTTCAAGATCGGCTCAGTGTCGATGCTCCGCCACATCCATGCTGGCGACCGAGGCCATGTCCATCAGGCCGCGCATCAATCGGGCGCGCTCGTCGGTCGGGATGGTTTCGATCAGCGCCTGTTTGTCTTCCGGGCTCAGCGGCAGGTGGGCGCAGAGCAGGTTGACCAGATCGGCGTCGGCCATTTTCTGCACATCATCCCAGGGCACCTCCACCCCGCGCAGCGTGCAGTAGGCCTTGAGTGAGCCGAGAAACCCGTTGCGGTCAGTGAGCGTCACCGTTTCCTCGTGATAATCCGCGGCGAAACGCTCCCAATCCGCGGAGACCCGCCGGTAGCCGTGGCGTCCCTCCACCTCGGTGCGTACCTGGAAGCGGCACATGCCGGTCAGGACCAGCACGATGCGCCCATCCGTCGTCTCGCTGTAGGAGGTGATTCGGCCGGCACAGCCGATGTGGTGAATCTCCGGAACCTCGTCCAGCAAGGTCTCGCTGGTGGGCTGGAGCATGCCGATCACGTGCGCCTCGGCAAGTGCGTCGGTCACCATGTTCAGATAGCGCGGCTCGAAGATATTCAGCGGGAGTTGAACGCCCGGCATCACCACCGCGCCGGGCAGGGGGAAAATCGGAATCTCAATGGGCAGATCGGCATATTTCGGGAAAAAAGGGCTGCGGCTCATGGCGGGCTCCGGGGGCGGTCGGCCATCGGGATCGGGCGGTCATTGCGCGGAATGTCGAAGAATTGGGGACGACTTTCATGGTTCCTAGCAGCGGACTGATTGAACCACGCGCGAGTCTCGAGGATCGCGTCTTGTCGGGTGTCTCCGTGAAGGATCCGCGCGGACTCCCGTGCGCCCCGGCCCGATTGCCTTTAGACTGGCGGCTGGTCATGACGCACCCCCGCCAGATCCTGGGGTGCGCTGCGCAAACATCTGTTTACCATGGGGGAGATCCAGCATGTCGACGACCGCAGACTTCGAGGCCCGCACGGCATCCTGTAAGACCGTCGCCGATTTCGCGGCCCTGGCACGGGAGGCCGCCGCGGTCGACGCGGGCTATGCCAAGGTTCTGATCGAGAAGGCGCAGGCCCAGGCCAAGGGGCTCGCCGACTTTCTGGAACTGGCGGCGACCCTCAAGGCCCAGGGCGAGGCCGCCGCGGCTCTGGATCTCTACAAGAAGGCCGCCCGCCATCTAGACGGCATGGCGGACACCGTGGCCTATGCCACCGGCTTCATCGAGGTCTTCGCCGATCCGGCCGCCGCCCGCAAGGTGCTGGAGGATGCGGAGACCGACTGCCAGTTTCCCAAGGACTTCGCTGACCTGGCCGCCGGTTTCAAGGGGATTTGCGGTGATCAGGCCAAGGTTGCCGAGCTGATGGAGCAGGCGGCCGAGTTCGCGATGAGCGGTGAGGAGCACCTGGACCTGGCCCGCGGCTACTGGGATCTGTTGAGTGATCGGGCGCAGGCGGCCGCGGCCTTTGCCAAAGCACTGCCCGAGATCAACGATAAGAACCAACTCCTGGAACTGGGTGGATTCATCGCCTCCCAGGTGGGTGACCCCGAGCTAGGCAAACGTTTCTACGCCAAGGCCGAGGAGAAGCTCGCCTCCGCTGCCGAGCGCATCAAGCTCGCCGAGGCGGTGCTCAAGGATACCGGTGACAAGGGGTATGCCGCCGCTGTCTACAGCCGCGCCGCCGACCGGCTGACCCAGCCGAATGATCTGATGGCCGTGGCCGCCAATCTGGTCGACCAACTCGGTGATCAGGCCGCGGCTGCCGCCATTTACCGTAAGGCCATGACCGCCATGAGCGATCTGGGTCAGTACACCAAACTGCTGGAGGCGGTGGACGCGCAGATTGGCGATAAGGGTTTTGGCCGGGAGATTCTGGATCGCGCCGCGGCCGTTGCCGCCGGGACGCCGGATCTCTTGGACCTGGCCCGCCGCGCGGTCGTCACCATCGGGGACCAGGACCTGGCCCGGGGGCTGCTCGGCAAGGCCGAGGAACAGGTGTCTTCCGTCGGGGAGATGAAGAGCGTGGTGGCGGCGGTCAAGGACCATTTCGCCGGGATGCCTGACTGGGTCGCCCAGGTGGAGGACAAGCTCGCCCGGCGTGAAGCCAACCAGGAGAAATACGCGCTCTTCCAGGAGCGGGAGAAGAGTGCCGATTCGGCCGTCAAGACGCTGAAGCTGGCGGATGCCGTGATGGCCGAGTTGGCCGACCGCTTCTACGCACAAAAGCTGTTGGCGGATGCGCAGCAGCGGCTGGAGGAGGAGGGCTGGGACTTCTCCAAGGCACGAAAACTGGTGGAGGGTGTGAGCCGCCATCTCGGCGACAGCGCGTGGGCCGAGCGCCTGCTGAAAGACGCGGGTGAACGGGTGCAAGGGTTCGCGAGCCTGAGCGCGGTGGCCGAGTCCGCGGTCGAACTCCTGCCGGACCGCGAGCGGTCGCGCGTTCTGGTCGCCGACCTGCTGGACGGTTTCGCACGGCAGTTGGGCGCCGCGGCCGGCGTCTATGACCTGACGAAACTTGCGGCCGTGCGCGGGCGCTTGTTGGGTGACACCGCGGGCGCCGCGGCGGTGCTGGAACAAGCCGTGGGGCAGGCCGCCGGTCACCTCCAATTCGCCGAACTGGCACGCGTCGCCCGCGATCTGGGGTTGGACGCGTCGGCGCGCGACCTGGTCGCGCAGGCGGCAGCGTGCTGCGTCTCTGCCGCCGCGGCCCGTCAACTCGCCGGTCGGCTCGGTGCGGACGGGTTCGATCAGGAGCAGGTCCGCGCGGTCTATGCCGGACTCAAAGAGGGTCTGAGTCAGTCCGCCGACCGGGTGGAGTGGGCGGAGTCGATCGTCGATCTGTTCGGCGACCGCGCCTGGGCCAAACAGGAGCTGGATGCGCTGGCGCGGTCGGTCCCGGCGGCCGAAGCTGCTGAGATCACCAGGCGCGCCCGGCGGCGCGCCGCGCACGCCTGAGGTCAGCGGGGAGCCGGACCATGCTTGATACGCTGTTCCATGCGTTCGAAAAGTTCCTGGCGGCAGTTCTGCTGAGCCTGATCGCGGTCGTGGCCTTGATTGCGGTGGGTGAGCTTGGCTATCTCCTTTATCTTGACATGACCAGTCCGCATGGCCTGCTCATGGGCCTGAACGAGTTGTTCGAGATCTTCGGCATGTTCCTCATGGTGCTGATCGCGATCGAACTCATGTCCAGTATCTATATGTACATGAAGGATAAATCGGTGCACGTGGAGATGATGTTGCTGATCGCCATCACGGCCCTGACCCGCAAGGTCGTGATCCTGGACAAGGAAACGACAGACCCCATGACCATGCTCGGCATCGCGGCCTTACTCGGGACACTGATCGGCGGCTATTACCTGGTCAAGCGGCAGGACGTGGCGGAGACGCACCAATGATGACGTTGCCGTTCGTGCTGGCCGCGCTTGGTCTGGGCGCGTTGTTCTTGCGGCAACGCGGCGTGGCGCTGGGTGCCTGGGTCCTGGCGCTGGCCGCTTTGCTATGGCTGTTCCACTTGCATGTCACAGATCCACTCCCGCTTGCCTTTTAGGGGCCATCGATCATGTTAAGGACCCTGTCCCTGCATCTGAACACCCTCGGTCTGCTCGCCATTGTCGCTGTGCTGGCGTTTGCCTTTGCGGACCAGGTCATCCATGGCGACCTGCCCTGTCCACTGTGTTTGCTGCAGCGGGGCGGTTTTGTGCTGGCCGGCTTTGGTTTGGCGCTGAATCTGACCTGCGGAACGCGGGCCAGCCATTACGCCGTGGTGATCTTAGGTGCAGTCGCCGGCGGTGCGGTAGCCGTGCGTCAGGTGCTGCTGCATATCGTGCCGAGCACAGGTGCCTACGGTGAGCCTTTGCTGGGGTTGCACTTTTATAGCTGGGCGGCGCTGCTGTTCGGGCTGATCATTGTCGGCACGGCCGTCTTGCTGCTGTTCGACGGCGGTTTCAGCCGGCCGCACGACCGCCCCGGGGATCAGTCGGCAGGTCCGGGGCGCCTGGGCTTGCTGGCCCTGGTGCTCTTCACCCTGATGGTGTTGGCAAACATTCTGTCGACCGCCCTCGAGTGCGGGCTCGGTCTCTGCCCGGACAATCCCACGAACGACGAATGGCTCGCTCCGCCGCCGCGCACACCCTAGGCCGATCGTGACCCGGGTCGCGGATTCATCCGACGGTGATCCGCTTCCAGGGGTTAGAATGCCCGCAAAGGCAATAACCCTAACGGCCGCAGGCAGACCCCCTCGATGAATCAGTTCACCAAAGACGAGGCGCTGGAGCGCGACGTCAAGCTTTTCACGGCCCTGCTGGGCGAGGTCCTGCGCGAGCACAGCCGCAAGCGGGTCCTGGTGATCGTGGAGCGCTTGCGCGACGGCTTCATGCAGTTGCGCGAACAGGAAGACGCCGCCGTGCGCGACCGGCTGATGAAACGCATCGACGGGTTGGACGCCCAAACCCTCTCGGAGGTGATCCGCGCCTTCACCATCTATTTCGGCCTGGTCAATACGGCGGAGGAACTCAACGCCTATCTCTACCGCATGGATCGGATCAGCTCCGGCGAACGGTTGTGGATCGGCTCACTCGACGACACCGTGCGCCAACTGCACGCCGACGGGGTGAGCGCGGCGAACTTCCAGAGCCTGCTCGACCATCTGGTCTATCTGCCGGTGTTCACGGCGCACCCGACCGAGTCCAAGCGACGCACGGTCATGGACACCTTCCGGCGCATCTTTCTGATCGCCCAGGGCCTGCATCGCGAGCGGCTCAACGAGGAAGAACTGGAAGAGCAACTCCAGGCGATCCTGACCGAGATCCAGATTCTGTGGAAGACCGATGAGGTGCGGGTCCACAAACCCCAGGTCACCGATGAGGTCAGCCAGGGTCTGCATTATTTCCGCGAATCCCTGTTCAAGGCGGTGCCGGAGCTCTACCGGTATCTGGAGAAGGCGATCCGCCGCACCTATGGGCCGGCCAGCGGGATCCGGGCACCGAGCTTCATCCGCTTCGGGTCCTGGATCGGCGGCGACCGCGACGGCAACCCCTTCGTCAAGCCCGAGACCACGGAGCTGGCGGTGCGTCTGCACCACGAACTGGTGCTCGAGGAATACCAGCGGCGGGTGGAGGGGTTGCGGCGGATGCTCAGCCACTCGGTGCCCATGTGTCAGACCTCGCCGGCCTTCCTGGACAGCCTGGACGCCGATGAGGACTACTGGCTCAACACCATGGGCGAGAGCCTGCGCCGTCATGTCAACGAGCCCTATCGGCGCAAGCTCGCCATCATGGCGCATCGGCTCGCCGCCAACCTGGCGCGCGTGCGTGCGCGGATCCGCGGTGCGCACCACGAAGTCCTGCCGGCGGGCTACAACAGCGACCGGGAGTTTCTCACCGACCTCTATCTCATCCGCGACTCACTGATCCACCACGGCGACGCGAACGCCGCGGCCGGTCCCTTACAGGACCTGATCCGGCTCGCCGAGGGGTTTGGTTTCCATCTGGTCCACATGGACTGCCGCCAGGAGTCCACCCGTCACACCCAGGCGGTGACTGAACTCTTCGCCCGGCAGTCCGGCGCGCCCTATTACCAGGCCTTCGACGAGGACCAGCGCCTGATGGCCCTGGCCGAGGCGATCGCGCACCCGCACCCCTTCATCGTCGACAAGGCGACGCTGACCCCGGAGACGCGCGAGACGCTGGAGACCTTCGAGGTCATGGCCCGCATGCGCGCCGAGATCGGCGCCGGCTGCTTCGGCCAGTACGTCATCTCCATGACGCACGCCGCCAGCCATGTGATGGAGGTCATGCTGCTGGCACGTCTCGCCGGACTGGCCGGGCGCGACCGCGACGGCTGGTTCTGTCACATCCAGATTTCACCGTTGTTCGAGACCATCGAGGATCTCGGCCATATCCAGGGGGTCATGTCCACCCTGTTCGACAATCCGACCTATAGCGCCTTGCTCAAGGCGTCCGGCAATCGCCAGGAAGTCATGCTCGGCTACTCGGACTCGTGCAAGGATGGCGGCATCCTGTCCTCCAGTTGGAGTCTCTACGATGCCCAGCGCAAGGTGATCGCGCTGGCGGACGATCGGCAGGTGTCCTGCCGCATTTTCCACGGTCGCGGCGGCACCGTTGGCCGCGGCGGCGGCCCGACCCACGAGGCGATCCTGGCCCAGCCGGTCGATACGGTGCATGGTCAGATCAAATTCACCGAGCAGGGCGAGGTGCTGTCCTACCGCTACGCCAATCCCGAGACCGCCCGCTACGAGCTGATCATGGGGATCAGCGGGCTCATCAAGGCCAGTCGGTGTCTGATCGAACCACTCAGGGAGGATCGTAACGACTATTTGGGAATCATGGACGAGCTCGCGCGTTACGGCGAGGAAGCCTATCGCACGATGGTGCACGACACGCCGGGGTTCATGGATTACTTCTATGAGTGCACCCCGCTCGATGCGATCGCCCTGTTGAACATCGGCTCACGGCCGTCGCACCGTAAGCCGGGCAACCGGACGCTGTCATCCATCCGCGCCATCCCCTGGGTCTTCGGCTGGGGTCAGTCCCGCCTGACTCTGCCGGCCTGGTTCAGTGTGGGACAGGCCTTAGAGCGTTGGCGCGGCAGCGATGTGCAGCGGCTCGCCAAACTCCAGCGCATGTATCACGAGTGGCCCTATTTCCGGGCCTTGTTATCCAATACCCAGATGGCCCTGTTCAAGGCTGAGATGCACATTGCGCGCGAGTACCTGCGCCTGGCGCAGGATCGCCCGCGCGCCGAGATCATCTACGGGTTGATCGAGGCGGAATACGAGCGCACCCGCACCCAGGTGCTCAACGTTGCCGGGCTGCGCGGGCTCATGGAAGAAACACCGGAACTGGCGCAGTCGTTGTCCCGTCGCAACCTCTACCTGGATCCCTTGAACCACATTCAGGTTGCGGCCCTGGCCCGCTATCGCGGCGAGACCGATGAAACTAAGCGCGAGGAGTGGCTCGACCCGCTGCTGCGCTCCATCAATGCCATTGCGGCGGGGATGCGGAATACCGGGTAATGCGACCAATGTTTTAGAGCGATCGTGGACCATGGCTATACGCCGGACAGATGTTCTTGCATTCGTCGATTGGACAGGATGCGACATGATTCCAACGACTGATAGGCTTCGCGACGAACTGTCGCTGTTTTCCGATGTGGGAACAGATGTTCCGGTTGTCCACGAGGATTCCCGTCATGTCAAGGTGGTTCTGTATCGCAATGGCGTCAGGTTGTCACTGAAGTTCGACAAGCATGCCGGTTTTGTTGTTGAGTCGTCTAACGAGACCGATCCAGTCACTCGTTACCCGAATTACCGCGCTCTGCTCGCGTCTAAGATATTTGCCGACTTGCGGACCTGGGCTGGTTCACAATGCAGAATTTTAAGAAGCTCAATCGACGAGGCGCGGTTGCTTCCGGTATCGGGATCGATGACTGTCGATACTGGGAATCATGCGGAAAAATTGGGGTTATTCGAGCAGGGATCATACGCGTTGCGCCCTTTCTTTCTTTCCCAGTTGGCTGGCCTTGGCAAGAGCACTGAGTTCCTGACTACTCCGCCGCTGATTCATTTGATGAACGCTATGATCACACGCGAAGCCGGAAAATTCGGTGATCGTGTTGAACGCGTCATGGATCAAGAGCAGCGCGAGCAATTCATACGTCAAGTGCTCGTCGAGGCGGCTCGGGATATTGCGGAGAACCAAACTGAATCGGTCGACGAGGAGATGCTGCTCTGGTTTGTGGAAATGGTTCTTGGTGATGGTGGCGACGACACTATCAAGCGACTGCTGAAGAACCGGATTCTCGTTCTTGCGTTTCTTGTAAATGATGACCGTCATGGCTACCGCCGGTTTGCGCATTCCGAATTTTATAATTATTTTCTGTCTCACTCAGCCAGCAACGCTGTCCGGGGCAAGGAGGTTCCAAAGTTCCTCCGCCGCACAATCCTCGGGGCTGATTTTCTGGTGAGTTTCGGCACTGTATTCGAGTCTATGCCATCCGTGCAAGCGCAGACGTTCCTTAAGGTTGGACAAGATCTCTTGTCACAAGTATCGAATCTCGATCGATCCGGACGTAACATCGCTGCACTTCTCTTAGCTGCGCTTCCCGTCTCGGATATGCCAAATGGCTTGGAGATCGTGGGTGCCAATGTGGACGATGCAGTTATCAGAGGTACGGCTCAGGTCGCACGCATTTCCGATAGCTCTATCAATCAATTCGACCTGAGAGGGGCGGATATTTCGGAGGTTTTATTCGATTCGGTGGGAGTCAGCACGCTCATCGCGGATGAAACCCCCCGCCTTTCGTCATCGTTTCCAGACGCCGGTTGGATTCAATTGGTGTCGGAAAGAAGCTTGGATAAGACGCTGGACGGAGCGCGCGCAAGCGACTGGATCGATCGTCATGGAAGACGCCCAATGAACGTGGATGGTTCGATCGTGCCTGTCGAGGTGAAGGATCACGATCTCTATAAGCTACTGGAAAGGGCATGCCGGGTGATGCTGCGTCATCACTGGATACGCAGTCCGGGTGATGATCGCGAGGCGCTGCTTGTAAGAGCCCCTTGCTGGCATGAACTAGAAACGTTGCTGATCAAGTGGAATCTTTTGACTAAAGAAGATAGCAGACAAGGTGGGGGCAGGCCTTCTACTTTTTATCACATAAAAAACGCGGCTGATATCCTCGCTGACAATCCAGAAAAAGAAGAAGTCGTTGGCTTTCTTAAGGAGATTGTAGCAAGCATCCGTAACGCGTTGGTTTGCTAGCAGTGGCCGTCGATCTCCCTCGTCCCGGCAGCCCGAATGTTTGGCGCTGCGCAGTCGGTCGAGGTTTGGCGGCGGAAAACCTCCTCATTTTTCAATTGATTTCCCAGGGCGAAACTTCCCGCGTCGCGATATCAGTGCCGGGATGCAGAGCGAGACGGTCATGGCTGTCGCCAGATCACCGGTTTGGCCCGAGATGATTACGTTACGTTCACAAAGGCTAAGGGTCAATGCAGCCACCCGTACGGCGACCAGCAGAGCGATGGTCGCCGTTCGCCTGGCGCGCTGACCGTCATTTCAACATCAGGCCGAGTTCGTACTCCAGGTTGTAGTGGCCGAACACGAGATTCGCCTCGCGGCTGAGGTCTTCGAAGAGGTCCAACGGGTCTTCCCCGGCCGCGATGCGCTCACGCACCATCGACTCGAGGATGTCTTTGAAACTTTGTTTCATCGCGAATCTCCGCAAGAAATAAGGACTCGCGGGCCACGCGGGCATCGTGATCGCCGCGCCTGGTCCCGCGCACCACGAAGGCGGGTCTGGTCCACGCCTTCGTTCACTCAACAGTGTAGCACCCGATCGGCCGATGCGTGCCGGGGGTACGCGATCACCTGGCCGGCGCGGGGCGCACGGCTCACGGTTGCTGCCGCGGTTCGTCGTCGGCGACGTCCGTCACGGGCTGTTCCTGGGTCGAGGTCGGCGCCTCGCGTTTTGATCTTGAGGTCCTGGGTCCGATGAAGATGAGCCAGGCGGCGACCCCGATAAAGGCGAAAAACTCGATTGCGGGTCCATTGATCTGCATGATCAACCTCGGGGGGCAGGAGGGTTGGGGTGATTTCCGGGAAACGATGTACCAACGTGTAGGGGCGACTTTAGTCGCCCCTAAGGCGATTTCCGTGAGTAGACATCTCGTCTGCGCACGCGCAGAAAGCCTTTTGGGTTGTAGGGGCGAATGAATTCGCCCCTACACGGCGGTCGATGCTTTCCCGGAAATTACCTAACGATACGCTCTGGAACCTTGGGACCGGCGGCCATGTCCTCAACGGTGACGCGGGTAAGGCTTTTCCTGGCCGCTGATGGCGGTTCTTCGCCGGCTCGGCGTTGTGTTCGCGGTCGCCGCGCACTACCCTCGTGCCTGAATCACTCTCACCACGAGCCCAGGTCCCGCAGTCGGAATGAAGCCCCTCTTCGTATTGCACAGCCATGGCCGCGGCGGGGCCGAGACCCACCTCTTCGACTTGGCGCAGACCCTGAGTCGCCGCGGCCACGAACCGTTCTACGCCGGGTCCGCGGATTCCTGGCTGATGGAGCGTTTCCGCGCGGCCGGCTTTCCCGCCGACCCATTGCCGATGCACGGGTTCTATGACGCGATCTCGATGCTCAAGCTGGCCTGGATTGCGCGGCGCCGCGGTGCCGATCTGATCCACGGGCACCTGACCCGCGGCGCCAGGTATGCCGGCATCGGCGGGCGTCTGACCGGGCTGCCGGTGGTGGCGACCGCCCACTCCACCAACGCGGGCAAGCATTTCGACCATGCCGATCGGCTGATCGCGGTGAGCGGCGCCGTCCGACGCTTCTTGGTGCAAGAGGGCTATGACGCGCGGCGGATCAGCGTGGTCTATAACGGTGCCGCGGACCCGCTGACGCGCCCAGTGCAGTCGACGCTCCGGCCAAGGTTACATCTGCCTGCCGACGCGATCCTGTTCGGCGTTTTGGCGCGTTTCCTGCGCGACAAGGGCCAGGACGTGGCGATCTCGGCACTGGCGCACTGCGAGCCACGGGTCCATTTGGCGCTGATCGGGGACCCGGCGACCCCTTGGGGCTTGGCGATGCGGGAGCAGGCGCGCACCGCGGGAGTCGCCGGACGCGCGCACTTCTTGGGATTCAGCGACACGGCGCCCCAGTTGATCCGCGAACTCGATGCGTTGCTCGTCCCCTCCCGCCGTGAAGCCTTGTCACTCGCGCTCATCGAGGCCGCGGCGGCCGGCTTGCCGGTGATCGCCGCGCGGGTCGGGGGCATCCCCGAGGTGGTGGTGGATGAGGAGACCGGTTTGCTGGTGCCGAGTGAGGACGCGGCGGCGCTGGCCGCGGCCATGGTCCGGCTGGCCGCGAATCCGGCGCTGCGCGCCCGGCTCGGGTCCAACGGACGCATCCGGTTCCTGCGGCAGTTCTCACTGGAGACCATGGCGGATGGTGTCGAAGCCGTGTACCGGCAGGCGCTGGCCGGGACCCGGCGATGAGCGGCATCTCGATCCTGATGTATCACCAGGTGGGCGACTTCCGACGCATCCGGACGCATCGTGCCGGCTATTGCCATCAGCGCCGCTTCGCCGCCCAGATGGCGCTGCTCAAGCGGCTGCGGTGCAGCGTGCTGACCATGGATCAGGTTCAGGCGTGCCTGTCCGGTGCCCGTCCGGTGCCGCCGCGGGCAGTCGCCATCACCTTCGACGACGGCTATGAGAATTTCTACGCATCCGCCTTGCCCTGGTTGCAGCGCTACGGGTTCAGGGCCACGGTCTATGTGGTGGCGGGCCTAGTCGGCCGGTCGGCGCACTGGCTCCAGGCCGACGGGTTGCCCGACGCGGTGCTGATGGACGCCTCGCGGCTGCGCGAGATCCGCCGCGCCGGCATTCAGGTGGGTTCTCATGCCTTGAGTCATATGCCGTTGGCCGGGCTCTCCGGTCCGGCGCTGGACGCCGAATTGTCCGGCAGTCGGCGGATGTTGGAGGACCTGCTCGGCGAACCCGTCACCCACCTCTGCTACCCTTACGGCAGTCACGATGCGGCTGTCGTCGCGGCGGCGGCCGGCGCGGGCTATGCCACGGGCGTGACCTGCCTGCGGGCGCGGGCGACCAGCGCCTTCGATCCACTCGCCCTGCCGCGCAAGGCGATTTCGCTCGGCGACGATCGGCTGGGCTTCCTCTGGAAACTCTTGTTCAAAAATCGGCCCAAGGGGTCGGCGGTGGTCCGGGCGCCGGACCAGTGACAGTCTTGAATCCATTGATGTCCAACATGAAATTCCCCTACGGCTTGAGCGATTTCGCCACCCTGATCCAGGACGGCTACTGGTATCAGGATCGCACCGAGCGGATTGCGCTGTTGGAAGCGGCGGGGCGGCAACTGATCTTTATCCGGCCCCGCCGCTTCGGCAAGAGTTTGCTGCTGTCGATGCTGGAGCACTATTACGATCTCAATCGGGCCCAGGATTTCGATGCCCTGTTCGGCCGGTTGGCGATCGGCCAAAGCCCCACGCCGCTGCACAACCAGTATTTCGTGATGAAGTGGGATTTCTCGCTGGTTCAGGCGCAGGGGGACCTGCGCGAGATCGAGGCGGCGCTGCATCGGCATCTGAACGATTGTATCCAGGCGTTCGTGCTGCGTTATCGGGAGCAACTGACCGAGTTGGTCACGATACACCCGGAGAACGCCCTGTCGTCCTGGCAGTCGGTGCTGATGGCGGTCTCCCAAACGCCTCACAAGCTCTATCTGTTGATCGATGAATACGATAACTTCGCTAATGAGGTCTTGATGGCGGGGGCGCACTCCAGTCAGGCCCAGGACCGCTATCAGGCGCTGCTTTATGGCGAAGGGCTCCTAAAGACCGTGTTCAAGGCGGTCAAGGCGGGAGCCGGCGGCCTGGGATTGGACCGGGTCTTCATCACCGGTGTATCCCCGGTGGTACTGAGCGATATGACCAGTGGTTACAACGTCGGCGAGAGCATCTATCTGGAGCCCGACTTCAATGACCTGTGCGGCTTCACCGAGGCCGAAGTGGCGACCGTGCTGGATCATCTGGCGCAGGAGCGTGGGGAGGACGGTGCGTCGGCTGTCTGGTCACCCGTCGCGGCGCTTGAGACCATGCGCACCTTCTACAACGGCTATCGCTTCAGCGAGGACGTCACGGCGAGTCTCTACAATCCAACCCTGACGCTCTATTTTCTGAAGGCCCTGCAGCGGCATGGCGAGCCGCCGCGGCGGCTGTTGGATGAAAACCTGGCGATGGACCGTGGCAAGTTGATCTACATTGCCGACCTGCCGCACGGCGAGGCGCTGCTGGTGCACGCGTTGAGCGGTGACGCGACTGTGACGATTCCGGAGTTGGCGCGGCGCTTCGGGGTGGCCGAGGTCTTGGCGGCGACCAAAGACCAGCCATTCATGGCCTCGCTGCTCTACTATTTCGGTATCCTCACCCTGGCGGGCGAGGGGGAACTGGGCAAGCTGATCCTGAAGATTCCCAACCTGGTCGCGCGCGCGCTCTATGTGGAGCGGCTGCGTGAACGCTGGCTGCCGGACGCGGCCGAACGGGATTGGACGCGATCCCAAGCCGAGCAGGTCTATTTGCGGGGTGACCTGGAGCCGCTATGCGACTTCATCGAACAGCGTTATTTTGCGGTGCTGTCCAATCGTGATTATCGGTGGGTCAACGAGCTGTTGGTCAAGTTTGCGTTTCTAACCTTATTGTTCGAGGACCGGCTCTATATGGCCCTGTCGGAGTTGGAAGCCCGTCGGGGCTATGTGGATCTGGCACTGATCGTGCGGCCCGACCGGCGGCGCATTCAGGCGCTGGATCTGCTGCTCGAATTCAAGTACCTCGGCTTGAAAGAACTCGGCTTGAGCGGTGAGCAGGTCCGCGCGTTATCGCGCGCGGACCTGGCGGCCATGCCGGCGGTGGCGGCGAAGCTGGACGAGGCGCAAGCGCAGGCACTGACCTATGGTGCGACCCTGGGTGAGCAGCATGGGCTGACCGATTTGCGTGCGTTCGCGGTGGTCGCGCTCGGCGTCGAGCGGCTGGTGTGGCGGGTCATCCAGGCTTGAGTGCAGCCGCGGACGGTCCGCACAGCGGACCCTACGGTACACCGTAACCGGTAGGGTCCGCTGTGCGGACCGACGATCGTGCAGATCGCGCGGCGGCCGGGTTTATGACCAAGGCCTGAATGTTCGCCCGCCGCCCGCGCCCAGGCCCACGCGCGGATGTAACGGATCGTTCGTTCCGGGCTGGGGTAAACGAACAGATGTCCTGTCATGGCTGGATTCCTCCCAATTCGCCAACGCCTGATGGAGCGCCATCGCGAGAATCGGCGCAGCAAGATCGATCCAGACGCCGTAGCGGAACCACCAGAAGCTCACCGGCACGAGGATAAGGATGATCAGGGAGCCGGTCATCAGGGTCGCCCACCAGGACTTGAAGCGGCTGAAGAACCAGGCCATCAGCAGGATCAGACCGGTCTCGGTCAGGAGCACTGACCGGGTCGATGGGCCGTGGATCTGGCCGAACTGGTTGAGCGACTTAGTCGCGTTCAAGAGCACCAGGGCGCCGGGCATAGACCCTACCGGGGTCTCGTGCCGGTCGCGGCTGGCGTCGTAGGATGCGCCGATGACCACGATGCGCCCGTGTACCGGCTCCGCCGAGGCACCCGGCAGGTGCTTGAGCAGCGCCGCCGCCGAGATACGTTCCAGCCCCGGCGACACCGTGCCTTTCCGCGGCGAATCCGAGTAGGAATAGATGACGCGCTGATCGACCCCGTGGGCGTCGAGCCGGACGCTACGGTCGCCATAGTTCAAGTGGTCGAGCCCACCGTGGTCTCCGCCCTCTGCCGCCGCGCAGTCATGGGGACCGGTTTCTGCCAATCGTCCCTGGACCTCCCGCCAGCCTTCCCGCCCCGCCCGCAGCAGCACATCGAGCAGCAGTTGCACCGACGGCAAGGCGGTCGGCTGCCCGTTCAGGCAACCTCGCTCGATCAGATGCCAACGGCGCAGCCGCAAGTCCGAGCGGTCTTTGACATAGCGCGGATGGGCGAAATGCACCGCATCGGACAGGCTCCGGTCGTCGAAGAAGGTGCCGCGCCACTGAAGCGGCCCAGTCTCGCCAGGTGCCCTGGCCCGCGTCGTGCGCAGCAGGATCAGATCGGGTGCCTGGGATGGGTAATCTGTGATCAGCCCCGCCAGCGCCTGGTCGGCGGCGGCATCGGTCCCCGAACGGCTCAGGTCCACGTCCACCACGATGGCCCGTGCCTCGCCGTCGGCGGCATACCGGATGAGCTTGGCAAGTGGGTCGCGCGGGACATGGAAGGGCTCACCCCAGGCGTCGAAGCTCGCCTGATCCATGTCGAGCAAGGTGTAGCCCAGGCCCTTGGAATCGTTCAGCCACCGGGTGTCGACCTGTAAGCGGTTCATCCAGTCCATTGCCAGGTCCTCGGTCGCTCGGACCGGGCCGAGCCCATGGCCGAGGTGGATCGCCATCGCAATCAGGGTGCCGATCAGCACGTTTTGGACGAAGTGCGGAAGCCGCACCCACAGTCCCGCGATCCATTTGCCGGAGCGTCCGCCGACCCCGACCAGGGACAACACCAGCTTGCCGAGTCCGCGCAGCACCATCGGGATGACGAAGAACCAACGGATGAGGAACCTGAGATTCATCTGGAATCACTCCCTGCTGTGACCGACAGGCCTGTTACCGACAGGTCCGGGCAAGCAGCCCGGCCAGGAGTACCGCGTCCTGCGCCCGCGCGGCAAAGAGCACGGCCGCGTAGCGCCAGCCATCATCGCCCGCCAGGGCCGCGGCAACCAGCCGATCTTTGGCCCTGGAGGGCAGATCGCTGCCGCGGAGCGCTTGCGCCGATACGGGCAGGGCCTCGCCGGGGACCACCTGGAACTTGGCCGGATACCGGGCCGGTAACCCCGCACCATCGGTGATGGTGATCCGATAAGCGCCTTGGGGCAGCGACGGCGCGGCAAACAAGGCGGGGCTCGCGGGTGTCTCCGTGCGCAGATCGATCGGATCGGCCCCGCCTTCCGGTCCGCGCAAGGTCAACCGAAAGGGTGCCTGCCCATTGGTCCAGAAGGCGCGGATTGCGAGCCCCTCGGGCACCAGGTTCTCGGTGTCGGCAAGGCAGCGGAACTGGGGTGCCACGGCGGGATCGCCGCGGGTGATGATCGCGACGACCTCTTGGGTGTCGCCGGCCAGCGCGCGATAGGCGTCCACGACACCCGCCAAGATGTTGCCGATCACGGTCGGCGCCTGGGTCTCGGTGACGCGGTAGGGCGAGTTGGTCTCATCGATCTGGATGTTCCCCCCAACCCCGCCGATTCGCACCTGGGTGCCGGCCTTCAGGACGCGGATCTCGTCGCCGACCTGGAGGCTGGCGAAAGGCACCAGCGGTAGCGCCTGCCCGGCGCGCACCAGCAGCACGGTGCCGTCCGCCCCCTCGATATCCAAGATCCGCTGATCGGCGAGGCCAGGGGTCGCGAACAAGAGCAGCAACAGACATGGGATGGAACAGCGTGTCATGGTCAGTCTCCAGGGTGGTCACGGGTCAGCCTCACCAACAAGGATGCACCAGCGCGCGAATCGTCAGCCGCCGCGTAGGCGCTCCAGCTCGTTTCGCATCGCTCGGGCGGCGGCCGCGATCAAGGTTCCGGCCGTAGGGTGGACAAGCGCGAGCCGCAGTCCACCGAATCCCGCGCCGTCGCTGGTGGACTACGCTGGGCTTGTCCACCCCACGGCCGGGGCGATGACCCAGGCCGATTCGTGCTAGGCTCGACCTCTGCGATTCCAAGACCGGACTCCTGCCGCCCATGTCCTCCATCGCTGCTACCGCACCCACGTCCCAGGTCCCGGCCCCGCCGCCCCGGCGGCTGCCCGCGGCGGATGCCACACCGCACTCCGCGGAGGGTCTCCTGGTCTCGGAGGCGATCTACTGGACCACCTATTACCTGGAGTCGGACCACCATTACGAGTGGAACAACGGCCGCCTGGAGGAGAAACCGGTGTCCGATTACGAGACCTTTCTGGTCTACGCCTGGTTCAGCGAGCTGGTGCGGCACTTCCTGCGCACGCACCCCTGTGCGCAGCTGGTCGGCCTGGAGATGGGTTTCCGGCTGCCGCTGCCCACCGGCACCGTCATCCGCAAGCCCGATTTCGGCGTGGTCCGCCACGACAATCCCCAGCCGCTGCTGCCCTTGGATTGCTCCTACCACGGGGTGTTCGACCTCTGTATCGAGGCCCTGTCCGACCAGGAGCGCAGCGGCATCGAGCGGGATACCGTCATCAAGAAGGCCGAATACGCTGCCGGGGGCGTGCCGGAGTATTACATCCTGCACAAGCATCCCGACCACCAGGCCTTCTACACCCGCACCCCCGCCGGGCTCTATACGCCCATCGCACCGCAGGCCGGGGTCATCTGCTCGCGGGTGCTGCCGGGGCTGCAATTCCGCCCGACCGACCTGGCGCGCCGACCGGAGTTGGAGACGCTGCGTGACGATCCGGTCTATGCCGACTTCGTCCTCCCCGGCTGGCGTGCGGATCGGGAGCGGGCCGAGACCGAGGCCAAGGCCAAACGTGAGGCCGTCAAGCGAGCCAATGCCGAGGCTCAGGCCAAACGCAAGGCCGTGAAGCGGGCCAATGCCGAGGCGCGGCGGGCCGATGCCGAGGCGCGGCGGGCCGATGCCGAGGCTCAGGCCAAACGCGAGGCCGAGAAGCGGGCCGACGCCGAGGCCCAGGCACGGCAGCGCCTGGAGCACGACCTGGCGGCCCTGCAGGCACGCCTCGCGCAGGATCAGTCCGACGGCTGAGCCGCCCCAAAACGCCAAGCTCGCCAAGGCGTGTCACGCGTAGGGTGGACCAGCGCAGCGCAGTCCACCAGCGGCGACGCGGGGTTCGGTGGACTGCGCTCGCGCTTGTCCACCCTGGCGGCGACGGCGGACCGCCGCTTGCCCTCGCGTCCGGCACGACCTTATAGTGCTGAAGAGCGACCTCTCCGAAGAGCCCCGGCATGACCGACGACTATGACAGCCCGTGGAAGGAGATCCTAGAGTGGTACTTTCCCGACTTCATGGCTTTTTTCTTCCCGCACGCCGCGGCGCAGATCGACTGGTCGCGCGGCTACGAGACGCTCGACAAGGAGCTGGCGTAGGTAGTGCAGGATGCGGAGCTCGGCCGCCGTTATGCGGACAAGCTGCTCAAGGTGTTTCTGATCGACGGCAGCGAGGAATGGCTGCTGGTGCACATCGAGGCACAGGGCCAGCGCGATGCGGACTTTGCGCGGCGCATGTTCGTCTATGCCTACCGGCTCTTCGACCGCTACGCCCGCGAGATCGTCAGCCTCGCGGTGCTGACGGACCAGACCCCCGGCTGGCGACCACGGCGGTTCGCGGTCGGGCGCTGGGGCAGCCGGCTCGGCCTGACGTTTCCGAGCGTCAAGCTCACCGACTATGCGATCTTCGCGATCGAGGAGGGTTTGAAGATGCCGTATTTGAGCTATGTGGAGCGCCGCGGCGAGGCGCGCGGTGCTGCGGTGCTGTTGCGCGGGCTGCTGGAGGAACGCTTCGGGGAGCTGCCCGCGGCAGTCGTCGAACGTCTGGAGCAGGCCAACGGCGAACGCCTGCTGGCCTGGAGTCGGCGCGTGCTGACGGCCCGGACCGTCGATGAGGTGTTTGGCGCCGAAGGGGGCTGAAGGCGGTGCCGGATCGGCGCGAGTGCTGAAGGCCATCCAAGTACCTCGTGTCGGCGGGACATGGCGCTCGACGGAACGGGTCGGCCGGTCGCGCTGGACAGCGACGAGACTCACAGCCAGTTCCCCATCAGGATGAACGGCGCCCAGTAGTAGGGATGCGCGTAGGTCTTGGGTGTCACACCCCGGTTGTGGCCCTCAGGGTCCGCGGCGCCCGGCTGGCTGGCCGCCGGTCCATCATCCACCCAGCCGCGGGTCCCCGGTTGCGGCGGGACCGCGGTCGTGCGCATCAGCGCCAACTGCGCCTGACGCAGGGCCTCGGCCTTGGTCAGTGTCAGGTCCGCGCTACGCAGTCGGTAGAGAGTCTGCATCAGTTGGCCGGTGCTCGCATCGGCTACCGGCCAGAGGGTCGCCAGCACGCCCTTGGCGCCCCGCTTCTGGGCCAGGGCGCCGAAGCTCTCTACCTCGGCGCCGCTGGCGCTGCGGTCCGGGTTGCCCATGGCGGTGTCGCAGGCGGAGAGCGTGAGCTGGTCCACGCGGTCGAGCCGATAGGCGGTCTTGGCCTCGAAGTCCGCCAGCGTCAGTCGGCTGCCGTCGCCGAGCAGCAGAAAGGAGGCGCTGTTGTCGCCAGGGTTGAGCCGGAAGTGGCTCGCGATGTGCAACACTGGGTAGCCGACGCGGATCATGGCCTTAAGCCGCGGCTCGTCGAAGGCGTCGTCAAGGTACAGCTCCCCTGCGATGACGCCGTCCGGGTCGTCGGGGGTGCGGATGATGATGCCGTCGAGCTCGGCCGGGACCGCATCCAGCGCGCTGAACCCCTGATGCGCCCGGCTGACGCCCAGGCCCGCGACGCGCCAGGCGGTGTCCGTGTCCTGGCTCATGTTCTCCCGCGCCGCCAGGGTGTAGAGCGCGAGCGGGTGCCGCTCGATGAGCCAGTGCTCGCCGTCGTGCAGCGCGGCCAGCGGGATGTAGCGCAGCGCGGCGTCGAGCGACCACATCAGGGTGCCGGCCTTGGCCTGGGCGAGGTCGGCGGCGATAGGCGCCACCAGCACGGCATGGAGCCGCTGGGCCAGCGGCAGCAGGTGGGTCTTGGGATCGCCGTACCGGTCGGTGAGGGTCTGGCGGAAGTCGACGATGAGCCGGTTCAGCGCCGCGCGGCCGATGGGGGACTGACGCGCGACCTGGGTGTCCGGCGTGGTCAGGATCAGATGCAGCCGGTCCTCGGTGACCACGGTGGAGATCAGCACCGCGCCATGGCCCAGGCGCTCCAGCATGGCCTGCTGGCTGCGGAGCCAGTCGAGCTGCTGCTCGCCAAAGGCCACGGCTGCCGCGCCGCCCTGTGCGCCGAGCTCCTTCTCGAGCGCGCGGACGATGGTGATCAGTGCCTCGCCGCCCGCGTCGAGCCGCACCTCCAACGCCGCCAGGCGTTCTTGCTGCCCGTCGTCGCGCGCGGGCAGGTTGGCGAGTTGCCGGTACTCCTGCCCGAGGGCGGCGAGGTCATCGGCGACGGCATCGTAGCGGGCGTTCCAGGCCGCCTCGGCGGGGGTCCAGTCCGCCCGCGTGCCGCGCGGGTCGTCCTGCCCGGCGCGGCGGCGGATGAAATCGTACAGTTCCTCCTCCTTCAGCATCGCCAGTACCTGCTCCGCCTCGGGGATACGGCCCTCGCCGATCAGCAGGTCGGCGAGGCCGCGGTAGACGTATTACTTGTCGGCGAGGAAGGACTGCTGGTACTCGCGGTCGAGGCTCGCGTTGGTGGCGCGCATAGCCTGGATGGTGTTGACGGCGCGCTTGCCGGCGAGGATGGCGGGGGCGGGGCGGGAGGTGCCCTCCCACAGTTGGCGCAGCCCTTCCCACAGGCGCCAGACGGTATCGGGTTCGTTCAGTTCAGCCTGCAGGGCCAGGGCCTGCTGGTAGTGGGACAGTGCTTCGGGGGAGCGACCTTGATCGGCGTATAGGACGCCGAGGCTGAGGAGGGCGGTGGACTCGCCCGCGCGGTTGCTAATTTCACGAAAGATGGCAAGGGCCTGGGTGTAGTGCTCCAGGGCCTCGGGGTCGCGGCCGAGGAGGTCGTAGACGTTGCCTAGGTTGCCGAGGGCGTGCCCTTCGCCCGGACGGTCGCCGATTTCACGACAGATGGCAAGGTCCTGGGTGTGGCGCTCCAGGGCCTCGGGGTAGCGGCCGAGGCGCCAGTAAACAGCGCCGAGGTTGCCGAGAGTCAGCCCCTCGTTCGCGCGCGCGCCGATCTCGCGGAAAATGACAAGGGCCTGGGCGTAGTGCTCCAGTGCCTCGGGGTAGCGGCCGAGGTCGGCGTAGACACGGCCGAGGTTGATGAGGGCCGACCCCTCGCCCCGCCGATTGCCGATCTCGCGACCGATGGCAAGGGCCTGGGTGTGGTGCTCCAGGGCCTCGGGGTAGCGGCCGAGGCGCCAGTAAACAGCGCCGAGGTTGCCGAGAGTCAGCCCCTCGTTCGCGCGCTCGCCGATCTCGCGGAAAATGACAAGGGCCTGGGCGTAGTGCTCCAGGGCCTCGGGGTAGCGACCGAGGCTATCGTAAACGTTGCCGAAGCCGTTGTGGCCCCCCCCTCGCCAAAACGATCATCGGTCTCCCGGGCGATGTCCAGCGCTTGGCGCTGGTGCTCTAGGACCTCGTGGTAGCGGCCCAAGTCTAAGAGCGCGTCTCCGATTAGACGCAGGAACCGCCCGCGCCAGCGGTCATCGCCCTCCCTGTCCGCCAAGGCCAGGCCCTGGAGATACTGGCCCATGGCCTCCCAGTAGCGGCCCCGGTTGTGGGCAGCCCCGCCGTCGTCGGCCAGGCTCGACATTTGCGCGGTCGCGGGCAACCTGTTCCAGATCCAGGTTGCCACTGCCCCCAGCACCCCCTTGCGCGCCGCCGGGGTCTCGGCGATATCCCAGACGACGACTCCGATGCGCCCGCCGCCGATGGGGGCCTCGCGCACCTCGGCCCCGCCTCCCGCGCCGGGGCGCAGCCAGCGCAGGGTGAGGGTATCCTCGGCCGGGGTCGCGCCGATAAGGGCGACGAGTTGCTGGACCGAATCGAGCGGCGTGTCCCTATAACCGATCAGCACGTCCCCCGGCGCGATGCCCGCGGCGGCGGCTTGCCCGTCCGGTGCCACCAGGTAAACCTGCACCCCCTCGGCCCCGCCGAACAGTTCCGGTTGGGCCTTCTTCAGCGCCCGGGCGTTGGTGAGCGAGGCGACGATCTGGACCGCGTCCCGCTCCGCCGGACCCGCCGCGGCTGGCGCCGGGTCTGGCGCCTCCCCGCCCACCGCCGACAGCGGGATCGCACCGGCGGCGGTCAGGGCCAGCAGCAACGCGAAGCGGGCGAGCGGGTGAGGGCCTGGCATGGTCGGGCTCCGTGATGATGTCAGTCGGGCAATTCGCGCACGCGGGGGTCGCGTGCCATTGTGCCAACCAGACGGACCGGCGGTTCCCTTTGTCGATCGGGTCGGCGTCTGAAAACCGCACGGTCCCCCGCGCACCCGAACGCCCCGCGCTTGCAAAGCCCCGTCCCTCGCCGCAGCATCGGCCCCTCGCCACCAAGAGACCGACCACCAATGCAAGCCATCGAGTTCGAGACAGTGCCGGAGCACCACAGCATTTGGCTGCCGGACGGCGTGCCGAGCGGCGTTCCCTTGCGTGTCGTGTTGATGTGGGAGCCGACCGCGACCACCGGCGAGCGGTTGAAGGACCTGTTCGCTGGCGTCACCGAGGGCCTGACTGATGCGGACCTGGCCCGCTTCCCTTTGTAGACAGACTGATTACCGCTACCGCTATTCGACATAGCCTGGCCTTCGTCACGGGCAACCTGGACCGCTGGGACACGGAAGCTCTGCGAGGGCTTGGACGGCCCCCGTCGTGCCTGTTCGCCGCGGCGGCGCACACCCATAATCACTCCATCCAAACCCAGAGGTATCGACACATGCAAACGATCTCCGACACCGACGCCCGCACCCGGCTCGACCAAGTGCTCGACCGCGTCGTCGCCGACGCCGATTACACCGTCATCACCCGCCGCGATGCCGCCGCCGCGGTCGTCATGTCCCTGGACAGCTTCAACAGCCTGATGGAAACCGTTCATCTGCTGCGCTCACCGGCGAACGCCGAGCATCTCGCACGCTCCGTCGATCAGTACCGCCGCGGCGAGGCGCAAGAGCGTGGGCTGATCGATGGCTAGACGTCTCGCCTGGACCGCCGAGGCCTGGGCGGATTACCTGTACTGGCAAACCCAGGACCGCAAGACCCTGAAACGAGTCAACAACCTGATCATGGATACCCTGCGCACCCCATACGCCGGGATCGGCAAACCGGAGGCCCTGCGCGAGAACCTCTCTGGGCTTTGGTCGCGCCGGATCGACGAGGCCAACCGCCTCGTCTACGCGGTCGATGAAGACCTTGTGACCATCATCGCCTGCCGCCTCCACTATTGAGCAGAACCGCCGGAACCGTGCCATGCAACCGCCAGCGGTAAATCGCGACGCTGGCCCGGCGATCCAGCGGATCAAGCGCCCCGCGCGTGCCGCCGACACCGAAACCGGCCGCCTCGACCAGCCCGATAAGGCCGCTCCCGTCGGCGGCCCTCGTCTCACCCGAGCGCGTCGGCGGCAGGGTCGGCTGGGCCAGGAACCCAAGGTCGAGCGGCTGACCTTGTTGGCCGTGCTCGACGGCGATGACGATGAGTTGCTCCTGACCAAGTGTATCGGCCTCGAACCGCTTGCGGATCCTCGCCATGGACTGGCCGGGGTCGAGCATCATCGACGGCTGCTCACCGCTGGGATGCACCGGGTGGATGCCATAGCGTCCGTCCACGAAAAAGATGTTGATGTCCAGCGGGGCCTCGCCTAAGTTCTTGATATCGAGACAGGCGCGGTCGCCAATCGCGGGCGTGGCGATGCCATCGGGCGTCAAGGGCTCGGCCCCGCGGTCGCAGTCCTCGTCCGATCCCTTGGGCCGGATGCGCAGGTCCACCTTGAGTTTCCCGTCGGCCGAGGCGCTCGCCAACCGTTCGGCGACGCGGTTCAGGTTCAGGACCTTGGCGATGCGCTGGAGGGTGTCGCGCAGTTTGGCCTCAAACTCGACCGGGGTTCCGCCCAGCTCGATGGAGATGTTGCCCGCCGGCCCGTCGTACCGGATGCCGCCATCGCCCTGGGCCACCCAGAGCAGCGCGGTGTGTTTATCCGCGGTCCCGTGGCCGCTCCGGCACAGGGCGCTGTCGCGCGGCGTGAAGCCGAGCCGGATCTCGGCGGCCTCGCCGGGGGCGACCCAGCGCAGTCGAATCCCCTCGGCAGTCGGTTGCGACGCAAGGCGTTCGATGAGCCCGGCCGCGGCGCGCTCAGCCGCGTTGGCATCCGCGGGCAAGGCCGGGCGGGCGACCCGGACCTCGAAGTCGATCGCCTGGTGGACGAGGCGCGCGTAGGCGTCCGCCGGGATCGCGCCGGTCTCCAGGGCCGGTTTGCCGTCGGCGGCGATGGTGCGCAACTCCGCGCTCAGGTCCTGGGCGCTGCCGACCTCCGCGATGCCGAGCGCCTGGGCGGTCGCGTCATCGGGCTTGGCGAGCAGGGCCAGGCGCGAGCCCGGACCGATCTGGGCGAGGCGGCCGACCGGGATGTGGAGGCCGGCTGGGTAGGTCTTCTTGATGATCGGCCATTGCAGCGCTCGTTCAACGGTGCCTTGCGTCGCGCTGCCGAGGACCGGCGCGTCGAGCCCTGGGCCATCGAACAGCGGATTCGGCGCCTGCCGGCCGGCGTAACCCTGGCGTATCCGCTCGCCGAGCCGACGGTAGCTGGTGGCCCGGCCGGCCTGGTGGGTCGCGGCCAAGGCCTCGGCCAGGCGGCGGGTGAGCAGGCCATACCAGCGGGCGTCTGCCGCGTGATCCGGGAGCTTTTCCTCCGGCTCGGGCTCGCCGGCGCGGGCGGCGTAGAAGGCGACATAGCCGCCGGCCGATCCTACGCCCTGGTTCCCGCCGCCACGGGCCGCCACGGTGGACGCGGAGACCTCCACGTTGAAGGACCCGGCCTGCCAGGTGTCGAGCGATTGGCCCGATCCATCCGCTCCGCCGGGCGCGGTTGGAACACCGAGCGCCGACGCCGCGATGCCCCGATAATGGACCTGAGTCGGCGGCGCACCGCGCACGATGGTTTCGGAAGTGCAGGTATCGGCCACCAACCAGACGAAGGCACCTTTGGCCACCAGGCGGTCGATCAGCAGGCCCAGTTCGTCATCGACGATGCCGTTCTCGATCCGCCCTCCTTTGGAATCCCAGCGGGTGATGTCCCGCGGGAGGAAGACCTCGTCGAGCCCGTCCGGCTCGTCGTCGCCGTCCGGGCCGTTGGGTTGCCGGCTGGCGTGGCCGGACAGGTGCAGATAGAGCCGGTCGCCTTCTCCCAAACGGTTTGCCAGGTCATCGAGCGCGCCGAGGATGGCGGCACGGGTCGGCAGCCCGGCACCCGTGACCCCATCGGCCAGGATGCGGACGTGCGCCGGGTCCAGGCCGCGTTGCACCAGCACCTCTTGCATGAGCAGCACGTCGTTCCGCGGGCCGCGCAGTTGATGCTCCTCGCCCAGGGTGGGGTATTGTGAGACGCCCACCAGCAGGGCTTCATCGACGGCCTGGGCCGAGGCTGCCAAGAACATGAAGGGCAGGACGGCGCGCAGCGCGGGAGCGGCGCGCGATGGGATGCGGGGGGCCATCAGCGATCTCCTTGGCGGATTCCTACTTGGGTGGTGTAGCGGTTTCCAGGCGAACCCATCCGGTCGGGGGGATCGGGATGGACTCCGGGGTTAGCCACTCCGATGCGCCGGCACGGGCGTTGTCAGGCACATAGAAGTCGAGGCGCCAGGTGCCCTCGGTCTCCCGCAGGCGATAGGGTAGGCGGTGCGCTTGCAGCCGCAGGATCAGCCGCGCGATCTGCTTGGGATCAGTCTCGATGCTGTGCCGCTCGCCCGGGCCGGAGCGCAGGCGCGGGGCGTCGTCGAAGTTGTCGGACTGGTAGGCAACCAGTGCCGGATAGTCGGGACCGCCGATGAAGGTCGGGATCAGCAGCGCCAGGACCAGGGTGGCGGCCACCGCAAGACCGCCGGTCCAGCCGATACAAGATGGTTTCGGCCGCTGACCCGGTAACCGCACCGGACGCCCATCCGCTGGAGGATCGTCGATCAGGCCCTCGCGGCGCAGTCGCTCCATCAGGGCATCCAGGCGCGGGTCTGCGGCCGTCGTGTCGGGCAAGGATTCCCGACCGACCGGGATCTGGGCCTCGGCCCGCAACACTGCCCGGATGGCCGCAATCTCGGGGTCGGTTTGCGTCTCCGGCGCGTCCCGTCCCGCCAGTGCCTCCACCCATGCGTCGATGTCGCGATCCTTGCCGGTCATGGTGTCTCGCCCTCCAGCAACCCCCGGCAGGGTTCAATGAAGGGGGCGAGGCGCTTGCGCGCCTGAGACAGATACTCGCGGGTGGCGCCAGCCGTGCGGCCCAGGTGCTTCGCCACCTCGGCGATGCCCCATTCGTACTGGACGATCAGGCGCAGGGCCTGGGCTTGATCGCGAAACTGCTGCTCGAACCGGGCGAGGGCCAAGCGCACGCAATCGACCAACTCGGTCGCGTCGCGCGAGTCATCGTCCGAGCCGACCCGCAGCATTGCCAGGGTCTCGGGCTCCTCCGGGTCCTCGCGCCGTTCGGCGGCCCGCCAGTACATGCGCATCTCGTTGCGGGCGATGGCCCAAGCCCAGGCCCGCAACGGGCTCTCGCCCCGATAGCCGCCGATGCCGCGCAACAGGTTGATGAAGGTCTCGTGCAGCAGGTCCTCGGCTGCCGTGTCGTCGAGCCCTTTCCGGCGGAACAAGGCCCGTAGCGGCCCCGACAGCTCGCCGTACAGGCGCTTGACGGCCCGCGCTCGCCGGTCGCCTCCGGCCTTGAGGTCGGCGACGATGGTCTGGTCATCCGCTTCATCGGTCATCGCGCTGCGTCCTCTCGGGCGTGACGGTGTCAGTCAGTGAAAAGATTACAACCGGTTCCCGTCACTTCTCGATAATTCCAGCAAGGATTTAGCTGATCGTTTCAGAAGTGACGTCCCGCTTCGTCAAGTAATTCCCGATAGACCGCGAGATTGCCCTCCACCATCGCGTCGATGGAGAACTCCCGCGCCATCAGTGCCTGGCCAGCGGCTCCCAGGGCGCGGCGGCGTCCGGGGTCCGCGAGCAGCGCGGCAACCGCGGCGCCCAGGGCGGCCGGGTCCCCCGGGGTGACCAGTAAACCGTTCTCACCGTCGCGTACCGCTTCCGGAATGCCCCCGGCGCGGCTGGCGACGATCGGCACCGCGGCGCTGGCCGCCTGGAGCAGCGCGACGCCAAGGCCCTCCATCAGGGCCGGGTGCACAAGCAGATCGACACAGGGCAGCAATTGCTCCAGGTCAGCGCGAAAACCCGCCAGGGTCACCTGCCCGGCGACTCCCAGGGTCTGTGCCTCCTGCGCGAGGTCCGCGGCCAGCGGACCCTGACCGAAGAAGATGACCCGCAGGTCCGGGTACGCCGCGACCAGCGTGGGTAACGCCCGCAGCAGGAAGCGGTGTCCCTTGCGCTCGATCAACTGGGCGACGACGGCGATCCAGGGTCCGTCTGCCGGGATCCCGAGCCGTTGCGCCGCCGCGGCGCGGTCGCCGGGCCGGGCGTAGCGCTGCCAGTCGACCGCGCTGCGCACCACCCGCAGCTTGTCGGCCGGCAGCCCGCCCGCGGTCAGCACCCGCCCGATCTCCTGCGAGATGGCGATCACCCGATCATGCAGCCGGTATTTGAGACGCACGAGCCAGGCCGCTTCCGGGTTATCCACCCGCCTGGTGTGGACCACCGGCACCCCGGCCAGCCGCCCCGCGATCCCGCCCATCAGGTCCGCCCCGATGCGGCTGTGCAGGTGCACCAAGTCCGGCCCGGTCGAGCGAATCAGCCGCAGCAGGCGCGGCACCAGCAGCAGGTCCGCATCCCCGTGCATGGGCAGGCCCTGGACCTGGGCGAAAGGCGCGGCGGCGGCGGCCAGGTCGCAGCCGCGCGGGCAGGCGAGCAGGTTCGCGTGACCGCGGGCGTGCAGCCCCCGGATCAGGTGCAGGACCTGGAAGGCCCCGCCGTAGAGGTGCCGGCCGCCCTCGACGTGCAGGACCCTCACGGTGTCTGCCCGATGACCTGGCGGGCGGCGGCCAGCACCTCGCCCGCGCGGATCTCATGCATGCAGGTGAAGGCTCCGTCGCAGGTGGGTCGGCGCTTGCAGGGGGAACAGGGCAGCCGGTGATAGAGCACCCGGGCGTTGGCGCGTGTGGTGTCGGTGTAGGGGCAGGTGGAGCCGAACAGCAGCACGGATGGGGTCCCGTGGGCGATGCCCATATGACTCAGGCCGGTGTCCACCCCCACCAGCAGGGCGGCGCGGTCGATCAGCGCGGCGGCCTCGCTCAGGCTGGTGTGGCCCGCGAGGTTGACCACGGGGTTCTCTGCTTCATCGGCGGTCCCGCCGGCCGCCCCGGCCGCATCGCTGATCCGATCCGCGGCCTCCCGGTCGCCCGGACCGCCCAGCAGCACCGGGATCAGCCCCAGGTCGGCGCGCAGACGCCAGGCCAGGTCGGCCCAGCGGTCCTCGAACCAGTGCTTCTGCGGTCGGGTGGTGAAGGGGCACAGGGCCGCGAAGCCGCTGGTCAGCCCCTCCCGCACCAGCGTCTCGTCGGCCGCGGTCGCGGCTGCCGCGTCATAGTGAACGACCATCGCGAAGTCGGCGGTGGGCAATCCCAGCATCCGCGCCAGATGCAGGTACTCGGAGCCGATGCGGCGCGGGTCTCCGCCGCGGTCAACCGTGCGGGTCATGAGCCAGGCGCTGCCCTCGCGCGAGCCCAGGCCGACCCGCTCCCGCGCGCCGGACAGTCGGGTCAGGAGCCCGCTCTTGGCGAGTCCCTGCAGGTCCAGGGCAAGATCGAAACGCCCATCGTGCAGTGTCTCACGCATGGCGAGCAATCCCCTTGTCAGCTGGCCGAGCCGACGCTCACGCCACAGCCGCCGCCAGTGGCCCATGGGGCAGACGATCACCTCGTCCAAATCCGGATGGCGGTCCAGCAGGGCGCGGCACTCCGGCTGGACCAGCCAGGCGATATGTGCCCGCGGACAGGCACGGCGCAGGCCCGCGATCAGTGGCGAGGCGAACACGATGTCGCCGATGGCGGAGAGGCGCACCAGCAGGATGCGGGCGTGCGGGGCGATGGTGAGGGGGGGGGGCGGCGTCATGAGTCGATGATCTGGGGTGGCGCGTGCCGACCGGGGCAACGCCCGCACGGGCTTCGCCCTTGGAACGGCTGTTCCGGGGCCATCAGAGGGTTATTTCCTTGTCGAAACACTGCCGAAAGGAGGCAAGGGTCTCGTAGCGGATGCATCGGAAGCAGCTCATCGGTGTCGAACCTCAAGGGTGTTCCAGCTATTCTACCGGGATCGGCGGTGCGTGGCTGCCGAAAAGCCCGACAGCCCGACAGGGAGGTCGCAGGCCATTCGCTTCCGGTCGATGACCCCATTGCTCGCTGGGCGGGCCGGCAGGTCGGTCGTCTGGAGGATACGCCGGCATCGCATCGCTCGGGACATAATGCGGAGCCCGCTAAGTCTGGGGGCGGGAGCAGCGGCCACCGATGTGTTACGCGAACAAACGGATGGTCCTAAGTGTATGGCTGACCGGTTGCTCACGGCCTATTGCCGTCACAAAGGCTTCGTCGGCGAAGGTTCGCTGCGTCCCGCATAGCTGACAGTTTCGGCGTCAACGAATTAGGTATACTGGCCACGGGATCTTCGCGTGTAAGGATTCCGACCCCTTTTGGCTCATCCTGCCGACAATCTCGGCGGAGCCCAGCGTTGTGACCCATTTCTTTATTGCTTGACTGGTAGGAGGTTGGGGGATATTGTCTCGCGAGCTAACACGGGACGCCCGATGAAGACGGTACATGTGGGGCGACGGCTTTCGTGTGCGTCATCGAGAGGGTAGCAAACAATAACGGCATGCCCCTACCAGGTACCTTGGCTTCATTGCGCGTTCCCCATCGAGCGTCTTCCCGTAAGTCTCCCGGGCACCAGGCCGGATGTCACTAGCCTGCTCGGTGGGATGACGCAATCCTCCTATTGTGTTTTGACTTGCGTCGGCTAGCTCGCCCGAGGGGCCCATGTGCTCAAAAAGATAATCAAGCTGCAAGGTATCGGTCTGTTCGCGAATGGGGTGCCGGCCCCAGCCAATTTTGACCGCGTTACCCTGCTGTACGCTGAGAATGGGCGCGGCAAGTCGACGCTGGCAATGCTGCTGCGCGCTTGCTCGCTCGGCGACACGCAGAGCATTCTGGCAAAAAAGACTCTTGATGCCGCAATTCCGCCCGAGGCGACGTTTTTATTCGATCTTGCTGGCAAGAACATGCCGGTCGAATTCTTGAACGGGACATGGAACAGATCGCTACCGCAGATCGCGGTCTTTGATGCTGAGTTCGTAGAGCAAAACGTCTATTCGGGACAAGAGGTGCGACCCGAGCAGCGGCAAGCCCTTCTCGAATTCGCGCTTGGCGATGCGGCCGTCGCCCTGCAACGGCAGATTGCCGATTTGACCGGGCAGATTCGCGACGCAACAAACAAGCGCAGGGATGCTGAGCAACGCATCGCCGCCGTCGCGCAGCAGATGCCGACCACCCAGTTCATTGGCCTGGCCCCCGTCCCCGATGCCTCCGTGCAGATGGACGCGCTCCGCAAGCGTATAGACTCCGCGAAAAACGCCACAACGCTCATCTCTCGCCAAGCCCCAGCTTTGCTCGTAGCTCCACCCTTTGACGTCGACGGCTTCTTCGCCGCGCTGGCGAAGAAACTCGACGATATTGAACGGAATGCCGAATCTATTGTCCGCGAGCACTTTGCGAAGCATGCTGCTCCAGCCGGTATCGAGGCGTGGATTAGCGGCGGCCAACCCTTTGTCGAGGCCGATGGTTGCCCATTTTGCGGCCAAAGCCTCAATGGACTTTCGCTGATCGAAGCCTACAAGAGCTACTTTAACGACGCCTACTCCTCGCTGAAGCAACAGGTAGCGGCACTGCCGCAGCAGGCGGCAACCGGCCTAGCGGACGCACGCATCGAGGCGCTGACTGGGCAAGTCGATACCAACGCAGCGCGCATCGCGGCATGGATGGATCGTCTCGATCTCGCCGTTCCGGCTTGGCCGTCGGAGCAACTTATCGCGCTGATTGCAGGAGCGCGGGATGTGGCGAGCCGCCTGGCTGCAGCGAAGCAGGGCCAACCTCTGGAAGCAATTGGCGACGCCGCCGACAGGTCAGCCGTCGCGGCCCCCCTCGCAGAGATGGCCACGCTTATCGATGACTACAACCGAGAAGTTCGCGCCACGATTGGCATAATCGATGCCTTCAAGAAGAAACTCGACACCGAAGACGTTGCCGCGTTAGAGGCGCAGATTCACAGCCTCCGAATCGCAATCGCGCGTCAACATTCTGACGCCATTCAGGCTGTCGCCGACTACCAGGCTGCAGACGGCGAGCGCGCGACGTTGGACGGGAAGAAGACGAACGTCCGCGCCCAGCTCGACCAGCTCATGACGACGACCCTGACGCAGTACCAGGTACAGATCAACGATCGCCTGAAGAAGTTCGGCGCAGGCTTCGTGATCGAGCAAATGCGACCGAACTACCAAGGCACCGGCCACCCGCGTACCGATTACGGGCTACGCCTGCGCGAGAACTCTGTTCCCCTCGGCAGCCGTAAGGGCGCTGGCGCGCACTTCGCTTCGACACTCAGCGAGGGAGACAAGCGCACGCTAGCGTTCGCCTTTTTCCTCGCGCGAGTCGAGGCCGATCCCGCCGCCCTGCAAGGGCAGATTCTCGTGATCGACGATCCTGTGGCCAGCTTGGATAGGAACCGCCGCGCCCAAACGGTCGAACTGCTCTCCCAGCTTGCCGCGAAGTCCGCGCAGATTATCGTCTTGTCCCACGACGCGTTTTTCACGCGAGATCTGCGCGACATGCTCGCCAAGAACCAGCCGCCGATCATCCCTCGCATCGCGACCGTGGCGCGTGTAGCCAAAGACTATTCGGCCTTCGCGGTCTGCGATATCGATGACCTCTGCGCGTCGGACTACTACCGTCATCATCGTCAACTGAGTGAGTACGTCTCCGGAGCCTATCAGGGCCACATCCGTGATGTCGCGAAGGCGATCCGGCTATTTCTCGAAGGCTTCTACCATCGCCGCTTTCCCGGCTTGCTTCCGGTGCGCTCGACGTTCGGCAACGTGATCCTCAAGATCACGCAGGCGGCGCCGGGAACACCCATTAGCCACTTGAAGCCGCGGGTTCCAGAAATGCTCGCGCTGAACAACTACGCCAGCCGGTTCCACCACGATACGAATCCTGGGAACGCCGACACGGAGCCTGTCACCGATGGCGAACTCAAGCCCTATGTCGACCGCGCACTCGATCTGGTATATCGGGGATGACCTGAGCAAGTGGGCTTATCGGCAGCTTACCGGGGACAGACAACGATGTCCGCATCGACGTACCGCCAACAGCGGGTTTGCATCTCATATCTGCCGCTCGGTTGCATGAACTAGCCGACGGCTGTGGGTCGGTTACTGCCCACTGGTCGGCGACGCCTGCGGCTCACCAGGTACGTCTCCGCGACGGCGAATCCGCTACCCAGCGCGGCGTTCCGGAGTCCATAATCGCTCCATGGCCGAGCACGATCAGTCTTACAAACTCCTGTTCTCCCATCGCGAGATGGTCGCCGATTTGGTCCGCGGCTTTGTGCGCGAGGACTGGGTGGCGGGGCTCGACTTCGACACCTTGGAGCGGGTCCGCGAGATCAGCGTCAGCCACGACCTGCGCGAACGTGAGGACGACATCATCTGGCGCCTGCGCTGGGGCGAGCGCTGGCTGTACGTCTACCTGCTGTTGGAGTTCCAATCCACCGTCGACCGCCTGATGGCGGTGCGGCTGCTCACCTACGTTGGACTGCTGTACCAGGATTTGGCCGCCGCGGGAGAGATCCCGGCCGGTGGTCCCCTCCCGCCGGTGCTGCCCATCGTGCTCTACAACGGCCAGGATGCCTGGACGGCCAAAACCAGCCTGGCCGACCTGATCGAGCCAGACCTGCCGGAGCAACTGCGCCACTGGCAGCCGCAAATCCGGTATCTTCTGCTGGAAGAGCGCCGCTACGCCGACGCCGAGCTGGCGGGCCTGCGCAATGTCGCCGCCGCTCTGTTCAGGCTGGAGAACAGCCGTGCGCCGGAGGATATTGAACGGGTCGTGGCGAGTCTCGTCGACTGGCTCGCGGCCCCGGAGCAGACCGCCTTGCGGCGGGCCTTCGTGGTGTGGCTCAAACGGGTCCTGCTGCCAGCGCGGGTTCCGGGTGCAGATATCCCCCATGTCATCGAATTACAGGAGATGCAGGCCATGTTAGCCGAACGGGTCAAGACTTGGACCGAGGAGTGGAAACAGCAAGGCCTTCAGCAGGGCCTTCAGCAGGGCCTTCAGCAGGGCAGGCAGGAAGGCGAAGCCAACGTGCTGCGCCGACAATTGGCGCGACGCTTCGGACCATTACCGGCCTGGGTCGAGCAACGCCTGGATCAGGCCGGGGAAGCCGAACTTGAATTCTGGGCTGACCGTGTTCTCGACGCCCAGACCTTGGAGGACGTACTCAATCGTCCTTGTTGAGCGTGGATCACCGAGATGAGCCCGCGCAGGACCGGAGCGGCCGCGCGGATGCGCCCCACCGCTCTCGGCCAACCGGGATCAGCGCGCAGCCTTGCGCGCATCCAGCGCCATGAAGAGATAGGACCAGCCGTTGAAGATCAGTTCGATGGCCACGAACAGGCCGATCACCCACATGCCGGACTCCGGCCATTGGCCCAGGATCATGCCGCCCAGCACGATGGACACCAGGCCCGAGAGCGCCACCCAGAACCAGCCCGCCGCCGCCGGCCGCAGTTGGAAGGCCATGATGATGCGTACCAGACCGACCGCGATCAGGATGCCGGCCAGCACCAGGGTGAGTATGACGGAGGCGCGCGCCGGGTCCATGATGATGTCGACGCCGGCCGCGATGTACAGCAGGGCGATCAGCACATGCCAGAGCACCGACTTCCAACCCCTGCAGGTGAAGGCATGGACCAGTTGGAAGAGTCCGGCGGCGAGGATCAGGACCCCGAAGAACAGGACGCTCGCCAGGGTCAGCATGAAGGTCATGTAGAACCCGGCGGTGCCCAGGATGATCGAAAGGATGCCCAGGGCCAGCAGCCAGCCCCAATGCTTTTGTACCTCGGCGGAAAAGGCACCCTGGACGGTCGCCGTGTTGCTTGCAGACATCAGATGTTCCTCTGTTGGTTGACGCGTGGTTGACAGATTCAATGGATGGGCATGCGCGCCCCCAGCACGACCGGAAAATCATACACCGGTTATCTGCCCGGTTCGGGTCGGACTGACGTTCGATTCCCATCGCCGGGCTCCGGGGGCGCTTGGACCGGCAGCAGCCGCGTGCCCGCCGACAGCGTCCGCACCAGCGGTTTCAGGCGGCGTAGTCCGGCGGGCAGCGCCGCCAGGGCGGCTTCGGCCTCGGCTTGGGTGGCGTAGTCGCCCAGGAGCAGGGCATACCAGTCCTTGTCCCGATGGCGGCCTTTCAGCGTCCGCACCTGTCCGAACAGTCCGTGCTGTTGCGCGAAAGCGGTGAGGCCCGCGTCGCTGTTCACGGTCAGGAGTTGGATGGCGAAGCGCGGTTGGTCCTGGACCAGGGGGACCGGGGCCGGGGCGGGGGTTACGGCGCCGGACGGTGCGGTCCGGTCCTCGCTCGTCGTCTCCGCCAAGGGCGTGGCCGGCGTGATCCCAGGCGCGGAATCCGTCAGTCGTTCCAGCCCAAGCAGTGCGATCAGGATGAGCCCGGCGGCCAGGACCCGGCGCTCCGGCCGGTGCGGCGGCGGCGGGGGATGGTCGCCCTGGGCGAGCAGCAGGCTGTAGATAGGCCGGCCGCCCAACCCCTCGGCGGTGAAGGTGGCACTGAGACAGGTGAGGATGATCGGCAGGGCCAGCGCGTTGGCGCCGGTCAGCTCGATGACCAGGATGATCCCGGTCAGGGGGGCGCGCACCGTGGCGGCGAACAAAGCCCCCATGGCCGCCACCGCGAAAATTTCAGGACTCAGGCCGAGCCCGGGGGTCAGCCAGGTGACGAGGTGGTGAAAGGCCGCCCCGCCGATGGTGCCCAGAGCGAGCAGGGGGGCGAAGATACCGCCCGGCAGCCCGGCCCCATAACTGCCCACCGTAGTCAGCACGCGCACCGCCAGCAGCATCAGCAGGAACAGCGCGCCCTGATGTCCCTGGAGCAGCGACTCCACCAGCCCCTCGCCGCCGCCCATCGCATCAGGGGCGAACCAGACCAAAGCACCGAGGGCCATCCCCAGGGCGCTGGTCGTAAGGAAGGCGTGCCCCTCGCGCAGGGCGCGAAACCGGCGCACCGAACCCAGCAACAGCGCGTTGAAAAGCACACCCAAGGCGCCGATCAGCACCCCCAGCACCAGGAACAGGGGCAGCGCGGATAAGGGCGCCATTTGCATTGGCGCCATCGGCAGGGACGGTCCCTGCCCAAGGAACCAGCCGCTGACCACCACCGCCAAACAGCAGGCCAGGATGACCGACTGCAGTGCGGCGAAGCTGAACTCGAAGTGCTCCCGTAATTCCTCGGTGACGAAGACGATGGCCGCCAGCGGGGCATTGAAGGCGGCGGCGAGTCCCGCCGCCGCGCCGGCCGCGATCAGCGAACGGCCCTGTCGGTGATCCAGGCGCAGCCGCTCGGTTGCCAGTTGGCCCAGCGCGGCGCCCATGTGGACTGTCGGCCCCTCGCGCCCCAGCACCAGACCGGAGCCGACCGCCAGCACCCCGGCGACGAACTTGACCGGCAGCACCCGCTGCCAGCGCAGGGTGCGCGCACCGGCGAGGATGGCCTCCACCTCCTGGATACCGCTGCCGGCGGTCTCCGGGGCGAATCGGCGGACCAGCCACAGGGCGGCGCTCAGCACCAGAGCACCCAGGCCCATCAGGACCAGCCAACCCGGCACCGGCGCCGACCCCAGCAGGGTGCGCAACAGGTCCCGGCCCTGATCGGCCTGGTCGAGGAGGGCATGGAAGGCGGCGCCGACCAGCCCGGCGAAGGCACCGACCAGGGCCGCGGCCAAATAGATCCGCCAGTCGACTGGAGCCGTGGTCTGCTGGTCGCTCATCATGCGGTCTGCGTCAGGTCCGCCCCGTGCGCAAGCCCCGGATCTGGGCCGCGCTCAATCCGGTCTTTTCCGCCAGCAACTGATCGTCGGCAATCAGGTCCAGCAGACCCTGGGCAATGCGCAGACGCTCTTGTTCCTGACCTTCCTTCCGGCCTTGCTGCATGCCCCAACCATAGGACGATTGCACCATGCTCGCCTGCTGGTGCAAATCATCCTGATAGCGCTCATAGGCACGGCGTTCCGCCTCCGGCAGCCGTAGAATATCCAGTTGCTCCTTGGCCTCTTGCAATCCCCTGGCGCGGAAACCCTCGGGCACCTCCTCGTGCTTGAGAAAATAGATCCATTCGTCGAGCGAGTCACGGGCTACGTCGTCAAACTGGTTGACCTTGATCAGGTAGTATTCCGGAAACAGCGCGTGCGGTTCCCGGCGCCGGTAGAGATCCTGCTGCGCCTCGCTCAGTTGCAGTTCGTCTTGACGATGCAGGCCGATGAATCGGGTGGCGCCGTGATAGACATAATCCTGACCCTGACCCAGGTCAAAATACAGGATACTGACCGAAATCACCTTGACCACCTCACCGTAAGGATGGCCTTCCTGAAGGTTCTCCACCAGCGTACGCGCGGTGCTGTGCAGAATACGCTGCAAATAATCGAACTGCCGCTGATACTGGACTTCGATCAGGATGATCTCACCGCCGGCATTGCGCGCCTTCAAATCCACCCGGTTTTGCTTGTCGGTTGCCGTGTCCCGGTTGCTCTCGCTCTCGATGATCTCCAGAATCTGAATGTCTTCGTGCAGCAATTCACTCAAAAATCCTTCGAGAATTCCGAAATGGGCTTTGCTGCGCAACAGACGCTTCATCGCCCAGTCGAAACTGATCAAGCGACGGTGACGGATCATTAACGGTGCTCCCGTACGGCGACCTGTCCGGCGGCGATGACACTGGCGCTGCCGGGTCTGATCAGACTGGTGGTTCATGTGAGCCGATGCTCGCGAAAATTCCTGAAGCGAGCGTCGCGATCGATTTCCGGCAGTCCCGGAAGGGCCCGATGGTAGCCGCGCCAAGGGTGTCGGGCAAGATGGATCACCGCGTCTGCGGCATGGGCCGGTTGTGCCTTGTCGTCTCGTTCCAACGCTTAAGAGATTCTTCTCGTTCCCACGCTCCAGCGTGGGAATGCCGTCCGGCCGCTCCAGCGGCCGGTAGGACCATCCGACGCTGGCGCCTGGCAGCCGGATCAGCGGGAGTTGCCTAACTGGATTGACCTCAGGCCGTCTGGGCCTTGATCATCATGACCCGCCGGCGGCTGGACCAGCGCCGCCGCAGTCACGGCAATCCCGCGCCGCCGCTGGTGGACGGCGCCGCGCTTGTCCACCCGACGCCGCCGCGGGGCCGGAAACGTGATCAGGGCCGATGTCCGTCGGCCCCAATCCCAACCCGGTGGCAGCGCGGCCTAGCCGTCCTGCAGCAGGGTTTTCAGGTCGAGCACCGACGCATTGACACGGGAGATATAAGACGCGATGGTCAGCGAGTGATTGGCGAAGACCCCGTAGCCGTCGCCGTTCAGTACGATCGGACTCGACATCGTCTGGATCGCGCCCTGCAGGTCGCGAATGATCTGCTGTACCAGTGACTGGGCGCTCTTGGCTTCCAAGATGTCGCGGAAGTCTATGGCAATCGCTTGCATGACATGCAACAACGCCCAACTGTAGCCGCGTGTGCAATAGAACACGTTGTCGACCTGATCCCAGGGCGTCTGGGTTGGGGTGTCCGGCGCGGCAGCGGTGGTCAGCGTGCCGTCCAGATTGGGGATGAGCGCTGCCGTCAGTGCCTGATTGGCGATGCTCGAACTCAAGCGGCTCGCTTGATTGCCAAGACGTTTTTCGATCACGTCAAGATAGTCCGCGAGGTTATCGGCGCGCGCAAAGAAATGCCCGCCGCCCGGTTTACCGGCCATCGTATCGCGATACTGTTTCAGCGCGTCGAGACCCTGACGATACTCATCCTCGGCGGTCGGGAACATCCAGGATTTCGGATCGATCGCAAATTGCAGGTCGGCCCGCCTGACATCATCGTTTTCCAATGACTGACTCTGCGAGCGACTGAAATCATTGCGTAATGAGCGCAGCGTATCGCGCAGCGCCATCAAGACCCCGCATTCCCAACTCGGACAGTTATCGATCCAGACTCCTGGCGGCGCGATATCGTTGTAAAGGAATCCACCCGGCTTGTCGAGGAGCGTTTCGCCGATCCTGATCGTGGTCGAGACGAGCGCGCTGCCGGGTATGGGTTTGCCGTCCGCGGCGAACGCACGGTCGGGAATGGTCGCGGCGACCTCGAAGGTCGCCGGCTGTTGGCACCAATAGAATGTCAGGCCAAGCACAGCGACCAGGTAGATGGAGGCGGCGGCCAGCGTCCCCCCAAGGATCAGCATCGGCCACGTGGGTCTGGTACGCGGTGTGCGGGTCTGTTCGGACTTGCGTTCGGTGTCAATGGGGTCTGCATTCATCGGTAGTCACGCTTGTGCTCAGGTGTCGAACGGGCGGTTGATGGGGGGTATCCCGCGCCCGTGATCAGCATGAGTCGTCTGAGAGGGGATGCATTAGAACATAAGCGTTTTATGATATACAGGGCATTGAGAATTCGCACCGTCTCTGTCAATTAACGGTACTCGCGGCGTCTGTTGCGGACAGGTCGCTGATCCGTCGGGATATCAGGGTGCCATCGTCCCAGGCGCGGCGCTGCCCGGGGCGGGGGCGGGCGAGACCGCGTCACCCTGGTCCAGGCACAGGTGCAGGTCGCGCTGCGGGTAGGGGATGCTGATGCCGGCGGTCCGGAATCCATACCAGATGCGGCGATTGACCTCGGAGCGCACGGCGGTGCGCCCGATCTGTCCCAGGTAATGGATGCAATACTCCAGACGCAGGGTGACGGCGGACTCTCCGAACTCCCAGAGGGTGACCAGCGGTGCCGGGCTGCGCAGGATCGGGGGATAACCGGCCAGGATCTCGCGGACCAGGGCGATCGCCTGGTCGGGGTCGTTCTGATAGCTGATGCCCACGGTCAGCACGGTGCGCAGGATGTCGTCGCTCCGGGTCCAGTTGATGAATTCGCCGGTGATCACCGATCCGTTGGGGACGAAGACCTCCTGTTTGTCGAAGGTGCGGATGGTGAGTGAGCGGAAACCGATCCGGGTGACTTCCCCCTCATGCCCGCTCACCGTCACGATGTCGCCGATCCGCAGCGGACGCTCCACCAGCAGCATGATGCCCGAGATGAAGTTGTTGACGATGTTCTGTAACCCGAAACCGATGCCTACGCCCAGGCTTGCGGCAAAGACCAGCAGCGTGGTCAGGTCGACGCCGATGCTCTGGAGCGCGACCAGGAAGCCGGCGCAGATGATCAGGTACTGGGTGAAGGTGGCTAGTGTCTGGCGTAGCCCGTGATCGCGGATGCGGGCGTAGGCGAGATGAAAGCTGACCCGTTTGACCCAAGAGCCGATCCAGGCGCTGGCGAGCACCAGCAGACCGGCGATGGCCAGGTCACGCGGGGTCAACTGCACTTTGCCGACATGGAGCAATGCGCGATGGGTCCAGTCCAACACGGTGCTCAGCGGCGGTGTCTGCGCGCTCCAGCCCCACAGCCGCACCAGGCCCCAGCCCGCGGCCAGCAAGGCGAGCAGGACCCCAAGCGCGTGGGTCGGACCCAGAAACTCGCGGCGCCATAGATCGCCGCGTGTATCCCTCGTTTGGTCCGACCAGCGTTCGAAACGACGCAAGGCGGTGGTGTGCAAGTCATCGAGCGCGCCCAGTGCGAGATAGAGCAGTGCGGCGATCAGTGCGAGCCAACCCAGGTACGCGGCAATGGCCCAGGCCAGGTTCAGGTATCCCAGCAGCCCGAGCAGGCCCGCTGCCGCGAGCGCCACGGCGGCCCCTCGCGACAGCCAGGCGAGCAGGCGCACGCCACGATGGTGCGGCATCGCGGCGTCCGGTCCGGCCGGCGGAGGCGGCGCGGATGGCTGGCCGCTGCCGCGGGCCGCTGCCGCGTCGGGCGATTGGTCCGGGGCTTGCCCAGACCTCCGCGCGAGTTGCAGGATCAGCCCCTTGAGCCCGAAAGCCGGCACTGCGAGCAGCAGTAAACCAAGTAGGGCCAAGCGATCGAGCAGGTCGGCGGCGAGGGGCGAGACCGGGAGTGCATGGGTCAGGGAATACAAGATGCTGATCACGACGGTCAGCACCAGCGCCCAGCGCAGCCGCCGGTAGAACACCGCGCGTTCAGCCAATTGATCCGTCGGCGGGTCGGCGATGAACAGCTCGAGCCGTGCCAGCCGCAGCAGAAAGGCGCTCGCCGGCCAGACGCCGAGCACCAGCAGGCGCGGCCGCCAGGCGTTCACCGGGAGGTCGAGGCTGAACGCGATCCAGACCCAGACCAGGGCGGGAATGGCCCAGGGCAGCGCCGGGACCAGCGCCTGGGCCGGAATGGCCAGTCGCCGCCCGGATTCCAGGTGATGCCGCCGCAGCCAGTGACGCAGACTCAGGGTCAGGGCAATCACTGCCAGGGTCCCCCCGAGCAGGTTGATCCACTCGCCGGGGGTCAGGAGGTCGATGCGTCCCCGCAGGTTGGTTGCCAGCGTCCGGTGTTCATGCATCGCCAGCGTCGGCAGCGCGGCGAACCCCGCGGCGATGCGTTGCCACTCCCCGGCCGCACCGGGCAACGGCAGTCGTTCGGTCAGTGCATCGGTATAGACCGCCGCCATCTGTTGGGCGAAGTGAATGCGCTCGGATTCAACCCGTTGTAGTTCGGACTTGATGTCCTGTTCCTGCAGGTCGATCAGGTCCTCCAGGTCACGGGTCAGGTCCCAGGTCGGTCCCGCGGTGACGCCGTGTTCGCGCAGCAGGGTGCGTCGCGCCGCGAGGACTTGGCGCTCGCCGACCAGTTCGCTGACCAGACCCCGCAGTTCATCCCGCACTGCCGTGAGTTCGTCCGCCGCCGCCGCCAACAATGGTAGGGGTGCGGACCGGTCGCCGCGCAGTGCAATCAGGCCTTCCAGTGGTCCGCGCAGACCGAGCAGGTCCAGATCGTTCTGGCGCAGATAAGCGCGGGTGGCCGCATCATGCAAACGGGTTTCCAGGAGGTCGCGCTGCGGTCGCGCCGCCGGGTCGTTTTCGTCGATGGTCAGGAGCGCGGCGGCCAGGCGCGCGGTTTCGCCAAGCAATTGCGAGACCGCCGACTCCAGCAGCGGGACACGCGGGTCGTATTCGGTGGCGGCGGTGTAGTCGATGGCGTCCAGGCGGATGCGCCGCTGGAGCAGACGCAGGCGCTGTTCGCTGAGAATCTCGAAACGCCGGTCGGCGGTGACCAGTTCCGTGAAGCTGTCCAGCAGCGCCCGCAGCGCCGCGATCTGGTCAGTCAGCAGCCGCAGGGTCGTGTGTTGGGACAGATCGTCCAGGTCGCGGACCGGGGTGTCCGTCAGGGTCCGTTCGAGTGCGGTGACACGCTGTTGCAGCCGCGCCAGCGCGGCCTGTCGGTGTGCGATCTGGCCCTCCAGGGTCCGCATGCGCGAGCGGACCGCGTCGCGCTCCCGGCGCGCCGCTTGCAGCATCCCCGGCTGGATGTCGGCGCTGCGCAGGGTCTGTTCCTCCGCCGCGAGCTGGGCCGCCAGGCGCTCGGACTCACGGGTGCGGTGCCGCGTTGCGTCAGCGATCTCGGTCCGTCCCAGCAGCAAGCGGTCGGTCGCCTCCTGAATCTCGCGCAGGGGCGTGAGGGCATTGGCCGCGGGGAGTGGTTGGCTCAGGGCGGTGACCTGGGTCAGCACCAGCCAGAGGGCAAGAGTGGTCAGCGGTGAGACCAGCGTGCGCCGGCGTGGCATGGTGTTCTCGTCGGATCCGGTCGGGGTGGAGACACAGGGCGTATCTTACGCGATTGGTTTAAACTGATCATCAGCGGGCGCCTTGCCGGTCCTTGGCCGCCCGGCGGCTCCAGTGTTCATGACGCGGAACGGAGGACAGATGAACCCGGTGCCCCTGTCGGATACCCGCCGCCACTGGGCTGCTGTCCTGATCGTTTTCGCGTTGACCGCCCTGCTGGCTATCGCCGCGATCCGGCACAGCGAACAAACCCAGTTGCTCCCGAAAGCGGCCCTCGGCCTCTCGGAATAAGGGGCCACGGAATAAGGCGGAATAATGGGCCAGGCTCAATTAAATTCTTATCCGCCCGCCAGAGTTAATTGAGCCTGGCCCCTTATTCGCAGGTCCTTGCCATCGGCCACGCCAACGGCATCGACCACCAGTGCTTCGGAACGTGCGACGATGCAAGTCTCTCTGAGCTTACGCGGACCCTGGACGAGGCGTTGCGCGGTTTCGCGCACGGTGCCTTCGTTCGCTTGGGCTCCCGCAGCCCGAAAGACACCCCCATTGGTCTCGCCACCGGCTGTCGGGCCACGACCGGGCTTGAGGCGATCCGGCTGTTGACCGCGGGCTCGCGGCGCATCGCCTTCGATCTGCGCCAGTGTCTTCGCTATCGCTACCGGCCGTGGCTCTTCCTGCGCGCCTGGCAGGAGATCGACGGATACGCCGAGCTGCGCTGCTTCTGGCTTGGCGGGCGGCTCGCCGGGGTCAGTCAATATCACCATCGCTGCCCGCTGCCGCAGCCGACGCGCGGGTGGCTCATCGCCGGGGCCGGCCACGCGATTGCGCGGTTCCTGCCGCGGTTTCGCGCGGCCTGGGGAGCGCACGCTAGCGTCTTTGATCTCTGGCTCTCGCCGGTCGCACCCGATGGTCGGGCAACCCTGATCGAAATCAATCCCTGTGGCGCGTCGACCGACCCGTGCCTCTTCTCCTGGCAGGACGGGGACTTCGATGGTTCTTTGCGGATCAGGACCGAATCCGGCATCGAACGCCACGCGCTATTCGCCGATACGTCCGTGTAGGTCGGGTTAGCGCAGCGTCACCCGAGGTCCCGCGCCGGGATGGCGGGTGACGGCACGCGTTAACCCTCTGTTGTTGCTTGCTGGGGCATGACCTCGCGCGCCTAACCCGACCTACGGGAGGATCAAACACAGACCGATCAGCACCGCCCGTGGTGGGCGCGGCCCCGGACGACGTTGGCTCATTGCTGAAAACATGGGCCTTCCTTCAGTTGGGGGGCGATTCAAATGCCGGCTGGGCATCTCGCAAAGACGCCAAGAACGCAAAGAATAAACCAAAATCCGGAAATTCAGCGCCTGCCTACCACGCCATCGCGGATAGACAGAGACCCCCGATTCCAGGTAAAAGACCAGGTTGACGGGGCGCGACGGGACTCACTGGCTCGCTGCCCTCCCGTCTGTCCGTCATCGACCTACATTTGCAATCGAAGGAGTCATCTCCATGGCTGATAACATCGTCTGGCATAGCCACCCGGTGGACCAAGCGACCCGTGCGGATCAAAAGTCACAGCATCCGCTGCTGATCTGGTTCACGGGTCTGAGCGCGTCGGGCAAGTCCACCATCGCCGGGGCACTGGAGCAGGTCCTGACCGCCCAGGGTTACCACACCTATCTGCTCGATGGGGACAATGTCCGCCATGGACTCTGTAAGGACCTGGGGTTCAGCGATCAGGACCGTAAGGAGAACATCCGGCGGGTCGGTGAGGTCGCCCGGCTGATGGTCGACGGCGGGCTCATCGTGCTGGCCGCCTTCATCTCGCCGTTCCGGGCCGATCGCCAGATCGTCCGCGATATCCTGCCCGCGGGTCAGTTCGTCGAAGTTTTCATCGATACCGACATCAATGTCTGCCGCAAGCGGGATCCCAAGGGGCTCTATGCCAAGGCGGACCGCGGCGAGATCAAGCAGTTCACCGGCATCGACAGTCCCTACGAGCCGCCGGCGGCCCCGGAGGTCCATGTCGCGGCGGATAAACTGTCGGTGGCCGAGTCGGTCAACCAACTCCTCGCCTATCTGCATCACGCGGGCGCCCTGCGCGCCGGTTATGTCCCCTTGGCCGTCGAGGAAGGTGGGCCGGAGGAGTGATCGGTCCCTGATGGGTGGGCCGTCTCCCGTGGGAGCGGCCTGCGGCCGCGCCGGGGCCCAGACAGACCTTTGTGTAGGGGCGGGTTTGAAACCCGCCCCCACGTCCGGTTATCACGTCCGAAGGCGATAGCAGCATCAATTACGGCGCGCCAACCGCCGCCGCCATGGCTCGGCGCCAGGCCGCGAGGATCCGCTCCACTTGCTGGTCGAGCTTGGGGTTGATTTGCTGCCTGGCGGGGTCCTCCAGCAGCCAGTCGACTGATTCGCGCACCCCCTGGTGGAGCGGGATGGTCGTGCGAAATCCGGGAACCAGGCGCTTGAGTTTGGTGCAGTCGAAGAGGGCACTGTAGGTCTTGTCACCGAGAAAGTGCTCGCCCAAGTCCGGATCGACCGCGGCGATGACGTCCGAGGGGATATGGACGATGCGCGGTTCCACTCCCAGGGCGCGGGCCACGGTATGGTGGATGACATCCCAGGTCAGGACCTCTTCGCCCATGATTTGCACGGCCTCGCCGAGCGCTCCGGGATGGCCCAGCAGTCCCACCAGACCGGCGGCGAAGTCACGTGCATGGGTCAGCGTCCAGAGCGCCTGGCCGTCGCCGTGGACGATGATTTCCCGGCCCGCCAGCATCCGCGCGGCGATGGTGAAGTCTGAGGAACCGCAGGCGAGCGGCAGCCAGCCGCGCCCGTAGGTGTGGGAGGGGCGCACGATGGTGTAAGGGAGACCCTGATCGCGCCCTGCGGCCTGCAACAGCCGCTCGGCGGCGATTTTGGCGCGCGAATAAGCCCAGTAGGGATTGTCGAGCGGTGTGTCCTCCGTGATCACATGATGCACCGGCGGCTTGCAATAGGCCGACGCGGTGCTGATGAAGCAATACTGGTCGGTCCGGTCGCGCAACAGGTCCAGCGCGGTATGCAACTGCTCCGGGGTGTAGGAGATGAAGTCGACCACGGCGTCGAAGCGCCGGTCGCCGAGCACGGTACGCGCCGCATCCAGATCCCGGATATCCGCTGTGAGGGTGATTACCCCCGCGGCGGACTGTTCCGGTTTGCGCCCTCGGTTCAGGTTGAAGACCTCGAACCCTGACTCCAAGGCCGCCACCGAGCAGGCGTAGGAGAGGTTGCCGGTACCGCCGATGATGAGGACACGCATCAACATCCCCCATGCGGTCGCTGTGCCGCGATGATCAATAGGGCTAAGCCTTGGCCGAGCGGGTCTTGGCCAGCGTTCCGGCTACCGCGATCTGGAGTCCAAGGCTTTAGCCTTGGATGGCAAGCGCCAAGGCTGAAGCCTTGGACTCCAGAAGCTGAGGCGTTGGCCGGAGCAGTGATCAAGGTCGCCGCGAGTCTAACGCGGCGCTACCTGATCTGCACCAAACGCCCGTTTTCGCTTACCCTAGTCGGCGACGCTCGATGGCTGCCCCGGCGCTCCCGTGCCGCGATGGCCCGCTTGACCATCCCGACTGGACTTGAATCCCCATGCAGGTTGAGATCCCGCTCGCACTGACTGCCGTCGCCGCCATCCTGGTCCTGCTCGCGGGTCGGGCCTTGATCACCCGCATCGGGGTGCTGCAAATCTACAGCATACCGGAGCCGGTGGTCGGCGGGCTGGCGGCGGCGCTGCTCCTCACCCTGGCGCGGGTGAGCGGCGATCTGGAACTGCAATTCGACACCCGTGCCCAGGCGCCGCTGCTGCTGGTCTTCTTCTCGACCATCGGGTTGGGTGCCGATCTGCGTATGCTGGCGCGGGGTGGGCGCCAGCTGTTGATCCTGTTCGCCGTCGTGGTGCTGGCCTTGCTGCTGCAAAATGGGCTGGGGATCGCGCTTGCCTCTATGCTTGATCTGCACCCATTGATGGGCATCCTGGGCGGTTCCGCCACCCTGTCCGGCGGCCATGGCACCGGGGCGGCTTACGGTCAGCTCTTCGGTGAGGTCAACAACCTGCAAGGGGCGGTGGAGGTGGCCATGGCCTGCGCCACCTTTGGCCTGGTGCTCGGCGGCGTCCTGGGCGGCCCGGTCGCCCGATGGCTGATTCACCGTCATGGGTTGAAGCCGCTCGCGGTGACGGCCGAGGACGTCGGTCCCGGCTCGCTGACCACGGATGAGCGTCGGCCCTTGAGTCCGGAGTCGCTGATGGAGTCGGTCCTGCTCCTGATGGTCTGCCTGGGTCTGGGCACCCTGCTGGCGGAGCATGTGGTCGTGCCCGGCATTCACCTGCCGACCTTCGTGTGGTGTCTGCTCATCGGTATTCTGTTGCGCAATACCCTGGGATTGCGCGGTTTCTATCAGGTCGACGGGCCCACGGTGGAACTGATCGGCACGGTCTGTCTGTCGCTGTTTCTGGCGATGGCCCTGATGACGCTGCGTCTGTGGGAACTGGTCAGTCTGGCCCTGCCGATCCTGATCATTTTGACACTTCAGGCCCTGTTGGTGGTCGGTTTGGCGATCACCCTGACCTTCCGCGTCATGGGCCGGGACTATGATGCGGCGGTCATCGCCGCCGGCCAGTGCGGCTTCCAGCTCGGCGCCACCCCGACCGCCATCGCCAACATGCAGGCCATCACCAGCCGCTATGGTCCGTCGCCGCTCGCCTTCCTGCTGGTCCCGGTGATCGGCGCCTTCCTGATCGATATCACCAACGCCGTTGTGATTCAGGGCTTCCTCGCACTGCCCTGGTTCGGGTTCTGATCATGCATCGCCCATTGCTTCAGATTGCTGTCCGTTGGCTGGCCGTCGTGCTGGCCGCTGTCGTGCTCGCTGCCTGTGAGGTCGCGCCGGATGCGTCGGCGGTGACGGAGACAGTGCAGGAGCGACTGACGCAGGCTCTCGGGCCGGACACCATCGACCTGACCAGCCTGCGCCGCATGGGCAGCGGACCCTTGAGCGCGGATGCGCAGGGCCGCCCGCGGCGCATCGTCTATTTCAACGCGGTGCTCACGCTCGAACGCGACCTGGATTTTTCCTCCTGGGAGGCACTGAGCGTCGCCGCCTTCGCGAACCTCCTGGGGGCGACCGAAAAGGGTGTCGGCGGGCTCAGGAGCGCCGGCAACCAGCGCGGCGACCGGGTCACCGTGCACGGCAGCGCGAGTTTCGTCAGCGACGGCGACGGCTGGGCGCCGGTGGTCACGGTGTTACCCGAGGTGGGCACCCCCTCGGCGCCCCTGAGCCCGGCCACCAGTGCCCAGTCCCAGCAGTTGTTCGCGCGCCTGATGCAACTCTACGAGCGTAAGACGGCCGATCCGCCGCGCCAGCGGCAGATCATCGTCGAGGAGGTCGGCGAGGCCGTGGACACGATCGTCGAACGGCTGGGCCGTCTGGATCAGTCGCTGATCCTGGCCGGCGGCCCACCCGGCGGGGAGTATCTGGGGGTGGCGCAACTGCTCGCCCAGACCCTGGTCGAACAAGGAACAGCCGCCGATGCGCTCAAGACGGCCGGCAGCCGGGAAAACCTCGAGCGGCTGCGCAATCGTCGGGCGGATCTCGCCTTGGTGCAGAACAACCTGGCTGCCGCGTCCATGCTGGGCACGGACCCCTTCGCTCAGGCCGGCCCCGATCACGGGCTGCGCGCCCTGGCGAGCCTGTTCCCGGAGCCCGTGCATGTCATGGTCGCCGACGCTTCGCCGATCGCGGACTTGCGGGAACTGGCCGGCAAGCGGGTCGCGATCGGCCTGCCTGAGTCGGGCAGTCGTGAAAACGCGCTCCTGCTGCTGCAGGGCAGCGGCCTCGCGCTGGGGGACCTCGGGGCGGTTCACGAGATAGGCCTGGAGCAAGGGCTCGATGACCTTGCCGCCGGCCGGACCGACGCGGTCATCGCCACCATCAACGCCCCGGCGCGGCTCATCCAGGACGCGGCTGCCCGCGGCCGGATTCGGTTCCTGTCACTGTCCCCGGAGGTCCAGCGCGCGCTCGCCGGATCAGGCTCCGGACTGGTCGCCCTGGACTTGCCGCCGCTCACCTACCCGGGTCAACTGACCGAAGTGCGCACGCTCGCGGTGACCGCCCTGCTGGCCGCCCCCGCGAGCCTGGCGGCGGCGGATGTCAACCAGGTGCTCGATACCCTGTTCGAGCGGATCGACTTCCTGGGCGCGGGATCGGCCGCCGGGTCGCAGATCGGCCGCCAGACCGCGACTACCGGGCTGACCGTGCCGCTGCATCCGGCGGCGGCCGCGTTCTTAGGGTCTGCTACCCCCATCGAATGAGAGCGGAGAAGCGGGCATTTCCTCCCCCGCAATGGCCCCTAGGAGCTGGTCGTAGGCCCCGGGCGACGACTCGATGACTATGCCGCCGAGCTTTTCGCAGCAGGTAATCGGGCGAATCAGCCGCACCTTGAGGCCGGAATGCAGCACCAGGCTGGTGAGCGGCTCATAGTAGGATGGCTCTTTCATGATCATGCCGCCCATCGCCATGATGGTGGAGCCGTCCGACGTGGCCGCCAGGTCGTAGCGCGGGCCGGTGAAGCTATTCATTCGCAGCATCTTCTCAAGCTCGGTGCGAATCTCACTGACCGGAGGCTGCTCCGCCTGCGCTTTCAGCTCGTCGAAATAGCGTCCGGCCCCGGCCTCGTAAGACTTCTGTTGTTGGGCCGTGACGGTGGCATCGATCATGGCCCCGATCAAATATGGCAGCGCTCCACCGCCAGTTGCCACGGGTAGGGATCGGGACAGACCCGGGGATTTGCTCGCGTCCGGCTTGTGATAAGAGCCTGGCGCGGCGGTGATGGAGCCAATGCCGACGCGGTTGATCGCAATACGGTCCAGCTACCGACCGAGGCTCAAACAGCGGAGCTTGATCGGCGACTCGCGGACCACGAGGTGAGTCCCGATGACGTGGTACCATGGAGTGAGGTCAAGGCTGCGGCGCTCGCGTACATCAGACGATGAGCCGTACAGTCGTGTTCCGCCGTGAAGCAATTATTGAATACGCCGTTGCTCCGAGTTTCTTGCTCCGTCGATTAGGCCGCCCGTCGCGCCAACGGCAGGCGCAGATCCACTTCATCCCACGGTACCCACACGCGACCGTCGGCCTGACGCTCCAGGACCGTCCAGTCCAGAAGAACAGCGACATCACCCGCAACCTCTGCTTCATCGCGTCCCAGACCGCGCGCAAGATCGGCCAGGGTCAGCGGACCCTGAGTGCTCAGGTAGGTTAACAAGGCCCAACGCCCCAGGGAGAAGACCTCCAGCAGTTGGGGCAAGGACTCAAAGCCAATCCCGAAATAAGGCTCCGGGATGACACCGGCGTCAAGCGACTCCATCGCGCCGCGTGCACGGTCGAGTAGGTCTGCCAGAGGCTCGGCGACCTTCACATGCAAAACATTCATCGGTTCGCCTCCACGTCCTTCCAGAAATCCCGCAGCAAGGTCGGAACGTCGACGAATCGGTACGGCGTTTGGATATCGCCTTGGTGGCGGTGATCACCTTTGCCCCGCTCGTTGTCGTAACCTACCACCCGTCGGCCGTCCCGGATGTATACCAATCGATACTTAAAGCGGTGGGCTGAGGGCGGCACCGGCCGGGGCACCGACCACACCACAATCTGGACGGTGCCGTGACCGAAGACCCGCTTGTCGTTGAGGATAGGCGTCGCTGACATAGTGGGTATGACGCCATCTGTAGGTTCTCGCGTCAAGCGGTTCGCTGGCGTGACTCGCAAGGTGTGGTGGCGTAACGTACCCGTGATCGGTGCCGGATTGGCCTGAAGCCGTCCACGTCACGGCATACTCCTTTCATCGCAGATCATGAAGTTGCACAACATCCATGCCCACTGACCGCACCAAGCCGCTCCTGATCGCCTTGACCGCTCTGCTCGGCCTGCTGGCGTGGTCAGGCGCCCATCCGTACGACCGCCTGACCTGGATCATGGAGGTCTTTCCGATCGTCCTGGTGCTCGCCGTGCTTGGCGCAACCTATCGGCGCTTCCCACTCTCGACGCTGCTGTATGTGTGCATCTTTCTACATGCCCTGGTGCTGATGCTCGGCGGCGCCTACACCTACGCCCGGGTGCCGCTTGGCTTTGACATTGCGCAGGCGCTCGACCTGCAACGCAACCCGTACGACAAGATCGGCCATTTCTTCCAGGGCTTCGTTCCCGCGCTCGCCGCGCGCGAGCTACTGATTCGCGGCCACTATGTGAATGGACGCAAGATGCTGGCGTTTATCGTTGTTTGCATCGTTCTGGCGATCAGCGCCGCCTACGAACTCATCGAATGGGGTGCCGCTTTGGCGCTTGGCGCCGGCGCAGACGCGTTTCTCGGCACCCAGGGCGATCCCTGGGACACGCAATCCGACATGTTGTTCGCACTCATCGGAGCAGTCACGGCGTTGCTTCTGCTGTCCAAACTCCACAACCAGCAAATCGAGCGCTTTGGAACAACATTGCGAGGGTGATGCGTCCGGGCCTCGCCCAGAGGGGCGCATTGCGGGGGTTCTGAAATCCGGATACCATGTATCCGTACAATATCCGTACCTATGCAGGGTTCTGCCATGTCTGCTGTCTGTGAGCGTATCGATCTGAGAACCTCGGCGGAGACGAAAGCCCTGATTGCCCGGGCCGCGGCGACCGCCGGCATGTCGGTCAGCGCGTTCCTGTTGAGTGCCGCGCAGGAGCGCGCACAACAGGTTCTGGGTGAGGCGGAATCACTCACGCTGTCCCCGCGCGACTGGGCGGCCTTCGTCGCGGCCTTGGATAACCTGGATAAACCTCGGCCGAAGCTCGCGGCGGCCGTCCAGCGCTATCGGGCCTGGCAGTCCGAGTCAAGCGAACCCTGACGGCTCTGTGGCGATGCCTATCCAAGCCCTGGCAGCACATCACCAGCGTCGGGACTTCTCCTGTGGCGAGGAAGACTTGGACCACTATCTGTGTCGCTACGCGCGCCAGCACGCAGCGGCCAATGTGAGCCGTACCTATGTGGCTGTCGAAGGCCCGACGATTCGTGGCTTCTACAGCTTGGCCATGGCAGCCATCCGTCGGGACCAGTTGCCGCCAGCCGATGCGACCCGGTTTCCACGATTCCCGCTGCCGATAGCGCGGCTTGCCCGCCTGGCGGTTGACCGGCGATACCAGGGTCAGGGCTGGGGTGAGCGCCTCTTGGTCGATGCACTCCAGCGTTGCGGTCGTCTGGCGGAAGACATCGGGATGATCGGCGTCATCGTCGATGCCAAACATGAGCAGGCGCGTGCCTGGTATGAGCGTTACGAGTTCGAGCGGTTTCCGGATTCACCGCTGACTCTGTGGCTGCCAACGGGCGTGATCGCGCGGTTCTGAGCCATCTGGGTATCGACGAATCGGCCTGAAGGCTTTAGCCTAAATTCGGAAATTGCTCACACAAAGACACAAAGAACACAAAGAAAAAATCACTAAGAACGTTAGGCCAATCACCGCGCGGGTGACCTGCTTGTCCGATTTATCGCGTTGAATATCTTTCTGATCTTAGTGTCTTTGTGTGAGAACTGCTTTTTTTGGGTTTAGCCCCGGCGCGAGCTGACCAAGGCTGAAGCCTTGGACTCCACGCGGGGGGTGATCATCGTTCCGGGCGTAGTCCACCGAATCCCGTGCCGCCGCTCGAATGATCGAGCACCGCCTCCACCCCCGCGGCGCCCAATCGCACCTCGACCACATGGTCCTGGTGGTCGTCGATCAGCGCAATGCTCAGGTCGCCGCGCGGGATGCCGTCGACGGTCACCCCCGACTTGGGTTCGCTGTCCGTCCGTTGGCTGACAGCGATGTGGTAGCGCGTTTCGCGATAGCGGTAATGCAGCTTGAATCCGGTCCAGTCCGGCGGTAGACAGGGTTCCAGGCGCAGGGTATCGCCCTCCAGGCGCAGCCCGAGGATGGATTCCAGGATAAGCCGGTACATCCAGCCCGCCGAGCCGCTGTACCAGGTCCAGCCGCCACGTCCGCTATGGGGTGCCACGGCATAGATGTCGGCCGCGATGACATAGGGTTCCACCTTGTAGGCCGCGACCGCCGCCGGGGTGCGCGCGTGGTTGATCGGGTTGATCATCGAGAAGAGTTCCCAGGTGCGTGCGCGCTCGCCCAAGGCCGCGAAGGCCATCGCCGTCCAGACCGCCGCATGGGTGTACTGTCCGCCATTCTCCCGCACGCCGGGGACATACCCTTTGATATAGCCGGGGTTCATTGGCGCGGTGTCGAACGGCGGATCCAGCAGTTGGATCAGGCCCAGGTCGCGGCGTACCAGATGTTCATCCAGAGCGGCCATGCCCAGGCGCGCACGCTCGCTGCGGCCGGCCCCGGAGAGCACCGACCAGCTTTGTGCAATCGCATCGATCCGACATTCGGGATTGATCGCCGAGCCCAGCGGCTGGCCATCATCGAACCAGGCGCGTCGATACCAGGCGCCATCCCAGGCGTGTCGATCGAGGTTCTCGCGCAGGCGCTGTGCCTCCTCGCGGCAGCGCTCGGCGAAGGCGTGGTCGCCATACCGGTCCGCGACCGCGCTGAAGCGCATCAGCACCTCATAGAGGAAGAAGCCGAGCCAGACACTCTCGCCCCGACCTTTGATGCCCACCAGGTTCATGCCGTCGTTCCAGTCGCCCGAGCCCATCAGCGGCAGACCATGCTCGCCGAACCGCAGGCCGTGGAGGATAGCGCGCACACAGTGCTTGTAGAGGGTCGCCGTTTCGTCGGACTGACCGGGCAGGTCGTAATAGGAGTCGGCTTCGCCGCTGACCAGGCGGCCTTCCAGGAAGCCTGCCGGCTCATCCAGCACGCCGGTATCCCCGGTGGCCAGACAGTAGCGCGCGGTCACCAGCGGCAGCCATAGATAGTCGTCCGAGCAGCGGGTGCGCACCCCGCGGCCGGTCGGCGGATGCCACCAGTGCTGCACATCGCCTTCCGGGAACTGACGGCTGGCACTGAGCAGCAGTTGGTGGCGGATCAGCGCGGGCTCGCAGTGGACGAGCGCGGCGACATCCTGCAACTGGTCGCGGAAGCCGAAGGCGCCGCCTGACTGGTAGTAGCCGCTGCGCGCCCACAGGCGACAGGCGATGGTCTGGTACAGCAGCCAGCCATTGGCCAGGCAGTCGAGCGCCGGGTCCGGGGTCTCCACCTGCACGGCGCCCAGCGTATGCTGCCAATGCTGCCGCACGGTTTCCAGTGCGGCGCGCGCCGCCGCGGTGCCGCGACCGGAGTAAACCGCGTTGCCGGGATCGTCTGAACCGCGCCGACCGGTGACGCCGAGCCGGAAGACGATCTCCTGTTCCTGGCCCGGGTCCAGTGCAACGGTCACCTGGAGCGCGGCGCAGGCGTCCAGGGCGGCTCCGACCTTGCCCGAGAGTCCGGTGCGCAGCAGCGCGGCCGGCTGGCGCAAGGACCCATTGCGGCCGATGAATTCGGCCCGGTCGCCGCTGTAGCCGCGGGCGGGATCGTCCACGTCGAAAAAGGCGAGGTGATGGGCGAACTCGGTGTTGTATGGATTGCGTGCGAGCAGCGCGCCGCTGCGCGGGTCGATCTCGGTGATGAGATAGGGGGCCGTCTTGGGGCGCAGATCGCCCAAGACCCATTCCACGTAGCCGGTCGCGGAGAGCCGACGCGCCCGGTCCGAGCGGTTGCGCAGCTTCAGGACCGAGAACTTGACCGATGCGTCCAGCGCCACATAGACCCAGAGTTCCGACGCGATGCCATCCTCGGTGTGCTCGAAGACGCTGTAGCCGAAGCCATGCCGGCTGACATAGGGAGTGGCGCCCCGGCAGGGCAGCGGCGTGGGCGACCAGAAATGGCCGCTCTCCTCGTCGCGGATATAAAACGCCTCGCCGCTCGGATCGGCGACCGGGTCATTGTGCCAGGGCGTGAGGCGGAACTCGTGGGCGTTCTCGCTCCAGGTGTAGGCCGCGCCGCTCTCCGAGATGACGCTGCCGAAGTGCGGATTGGCCAGGACGTTCACCCAGGGCGCGGGCGTCGTCTGCTCGGGCTCGAGGGTGATGACGTATTCGCGTCCGTCGGCGGCAAAACCCCCAAGTCCATTGTCGAACAGCAGGTCGGCCTTGCGGGTGCCGGCCGCCGCGCGCGCCGACCGCGCCGCGGGCGTGTGCTGCCAGCCGTCGGCACGGCTCGGCCGCAGGCGCGGCGGGCGCCGCTCCAGCGGGCCGCGCCGGCCGAGTTGCTCCGCCAGCGTGCCGCGGCTGTCGCTGAGGATGGCGCGGGCCACGGTCTGGAACAGGAGACGGTCCTCGCCCGAGATCTGATCCGCGGGCCGGATGAAGATCCCGCCGGGGCGATCGACGACATGGGCCTCGACGCCCGCGGCGATCAGCCCCAGGATCTGGTCCTGGAGTTCCTGCCGGTAACCGGCCTGATCCTCGTTCCAGATCACGAGATCCACGCTCAAGCCTTTCAATCGCCACCAAGCATGGGCCTGGACCAGTTGATGAACCAGCGCGATGTTCTCCGGGTCGCTGATCTGCAACAGCACCAGCGGGACATCGCCGGATACCGCGTGGCTCCACAACCCGGATTGACCGCGGCGGTTCTGGATCAGCACACTCGGCTCGGCGCGCAGCGAGGCATTCGTGTAAAGAATCGACCCGGCCAGATGGCCATACAGTTGAGCGTCGGCCGGGCTGGCATTGAGTTGTCGCAGGACCACCTGGCTGTGGGTCCAGGCGAGATCGAAGCAGCGGTCCGCCAGCCGCTGATCCTGGTATTTCTCGACCAGACCCAGGGCCTCCGCGCGGGTGTCGCCGATGCCGGTGACCCGATCGAGCATGACCGATTGGTCCGGGTCGAGCGTAATGCAGTAACGGATGGCGACGATCGGGTCCAGCACGGAGCCCGCGGTCCCGGAGAGCGGCCAGTCCGTGTTCAAGGCGGCCGGCGCGGCCAGACCGCGACCGCGGCCGATGAAGCGCAGCCGATCCGTCTCGTAGCTGACGGTCCCGTGCTCGGCCCCGCGCGCCGCCATCAGGTGAAACATCCAGGGCGTGCGCTCATCCGGTGAGCGTGGCCGGCGGGTGCAGAGGATGGCCGGCCGCGGATCGAGCACCTCGGTCTGCACGAAGAGGTTGCTGAAGGCCGGATGCAGCGCGTCCGCGGCCGCCGGGGCGAGCACGACCTCGGCGTAGCTGGTGACCTCGATGACTCGGCGGATGCGGCTGCGGTTGGTCAGGCGCATCCGGCGCAGTTCGATGTCGTCCTCGGGGGAGACCACGATTTCGGTATAGGAATCGATCTCATAGTCGCGACGGCGAAACTCGGCCCGGCCCTCCGAAAAGATCGTCTCGAAGGCGTCCGGCTGCTTGAGTGTCGGCTGATAGGTGGTCGACCAGCAGGCGTTGGTCGCCAGGTCGCGGAGGTAACAGAAGCTGCCGTCGGCGTCGCGGGTGCTGTCCTCGCGCCAGCGGGTGACGGCCAGGTCCTTCCAGCGGCTGTAGCCGCCGCCGACGTTGGTGATCATCACGTGGTAACGGCCGTTCGACAACAACTGCACCTGCGGCAGGCGCGTGTTGGGGCTGCTGAACACGCGCACCGGCGCCTCCTGACCGGTCCCGGCGGGGCGGAAGTCGGTGACTGACTCGCTGGTGTGTGAATAGAAGGCCGGGGTCTTGGGGATGCGTTCCTGCAGCAGCAGGGCGGTCGCCTGGAACAAGGGGGCCGACGCGAAGCGCCGCTGCATCGGACGGTCCAGCAGCAGATAGGCGAGCGCCAGCAAGCTCATACCCTGGTGATGGACCATGAAGGAGCGCACTAGGGCGCTGGCCTGGCCATGGGGCACGCGCGCGGTGGTGTAGTCGATGGCCTCGTAGAAGCCGAAGCGGCCGGTGAAGCCGGCGGCGGCGAGGCGCTGCAGATTCACGCAGGCGGCCTCGGGCGCCACCATCAAGGCCAGGGCGCTGGCATAGGGGGCAATCACCAGATCCTCGGCCAGTCCGCGCTTGAGCCCCAGGCCGGGCACGCCGAAGGCACGGTATTGGTAATTGGACTGGAGGTCGACCGTGTTGTAGCCGGACTCGGACACGCCCCAAGGCACACCGCGCGCCTTGCCGTAGGCGATCTGCCTGGCGACCGCCGCCCGATAGGTCTGGTCGAGCAGGGTGTTGTCGTAGGTCGGCATCACCAGCAGCGGCATCAGGTACTCGAACATCGAGCCGCTCCACGACAGGAGCGTGGGTTCGCCCGCCGCGCTGGTCAGCAGGCGGCCCAGGGCAAACCAGTTTTCCTGGGGCAGTTGGCCCTGGGCGATTGCCACGAAACTGGCCAGGCGCGCCTCCGACGCCAGCAGGTCGTAGTAACTGCTATCCAGCCGCCGTTCGCCGACGTGATAGCCGATGGCGAGCAGATGGTGGGCCTCGTCGTAGAGGAAGTCGTAATCCATCCGGGCCAGTTCGCCGGCTTGCAGCGCCAGGAGTTCGAGTGCGCTGATGCGCTCACGGGCGCGGCGGCCGGCCTCGGCCAGGAGCGGCGGCAGCGTCGTGTCCGGCAGTTGCGCTAACTGGCGCAGCGTCGGGATCGTCTCGATCGGTGTCGGGTCGGCGGACCCGGCGGGCGGTTCGAGCCAGGGTGCGAGGAACAGCAGTTCATCCAGCGTGGCGCGGCAGTGCCGGACCAGCGCCTGCGCCCAGTAGCCGGCTTCGCGGTCGGCATTCGGGCGCAGACCGGCAACCCCGGCGGCGGCACCGGCGGCCAGGGCGTCCAGGCATTGATGCACCGCGGCCGGAGTGGTCGGGGGTGTCCGCAGCGCGGTGTCCAGCCGTTGCCGGACGTCCGCGAGCGCGTCCGGCAGGGCGCCGTCCAGCGTGTCGGACAGAATCCGCAAGGTGTCGTCGAGGCCCGCCAGCCAGCGGGCGTTGAGGATCGGCGCATCCACCAGTTCGAGCAGCCCCGGCTGCAAGGTCAGCAGGTGGCCGGCGAGGTTGCCGCTGTCCACCGCGGACACATAGAGCGGGGCGAGCGGCCGCAGCGACTGGGTGTCGTACCAGTTATAGAAGTGGCCGCGATAGCGCTCCAGGCCCGCCATGGTGCGCAGGGCATTGGCGGTGCGCTCCAGCAGTCCGCCGGCCGGCAGATAGCCGAAATCGTAGGCGGCCAGATTGGCGAGCAAGGACAGCCCCAGGTTGGTCGGCGAGGTGCGATGCGCGACCACGGGCGCGGGGTACTCCTGATAGTTGTCCGGCGGCAGCCAATGGTCATCCGGGCCGACGAAGGTCTCGAAGAAGGCCCAGGTCTTGCGGGCGGCAGCGCGCAGGAAGTGGGTCTGGTCGAGGCTCAGGCGGGCCGGGCGCGGCAAGCGCGGGCGGCTGAGCCACCAGGCGAGTGCCGGTGCGGCCAACCACAGCACCAGGAGCGGTGTCGCGGCGCTCAAGGCGGCCGGCTGCAGCGCCGCGACCGCCAGGGCCGTCAGCAGGGCCAGCGTGGGGGCGGCTGCCATGTGCCGGTAGCAGTCGCGGAGGCCGTGCGGCCCGGCGGCCTGATCGCCCGAGGCGGTCCATTCGAGCAGGCGTTCGCGGGTGACGCTCATCCGCCAGAGGGTGCGGACCACCGCATCCAGGCTGAAGTAGGCTTCATAGGGAAGGCAGGCGATGGTGAATCCAGCCTGCGTCAACTGCCGGCCTGCCGCACGCACCTCGGCGGCGAGGTGCTGGCCCCAGCGCACATCCCCCGGCTTGCGCAGCCCGCCGAGCAGCGCTGTCAGCAGCGCCGGCACCAGCACGATACCGAGCACCGAGAGGGTCCAGAACCAGGGCGTGGGCACCAGCAGCCAGCCCAGCACGAACAGCAGGGTCAGCGCCGCGGGCACCAGGCTGCGCCGCAGGTTGTCGGCCAGCTTCCAGCGCGACAGGGCCGAGAGCGCGTTCTTGCGCCGCCCGCCGGCCGCATCGGGCACCCAGGGCAACAGCCATCCGGCGATTTGCCAGTCCCCGCGGATCCAGCGGTGCCGCCGACTTACGTCCGCGTGATGCGCGGCCGGATAATCCTCGTACAACTGCACATCGGAGAGCAGCCCGGAGCGCGCGTAACAGCCTTCGAGCAGGTCATGGCTCAGAATCTGGTTGTCGGGGAAGCGCCCGCCGAGCGCCTGCTCGAAGGCCGCCACGTCATAAATGCCCTTGCCGATGAACGAGCCTTCCTGGAACCAGTCCTGGTAAACATCGGAGATGGCGTGCGTGTAGGGATCGATGCCGGCATCGCTGCCGTGCAGCCGCGCGTAACGCGACCGGTTGGCGCCGGGCAAACTCACGGCAACGCGCGGCTGCAGGATGCCGTAGCCCGCGCAGACCCGGCCGCGGGCGGCGTCGTAGCGCGGACGATTGAGCGGGTGGGCCATGGCGCCGATCAGTTCGCGCGCCGCATCACGCGGGAGCTGGGTGTCGGTGTCCAGGGTGATCACATAGCGCAGACCCAGCAGGGGTCTCGTATCGCCGACGATCCGCGCGAAGCGCGCATCGACCTGATCACCAAGCTTGCCGAGCAGCAGGGCGTTCAAGTCGGCCAGCTTGCCGCGCTTGCGCTCGTAACCCATCCAGACCTGTTCCTGCGCATTCCAGCGGCGCGGCCGGTGGAACAGATAGAAGGTGTCGCCCTGCTCCCGCGGGTAACGTTCATTCAGTGCCGCGATTCCCCGTGCGGCCAAGTCCAGCAGGGACTGGTCTTGCGGCAGTGTCGCGACCGGCGCGTCACGGAAATCGGTCAGCAGGCCGAAGTGCAGACTGTCGTCCCGATTGGCCAGGAACCGGACCTCCAGCGCCTCGATCAGGGCGTCGATGCCCGCCGGGCTGGTGAGCATGGTCGGCGTGATGACCAGGGTGCGCAAGTCCGGCGGGATGCCGGTGTCCAGGTCCATCCGCGGCAATGGATAGGGCGTCGCCAGCAGGGTCGCCAGCCAGTTCACCAGGGCCACCGCCAACTGACTGGTGCCGAGCAAGGCGAGTACACCCAGGATGGCGAGCAGCCAACCCGGCGCCGCCGCGGCCGACGCCAGTAGGTTCGCCGTGAAGAGTCCGGCGATCAGCGTGATCCCGCCCAGGTAGAGGACCAGCGGAATGCGGCGGCCCCGGCGCTGCAGGGTGTCCACCAGGCCCAGGCGCGCCCGCACCCGCCGTTCCAGCAGCGGTAATCCGTGATCGATCAGATAGAAGCCCACATGCCCGGTGCGCTCGGTGTCGTCCGCCCGGTCCGCGCCTTCGCCGGCCAGCTCAATGGCGGCACGTGCCACCTCGGACTCCGAACGCCGGCCCCGTTTGGCGATGCGCTCCACCACGTGCCGGTAACGATCGCGCGTGGCGAAATCCATCCGGGCGTAGAGCGCGGCCGGGTCCTCGCGCAGGGTGCGCTCGACCAGGCTCATGGTCTCCACGAACTCACACCAGTCCGTCGCACCCAGGAACCGCAGACTGCCGATGCTGTTGCTGATCGAGACCTGATCGGCCGCCTGCTGCTGGTTCTCGGTCTGCACCAGTTGTTCGATCGTGAGATTGACCTCTGCCAGATGCTGCTCGATCCAGGTCAGGGGCAAGGCCAGCGCGGCGCCCTGGCCTTGCAGGCGACGCGCCAACTCGGCCACGAAGGCGCTCGACATCGGCGGGTTCGACCGTGCCATGTCGGCGATCACCAGGATCAGATTCTTCGGATCGGTCTCGGCCATCGCCGTCAATTGGTCGGCCCAGCCGTCGGCCAAATCCTGGTCGGCGCGGCCGGCGCTGACCCGCACCGCGACCCGGCGCAGATTCTCGATCAAGGCGAGCCGCAGCATGATCGGGATCGCCCACAACTCGCCCAGTTTGAGCGTGGTGAGATCCTGGTAGGCGGCGACGAAGCGGCTGAGATTCTCCGGGTCCACCCGGCCGTCGCCATGGGCGATGATTTCGAGCGCGATGTCATAGACCCGCGGCAAGCCGGCCGAGGGGCCGGTACGCAGCCGCGGCAGTTCCCGGCTGTAACCCTTGGGCAGATGCCGCTTGGCGGTGCGAATCTGTTCTTCGATCAGATAGAAATTATCGAGCAGCCACTCCCCGGCCGGCGCGATCCGCCGCGTCGCGGCCGCCGCCTGCATCAGCACGGCGCAGCAGTCGATCAGGGTGCGCTCATTCTCGGTCAGCCGCACCAGCAGCCGGTCCGACGCGTGCTCCGGAGTCAGGACATGCGCGGCGGCCAGGGCCTTGCCGTGCTGCTCCATCTGGACCGCGCTGAACAGCTCCGCGCGCAGCGGCGGTTCGTCGCCGATCGGCCGGGCGGTCTTCTTCTTACCGGTGAACCCTGACAGCCACTGGAGGTGGATTTCGCGCATAGCCATGATCTCAAGAGGAGCGTGGACCCCGCAGGGGGAACCGTAGTCTACGCTCCCCACTGTGCAGCCGGGGGTTAAGGGTGTTTCCGGGATCTCATGCTCAAGCCGTTGCGTCGGGCGTTGTGGCTGCATGCGCAGTTGCTGTCGCGGCGGTGCGCCACTGCCGCACTCTATCACCTGCCGCCTCCCACGCCTGAGCGGTCCGGGCGTCCGCGCACGGATGGCGAGCGCTTGGGCAATGCGGGGTCGTTGGCGGTCACGCTGCAGCCGAGTGCGCAAGTGTATAGCTTGAGCCTCACCGTCAGCGGCAGCGCCGCATACAAGGCGCCCTGGCGGTGAGCCTCGCGGCAGCGCACGGTTTCACGATCAGCAACCCCGAGCTTCAAGGCGCCATCGTCCAGGCGCGGGCCGGGCGCCAGGCAGCGGCGAGTGTTCGGGGCAAGGACCAAGGCGAAGGGTCGCCGACGCGCCAGCCAGCGGGGCGGAGCCGGTGCGCGTTCCGGGAGAGGGCCGAGCGTCTATCTGATCTTTACGGTAGAATTCGTGGGCGGGTCCAAGCGTCCGATCGGCGACGGACACGCTGAATGCTCACCGGGCGGTGTCGATGGTTCCGCTGAGTTATTCCATTCGCATTTTCGACGCTTTACGGAGACTGCGATGCTCACTGTCAGACGCGATCAAATCAACGCGATGGTGCTGGACAACCGCCAGTTTCTGATCCGGGACATTGAGGAGTATTTGCTTGCGTATCGGCCGCGGATCGTCGCTGCCTATCCTCGTCCCTATCTGCGTTGGGTGATCGCGGACAGCATCGACATCGCCCTTGGTCTAGGTATCGACGACGCCTGGATGTTGCGGGTGTTCGTGCGACTGCGCTGGGACATTGCCCCCGGCTTCTATAAGCAGCCGGAGCTGGCCCGGGTGCTGTCGAATCGCGCGCTCAACCCGGTCTAACGCTTCGAAGTACTGGCCACTGATGCCTATGCCGACGCATGGACCAACGCCGAGCGCTACGACGAACCACGGGAGTGGCGCGAACGGTTGTTGGTGGATGAGTCATGACCGACGCCTACAACGACGCCCTCCAGGAGCAGGCGAAGAAAACGATGTGGGATACCCTGGCCCAGGAGGCCAAGGGGATGTCCAAAATGGAATATGCCTCACTGGCGGCGGACGTCGCGGGTATCTTCGACCCGACACCGTGTAGCGATGCCGTCGGCGGCGTTTTGTCGCTAGCCCAGGGTGATCTCCTGGGTGCCGGACTGTCGGTGGCCAGTTTCATCCCATACCTGGGGGATGCCGTCGCGAAGCCATTAAAGATCGGCAAACGGGCGCCGAAAACGGCCAAGCTGATCGAGGCCTTGCTGCGCCGGGGCGATAATCTCGCGAAGGCGGGCAAAGACGTCTTGGAGCAGACCTTCAAACTGCCACAAGTGGCGGCGGCCCGTAAGAAGGCCCTGGCGCGGGTGCAGCAGGCGATGCTCGATGCCCGCAACAAAGTCCCCGGCTGCAAGGATTGCGCGAAATTGGTGGACGTTGACGGGACCCGCCGCATGCTCCAGTTACCCAACTCGGGCGGGACCTGGAAGACCCTCGATGGTGCCGCGCCGACGAGTGGAACCGGGGTCTTTCGATTCGATGCGCCCAAGACGCTGCCCGATGGTCGGGTCGTGACGGAGATCCCCTTCCGCAAGGGTGCGCCGAACTTCGACGAGTTTGTCCAAGGCGGCAAGCATGACCTATGGGAAGTTACGGGTGATGCGGCAACCGACGCCCGCGCGCTCAAGAAGCAGATGCGCGAGACCGTCGATCCCAATTGGCTGCCCCCAGCGAAGGAAGATTATGTACTGCACCACTTTGAGGACGGTCAGGTCGGTTACGTACCCCGTGAACTGCACGACAAGGCGCTCGGCGGTACCGCGCATACCGGCGGCAACTCGATGATGAATAACCAACTTTTCTAGTGGTCGATGCCATGCTCTTTAGTCCCCCTCCCGAGACCCTGGCTTATTGGAAGCAACGGCCAGCGACCCCCGCCACCGCCGCCGACATCGCCATGCTGGAGGCGCGACTAGGCCTCAAAGCGCCGCCAAGTTATGTTGAGTTCATGACAACCTACGGCAACGTCGAGTTCGATGACGAGATCAACAGCAGATTTGAGTATGTTTACGAGAGCGGCGGGCAGCTGGAGCGGCGAAGTCAGCTGATCGCGTTCATCAAATCACCGCAGAAGGCGATTCGCTATTGGGAGGGATTACAAAGTGACCAGCGGGTCAGCATACCTGCTCATCTCCTGCCGTTCGGTATGGATTATGGTCAAGGGGAGCTGCTGATTGAGTTCGGACAACCGACCGGGCGTGTCTATTATTGGGATTTCGATACCCAGAATTGGGATAGTGGCACCACCCGTATCGCCTTTGTGGCGAATGACCTGGTCGAGTTCATCGACACGTTGAAGCCCTATGAAGAGTGATGCCGAGCAGCGGGCGGCGGTCGACCTGAAGCTGTTGGCCTGCGCCTTTGAGAAGTTGCCCAAGCCCATTCAGAACGCACATCTGACCCGGCCGGCGCTGATCACTGAGGTCGAGCCTGATGGCGACGGATTCCGGCTGATGCGGCCCGCGGGTTTCCTTGGTCCGGCGTCCCAGCCGCTGGTGCCGAAGCTCGGTATCAAGACTTGGCGTGACGCCGGGGGGCTCGGTGTCATTTACTCGGGTGTTGCCATGATCGCGCTGCTGAAGCCGCTGTTGCGGGCGCCGACTGGGGCGCAGCGACTCATGGCCCGGTCGTGGGCGCGCTACGGTACGCCGTTGCCACTGTACCTGTTGCCCTATCTGGATTTCTCCGATACATCCGAGGCCCGTTTCCTGGCCCACGCCGGTTCCTGCCGACGGATCAGCGCCTGCCTGCGGGGCAGCTCGGCGGCCGGCTTCGACGCGCGGGTCTCCCGGCTCGGCCAGGCGGCGAAGCAATGTGCCGCGCTGTTGGGTGCGGGTTCCTGGATTCTGGATCTGGCCCTGCTGCCGGACGACCGCATCCGGATTGTCGAGGTTAACCCCGCACTTTCTCCGGTGGAGCTTGCGGTCCTGGGGGTGTAGCAGATCCGTCCCGCCGGCCCAGCCCGTCAGGAGGTCTGGCTGAAATGGGCCTCGTCGACGATAACGGCGTAACGGCGTAACGGCGTAACGGCGTAACGGCGTAACGGCGTTTTGTCATGTCGGGTGTGCCTCCGGGGATGGGCGTACATCGATCTTGCCGGTAACGGCGGCGGTGACCAGCGTGGTGCGGTGCTCCTTCATGACGTCACTTCATCGAACAGCCGTCCGGGCTCGGCCAGGGTATGCGACGGGACGGCCTGCACCCGCTCGGCCAGAGCATAGCGCCGGGTGCCGGGGTAGAGGACGGCCACGGCCGCGAGGCCGAGGTCCGCCAGGGCAATGCGGATGGAGGGGGTGAGCCGCGGGGCATCGGCGCGCTTGCACTCGACACCCAGCAGCCGCTCGCCGCGGCGCAGGATCAGGTCGATCTCGGCGCCCTGGTGGGTCCCCCAGAACCAGGCCTCGTCGTGGGGCTCGCCGGCCAGCACCTGCTCGATGACGAAGCCCTCCCAGGAGGCGCCGAGCTTGGGATGGTTGTGCAGGGCCTTGGCATCGGCGATGCCGAGCAGTTGGTGGAACAGGCCGCTGTCGCGCACATAGACCTTGGGCGACTTGACCTGGCGTTTGCCGAGGTTCGCATGGTAGGGCTGAAGCTGACGCACCATGAGGGCGTCGGTCAGCAGGTCCAGGTAACGGCGGCTGGTGGATTCGCTCACGCCCAGTGCGCGGGCGGGCTCGGCGGCGTTCCAGGTCTGGCCGTGGTAGTGGGCGACCATGGTCCAGAAGCGCTGCAGGGCGCTGGCCGGCGCGCGTACGCCCCATTGGGGCAGGTCGCGCTCCAGCAGGGTCTGAATGAACTGTTTGCGCCAGGCGAGGCTGTCCGGCTCGGTGCCGGCCAGATAGGCCCGCGGGAAGCCGCCGCGCAGCCACAGCAGGTCGCTGGCCGCCGTCCCCAATTCACCGAGCGAAAAGCCGCCGATGGCGATGCGCTCCATGCGTCCGGCGAGGCTCTCCGAGCTTTGCCGCAGCAGATCGCCGGAGGCGCTGCCGAGGATCAGGAAGGACGCGGGGTTCTCGCGGCGGTCGGCCAGCACCCGCAGCAGCGGGAAGAGGTCCGGTCGGCGCTGGACCTCGTCGACCACCACCAAACCCTGGAGCGGCGCCAGCGCGGTCATCGGCTCATCCAGGCGGACCAGGCTCGCCGGGTCCTCCAGGTCGAAATAGTTGACCGAATCCTCGCGCAGCAGCTCGCGCGCCAGCGTGGTCTTGCCGCATTGCCGGGGACCGGTGAGGACGGTGACCGGGTTGCGGGACAGTGCGGTGCGGATCGCGTTCAGGAGGCCTAGGCGTTCGATCTTCATGCGAGCAAAATACCATGAAAATGCTTCGTGGCGTGACGGTATTTCATGGTGGGCGGATCCGGAAGGGAAACAGGTCTTGCTGACGTGCCGTTGTTGTCAGGTGCCCTGCGCCACCCCGACATTGCTGCCATCACGCTCGACGCTGTGTTCCTGAGCCACCGGCTGGCCGTGCACGGCCTCGAAAATCTCCCGTGCAAGAATGGGAAACGCGGAACTTTGGAACTCCTGATCCGCCATGTAGCGTGTCACGATCCTGTCGTTTTCGGCCATCCGCTCGATCATCAAGCCCTCGATCAGCTTGCGCACGCCGAGCTCGAACTTATCGAGCGGGTTGGCCAGTGCTGTCTGAATGACTTTCTCGCTCTTGCATGCTTTCTCCTTGATCTGCGCAAAGAACAGCCGGTCTTCTTCACTGAACTGGGTGCCGAAGCGTTCGTTGAGTACGTCGATGATCTCAGACAGCGGTGCCTTCTCGTCTTGAGCCTTGCCGGTGCCCACGTCGCTCGGGCTCTTGACATACTGCGGGTCGCCATCCTTGATATCGATCGTACCGGAGAATACCCGTTCCAGTCGGTAATACTGCAGCGCCACCTCATCACCCACTTTGACGATCGTCATGTCACGATCGAGCGGCAGGTGGGGCAGCAGCAGCCGTCCGTAGCTGTAGAGCATCTCCAGGTCCGAATCGGCGTAGGGCACGATCTGACTCAGAAAGGCATAGACCCGTATAAAGCCTGCAAGCGTCTCTCGAAACGCCTCGCGTTTGGCCTGGTCGGTGACCACCTTGAAGCGGTCAACCGCGGGTTGCAGGTGGCGCTGCATGTGCGCATGGTCGGCGGCAACCTGCCGCTGGATCGGTTTGTAGAATATCTGGGCGAACGCCTCGACCTCGCTCCAGTAATAGACCTGCGCCTGGTCGAGTGCATGCTTCAACGCGTCCATCATGGCCGGGTCCGACGCTGCCGCAAGCTCGGTCTTGTCGTAGTAGGGCTTGAATGCGCGGTAGATGTTCTCGGCGTCGTTGATGAAGTCGAGCACGAAAGGTGCGTCCTTGCCGGGGATCATGCGGTTCAGACGCGAGAGTGTCTGCACGGCCTGCACGCCATCGAGCCGCTTGTCCACGTACATGGCGCATAGCAGGGGCTGGTCGAAACCGGTCTGATACTTGTTGGCGACCAGCAGCACCTGGTAATCGGGCGTCTCAAAGCGTGCGGGCAAAGCGGCTTCACTGATGGGTTTGCCCGTTATGCTATCGGTGTTCATGCCGGGCTCGGTGTATTCGATACCGGTCTGCGGGTCCATCACCTTGCCGCTGAAGGCGACCAGCGGACGGATATCCGGATAGCCGTGCTCGGCGAGGTAGCGCTCGAAGGCCAGCTTGTAGCGCACCGCATGCAGACGCGAGCTGGTCACCACCATGGCCTTGCCACGCCCGCCGAGCCGGTGCATCACGCTGCGGCGGAAGTGCTCGACGATGACCTCGGTTTTCTGCTCGATGTTATGCGGGTGCAGGCTCATGAACTTTGCCAGCGCCCGCGCCGCCTTTTTCTTTGGCAGGTTCGGATCGTCCTCGGCGGCCTTCAGCAAGCGGTAGTAGGTGGCGTAGGTCGTATAGTGCGTGAGCACATCGAGAATGAAGCCTTCCTCGATTGCTTGCCGCATACTGTAGAGATGAAATGCCTCCGGCGTTCCGCCGCTTCCAGGCCGTCCGAACAGTTCCAGTGTTTTACCTTTGGGGGTGGCCGTGAAGGCAAAGAAGCTCAGGTTCGGCTGTCGGCCGCGCGAGGCCATGACCTGGTTGAGACGATCCTCCCAATCGGTCTCGCCTTCCACGTCCGCGGCGGCGCCGGCGCCAAGGATGGCCTTGAGTTCCCGCGCTGTCTCGCCGGTTTGGCTGGAATGGGCCTCGTCGACGATGACGGCGTAACGGCGTTTTGCGATCTCGCTCTCCCAGGCCGCCGCTTGCGCTTGTTCTTGCGCGCTTGCCTGCTCCTGCGTCTGGGCGCCGGCCATGCGTAGCAGCCCGCGCAGAACGAAGGGAAACTTCTGCAACGTGGTGATCACGATCTTGGTCCCGTCGATCAACGCCGCCGCGAGTTGCTTGCTGTCCTGGTCGATGGCCTTGACCACGCCCTGGGCATGCTCGATCTGGTAAATCGCATCCTGAAGCTGCTTGTCGAGCACGCGCCGATCGGTGATCACCACCACGCAGTCGAACACCTTGCGGTCCGCGCTGTCGTGCAGGCTCGCGAGGCGGTGCGAGAGCCACGAGATGCTGTTGGTCTTCCCGCTGCCCGCCGAATGCGCAATCAGATAGTGACAGCCCGCCCCTTCGCTGCGTGCCGCGTCGATGACTTTTCGCACGGTGTCGAGTTGGTGATAGCGCGGGAAGATCACCGCCTCCTTCGTGATGCGCCGCTGACCGCTACGCCGTCCGGATGAACGACTGTCGTCGACCTTCTCTTCCTTCTTCTCCACGAACATGAAGTGCCCGAGGATGTCGAGGACGCTGTCGCGGCTCAGCACGTCCTCCCAGAAGTAACCTGTACGGTAGCCCGACGGATGCCGCGGATTGCCGGCGCCGCACTGCACCTCGCCTGGATGGCTGCCGCGATTAAAAGGCAAAAAGTGGGTGTGTGCGCCGCGCAGCCTTGTTGTCATGTGTACCTCGTCCGGGTCGGCGGCGAAGTGCACCAGAGCGCGCGTCTTGAAGGCGAACAGGGGCGCGCGCGGATCGCGGTCCTGCTGGTACTGGCGCACGGCATGACGCCAGCTTTGGCCGGTGCCGGGATTTTTCAGCTCGCAGCTCCCGACCGGGAGTCCATTGACCGCGAACAGGACATCCACCGTGTCGTGCTTGCCCGGATGGCAGAGCACCTGGCGCGTGATCGTGAGCTGGTTTTGGGCGTAGAGCGCCTGCACCGCGTCGTTCAGGCCGTGTGCCGGCTTGAAGTACGCGAGCCGGAAGGTCTTGCCGTAGAACTTGAAACCATGCCGCAGCACATGCAAGGTGCCCTTGAGGTCGAGTTCCTTCACGAGCGCGCCGATCAGTAACGCCTCCAGGCCGGCGGCGTGTAAGTCACGCATGTCCTTCCAGAGTTCCCCTTGCGTCGCCTGAATGAAGGCGCAGACGCGCGCGGGAAACAGCGCGCGCTCGACATCCCACTCGGCGTTCGTGCCGGGCTGCCAGCCGCGGTCGAGGAGCATCAGCTCGACGTAAGACTCGAAGGCGCGCTCGTTGGTTTTCGGCATGGGTCTCAGGCTTCCATCAAAGTTGAGAAGCATCAGTTCGACATAGGACTCGACGGCCCGTTCGTGGGTCTGTCCGGTCGTTGAAACCGCCTTCAGCCGGCCGCCATCCGCTTCGTCAGGGCCTTCCAGTTCTCGCAGGACCAAAGCAGCGACGGCGGCAGGGGTGGCCCCGCGCTTGCACTATTGCATCGATCGGCGAGTTTCCTCGCCGCTTCAGCGACCTCCCGGTTGTGCTTCACTCGGGGCCCCTCTGTTGACTCGTCGGTCGCGCCGACGGTCAGGAATTCAATCCAGTTTTCCAGGCGATCCTTGGCGAAAACGAATACCGCCTGGTCGAACGCGTCTCGGCTCAGGCCGCCGAGTTTCGCCTCCTGCCAAAACCTCTCCCTGAGCGTATTTCCATCCGGCATGTCGTGATCCAGGTCGGCCCAAACGATCAGTGTGGTCGCGCCGCCCATCGCGAGCACTATCCGTAACTCATTTGGCATCCGGCGAATCAGGTCAGTCCGTCCGCCGCAATCGACGGTGCGCACAATGTTGCTCCCCCAAGGTCGAATCCAGGTCGGTTTAAGTCGCTTGAGAATCGCGTTGATGAAGACGGGATCGATACTTCGCCCCCTTTCGCCTTCGTGCAAACAGACGATCTGGGTTCGGTTAGCCATTGACCCACCCCCGTGCCACGGCCTCACCAGGGGTTAGGCCGGGTGGCACCTGCAAGGGACCGATGCGGGTCGGCGCGCTATGATTGTCCCGCCATAGATAGCGCCCGTACTCCTCACCGGCAGCCCCAAGGATCTCTGGGTGGTGGGAAATCACGATCGCCTGGTGTTGTTCATCGAGCAATTCCCGCATCGCGAGCACCCAGGGCTGTAATTCGGGCAAGCCCACATAGTTGTCCGGCTCATCCAGCAGCACGGTTCGCACCGCCCCGGTGGCAAGGGCTGCACGCACCATGTACAATCCGATCAGGGCTTTCTCACCGTCGGAGAGTTGATGGAAAAACAGCAATCCGCCACTGCCGACGCTGGGTGCATCGAAGCGAAGTTGAAGGGTCTTGGTATTCAATCCGATATCGACCAGCTTGAATGACTTGAAATCTGGCCACACGTCTTGCAAAGAGTCGCGTAAAACATCGGTCCATTCCTGCTCCTGGGAAAGAAACCGATACCAGGAAAGTAGATTTTCCATGTACAGCGAGGGGCTCCGCGATTCGCCTTTGCTTTCCACCGCGACTCCGCGCGGATTCGGTCGCAACACGACCACCCCCGCAAGGGCTTGCTGCAAGAGCGCGATCTCCCTCCGGTCGCCGGCCGGTTGAATAGCGCCCAAGGCCGCCTGCCGCCAATCGAGCGGAAACCCCGAGGGACCTCCGCCCGCTTTTTGGAATTTGACGCCATCGAGATCCCGTTCAAAAAGGAGGCGCGAGTCGCAGGTCGCCTTCTCCCGTAGGACGCGGGGCTTCAACTCATTGCTGGCTTGCTCGATATGGATTAGGTAGCTAAACGCATGGCCCTCCACCTCGATGTCGATCTCGAATTCTTGGATCGTGCTATCGAGCCACTGGGTGAATTCCAGCGTGGGAATATCGCGTTCTCCCGCGCCCCCAAGCAGCGACTCCCCGGTTGCGAGGTTGCGGAGTATACCAATGGCGTCGAACACCGAACTTTTGCCTGAGCCGTTAGGTCCGCAAAGAAGCCCGAACGAATCGAATCGGATCTCGCAGGCCACGAGACACCTGAAATTGTTTGCGTACAGTCGCGTCATCATGTTGGGTGTGCCTCCAAGGATGAACGTACATCGATCTTGCCGGTGACGGCGGCGGTGATCAGCGCGGTGCGGTATTCCTGCAGGCGGTCGATGGCGGTTTCGTTCTTGGCGACCATCGCGTCAATTTTCGTTGTCTCGCGGTCGAGGAAATCGGCTATGGCCTCCTGCTCGGGCATTGGAGGTACTGCCGTCGCCACGGAGTGAATGTCATTCCGGTCAATGCCGGGAACCGCTGACTTCACGGCATTGAGGAGGAATAGCGGGGCCAGATGAGTCAACAGAGATTGTAAGAAGCGCGGTTCGTTGCCATGCAAGTTAATGCTGTAAAGGGTCGTGTTTAAAGGCCAGTAATCTTTCTCAATCAAGTGGAAGTGTCCAAGCGTACCGTATCGACCCGTCACGAGTCCAGGTCCCCGTGCGATGGCGTGGGAGTGCGTCGCTGAGACGCCTGAGGATGATACTAAAGGTACAGATCCTTCTTCACGATCATCGGCAGGCAAGTCATGGCCTCGTTGAAACATCACCGCCCACTTCAGTTGGTGCACCTTCCAGTGCTCCGGCACGTCGCCGAGCCAGTCGATTCCGGATGGCTTGAGCTTGGGGTGCGGGTCGAGGCCAGCGGTGCGGGCGGCGTCGGGCGGTAGGCCGCGGGTGACCGTGCGCGAAATGAGCGCGGTGCGCTTCTCTTTCAGCCGCTCGATCAAGGTCCGCTTCTTCGTCACCAGCGTGTCGAGCTTGGCCGTCTCGCGGTCGAGGAAGTCGGCGATGGCGCGTTGTTCGGGTTGAGGAGGTAATGGAACCAGCATCCTGCCGACGATGGCCGGGTTCAGATTCAGCATGGTGGTTCCGACTGCGCGCAGTTCTAATAGCTTGCTGAACCCTGAACTGCTAAGCACGCGGACGAGGTAGCGGGGGTCACAATCAGCCAGGCGGAGCCGCAGAGCACCCGTTCCGCACAGCCAACCGTGTTCGTCGTCGGTTAGAAGGGCGCATCGTCCTATCTCACCGCGGCGCGCCATGATGATGTCGCCAGTCCTTAGGCCGTATCTGTTTAGTCTCCGGGCCGTCTCCTCGTCTACACAAGAGCGATCATCCGCCACCAAGCGGCCGCTGACGATATGGGCGGGGTTGATTACAGGAATTCCTCCGTCAATATAGTCAGCCTCATGCAACTGACTTCCAAATGGCCCCGTTTGAATTTCGGAGGCTCGCCGAATTATCGGGCTTACATCCCAATGCTCCGGCATCTCCCCAAGCCACTCAACGCCGCTCGGCTTGTACCGTGGATAGGCTGGCCACTTCATGGCCTTCGCGCCCCAACGGGGCGACGTCCTAAAGCCCAGGGTTGTGCCGAAGGCACTACCCTGGGTCTGGGTCGGAACGCATCGCCACCACATCCCCAACCCGGAACGGGTTGCATCCCGATCCCGACCTCAATCCCAGACATACCGTTCATCCCATGCCATCTCATGTTTGCGTAGCAGGCCCCGGAGCTCATCCTCGAAGCTCGTCTTGCGGTGGTGCCGGTCTTGCGTTGCGATGTAACCATGGACGGCATCAAGGCGCGACCGGCTGACAGAGAACACGCCATACCCGGCCTGCCAGGCGAAATCGTTACAATCATCGGGCGCCCGCTCCTTGATCCATAAGCTCGATACGCGTTTGATCTCTTTGATCCAGTCGGCCTGGGTGATCGTGCGTCCGAAGCGAACCAGAAGGTGCACATGATCGTCGATTCCACCGACGATCAGTGGCGGGCAGTCGAGTCGTTTTGAGATGCCGCCGAGGCAGGCGTGCATTTCGGTGCGCACCGCGGCCTCCCGCAGGAACGGACGGCGTCCCTTGGTGGAAAATACCGCGTGCACATAGACGGCGGAGAGGGACTGTGGCATGGCTGTTCCCTTGGGACGCAACCCCGTCGGGGTTGCCCTCGACGATGGCTCGCTGTCCCAGGGTTGGCCCTCGTGCCTCGGGCCAACCCTGGGCTTTGGGATATAGCCCCTTCGGGGCATGGCGATTCGTGACGGTATCTCATGGTTGTTTGCTGAGCGGGTGATCGGCTAATCGGTTCCCGGTCACGGGCTAATCTCATTGCTGCCGGTCACCTCGGCAAGCAGATCGAGGATCTCGCGCTCTAGCGTCTTGATGTCGGCCTCAATGACCTCCAGCGGTCGGGGTGGCTCGTAGCGGTAGAAGTGCCGGTTCAGCGGAATCTCGTAGCCGACCTTGGTCTTGTCCTCGTCGATCCAGGCGTCGGGGACGTGCGGGCGCACCTCGCGCTCGAAGTACTGCGCGATGCCTTCCTTCAGGGGCACGCTTTCGGTGTCGCGCAGATCCGGGTCAGGCTCGGGGTTGCCATTGCGGTCGAGGCAGGGCTCCGCCGTTTCGTCGCGCTCGCCCAAGGCGCCGAGCACGGCTTTGAGTTCGGGTGCGGTCAACCGGACACCGGCGGCGCGATCGACCTCGCGCAGGGCAGTCAGGAAGTCAGTGCGGTCCTTATAGAGCGTGTCGCCGTGCGCCTCGGCGAACCGGGCGAGCAGCTTGCGGACCTGGTCCTGCCGGCGCGTGCCGGTCGCGATGTCGTCGAGCCGGGCTTTCTCGTTCTTCTTGGTGCTGGTGGCGAGCTTGACGAAGCCGCTCTCGCTCTTCAGGCGCGCGATCCGCTCCGCGGTCGCCTGGAAGCTCAGGCGCAACGGGCGCTCGACCGTGATCTTGTGGAAGCCGAAGTCCTGGTTGTCGAAGACCTTGCTGACGACACGCACCCGTGCGACGGGCTGCTTGGCGATCGGGTCCTCTTCGGTGAAGGTGCGGCTCTCGCCGTCGGTGAAGCTGCCGAACAGGCGGGTGATGTCGCCGATCTGGTCCGGTTCGCTTGGCCGGTCGGCGGGATCGCCGATCTTGTTGCGCTTGTTGCCGAGGCTCTTGGGCATCTTCACGAAGAAGCGCCGGGCGTCGATGAGCTGCACCTTGCCCTTGCGTCTGGGCTCCTTGCGGTTGGTGAGCACCCAGAGATAGGTGGCGATGCCGGTGTTGTAGAAGAGCTGGTCGGGGAGCGCGACCACGGCCTCGAGCCAGTCGTTCTCGATGATCCACTGGCGGATCGTGCTCTCGCCGCTGCCGGCGTCGCCGGTGAAGAGCGGCGAGCCGTTGAAGACGATGCCGATTCGGCTGCCGCCCTCCGCCGGGGCACGCATCTTGGCGAGCATGTGCTGCAGGAAGAGCAGCGAGCCGTCGTTGATGCGCGGCAGGCCGGCGCCGAAGCGGCCGCTGTACCCCAGTGAACTGGCCTCGTCCTCGATGTATTTCTGCTGCTGCTTCCACTCCACGCCGAAGGGCGGGTTGGCCAACATATAGTCGAACGTGCGCCGCTTGCCCCCTGCGTCGCGGTCGAAGCCGTCCTGGGTGAAGGTGTCGCCGAGGACGATGTTGTCGGCGTCCTCGCCCTTGATCAGCATATCGGCCTTGCAGATGGCCCAGGACTCGTCGTTCCAGTCCTGACCGAACAGGTGGGGATCGGCGTCCGCATTGAGATCGCGGATGTAGCGCTCCGCGACTGAAAGCATGCCGCCGGTGCCGCAGGCCGGGTCGTAGATGGTCTTGACGACGTGGCTCTTACGCAGGTCCTGCTCCGGGGAAAGCAGGAGATTGACTATCAGCTTGATCACCTCGCGCGGGGTGAAGTGCTCGCCGGCTTCCTCGTTCGACTGCTCGGCGCCGATCCGGATGAGCTCCTCGAAGACGTAGCCCATCTGGAGGTTGTCGACGCTGGCCGGGGAGAGATCGACCGAGGCGAACTTCTTGATGACCTCGTACAAGAGGTTCTTCTCGGCCATGCGGGCGATCTGCTGATCGAACGCGAAGCGCTCCATGATCTCGCGGACGTTGCGCGAAAAACCGTTGATGTAGGCGTTGAGGTTGGGCGCAAGCTGGTTGGGGTCGTCGAGGAGTTTGGGCAGATCCAGCCGCGACAAGTTGTAGAAGGGGCGTTTGGTGATCTGCTCGAGCAGACTGCGCACGACCGTCTCGGGCTTGATCTTGATGCCCGGGTGTGCGGCAAGGACCTGGGTCTTGGTTGGCTCCAACAGGCAGTCGAAACGGCGCAGCACCGTCAGGGGCAGGATGACCTTGCGGTATTCGTTGCGCTTGTAGGGCCCCCGCAACAGGTTGCAGATGCTCCAGATGAAGTTGGCGAGCTGGGCGTGGCTGTCGGCGCTCAAGGCGATGTCCTTTCCTCGGTGTCGCGGGGCGTTCCGCTGACATTATACGTAACGCGTGGACAGCGCGAGCGTCGGCCGTCCGCTCTGCGCGACGATGTGGACTTCATGCTTCCTCGCCAGGGGCCGCCCCAGCGAAGAGCGCCGCGAGCAAATCCAGCTTCTCGGTGACCTCCTCCGGGAGTTCCTGGGGGTCGACGAAGTCAACGAGTCGATAAAACTCTCCCTTGCGCAGCAGTATCGCGTGTCCCAATCTCGAGGCAAGGCGTCTGAAAAACTCCTCGGCGAAATCGCTGAGTTTCACCCTTTCAGTTCTCGCCTCCCAAAGGAGTCGCGCTGCTGCCTGATCGAGACTTCGCCAAATCTCGAGGTCACGGGCACGTCCGCCAAACACGCGCTCGGTGATCAGCGCGTCAAGGACTTCATCAATCTCACTTTGAAACTGTCCAAAGAGGGGAAGGTCCTGGTAGCTACGAATGGCGAAGTTTCTTAACAGCTCAGGTGTGATGAAATAGTTCTCGGCCTCGTAGCGACTCCAGTAGACAGTATGCAGTCCGCCCTCGTCCGAGTCTTGCCGCTGTCGACCGTCATTGTCCAGGATCGCCAGGCCGGCGAGGCCGGGGACCATGTGACGAAGCGCGAAGAAGTGCTTTTTCGGCGTCACGCCGAAGCCGCCCTCCACCCGTTCCAGCTCGGAGCTCAGGTCGGGGTCAGGGAAGTTGTCTTGAACATAGAAGGCATTGACCCGCTCGTCCCAAAGCTTCGCCACGCGGTGACCAAGGCGGTTGGCCAGCGCCTTCAATATCTCGAGATCGGTACCGCCCTCCACATAAAGCACATAGCCCCGCTGGCGCGCGCGGACGTAGTGTTCCGCGCCGTAGTGTTTCAGGGCGTTCTTGATATCCGACTTCGCCGCGATATCGTCGGTCTGACCGCCCAATAGAAGCGTGAGGTTGTGGTCGAGCGCTTCTTCGAGGATCACCTCCGAGTGGGTGACCAAGATCACTTGAGATTCGTTCTCGGCCGCAATCTCGCGCAGCAGCACATAGACCTGTTTCTGGCGCAAGATCTCCAGATGGGCGTCCGGTTCGTCGATCAGCAGGACGCTGCGGCGATGTGAATAAAGATAGGCAAAGATCAGGAGCATCTGCTGGAACCCGCGCCCCGCCAGGGCGATATCCAGCGGCTCCTTCACCCGCTCTTGCCGGTAGAATAGATTGATACTGCCTCGCGCGGTCTCGGTGGGGTCTCCCAGATCGACCGAGAACAAGCGCCGCATCAGCGCGGCAATCCGGCGCCAGTCCTCTGGTGCGTCTTTAAACACCAGCAGACACAGGTTGCGCAGGACCTGCGCTGTCTGGCCCTGTCCCAATAACACACCGATGCGTCCCGGCTGGAGAATCGGCTCCTCGGTTTCCAGGCCGGACATGGGATACAACAGTTCGACATTGAGCCCGGCCGCTGTTTCGATGAGATCCGGTCGTTCCAGGGCGGCATCGTCGGGCGTGCAATACACGAGCTCGTCGCCCTGGTTGCGGAAACGAACGGTGACGGGTTCGATTTTATTTCGGTGAAGCACGCCGAGCGTAATCAACAGCGGGATGTCCGTGTTGCCGGTGCGCACCGCCGTGTTGTGCCAGAAGTAGCGCGTACGCGCAACCGGCACCGAAACGATGTTCAGGCGGTTGAGCGAGGTCGACGTGCGCTCCTTAGGCGGTGCTTTGCCTTTACTGGCCTGCCAGGTCCTGACGGCCTGGGACCAGAGCGCGATGGCCTGGATCGCCGTTGTCTTGCCGCAGTTGTTGGGGCCGATGAGCACGGCCGGATGGTCCAGTTCGATGCGCTGCCGATCACCGAAGCGCTTGAAGTTCTGGATTTCAAGATAATGAAGCAGGCGCATGGGACATTCCGTCTCTGTGACATCTGTGGATCAATCCGGATGATCGCTTTGGCTGGAACGGCGATCATGGCCCGCGCGACCGTTGACCGCGGCTCGCGACTGTTCCCGCCCCGTGGAAAGCCGCTGGATTATACCGGTTGATTCACGATCGGCGGGCCGCATGAGAGGTCGGAACCCCTGGCGCGCTGCTGTGCCCGAGCGGGTGGGTGCCGCCAGCCAGCGGCCGAATTGACGCCCGTTTGTCCGGGCTTCTCGCGTGTGTGTCGACGGAGTGGAGCGATGACTGAATTGACGGTCACTGACCGGATGCGGGGCTGCCTGTGGGGCCTGTTCGTCGGCGACGCACTGGCGATGCCAGTGCATTGGTACTATGACGTGGCGGCCCTGCAACGGGACTTCGGTACGCTGCGCGATTATCAGGCGCCGCGCGCGCAGCACCCCAATTCGATCATGCCGTTGGCCAGTACCGGCAAGGCCGGGCGCGGGGATCAGTCCGGGGAAGTGGTCGGCGGGGTCATCCTCAAGGGCCGCAAGCATCTGTGGGGCCGGCCGAATATACATTATCACCATGGTTTGCAGGCCGGGGACAGTACGCTCAACCTGCTGTGTGCCCGGCTGTTGATCCGTGGTTTGACCGCGGCCGACGGGCCGGACCCGGCGGCTTTTCTGCGCGACTATGTGGACTTCATGACGGCGCCGGACAGCCACCGGGATACCTATGCCGAGTCCTACCACCGGGCCTTTTTCGCCAACTATGCGCGCGGCGTCCCGCCGGCCGATTGTGCCGGGGCGGAAGGGCACGATACCGCTTCGATCGGCGGTCTCGTCGGTCTGCCGCCGGTGATCCTGGCCGCGCGCGCCGCGTCCGACCGGGCGGCGGGGGCGCTGCTGGCGCAATTGCGGCTGACCCATCGCTCCGCCCGGTTGGAGCGCTATGCGCTGGTCTTGGGTGAGTTGCTGGTCCAGTTGCTGGAGGACCCGGCGCCGGCGGTCGGGCCGCTGGCCTGCACCGCGGCTGAGCGCCTGGGGTTCCCCGCCAAGTCTGTGATCGAGAAAGTCGAGCGCGCGGGGCTGTCGGATCTGAGCGTGATCGGTGGTCAATTGAGTCCGGCCTGCTACATCGATCAGTCCTTCCCGTCGGTGCTGTACCTGGCGGCACGTTATCACGGCGATTTCGAGGCGGCCCTGATCGCCAACGCCGGTGTCGGCGGGGATAACTGTCACCGCGGTGCGGTCTTGGGTGCCATCCTGGGCGCTGCATTGGGGTTTGACGCGATCCCCGCGCGCTGGATCGACGGGCTGACGGCGCGTGCTGAGTTGGCGGCTGAAATCGACGGTTTCGTCGCCCGGTTCGCCTGAGGTCAGATCCGGCCGGCGCGCGTCGACGGACAGTGGTTGGCCCGGCGCTGCCGCCGCCCTTGCTGCGAGGCAAGCGCGGAGCGGATAATCGCCCGTTTCCAAATGACTGTGCGCGAGGGCGAACCAAACCATGAGCGAGTCACCGCAACTGTTGAGTGGCGACGAGGCGATCGCCCTGGCGGCGCTGCACGCCGGCGTCCGGCTGGGTACCGGTTATCCGGGAACCCCATCCACCGAGATTCTGGAAACCTTCGACCGGCTCGGCGGCCGGGCGCAGTGGTCGCCCAACGAGAAGGTCGCGCTGGAGGTCGGTCTGGGCGCGGCCTTCGGCGGGGCGCGGACCTTGGTGACCATGAAGCACGTCGGGCTGAACGTGGCCGCGGACCCGCTGTTCACGGCAACCTACACGGATCTGGCCGGCGGCCTGGTGCTGGTCTCGGCGGACGATCCGGGCATGGCCTCCAGCCAGAACGAGCAGGACAACCGTCACTATGCCCGCGCCGCGGCCGTGCCCATGCTGGAGCCGATCGACTCCCAGCAGGCTTATGATCTGACCTTGCTGGCCTTTGAGATTTCCGAGCGCTGGCAGATCCCGGTGATCCTGCGCATCACCACCCGCGTCTGTCACTCCAAGACCATCGTGCGGCCCGGTGCCACGCCGCACATCGCGCCCGAGCCGGATTTTGCGCGCAACATCCCGTCGCGGGTCATGATCCCGGCCTATGCCAAGCCGGCGCATCGCCGCTTGCGCGACAAGATCGCCGCGATTGCGGCCTGGAACGATGCGCAGGGACCGAATCAGATCTTCGACGGCGGGTCCGAGCTCGGCATCATCGCCACCGGCATCGCCGCCGTGCATGCCCGCGAGGCGGCGCCGCAGGCGCGCCTGCTGACGATCGGGATGACCCATCCCCTGCCGCTGGAGACGATCCGGCGCTTCGCCGACGGCTGCGACCGGCTCGTGGTGCTCGAGGAGGGCGATCCGGTGCTGGTCGAGGCACTGGCCGCGGCCGGCCTTCCGGCGGAAGGCAAGCCGGAGTCCTTCCGCTTCGGCGAACTGACGGTGCAGCGGGTGCGGCGCATCCTGACGCATGACCAGACGCCCGAACCGGTGCCGCCCAAGGGCAAGCCGCCGGAGCTGTGCCAGGGGTGTTCGCACCGGGGGGTCTTCGAGGTCCTGCGCGACATGAACTGTATCGTTGCCGGGGATATCGGCTGCTACACCCTCGGGGTGCTGCCGCCCTTCCAGGCCATGGATACCTGCGTATGCATGGGGGCGAGCATCGGCGTTGGTTTGGGGCTGCGGCATGTCCTGCCGGAGGATCAGGCGCGGCGGGTAGTCAGTGTCATCGGCGACTCCACCTTCGTCCATTCCGGGATCACCGGTCTGGCCGAGATGGTCTACAACCCGCCAAAGACCGGCCATGTCGTCATGATCCTGGACAACGGCACCACGGCCATGACCGGCCAGCAGGAGCATCCGGGCACCGGACGCACCCTGCACCACGACCCGACCGGCAAGATCTGTTTCGAGGATTTGGCGCGCGCCATGGGTGTGCAAAACGTTCATGTGGTGCATTTCCAGTCGGAGGAGGGCACGCTGGAGCGGTTGCTGAAGGACTTGCTGACCCGCTCCGAGACCTCGCTGGTGGTGGCTCGCCAGCCCTGTGTGCTGGCGGCCCCCAAGATCCGTTTCTATGAGAAGGCCGCGGCCGACCGGTTGCAGGCTGCCTGCCCGTCCCAACTGGCGGACGATTGAGGTCGCGCGATGAATAGAGTCACGAATATCGTTATCGCCGGGCTCGGCGGCCAAGGGGTGCTCAAGGCCTCCGACATCCTGGCGGATGCCGCTTTCCGGGCGGGCTTTGATGTCAAGAAGAGTGAATTGCACGGCATGAGCCAGCGCGGCGGTTCGGTGAGCAGCGACGTGCGCTTCGGTGAACAGGTGTGGAGCCCCATGGTTCCCGCCGGGGAGGCCGATGTGCTGGTCGTGCTGGAAGAGACCCAGGTGGAAATCAACCGCGGCGTGCTGCGCCCCGGCGGGGCGCTGATCGGTCCGGACCTGATTGGCCCCAACGTCCTCAAGACCCGCAAGAGCCTGAATGTCGCCCTGCTGGGGGCGCTGTCGGCGTTGCTGGAAATCCCCCAGGAGCATTGGGACGCCGCCATCCATGCCAACCTGGAGACCAAGCTGCATACGCTCAACGAACAGGCTTTTGCACTGGGTCGGGCCGCCGCGGCGCAGCGGCCGACCGCGGCCTGAGCCCTGGAGTGGCGCACTGGCGGTCGAGGCTTTACCGGACCAGTGCCGCGTCGACGCGATGGCGACCGGCTAAAGCCTCGGCCTCCGGTCGGCCGGCGGCCGGAACGGCGATCAAGGCTCCACTAACCACTAACCACTAGCCACTAGCCACTGCCTTCAGGAGACGAGCATCCATGCAAACCGAGCTTTGGAACGACGCGGCGGGGGGCTTTCATCCCGTCAGTGCGCCGGACTTCCTGCCCGAGGCGCGCCTGCAAGAGGTGCAACTGCGGCGCCTGCGGGCGGTGGTCGGGCGTGCCTATGCGCACGTTCCCTTGTTCCGCCGGCGCATGGAAGACCTGGGGCTGACGCCGGACGCCATCGGTGGCCTCGCGGACATCGCCAAGCTGCCGTTCACCGTCAAGACCGATCTGCGCGATACCTATCCGTTCGGGCTCTTCGCGAGTCCAATGGGCGACGTGGTGCGGCTGCACGCCTCCTCCGGGACGACCGGCAAGCCGATCGTGGTCGCCTATACACGCGAGGATGTGGACGTCTGGGCCGAGGTCATGGCCCGCACTTTCGCGGCCTGCGGTCTGCATCGCGGCGATATTCTGCAAAACGCGTTCGGCTATGGGCTCTTCACTGGGGGGCTGGGTGCGCACTATGGCGCCGAGGCCCTGGGCGCGACCGTCATCCCGGTCTCCGGCGGCAACACCGAACGTCAGATCATGGTGTTGAAGGACTTCGGCGTATCCGCGCTGTGCTGCACCCCGAGCTATTTCGTCCACCTGATCGAACGCGCTCGGGAAGTCGGGGTGGATCTGCGTGAACTGCCATTGCGGGTCGGCGTTTTCGGCGCCGAGCCCTGGTCGGACGCCATGCGGGCGCATATCGAGGCCGAGGCCGGGGTCAAAGCCTATGACATCTACGGCCTGTCCGAGATCATCGGTCCCGGGGTGGCCAGCGAGTGCGCGGCGCAGGAGGGGCTGCACGTCTTCGAAGACCACTTCTATCCGGAGATCATCGACCCGGAGACCTGCCGGCCGCTACCCGACGGCGCCGAGGGTGAGCTGGTGCTGACCACGCTCAGCAAGAAAGCGATGCCGATGATCCGTTATCGCACCCGCGATATCACCCGGATCATCAGCGAGCCCTGCGCGTGCGGCCGCAGCCTGCGGCGCATCCGGCGGATTGGGCGGCGCAGCGACGACATGATCATCATCCGCGGGGTCAATGTCTTCCCGTCCCAGATCGAGGCCGCTCTGCTGGAGGTGGAAGGGACCTTGCCGCATTACCAGATCATACTCACCCGCGAGCGCGGGCTGGACCAGATCGCGGTTGAGGTCGAGGTCACCGCGGAGGTCTTCAGCGACAAGATCCGTGCACTGGAGGCCGTGCGCGCCCGTCTCGCCCAGGCCATCGAGCACATCTGCGGAATTCGCGTCGACCTGCGGCTCGTGGAACCGCGCACCATCGCGCGCAGCGAGGGCAAGGCCCGGCGCGTGATCGACCAGCGCAATATCTGACGACGATCGCCCTTCAAACTCACGTTGGACGCCGACGGCCGTCGGCGGCAACCATGACCGGGAGTGCCGACCTATGAAACTGCAACAGTTGTCCCTGTTTCTCGAGAACCGCCCGGGGCGCCTGGGCGCCCCCCTGGAAGCCATCGCCGCGGAGGGTATCAACCTGATGACCCTGTCACTGGCGGACACCGCCCAGTTCGGTATCCTGCGCCTGATCGTACGGGAGTGGGAGCGGGCCAAGCAGGTCCTGGAGCACGCTGGATGGGTGGTCAATCTCACCGAAGTGGTCGCGGTGGATGTGCCCGACCGCCCCGGCGGTCTGGCCGAGGTGCTGCGGGTGTTGGAGAGTGCCGGCCTCAACATCGAATACATGTATGCCTTCTCGCTGCGCCGCGGCGACAAGGCCATCCTGATTTTCCGTTTCGAGGACCCGGATCCGGCGATCGATGTCCTCAAGACCGCCGGCCTGCACATCGTCGATGCCGAGGAACTCTTCAGCCACTTCCCTTGAGTCAATCACCCATGCCGCATTCCGGCTTTCTGATCGAAAACCGCATCTTCGACCCGGCGGAGACCCTGTCGCGGCCGGATCTGGCGGCGTTGCAACTGGAGCGTTTGCGTGACTTGGTCGAGCGGGTCGCGCACGTCCATTTTTACCGCGACCATTTTACTTTGCATGACATCACCAGGCGCAGCATCCGCACCCTGGACGATCTGCGCCGTTTGCCGTTCACCACCAAGGACGATCTGCGCCGTCACCAGCCATTGGGTTTTCTGGCGGTCCCGCGCAAGGAGGTGGCGCGCATTCACGGCTCATCCGGAACTACCGGCCGGCCGACCTTCGTCGCCTATACACCGGACGATCTGCGCACCTGGTCCGGGCTGTGCGCGCGTTTCCTGGTCGCCGGCGGTCTGAAACCCGAGCATACGGTGCAGATTGCCTTCGGTTACGGGCTCTTCACCGGCGGCTTCGGGTTGCACTATGGGGTCGAGCGGGTCGGTGCGGCCATTATCCCCGCCGCTTCCGGCAATACCCGGCGTCAGCTCGATATCATCCATGACCTGCAGCCCGAGGCGCTGATCTGCACCCCGAGCTATGCCCTGACCATCGCCGACGCCGCCCGCGACGCCGGTCTGGACCCGCGCGCACTCTCGCTGCGCTACGGCCACTTCGGCGGCGAGCCCTGGACCGAGGACATGCGCCGCGAGATCGAAGAGCAACTCGATATCCTCGCCTTCAATAACTACGGACTCTCGGAGGTCATCGGCCCCGGGGTCAGCGGCGAGTGCGCGGCCCGCAACGGCATGCATCTGCAAGAGGATCACTTTCTGGTGGAGTGCATCGACTCGGAGACCCTGGCGCCGGTGGCCGAGGGTGAGCCTGGTGAGCTGGTCATCACCACCCTGACCCGGCAGGCCATGCCGATCATTCGCTACCGGACCCGCGATATCGCGCGGATTTACCGTGAGCCCTGTCCCTGCGGCCGCAACACGCTGCGCATGAGCCGGGTGGCCGGGCGCAGCGACGACATGCTGATCATCCGCGGGGTCAACGTCTTTCCATCGCAGATCGAAGAAGCCCTGTTGCGGGTTGACGGCACCACCCCCCATTATCTGATCGAGGTCAGCCGCCCCGGCACCCTGGATCAGGTCACGGTCAAGGTGGAGATCCGCCGCGAATCCTTCTCCGACCGTATGGACCGGATGCAGGCCTTGCGTGAGCGGATTGCCCGCGAAATTCACACGGTCGCCGGCATCCGCGCCGAAGTCGAGCTGGTGGAGCCGCGCAGCATCGAGCGCTTTGCCGGCAAGGCGAAGCGGGTCATGGATAAGCGGGGGTTGACTGAGGCGTGATCAAAGGCTTGGATCGTCGTTCCGACCAGCTTTCGCCGATGCGCTGGTTCGGAAATATGATCCGGAAGATCGCTTTGGCCGAAATGGCGATCATGATCACCAAGGCGAACCAATGTCGGGGGGAGCACAGGATGACGAGCGCCGTACGTTACGAAGAGGACGTTGTTGCTTGGTCCACCGAGCAGGCGCGGCTATTGCGCGAGGGTCGGTTCGACCTCCTGGACATCGCGCATCTGGCGGAGGAGATCGAAGACGTGGGCAAGAGCGAACAGCGGGAACTCGTCAACCGTATGGCCGTCCTCCTGGCCCATCTGCTCAAGTGGCAATGCCAGCCCGGACGCCGGGGCGCGAGTTGGCAGGTGACCATCCGTAATCAACGCCGCGGCATCGCCCGCCGTCTCACCGAGACCCCGAGCCTTCGACCCAAGCTCAACGAACCGGCCTGGTGGGCCGGTGTTTGGGATGACGCCACGGCGCAGGCCGCTGAAGAGACCGGCCTTGCGGATTTTCCGGACTCCTGCCCATGGAGCGCAGATCAGATTCTCGATTCGGGGTGGTTGCCTGAGTAAGGATTGGTGTCCAAGATCCATAGGGCTATAGGGGCGCATGTAGGGGCGCCTGTAGGGGCGACTTAAGTCGCCCCTACACGTGGGTAAATCATTTGCCGGAAATCACCTAAGGGTCAGGTCGCGATCTGTCCGCCGCGCGGACCGACGACCGTGCAGATCGCGAGGCGGCCGGGTTCAGACCAACGCGCGCACGGGTAAGTCGAGGTCGTGGTCCCAGTTTGATGGAGCGCCGTCTTGGCGGCGGGGTGGGGGTGCGGTAGCCTTTCCGGGCGGCGTAAGCTGCTTGGGTGCTGGACTGGATGCAGCCTAGGCGCGTCGGTCCGCACAGCGGACCCTACGGTAAGGCCGCGATCCGTAGGGTCCGCTGTGCGGACCACCGGCTTCGCTGTCGGTGCGATGGCCGGGATTATGATCAAGGTCAACGCAGCCCGGCTTTGATCAGCGTTTCGGCCAAAGTGATCAATCGGATTTGTCCACAGATGGACACAGATCAAGAGAGAAAATCTGTGTTCATCTGTGAACATCTGGGGGTCAGATTTCTGTCCTAGGGTTTCGGCTGACGCTGGCTGGAACGATGATCCAGGCCCGCAGTCCACATAGGAAAAGGGGCCAAGCTCAATTATGAATTCAGGGGGTGGGTTTAGGTCTTGCCTTTTGCCGCTGGAAGCTCAGCACGTGAGGAGAGCGTCAAGTCACGGCTGCTGAAACGAGCATTATAGCGCTATAGAAGGCGGCGAAATCATAAGCTTTGACTGGGACCAAAAAAAGATCGAGAGCTAATCAGCGCTAACATGGGGTCACCTTCGAGGAGGCATCCAGCGCGTTGCCTGATCAGTTTTCAGCGACTGGCCATGATCCAGATCATTCGGAAGACGAAGATCGCTTTGTAACATTCGGTCTTTCTTCCCGAGGTCGCTTGCTGACGGTGTCGCACACCGACCGAGGAAAAGCGATTCGTATCATATCCGCACGACCAGCAACGAGCGTTGAAAGGCAGATTTATGAAGAAGGTTAAAGCAGAACCGGCAGATGAACTTCGGCCCGAATATAATAGGTCCGATTTTGGCGAACTGGTTCGTGGTAAATATCCGGATCGTACCAAGGGGGAATCTAACGTCGTGCTCCTTCAGCCAGATATCGCGCAAGCATTTCCAAACGACGAAGCGGTGAACAAAGCTCTTCGCTATCTGCTTGAAATAGCCGAAGCTTCAACTCGCCTGACAAGCGGCCAAAAAAGTGAGAGTGCGCAGCGGTCACCGCGCTAGCTCTCAGCGGCCTTGGTCGTCGTTCCGGCCGCCGGCCGCCGGCCGCCGGCCGTCGGCAGACCTGAGGCCGAGACTTTAGCCGGTCGACATCACGTTTGTGCAGCCCTGGACCGGCTGAAGCCTCGACCTCCAGTTCACGCTAAGCCCAAGCACTGGCCGCACCGATGATCAACGCCGCGCGGCGGCGGCCGTGCGCCGCTTTAACTCGAATGTTCGATTCATATGAATATCGCTCCGATAATCGTCTTTTCGATCTGTTTTTCGGGAATGCTTCCCGCGTGTTCCGATACCGATAACACCGTCGGTTCGTCCATCGTCAGCGCTGCCCGCGAACAAATCGGGACGACCGTTCGCTACGACCCGGCATACCGAACGATCCCGTATCCTGGTGGGGATGTTCCGATCGATAGGGGCGTTTGTACCGATGTCGTCATTCGTGCCCTTCGCACCGGTCTCGGTCTGGACCTTCAGAAATCGGTTCATGAGGATATGAAGCGTCATTTTGGGATCTATCCGAAGAAATGGGGCCTGGGATCGCCGGATAGTAATATCGATCATCGCCGGGTCGCCAACCTGCAGACCTACTTTGAGAGAAAGGGGTACTCCGTAGCAGCCTCAAAGGAAGCCGACGCTTATCAGCCGGGAGACTTGGTCACCTGTACCGTTCCTCCGCGCTTGCCCCACATCATGATTGTCAGTGATAAAAAGACCCTATGGGGAGTCCCCTTGGTTATTCATAACATCGGGGCTGGGACAAAAGAAGAAGACCGGCTCTTTGAGTTTGAGCTGACCGGTCATTACCGAGTCAAGGAAATCAAGTAAGTTCAGGCGGCGGATGGGGCAGAGCCGCGCCGTCAGCCTTGATCACGACAACGACGGTCTATCCTCGGCAACCCATGAACCAAAGTGCCGGCCTCATGGCCGCCCGAGGATGACATAACCGGTGGTCTCGCCATCCCCGGTCAGGCCGACACCGAAATACGCCGGTCCCAGCCAGGTATCGGCGCCGAGAAACAAGCTGCTGCCGAAGCGGGTTCCGGATTCGTTCAGTTGCTCGATGGTTTCAGTCAGGTTGCCGATTTCCAGTGATCCGCCGACATAGACTCCGCGGCCCAGCGGCGGCGGCAGGGCGGTGAGCAGGCGGTAGTAGGTCAGTGAGCCGAAGGCGAGGTTGTTGCCGCGGAACTCGTCCGTGGCATAGCCCGACAGGCGGTGGAAGCCGCCCAAAGCGAATTGATCGTAATAGGGCATCTCGCTGCCGAAGCCGGTGCCGACCTCGGCGCGGGCGACGAGGGTATTGTCCCCGAAGCTGAAGGCCCCGGCCCAGTAGCCCGAGGCGCGGTTGAAGCTGACGTCTGCCCCCATCGCCGGTTGGGGCGAGCGCAGATCCAGTGCCAGGCGATTGCCGCGCCGCGGCAGAAAGGCGGAGTCGAGGGTGTCGTAGACGAAGGCCGCGCGCAGGCCGGTTTCATTGGATTCCGGTTCGGGGAGTTCAGGGTCGCCGGTATCCAGTTTGGCATTGGCGCGGCTAAGTATTGCGCCGATGCGCAGTTCCGCATTGCCGCCGAAAAGAGTTGCGCCGAGATCCAGGCCGAGCGTGCTGCGCGACAGGTCATAGCGCGCGACGCGTTTGCCGTCCTTGAAGACGCTGAGCGGCACTCGCGAGAACCCCAGACTGGGCAGCACGAAGGTCGTGCGTTCGACTGAAAAAGGTTGGTAAAACTCGGTATAGAGATCAGTGACGTTGCCGATCTGCGCGGTTGTATACCATTCGGCGCCAAGAGCATTGATCCAGGTCCGGCGATAGGTCCCGCGCAGGCCGAAGCGGTTGTCGCCCTCGAAGTCGGTGGCGATGCCGAGGCCGAAGGTCAGATAGCCGGGTCCCCAGGGTTTCTCGCGGGCGTTGATGTCCAGGCGGTTGGTGCCGTTCTTGCGATCCAGGTCGTAGTTGATGTTCTTGAAGTCGCCGCGGCCATAGATCTTCTCGATGTCGGACTCCAGCCGTTTGCGGTGTAGCGGTTGTCCTTGTTGATGGTCGACCAGCGGCTCGAAGATGGCCGGATTGACGAATTCGAGGCCCGCGACCTTGACCTCGTCGATGGGCGCCCGGTCCGGAATGGCCAGTGGGCGGCTGTCCCGCCAGGCCGCGTAGGCCTCCGGGCTGAGGCTCAGGTGCGCCAGTCGCGGCGCGGCCTTGCGCGCCGCGATCTCGCCGATGCGGATCGCATCGGCGGCGCGGTCGAAGTTGCTCGAACTGATGTCGCCCAGGTCCGGTGAGATCAGCACGTCTTTGCCGATGCGCAGTTCCTTGAGTGAGCGCTGGACGTTCTGTTCGGTGAGAATCGCGACCATCTGCCCCACCACCCCCACGACCGACTCCAGTTGATCGCGGGGCAGATAAGACCCGCCGAGGTTGACCGCGATGACCAGATCGACACCCATCGCGCGGGCCACGTCCACCGGCAGATTACGCACCAGGCCGCCGTCCACATAGATGTTCTTACCGATCGCCACCGGGGCGAACAGCCCTGGCACGGACATGCTGGCGCGCATCACCTCCGGCAACGGGCCTGAGTCGAACACCTGCATATCGCCGTTCTCGAGATTGGTGGCCACCGCGCGGAACGGGATCGGCAACTCATCGAACTGCTTGATGCCGTCGGCATTCTTGACCAGCTCACCAAAGAACAGCTCCACTTTCTGCCCGGCCAGCGCCCCGCTCGGCAGCCGCAGCTTGCCGTCACGCACGCCGACGCTGAAGTCGAAGTTCGGTTGCAGGCTCTGCTCGCGGCGGCGGATCGGCCAGTCGTCCCGCGGCGAGTCATCGACAAAGAGTTTGTTCCAGTTGACCTCGGTCAAGCGGCGCTCCATCTCGGCCGGACTCACGCCGCTGGCATAGGTGCCGCCCACCAGCGCGCCCATGCTGGTTCCGACCACGACCGCGATGGGAATGCGCAGTTCTTCCAGTACCTTGAGTACGCCCACATGCGCCGCCCCGCGGGCGCCGCCGCCGCTCAGCACCAGACCGATCCGCGGGTAGGCGGCATCGCGGGCCGCTGTCGGCAGCGCGACGCAGCAAATCAACAACAGCAACAACAGGCGTTTCATCAGATTCGTAACTCTGGGGCGCGGGGCGGTGCGATAGCCGTCGGACGTGATAACCGGACGTAGGGGCGGGTTTCAAACCCGCCCCTACACCAAGCGTCTGTCTGGATATCAGGTACGAGGGCTATTCCATAGGCGGGATCATACCTGACCCGCTCCCCGTGCTGCCGTGGCGAATCCGTGACGGCGGGTCAGCGCCACCCGATACTGATGTAGCCGGTGCCGTCACCCTCGCCGGAGATCCCGAGGCCCAGGCTGGGTGCGGCGAAGAACCCGCGGTCGACCGCGAGAGGCTGGTAGAACTCGGTGCGGACCCCCATCAGGCTCCCGATCTGGGCGGTCGTCAACCATTCACCCCCGAGCCGATTGATCCAGGGGCGGCGATAGGTCGCCCGCAGGCCGTAGCGGTGGTCGCCTTTGAAATCCCTGGCAACAACGAGTCCGAAGCTGAGGTAACCGGGTCCCCAGGGCTTTGCGGGAGCCGGATGAGCAGGCGATCGCGGTCGCCCGACGGACCCGGGTCGAGCAGCGGATTCAGGTTGTAGTTGATTTTCTTGAAGTCGCTCAGGCCGTAGAGGGTCTGGATGTCGGACTCCAGACGCGCGCGGTCCAGGGGTTGTCCCGGGCGGTTGGTAGCCAGGGGCGCGAACCGGGCGGGATCGACGCGCGTCAGTCCCCCCATGCGGCGGGCCACGTCCACCGGCAGGTTGCGGACCAGACCGCCGTCGACATAGATGCGCTCCCCGATTTCGACTGGTGCCGACGATGGCGCTGATGGAGATCCGCAGTTCCTCCAACACCTTGAGCACGCCGACATGGGCCGCCCCGCGGGCGCCCACGCCGCTCCGGACCAGGCCGATGCGCGGGTGGGGCGCGGCGGCCGCGAACCCCGGTAAGGTGGTGATGCAACAGAGCAACAACAGCAACCAGCATCCCATCGGGGGACTCCACGGGGCAGCGCGACCGCGTGGCCGCATGGGGGAGCCTATCTGGGATGCGCGGGGTTATTTTACGCGGCTGCGCCGATATCAAGCTCCGCAGGAGCCCGCTTGCGGGCGACGTGACCTGCCGGAATCGGGTTATTGTGCCCCCACTCGTCGCCCGCAAGCGGGCTCCTAAGGGTTGGCTCTTTCGCGGAAATCACCTTAAGTGATCGACAACGTCACTGAGGCTCATTCCTTATCGTTGACCAATGATTCCAACTCGTTCACTACCCGCTCCAGTTCGTCGATCAGTGCCGCCGGTGCCTGCCCGGCCGTGCGGAAGGCCTCGGCGAGACTGCGGTAGTACCAGAGGTGCTCGGCTGGCTCCCTACGGCTGAAGCGCTCCCACAGGGCGTCGCCGAGACTGCGGTAGTCAAGCAGCATCGCGCGGGCGTTGTGCAGCTTGTCGGCAATACTGACGCGGTGGTAAGCCGGGTCCGGTGTGTCGCGCACATGCCGGATGTAGGACTCCTTGCGTTCGCGCCAGGGCGGCTTGGGAACGACCTCGGCATCGGTGCAGGCGTTGACGATCCGCAGCACGGTCGCCCCATAACGTGCATCGATCGCAGCGCGAAGCGCCGCGGCCCCGCCCTGATGTTCCGCCTGATCCTCGATGGCGTCGTGCAGCAGGGCGGCGATGGCCTCGTCCTCACTGCCGCCGTGCTCCAGCACCAGACTGGAAACGGCCAGCAGATGCGAGATGTACGGGGCCTGGGCGCCCTTGCGCACCTGACGGTTGTGCAGTTGCCCGGCATAGCGCAGGGCATCGAAGAAGCGCTCGGAGAGCAGTGCGTCTGGTTCGATCATAGGTTGATCAGTCCCAAAAAGGATGGTCGTGTTTGGTTAGGAACCGTACCCCTTGAAGTCGGGCCGCCCGTCCGCAATTTGCGGATATCCACATGTTTCATCAGAGATCTGCACCATGCGCATGGACAAACTGACGGCCAAGTTCCAAATGGCCCTGGCCGACGCTCAGAGTCTGGCCTTGGGGCGCGATCACCAGTTCATCGAGCCCATTCATTTGATGACCGCCCTGCTGGATCAGCAGGGCGGGACTGTCCGTCACCTGTTGACTCAGGCGGATGTGAACGTGAACCGGCTGCGCTCCGCCCTGGGCGAGGCGCTGGAGCGGCTGCCGTCCGTGCAGGGTGCGGCGGCGGGTGACGTGCATGTCAGCAATGACCTGAACCGACTATTGAATCATACCGACAAGCTGGCCCAGCAGCGCGGCGATCAGTACATCTCTTCCGAACTCTTTGTCCTGGCGGCGCTGGAGGACAAGGGTGTGCTGGGCTCCGCCTTGCGGGACGCGGGTGCCAGCAAAGGCGCCATCGAGGGGGCGATCACGTCGGTGCGGGGCGGTCAGGCCGTCGATGACCCGAATGCGGAGGAGAGCCGACAGGCGCTGGAGAAATTCTCCATTGATCTGACCGAACGGGCGGAGCAGGGCAAGCTGGACCCGGTGATCGGCCGCGATGATGAGATCCGCCGCACCATTCAGGTCCTGGGTCGGCGGACCAAGAACAACCCGGTGCTGATCGGCGAGCCGGGCGTGGGCAAGACCGCCATCGTCGAGGGGTTGGCCCAGCGGATCATCAATGGCGAGGTCCCGGAAGGGCTCAAGTCCAAACGCCTGCTCTCGCTCGACATGGCCGCCCTGATCGCCGGGGCCAAGTTCCGCGGTGAATTCGAGGAGCGGCTCAAGGCCGTGCTCAATGATGTGGCCCGTCAGGAGGGCAACATCATTCTCTTCATCGACGAACTGCATACCATGGTCGGCGCCGGCAAGGCCGAGGGCGCCATGGACGCCGGCAACATGCTCAAACCCGCCCTGGCCCGCGGCGAACTGCATTGTATCGGTGCGACCACCCTGGACGAGTACCGCAAATACATCGAGAAAGACGCCGCACTGGAGCGGCGTTTCCAGAAGGTGCTGGTGGACGAGCCGAATGTCGAGGACACCATCGCCATCCTGCGCGGACTCAAAGAGCGCTACGAGGTCCACCATGCGGTGGAGATCACCGACCCGGCCATCGTGGCCGCGGCGACCCTGTCGCATCGCTACATCACGGACCGTCAGTTGCCGGACAAGGCGATCGACCTGATCGACGAGGCGGCCTCGCAGATCCGCATGGAGATCGATTCCATGCCGGAGGAGATGGATCGGCTCGATCGGCGCGTGATCCAGCTCAAGATCGAGCGCGAGGCGCTGAAAAAAGAGTCGGATGACGCGTCCAAGAAGCGTCTGGCCGATCTGGAAGGCCAGATCGAGCGCCTGGAGCGTGAATTCACCGATTTGAACGAGGTCTGGAAGTCCGAGAAAGCGGCCGTTCAGGGTACCGCACACATCAAAGAGGAACTGGACCGGGCGCGCATCGAGATGGAGACCGCCCGGCGCGCCGGCGATCTGGCGCGCATGTCCGAACTCGCCTATGGGCGTATCCCGGAGTTGGAGAAGCAACTGGCCGTCGCCGGCGAGGTGGAGCAGGGCGAGACCCGGCTGCTGCGCAATAAGGTCACCGAGGAAGAGGTGGCGGATATCGTCTCCAAATGGACCGGCATCCCGGTGTCCAAGATGCTGGAGGGTGAGCGGGACAAGCTGTTGCGTATGGAGACCGCGCTGGGTCAGCGGGTGGTCGGTCAGGACGAGGCGGTGCGGGCGGTGAGCGACGCCATCCGCCGCTCGCGGGCCGGGCTGTCGGACCCCAATCGGCCAATCGGCTCCTTCCTGTTCCTGGGCCCGACCGGTGTCGGCAAGACCGAGCTGTGCAAGGCGTTGGCCGCGTTCCTCTTCGATACCGAGGACGCGATGGTCCGTATCGATATGTCCGAGTTCATGGAGAAGCACTCGGTGGCGCGCCTGATCGGCGCGCCCCCCGGCTATGTCGGTTACGAGGAGGGCGGTCATCTCACCGAATTGATCCGCCGTCGGCCCTATAGCGTCATCCTGCTCGATGAGGTGGAGAAGGCCCATCCCGACGTCTTCAACGTCCTGTTGCAGGTGCTCGACGACGGGCGCCTGACCGACGGCCAGGGTCGTACCGTCGACTTCCGCAACGCGGTCATCGCGATGACCAGCAACCTGGGTTCGGATGTGATCCAGCAACGGGCGGGCGAGGCCAACTATGCCGCTATGAAAGAAGCGGTGATGGAGCATGTGCGCCTGGCCTTCCGGCCCGAGTTCATCAACCGGCTCGACGACATCGTGGTCTTCCACCCCTTGAGTGCCGTTCAGATTCGCGCCATCGCCCGCATCCAGATCCAGTTCCTGCGCAAGCGGCTGGCCGATCGGGACATGACCCTGGAACTCAGCGATGCCGCCCTGGACCATCTGGGCGATGCGGGATTCGATCCGGTCTATGGCGCCAGACCCTTGAAGCGGGCGATCCGCGCCCAGTTGGAGAATCCGCTGGCTCAGGAAATCCTGTCCGGCAAGTTCGGTCCGGGCGACCGGATCGAGGTGGACTGCGCGGATGGGGCCTTGCGCTTCGATCGGGTGTTGCAGGGGGACGTGGTCGGCTGACCGCGACCACGAGGCACAGATCGGCCTCAAGATTCCGGCCACTTGGGCTCGCGGGGTCCGTAGTCAGGCCGTTCTGGCCTAACACTATCAGGGCTGGAAGCCCTGACTACGCACGGCGGTGACCGGGATTACGATCAAGGCCCCCAGATCATCACTGCGACCCTGTTTCTGGGAGCGCTGGCCTTAAGCAATCGCCTTAGCGCTTGTCCACCCGTCCGGAATGATGATCAAGGCCGTCGAGCCGCCGCAGTGATTTGCGGATCAGGTGCGGCAGCAACAGGTGCGGTGGCATCCGCAGCCAGTGCGAGCGGAGATACAAGAGCCAGTTGGTCAGGCCGGTGAGCGCGGACCGGCCTTCCTGAGGTGGGAGCGCGCGGCTCACCAGGGCGTGCATCAGCGTGCCGATCGGCCGGTTTGGCGCGAAGCGTCGGCCGACTTCAGTCAGGACGACGTCCGGGATCGGGGTGTCCAGGAGCGCATGCGAAAACAGGAGTCCGTAATACAACGGACGGCCCAGATCCAGGCGCGCGGCCCGCTCCGGCAGCGTCTCCCAGAACGCCGGCCGCGCCGCGAAGTGGCGCAAGAGTTCATCGATGTCCCACAGGTCATTGAGTCCACCCCGGACCGGGCCGTCATGGAACAGGTGGGTGGCGGTATGCAGCAGCATGTCCACCGGACTCAGCACCCGCACCCCAGGCATCTCGGCGACCGGGACCGAGGTTTCCCACAGGAGGTCAGGGTCCGGCTGCAAGCGGCTAGTCAGGGGCAGGAGCCGATGATGGAGATCGACCTCGACGTCTCGCTGCGGGTGCCGCAGGGGTGGAATCTCATGCATCCAGTCACGATAATAGCGCTGGTCGTACTCATCGAGGGTTTGCGCTTCCCATCCGCCGGCCAGCAGGTCGCGCTCGCAGGCGTCGATCCGCGCGCGCGGCACCAGGATGTCGAGGTCGCGCAGTTGCCGCCCGCGCGTCAGCGGGAATCCGGCGCAGTGGTAGGCGGCTCCCTTGAGCAGGATCAGGTCGCCGTCGTTGGCGGAGAGCGCGCGGCGGACCTGAGCGACTTCGTGCGCGATCCGGCACTGGAGGAAGCCTGGGTAGGCGCGCGCCGCGAGCAGTTGGTCGCGGGCCGCCGCCGGGCAGTGGTCCAGTGCGCCGGTATCCTCAATGCGATAACCGAGTCGCGCCAGCACCCGCTCGGCCCGTGCCGCACGCAGGCAGCGGTTCCAGTCGTCCGCCGAGAAGCGCGCAACGGCTGTCGGCGCGCGAGCGCCGCGCAGGAGTGGGTGCAGCTTAGCCGGGTTCATCCGCGGTGATCTCCTCGATCAGCGCGATGGCCGCGTCGAGATCGCCATAGTCCAGGCTGAAGCACGCGCACTCACGCACCAGGCGGACCAGGGTCGTGAACCCGTCCTCGCCGAGCAGGCGATAGTTGAAGGCGTTCTGTGCCAGGCGAGTGAATCCCAGGCTCTTCTCCAGGCGCTTGAGTTGCGGCCGTCGCAAGCCGGGCACAAACCGCGGGAAGGTAATCCAGCGCGGATGTGCCGGTTCGGTCTGGCGTTCCAGGCTCGGGAGCGGTGGCCGCAGGTGAGCCACGTCGCCCTTTCTGGTCTTGGGGAAGACCGGCCCGAGGAAAGCGTCCGGCAAGAACTCGCGAATGACCGGGATCGACCGGTTTTTTAGTGGGATGGCGCGGGGCAGCGGCACGATGGCACCGTCGGCGGGGTGGATCAGCCCGAACTCGTCGGAGAGCAGCCGCCAGCCGCGGTAGGCGAGGGCGGCGCTGAGCGTACTCTTGCCCGCGCCGGGCATGGCGGGCAGCAGCAATGCCTGACCATTGCGCTCCAGTGCCCCCGCGTGCAGCATCAGGTACCGGTGGGCACGGGTGGCAATGCTCCAATTCAGGCCCCATTCCAGCAACGGAAATGCGTGTTCGCGGGGGAAGGGCTCGAATGGGTGCAGACCGTCCAATGCGAATACGGCCTGGGTACGCCACCAGCGCCGGATTCCTGATGCGCTGTTGACCTCAACCTGAAAATGCGCGACGGCGGGGTCCCGGCTGGCCCAACAGGGGCCGTAGAATTGCTCCAACAGGTCGAGCGTGTCGGCGAGTCGGGTCCGCAACTGGACGATGAAGGGCCCGCAGCGGTAATACAGATCGTCGCCGACGTGTCCGCGCCATCCCTGCGCTTGCCTCAACTGCGACAGGGTCACCCCGGTAACCGGTCGACGAGTTCGAGGCGGACCAGTTCGTCGAGCATGGAATGGATGCGCTCGGTCCATTGCGGGGTGACGGGTTGCGCACATAACCGCGCCATGCGGGCGGTGATGGTCTCGAGGTCGGTCGGCTCCGGGGGCAGCATTGCGAGCAACTCGGCTGGGAGGATGCTCAGCAGGTGAGTATCGCCGGTGCGGCGGCAGTACACACTGCTCTCGGCGCCCCAGGTGACCACCACGCGCGTATCGGGCGGGCTGAGATACCGGTCGCCGCCTGGCGCCGGTTCCTTCACCAAGCCCCCAACCGGATCAGGCTCACGGCCGCAACGCGTCACAGGCCACCGTGCCGAGCAGATCCGGGTTGACCGAGCACAGGCAACTGGCGGCGATGCCCATGTTGCCCGTGTCCGAGCCCGGGTCTTGCTTCGTCACCGGGAAGATACATTGTGGAGGGATCGGGGTACTCCCGCAATCAACCATCGAGGTCGGGTTGGTGTCGGTATCGCCGTTGTCGCTAACGGGCCGGAATACACGCAACAGCAGAACCTGCTTCTCGTTGTCCTTGGTCCATCCGGTTGTGATGAACACATCGCCATTGCTTTGATAATAGGTGTCGGAATCGGGCGCTATGGAGTAGACCGTCTCTTGGTTGGTCCCGTTGAGATTGAAGACCGCCTCGGTGCCGCGCTGACGCACGAAGGCATCCCCCGTGGTGCCTTCGATGACGTTGCTCGGGCTGGGGATGGCATTGCGTGATGCCACGATGCACTGGGCCGTGCTGGCAGTCGCTGCCGCGGCCCCGTTCGGCAGTGTCGCGATCAGCGGCGCCGCGGCCGCCGCGGCCTGGAGCAAGCGCCGTCGGCCCTGAAGCATCGGCTCGCGATCCGTGTTGGGTTTCAAGGGCTGATGGATCATCGTAACTCCTGAAGGCCGTGATCAAGTGAGCGCACGCGAATTTCATACCATCGCGCAATCTACTTGATCCGTCGTATGGCGGACTCCTGTTTTGCCGCTGCGGACGACCGCGGTGTAAAAAAAACTGACACTCGATCGCCGAATCTCCTTACCTATCTTCCAAGTATAGCGGCAGCGTCGAATCAGGTCAGTGCTCCTTGGCGGAGGGCGCGATCTCCTGGGCGGCAGGCACCCGTCAGGCCAGACCCCGACCCCGGCGCCAGGTCTGGATCGCCTCGCGGTCACTGGCCTGATCGGCGGCATAGCGTCGATCGAGTTCCGCGCGCCGGTCGTCCGACGCATCCCGCAGCAGCGTGGCGACACTTAAGACGGGTCCGTTGCCCGGCACCGCGCCCGCGGTGACGGCGGCGATGTAGACACTGCGATCGCCGATATCCAGCGTCTCCTCCACCCGGCAGTCGAGCCAGGCGACACAGTCGGGGTAGCGCGGGTTGCCGTCCGGCGTCGTCCCGGTCGGCAGGTCGGCGAATTTGTCCTGCTGATGGCCGCTCTGGAGCCCGAAACGCCAGACCGCATCCAGACCGCTGACGGGTAACAGGTGCAGGGCGAAGCGCCCGCTGCCCGCGATCAGCTCCCAGGTGTGATGGTGGCGGGCGATGGCGATCAGCATCCGCGGCTGCTCGGCGACGATCGACGCACGGACCGCCGAGGTGGCGATCAGGCCGCCGCGGCGTCCGTCGTGGGTGGCGGTCACCAGCCACAGAGGTGGATCATAGAGGTGAAAGACGGCAGCAATCGCGTCCTGGTTCATGGTTTTGCAATCAGTCAGGGCCGACGGGTTGGTTGCGGGCAGGGTTCGGTGATGACGGCGGCGCCGGGGCCAGACGCGGGTCGGCGGCCGTGGCTTCGGGGGTGATCTCAAGATATCCGTCCCCGGCGTCCTCCAGATACATGGAGCCGAACACCGCATTGCCGGCGCGATCGGCGCGATCTTCGGGCAGTGTGCCGGGACGGGCGGGCGCCGGGTCGTCACCTTGGTTCGATGGCCAGGCGCCGACGTCCGGCGCGCTGGTCTCAACGCGCGCTGTTCCGCCGTACGCATCCCGGGGTTGGTCCGCCGGGATGGCATCCGGTGATCTCCCATCCTCGATCCGGTTGCCGATGGCGTCCGCATAAACCCCATCCCCCAGCGGGTAGAAGCTGGCGCCGTAAGGATCCATGTAGCTGCCGTCGGGTTGCGGGTAATAGTAGTTGCCGTCGTGATCGACCAGGCTGCCGTCGCCGTAGCCGGAGTCGCGCAGTGCTGTTGCCGCGGTGCTCGCCCAGACCAGCAACAGTGCACAACACAGACCGCCCCAGTGCGGTCGCCGAGCGTGGCTGGACCCGCTGTGCCGGAGTGTCATCCCGGTGCCCCTGCCGGCGCCGCCGACTGGTCTTCGGGTGCGACACCCGGACCGCTCCGGGCGGCATTGCCGGCCGGCGGCGTCGGGTAGGCGGGGCGAACGCCCTGGTTCAGCCGTGCTTTGAGCCGAAACAGACAGTAACCCTCCCCCAGATCACGCAATGCGCCTAGCTCAAGCCGGATATCCTTGCCGCCACTGATCAGCAATACCGTGGAATCTTCCCAAAACTGCGCCTGATCGGGGAGTAGCAGACCCCAGCCCGTGGCGTCCCCGTAGGTCAATAGAACCCGGATAGGGGCGGCCGAGGGGGTGGCGATGCCCGGTGCGATGGTTCCTTCGAACGGCCGGATGGCGCCCGGACGGGCGTAATCGGCGATGATGGCCACGTCCACCTGAACCATTCCGGTGTCCGGCCGCTGGATGCGTGTGACCTTGCCCAGGCGGGGGCGGCGGATGCCGGCCTCGCCGACCCCATAGGCGAGGAAGGAGCCGATCGTCAGGCGATGCGTGAAGCGGGTTTCCTGGGTGTGGAGACGCAGGTAGTCAGGCGCCTCCTGGAGGATATACCAGAGGCTGGCCGCGGTCGCCGTGTGGTCTTCGCCGATGGCGGCGGAGCGTTGCGCGAACATGTCGGAGAGCTCGCGGGTGGCGGCGATGCGCCCGGTGGGCTCAAAGATCGCCAGGAGGTGATCGTAAACATCCTGAAAGCTCGTGTGGATACGCAGATCCCGCTCCTCGGGCCGGCTGCCGGGTGCGGACCAGGCCAGTAAACGACGCTCGGCAATGCCCTCCAAGAGATAGCCGGTGGTCAGTAACTGCGACGGATGCAGGGGCGCGAAGCGGCGGGGCAGCGCCTGCGGGTTACGAGCGGCACGCGCGCGGCGCAACTGATGGAAATCGGTTCGGGCCTGCATCGCGAGGTTCGTGTAATCGATCAGCAGGGCCGGTCCCCTGTCCTCCGGCAGCGGTTCCCGCGCCGGTTCACGGTCTGCATAGCAACCGGTCAGTAACTGAAACTCACCACACGCGGTGCCGTTCGATGGGAGAAAACGTATCCCATTCGATAGCAATCGACAATAATCCAGAGCATAGGGAAACAGTGCCTCCGGCCAGCTCAGACAGCCGATGATCTCGGGGACCTGAATGGCCGCGTAGAGGTCCTGGATGCTGCGTTGCTGGCGTCCGACGAGCGATCCGAGCAGCGCGCCCACGGTCTCCTGGGGGATCTCGACCAGTTCGTATTCAAGCATCACCCGATAGACAGTGTTTGCGGTGCGCCACAGATCGCCGTCCAGGCGCTGATAGCGCAGGGCGTACACTTGCTGTATCATCCCGATCACCTCGAGCAGGCGATGGGCGCACTGATGGATGCGGCGTCGCGACCGCACGTACCAGAACCGACCTTTGCCGTAATCGGTTTGAAAAACCAGTTCGTAAGCCGTGAGCAGGACCCGCAGAGCCGTTGATAGCGCGTTCAGGGCATCCCGATGTCCCGGTTCCTCGGGTACGCCGCCGCGCCGTGCGAGTTGCTCGGTCACCATGCCGCGGGCGATTCCGGCGACAGCCGTCAGTCCGATCTCTGCTATAGTAAACCGTGTATCAAGTGAGACCCGGCTGCGATTGACCAGACGGGCATGTTCGGTGATCGTCGCCAAAAGCGCCCAAGGATTCTCCCGCTCGGTGAGATAGCGCATCCTGACCCGCTGTGGATCCACGTCCGGACGATGACGTGAACCGCGGGGTAGCAGGCAATCGAAACGTAGATCCAGGGTGCGCGCGGGCAGGCCGGTTCCCAGGAGCCGGGTCCACGGGCTTTGCCCTTCCGGGCGGAGTGCTTCGTCTAGATTCATGTGCTGGCTTAGGCGCGTCCGGTGGCTTCGCGGTAAGCGGCCGAGCGCCGGTCGCCGCCGCGTGGGCGCGGTGACGCGCGGCGGCTTACCCGTGCTTCGACCTGGGTACAGAATTCGGGATCACCCAATACCCAAGCTTTATTAGTGGCATCGCGGATGCGAGTCAAGAGGGCCCCATCGAGCGGCTTTCCGAAGCCTTTCAGATAGGCCGTCTGGCGGGTCTTCGGGCTGCGGCCCAGTCGCTCGAAAGCGGCGTGGGGGGTGATCAAGCGGTCCTCGGCGCCCGTCGCGTTGGCCGCGAAGCTCGACCAGGCATAATCGGTCGGCGCGGTGACCAGCCCGGCACGAACCGGGTTGGATTCCACGTATTGACTGATCGGCACCAGGAAGGCGGCAGGGTCGAACAGGGTCGCGCGGTAGCGGCCTTCCCACAGGGTGCCGGTGCGATCGTAGCAATTGTTGAAGTACTGCACGTAGTAGCGTCCCACGTACTGCATCAGCTTACTGATACCGTTCTGGCTGAAGGGTGTCAACACCAGATGCAAATGATTCGGCATGATTACGTAGGCGTGAATATTGCAGTCAAATTTTTCGGCGGCTGCACCGATCTTCTCCCACAAGAACCAGTAATCTTCTTCCTTGAAAAGAATTTGCTGTCGATTGTTACCGCGCTGGATCACATGCTGCGGGACACCGGGCAAAACAAAGCGGGGTAGGCGTGCCATGAGTGGGGTCGGATACGGTTGATTCGGCTTGACCTGAAGTATAGACGACCCCAGGCCCGGTCAAATCCGCCATCGCTGCCGGTCATGGCGCCACAGCCGCATCTGCCCGTATACTCACGGGTTCGATCAACTGGAGTAAAGATCTTGGACATCAACCCCATCGCCAACACGATCAATGACCTGAAGGGGCGCGTCGCGTCCCTTAGGGGGTATCTTTGACTACGAAGAGCGCAAAGAGCGGTTGACGGAGGTCCTGCGCGAGCTTGAAGATCCCGCGGTCTGGAACGATCCGGAGCGGGCCCAGACTCTGGGTCGGGAGCGTGCTGCCCTGGAGACCGTGGTGCTGACCGTCGATGAGATGACGGCCGCGCTCAGCGACGCCGACGATCTGTTGGCCCTGGTCGCCGAGGAGGAGGATGAGGTGACCGCGGCGGATCTGATCCGCGACCTGGAGCGGTGCGAGCAGCGCGTCGGCGGACTGGAGTTCCGTCGCATGTTCGCCGGTCCCATGGACGACAAGAACGCCTTCGTCGACATCCAGGCCGGTTCCGGCGGGACCGAAGCCCAGGATTGGGCCGAGATGCTGCTGCGCATGTATCTGCGCTGGGGTGAGCGGCGCGGTTTCAAGACCGAACTGCTGGAGGTCTCGGAGGGCGAGGTGGCCGGCATCAAGTCCGCGACCATCCATTTCCAAGGGGATTACGTGTTCGGCTGGCTGCGGACCGAGATCGGGGTCCACCGGTTGGTGCGCAAATCGCCATTCGACTCCGGCAACCGCCGTCACACCTCCTTTGCGTCCGTGTTCGTCTCCCCTGAGATCGACGACACCGTGGAGGTCGAGATCAACCCGGCGGACCTGCGCATCGATGTCTACCGGGCGAGCGGCGCCGGCGGCCAGCATGTGAACCGCACCGAATCCGCCGTGCGCATTACCCACAACCCCACCGGGATCGTGGTCCAGTGCCAGAACGAGCGCTCGCAGCACAAGAACAAGGACCAGGCCATGAAACAACTCAAGGCCAAGCTCTACGAGTTCGAGATGCAGAAGCGCCGGGCCGCCCAGCAGGTGGTGGAGGACAGTAAGTCCGATATCGGCTGGGGCAGCCAGATCCGCTCCTATGTATTGGATCAATCGCGTATCAAAGATCTGCGCACCAATGTCGAGATTGCCAACACCCAGTCGGTACTCGACGGTAATCTCGACCCCTTCATCGAGGCGAGCTTGAAGAGCGGCCTGTAACCTTCCGGAGAACCATGGAGATGTATGGAGATGTCTGAATTGATCCAGGGCGAGTTGAGCGGTGCGCCCGCGCCTGAGGAGAATCGCGACGATAACAAGCTGATCGCCCAGCGGCGCGAGAAGCTGGCGCTGTTGCGCACCCAGGGCAACGCCTTTCCCAACGACTTCCGGCGCGACGCGCTCGCCGGTGATCTGCTCGCCGACTATGGCGACTGGACGGTCGAGGCCCTGGAGGCGGCGCCGGTGCAGGTCACCATCGCCGGCCGATTGATGAGCCGCCGGATCATGGGCAAGGCGAGCTTTTCCCACGTGCAGGACATGTCGGGCCGCATTCAGATCTTCGTCCAGCGCGAGGTGCTGGGTGAGGAGGTCTATGGCATCTACAAGCGTGACCTGGATATCGGCGACATCGTCGGCGCCGCGGGCACCCTGTTCAAGACCAAGACCGGCGAACTGTCGGTGCGGTGTCAGTCGCTGCGCCTGCTGACCAAGGCGCTGCGGCCGTTGCCCGAGAAGTGGCACGGCCTGGCCGACCAGGAGACCCGCTACCGTCAGCGTTACGTGGATTTGATCGTCAACGAATCGACTCGCGCCGCCTTCCGCACCCGCATCGCCATCATCCAGTACATTCGTGATTATCTGAACTCCAGAGCCTTTCTGGAGGTGGAAACGCCGATGATGCACGTGATCCCCGGGGGGGCGGTCGCCCGTCCCTTCGTGACCCATCACAATGCGCTCGATATGACGCTGTACCTGCGTATCGCCCCGGAGTTGTATCTCAAGCGGCTGGTGGTCGGCGGGTTCGAGCGCGTCTATGAAATCAACCGCAATTTCCGCAACGAGGGCCTGTCTACCCGCCACAATCCCGAGTTCACCATGCTGGAGTTCTATCAGGCCTATGCGGACTACCGCGACCTGATGGACCTGACCGAGGACCTGCTGCGCAGCATGGCCGAGGCGGTGCTCGGTACTCCGGTGCTCGACTATCAGGGCACCCGCTTCGACTTCGGTCTGCCGTTTGAGCGTCTGAGCGTGCGCGACGCCGTCTTGCGCTTCAATCCGGGGTTCACGCCGGCCGACATCGACGACCTGGACGCCGCGCGGCGCAGCGCGGCGACCCTGGGCATTCACCCCGAGGACGACTGGGGGCTGGGCCGCATCCAGGTCGCGATCTTCGAACAGACCGGCGAACACCAGCTCATTCAACCCACCTTCATCACCGAGTACCCCACCGAGGTCTCGCCGCTGGCCCGCAGCAATGATCAAGACCCGTTGGTCACCGACCGTTTCGAGTTCTTCATCGGCGGGCGTGAGATCGCCAACGGCTTCTCGGAGCTGAACGACCCCGAGGATCAGGCCGAGCGCTTCCGCCATCAGGTCGCGCAGAAGGATGCCGGCGATGAGGAGGCCATGTTCTTCGACGCCGACTACATCCGCGCCCTGGAATTCGGTCTGCCGCCGACCGCGGGCGAGGGCATCGGCATTGACCGCCTGGTGATGCTGTTTACCGACTCACCCTCGATCCGCGACGTGCTGCTGTTTCCGCACATGCGGCCGGAGGATTGAACACGCGGTTTCCGGCGGCGGTCGCCCGCAAGCGGGCTCCCACGGGGGCGGCGCGCTGGGCAAGTTGTGATTGCCGCCGAGGTCGGTGGCGAGGGTCTTGGGGTAGGAGCCCGCTTGCGGGCGACGGACTCGACCTGTGGCTGCCGACGATCCTCAAGCCTCGGCTGAAAACCCATAGGTGCCGTCAGATGCAGCAGGGAGGGCGGTGGGGTCAGTTCTCGCAGTGTATATGCACGAAGGCGAGAACTGACCCCATTCCTCTGTTGACCCCATTCCTCCTCGCGTGACCTATTCCGTCGCCAGCCCCAGAACCTCAACGATGAACTGTCGCGCAACGGCGCGAATGGCGTCGAGATCCGCCGCGTCGAACGGTGGGTCCGCGAGTTCGGTATGGTCGACGATGAGGCCCGCCATCAGGCTGCCCAGCCAGGCGCGGGCGGCTTCCGCGGCTTGCGGATTCACCGGTGCGGCGAGGGCCTGTTCCAGGGCGAGCAGGTAGCGGTAGTCGTCGACCGCCTCGCGGAAGCGTTCCACGTCCAGAGTGGGGATGAGTTTGCCGGCTTCGGCGCTCGGCAGGGCGGCGACCAGATCGTCTTCGCGGCCGTCCAGGGCATAGTACATATCGCCGTGACTGGAGCCGAATGCGAATTGGTAGTACCCGGCGCGACAGCCCTCCCGGCGCAGCTTGAATTGGTAAATGCCGCGGGCATAGCGTCCGGCCAGGTTGTAGGTTCCGCAGGCGTGGCCCTGAGTGAGGATGTGCTGCATGGCCGCCGCGTTGTGGTGGGTCAGGTAGAGCTGGTCGACATGGTTCGCGAGGATTGCCCGAGGTGCGTCGGCGGCGGTGAAGCTGGTGAAGACCGCGGTGCGCGACCCGGCGGCATGGATGGCCTCGGCAAAGGCGGTGACCAGGGGCAGACTGGTCTCGCCGGGTTCGTCGCCGACGGTGTAGACGGGCTCCGGCCAGCCTTGGGCCGCACAGCGGGCGCGCACGGCGCCCAGAACGTCGGTGAGGACCTGGGTGTGGGGCTTGCCGTAGCGGGTCAGGGTGTCGGTGACCGCGTAGGTCTCGAACCCGAGTCCGCCGCTCGGTGCCAGTCCGCCATAGGTCAGCGGGGCGAAGGGGAGAGCGTCGGCCGCCGCGCCCATCACCGAGTCGAACCGCGCCCAGTCGATCTGGATGCCGCCGACGCCGTAGCCGCTAAAGGCCGGACCGCCGCGTCCGCCGCTGAATGCCGTCATGGCATGGTCGCCGACCAACTGGATGGCGGGTCCCAGGTCGGCCAGGGCGCGCGCGTCCACGGCGCTCGGGAAGGCGCTTGACGGGTAGTTCGGGAGGACTCCCAGGTAGCCGAAGGGGATGTCGGCCGCGGGCAGCACGAAGGGGCTGATCCGCACGCTGACCGGCAGGGTGACCGACGCGCCGTTGGCGAAGTCCAAGGCCAGAGTGCCCGTGACCTGGGTCAAGGCCGTATCCGCGGGGGCCTGGACCACGAACCAGAGGCGCCGTGCGGCATTGGCCGGAAGTTCGAGCGGCAGTTCCAGGTCGTCGAGCAGATGGGGCAGGGCGCTGTAGCGCACCCCGCCCGGTGCGGTGCGGCGGATCTTGGCGCGGACGCTCAGCGCCTGGGTGTCGAGCCCCGGCAGAGTCAGTTTGGCTCTGGTCAAGGTCAGGTGGGTTTTGGCATAGAGTCCCAGGGTCAGGGGCTCGAACTCACCGCGGGCGAGATCCAGGTCGAGTGCCTCGACCAATTCGGTCTCCGCCGGCCAAGCGTGCGCCTGGATGTCGTCCTCGGGGTTGCGCTGGAAGACCAGAAGACCGGGTGCCGCGGTTGCGGCAGGCACCGGGTGCGGGCTGACCGCGGGCAGGGTCTGAACATATTCGGTGTCGAAATGGGCGCGCAGCCGCTGCCACAGTTCGGCCACGAAGGCCTGGCCCTGGGCCTCGTCCGCGGCCGGCCAGATCAGCAGTGCCGAGAGTGTGTTGGCATAGGTGTAAAAGCTTCCCGAGGTGAAGCTGAGATCCAGTTTGCCATCCGCGACCTCGACAGTGAATTCCACCGGCTGGTAGCGGTCCGGGATATAGCGCTGCCAGATCGCGTCGCCCGGCAGGTCTTCCGCGGCGGCGTGCGCGAAGAGGCGCGACCAGAGGCTGTCCGCGCTCATGGTGTCACTGTACTCGAGCAAGCCTTCGGCTGAGACCGCGCGCCAACTGTAACTTTGGACGTATTCCCAGTAGCCGGGGTCTTCCAGCATCATCCAGACGCGATAGCGGCCATTGGGCAGTGTGACGCTGAGGTCGCCGGACGGGATGGAGATCCAGTCGCGCAGCAGTTCGTCCGGGTGTTGGCGGTCCTCGGCGCGCAGCCCGATGGCCGAGGTGAGACCGAAGCCGAACTCCGGCCGATAGGTCGAAGCCGGGGTGAGGGCGGTGAAACCATGCATGATGGGGCTGAAGTCGGTGCCCGGATCGAGTTTTATCAGGCGTGCAAAGTCATGCTGATAGGGGGGTTCCAGGGTGAGCCGCACGTTCTGGACGAAGACCTGACCCGGCTCCGGCACGTCGACGAACAGGTGGGTGATGGCCGTCAGATCGAGCCGACGGCGCTGCTGGATCACCGATTTCTCGCCGACGAAGACTTGGAGCGGAATGCGGATGATCTGCTCGCCGGGGACGAACTGGGTGTACCAGTTGACGCGGGACCAGTAGTCTCTGGTGTGCCGGTCGCGGATCTCCACGATCCCGTCCAGAGTGGCGGTGCCCGGATTGGTGAGACGGATTTCCAGGTAGTCGTAGCCGCTCCAGTCGGTCGGCAGGGTGACCGCGGCACCCAGGTTGAGGTAACCGGCCGCGTCGCCGACCGCGCGCCAGGGGTCGAAGCCGGCGATGGTAAGCGGACCGGCGGCGCGTGGTTTGGTCAGGCTTGTCGGGTCGACCCCGGCCAAGCGCCGACAGATCAGGGTGTCGGCCATCCCCGGGTCGGCGCAATAGCCGGCGAGCAGCAGGTCGGCGGCGGTGACCGGCGGCAGAAAGCCGAGCGGGTCGCCGGTCGGGCCGGCCAGCCGGGCGCCATCCGCATCGGCGGCACAGGGTTCGAGGGTCTGCAGGCGCACGTCGTCCACCCACAGGTAGCCCGCGCCATAGTTGAAGAAATAGAACGAGATGCTGCGCGTTTCGGTGAGCGTGAGAAGCAGCTCCGCGGTGGTCCAGTCACTGTCGCCGCCGACCAGCGGCAGCGACAGGTCGGCGCCGCCGGTTCCACTGACATACAGCAGGCTGGTGCGATTGTATTCACCGGGCCGCAGGTCCCAGGAGGCGACCCGCGCGCTCAACCGATAGCGCCCCGGACTCAGGGTCAGGGTCTGGCGGATCGCGCTCTTGCTGGTGCCCAGGCCCTGGAGGCGGGCGGCGTACTGACCTTCCCGCGCGGTGATGTCCTGCGCCAACTCGGCGGTTCCACTCCAAATGTTGTAAATCCATCCGGGGATTTGCCCGCTGGACGCGCCGCGCTGTTCAAAGTCGCCGTTGACCAGCAGGTTGGGACCGGGGTTGCCCAGGCTCTGCACGGCGAGGTCCACCACGACTTCATCGCCCAAGCCGTTGACGACTTTGAAGCGGACGCTGCTCGGACCACAGGCGGCACCGATCGGGATGAGGTGCAGGCTGGAGCCGATGAGGGTGCCGGTGAGGGCGGTCGGATCGAGTGACACCAGGCTGAAGGTCAGCGGCGAAGCCCCGTGGAGGTCGAGCACGTAAGCGCTGAGATCCAGGGTCCAGGGGCCATCGCGCGGTTGGACCAGGGGCGTCGCGGGCGGCGCCGGGAGCAGGAGCGCGGCAGCGTCGGCGATCCGATAGAGCCGACGGGCGAAGGCCGGCAGCGTGTCGCTGAGCTGGCCGTCACTCGGCAGCACCGCGATCCCCTCCAGCGGGACCTGGACGGCCGCGAGACCCGCCACGGGGAACGCGACCGCGGCCGCGGCACCGGTGAGGTTGTGGGCCAGGATGAAGCGTTGGTGCTGGGCGTCGCTGAACCAGTGCAGCCGGACGGCCGCGTCGCCGGCCAGTTGCGCCGGGGTCGGGGACTGGGTACGGGCGTCGCGCGGGCTGAGCTCGGCGCCATCCGGGACCCCGTCCGTATCGCTGTCGGCGAGGTCCGGGAAGGTGCCGATCACCTCTTCTTCGGCATCCAGGAGCTCGTCGCCGTCGGTATCCGATTGAATCTGGATGCGCTCGATTCGGACCGCGTAGTCATCGTTCCAATTGCTGAGCATGCGCAGACCGACCCGCAGCGGGGCCGTGCTGGTCAGGCCCAGCCCTGTGCCGGCCAGGGCCTGCCAGTGATCGGAGTCCCAGACGAAGGCGCGGATCAGCCCCTGCTGCCGGCTGAGCCGCAGGTAGCCGTTTTGCAGTCGTCCGCTGTGGTTGTAGTTGTAGCCGGGGCCGCCGGGCTCCGCAAAGGTGTGCCAGGACCAGTTGCTGCTGTCGTGAAGGGTGTGGGTGAGACGGGCGGTCGGCTGATCGGTCGCCCAGTCGTAATCCGGTCCCGCCAGCAAGAGTGCCAGCTTGGCCTGATAGCCGGTGTTCAGGAGCGCATGATCGCGGTACTCGACGATCACGTCCAGATTGCCGGACAGCGCGGCAAGGCTCAGCAGACCGGCGTCGCGCTGCACCCCGTCTTGCGGATCGGCAAGCTCCAGACCGCCGGCGGCCAGGGCCGTGTCCGGGGTGTTGAAGCGGGTGAATGCGGCCAGATCCGCCACGCTGTCCAGAGCGCGGTCGATGCGGTCCAGCCCGGCGCCATGGGCCCCCAGATGCTGCCCCAGGCTGCCGGCGCTCAGGGCCCAACTGTCGGTGCTCAGCAAATAATCGGCGGTCAGGCGCGGGTCGGTCGGGTAGAGATTGGCGACCGCGAGGCCCCCGCCCAAGGCCGCGCGAAACCCATGGATCGCCAGATGGCTCAGTTGCGCCTGGGTCGCTGACGCCGCGGTGGCATCCAGGCCGTAACGGCCGGTGATCGGGTCGCCGACGAACACCGAGTCAAGCACGCTGTTGTCGAGGCTGGCCCCGGAACTCTGCGTGAACCAGATGCCGCGCCCGGCACCGATCGAGGAGTGCTGGCGGATGCTGTTGTGGCTGGCATTGGCCAGATAAATCGACATGCCGCCCGCGAACTGGGTCCCGGTGAAGAAGTCGAGGTTGCCTTCGAGCCGGTTGTCGAGTGCGCCGAGCAGCGCGAAGTTCTGTTGGAGATTGTCGTACACGCGGTTGCGGACGACCTGATTGCCGGCGCTCCAGCTCAGGCAGATGCCCTGAACCGTGCCGTGGACCTCGTTGTGCTCCACCAGGTTGTCATCACTGGAGATGAGGATGCCGTAACGGGAACGCAGTTGCGTGGGCGGCAGGTCCGCGTAGGCCTGATTGCCGACCACCTGGATGCGCGCGGAGTAGCCGCCGATGCCGATGCCGGAGCCGGCGTTGGAATGGACGCTGTTGTTTGCCACCCAGGCGCCGCTGACATTGTGCAGCCAGAGGTCCGAGGCGTTGTCATAGAGGTCGTTGCGCTCGATCCGGAAACCCTGGGAGTCACCCGCGGTGTAGAGCGCGAAGATGCCGTAGGCGCCGTTGCGGATCACGTTGTCGCGGATGATCAGCCGCGTGGGCGCCAGGGTGGACAGCACTCGGCCGGTGCGGTCGATGCCGTCCAGGGTCAGCCCCTCGATGGTGACCCCATCGGCGGCGATGAAGATGGCCGCGCCATGGCTGGCCGCGTTGCCGCGGATGGTGGGTGCGGCGCCCGGGGCGGCGCGCAGGGTCAGATTCGCTTTGAGGATCGAGAGGCTCTCGTGGTAGGTGCGCCCGTCGGCGATCTCCAGTACATCGCCCGGTTGGGCCGCCGCATAGGCCGCGGCAAGCGTCTGGTAAGGCGCGTCGGCGCCGATGGTCCGGGTGGCGGCCTGGGTGGTCCCGCACCAGAGGGTCAGGGAAATGAGCCAATACAGGGCTAGGCGATGCGCGTTGTTCAAGATGGCCGTCCCGGGTGAAGTGCCGTGGGGCTTGTTTGTGCAGTGTGGAGTCCCAATTCCTGGCAAACCTTAGGGCAGTATGGTGCGGCGGCCAGGCCGGCGTCGTGATCCAGGTCTCAAAATGAAAACAGCCTGAAAACCCCAATTTTCGCAATTGAACGTGAATGCAAGCGCTGGAGTCTCGTTTTGGCGGTTACCTCAACTAGCGATAGTGCGCACCGGTCCAGTCACGGGCCTGTTGGTTTCGGTCTCGTCGTCATTGGTGACGAGATGTTGAACGGCGCGCGCACGGATCAGCATCTGCGGACTTTCAAGACGCTGTTGGGCGAGCGCGGACACGCGTTGTCCTGGCATTGGTTGCTGCCCGATGACCCGGCGGTGCTGGAAGCGCATCTGTGTTGGTCCATGGCGCGGACCAACCCGGTATTCGTCTGCGGCGGGATCGGCGCTACCCCGGATGATCACACCCGCGCCTGCGCCGCCGCGGCCGCCGGCGTGGCGCTGGTGCGCCACCCGGGAGCGCGGGACCTGATCGAAGCACGCTTCGGAGACGCGGCTTATCCACACCGCATCCTGATGGCCGATTTGCCGGCTGGCGCTGAGCTGATTCCCAATCCATTCAATCAGATTCCCGGATTCTCCCTCTCCGCACACTGGTTTTTGCCGGGCTTTCCGCAGATGGCCTGGCCGATGGCCGAATGGGTGCTGGAAACGCATTACGGGACCGCGGAACTGGTGCGCGAATCGGCCGTGCAAGTGCTGGGTGTCCCGGAGAGTGCCTTGATCCCGCTGATGCGTGACCTGGGGGAGGCGTTCCCGCAGCTCAAGATGTTCAGCCTGCCCCATCTCGGCGCAGATGCCTGCATCCTGTTAGGCTTTCGGGGCCGGATCGACTTGGAGACCGCGATGGATACCCTGCGTGCCCGACTCGTCAGCGCGTCCATGCGGTTTTGCGAAGTCCCGGCTGCCGACGCCGAGTCCCAGGAACGGGAGGCAATTTCGGGCAACCGCCCAAGCGGTCACCCTGGCGGGCAAGTCGGTTGAGTCGATGTCCCGGTCATTGACGCAAACATGCTGGTGTAGCTGCCGAGCGTAATAACCGGCCGTAGGGGCGGGTTTGAAACCCGCCCCTACATCAGCGGTTGGTCTGGATGACAGGTGCGAAGGCTATCGCTCCGGCCGCTTTTTATTGTCTTCTTCCGGCGCGAACGCGTTTACCGCGCGACGCCTGGTCGTTATCTAAAGGGTTTCTACATGCTCGCATCCGTCCCCGCCCTGGATCACCTGGTTACGGTTGGTCTGATCATATTGAGCGTGCTCTCACTGAACCTCGTCGTGCTCGCCGCCGCCCGACTGCTGGCCGGCGAACGGCGCAGCGTGCGCGCTCGGCTGGACGGAGCCGACCTCCCCCAGGTCCTGGTCCAGGTGCCGCTCTACAACGAGGGAACTCTGGTGCGGCGCATCCTAGGCGCGGTGGCCGCCTTCGACTGGCCGCGCGACCGCTTGCGGATTCAGGTCCTCGATGACAGCACCGACGGGTCTTGTGCCCTGAGTCGTCAAGCGGTCGCGGACCTGAAGCGGCAGGGTTTCCGGATCGAGTTGCTGCATCGCACCCACCGCGCGGCGTTCAAGGCGGGCGCCCTGGCCGCTGGTTTGAAGCGCTGTGCCGCGCCCTATGTCGCCATCTTCGATGCGGATTTCATCCCGCCGCCGGATTTTTTGCGGCGGACCCTGTCGCTATTGGAGGCGAACCCGGCCATGGCCTATGTCCAGACCCGCTGGACCCACCTCAACGCGCCCGAGAATCTGTTGACGCGCATCCAGGCGCGGCTGTTGGATGGCCATTTTCGGGTCGAGCAGGAGGCGCGCTGGCGGCTCGGTCTGTTCCTGCCGTTCAACGGCACCTGCGGCGTGTGGCGGCGGGCCGCCATTGATGATGCCGGCGGTTGGCAGGGCGACACCCTGACCGAGGATCTGGATCTCAGCGTGCGTGCGCGGCTGCGCGGGTGGCGCTCGGCCTTCCTGATCGATCTAACCGTCCCCGGCGCCCTGCCGGCCTCCGCGCCGGCCTGGCGGGCACAGCAGTTCCGTTGGACCAAAGGATTCGTGCAGTGCGCGCTCAAGCTGACGCCCCGGGTCTGGCGCAGCAGGGCCCTGTCGTTCCGGCACAAACTCATGCTGACCCTGGAGATGGGTCAACCCCTGGCCTATCTCATTGGCGCCTCCTGCACCCTGCTGGGACTCCCCTACATCGCGGGCGCGGTGGTGGCCGGGCCAACACTGGCCGCGGCGGCGGTGTGGGCCTCCCTGGTCGGCATCCTCGGAACTGTCGGGTTTCTGTTGCTGGGGACCACCCGTGACAACCGTTCGGGTGCGCCTCTGGAGATTGTCGCCGCCCTGTTCCTGTCGACCGGCCTCTTGATCTCGAACGCCCGCGCCGGGCTGGAAGCCCTGGTGGGCTATCGCAGCGAGTTCGTGCGCACACCCAAATCCGCGGCCCCCGGCGCGGCGGCCGCCAAGCGCCGACGTTATGGCGTGAGCGAGGCCGCGGCCGGCCTCGGCCTGCTCGGCTTCGCCCTGCTGGAGCAGCCCGCGGCGGCCCTCTATCTCACACTCGTGATCGGCGGCCTCATCGCCGTCGGGGTCATGCAACTGCTCGACGGCCGGGATTTGCCGAAGTTGGCGCGGCTGCGGCCGTGAGCGTCGTACCGGCCGTAGGGTGGACAAGCGCGAGCCGCAGTCCACCGAAACCCGCGCTGCCGCTGGTGGACTGCGCTGCGCTTGTCCACCCTACGAGGCCCCGGCCTGCCGGCTGCCGGAATCACGATCAAGGTCGGCGCTTCAATCGCCTTCAAACTCACACAAGGCGAACACTTTCTGCCCGTGCTTTTCGAGCCGCTTGCGCCCGCCGAGATCGGGCAAGTCGATGACGAAGCAACACTCGACCACCGTGCCGCCCATGCTCTCGATCAACTTGCAGGCCGCCGTGGCGGTGCCCCCGGTGGCGATCAGGTCATCGACCAGCAGCACCCGTTCGCCTTGGGACACGGAGTCGACATGCATCTCAATGCGATCGGTGCCGTATTCGAGGTCGTAATCGTGGCCGACGGTTTCCGCCGGCAGCTTGCCCTTCTTGCGAATCGGCACGAAGCCGACGCCGAGTTGGTACGCCAGCGCCGCGCCGATGATGAAGCCGCGCGCCTCGATGCCGGCCACCCGGTCGATCTTCTGCGCGGTGTAGCGATTGACCAGCTCATTGATGGTGATGCGGAAGCCGACCGGGTCTTTGAGCAGGGTGGTGATGTCGCGGAACATCACGCCCGGCTTGGGATAATGGGGAACGGTGCGAATGCGCGACTTGATGGGCATGTATCTTTTCCGAAAAACAGTTAGCGGGGGTTCAGCACACGGCCGGCCACTGCATCCAGGTGCCGGACGACCTCGGGATCACGCGCCTCCGGCGGGGTGATCAGGGCATGTTCGAGCGCGCGGCGGCAACCGCAGGCGGGGGCGTCGGCATCGCCATGCAGGCGCGGCGCGACTGTCTTCACCAGGCCGCGGGCATTGTCCGCATTGGCCAGCAGCACCTTGACGATGGCATCGACGGTGACGTCGTCGTGGTTCGGATGCCAGCAATCGAAATCGGTGACCATGGCCACGGTCGCGTAGCAGAGTTCGGCCTCCCGTGCCAGCTTGGCCTCGGGCATGTTGGTCATGCCGATGACGTCGCAGTTCCAACTGCGATAGAGTTCGGACTCGGCCAGACTGGAAAACTGCGGCCCTTCCATCACCAGATAGGTGCCGCCGCGCGCGACCTCGATACCGGACTCGCGCGCCGCCGCTTCGAGATGGTCGCCCAGTCGGTGGCAGACGGGATGCGCCATCGAGACATGGGCCACCAGACCGGTGCCGAAAAAGCTCTTGACGCGGTCGAAGGTGCGATCGATGAACTGATCGACGATGACGAACATGCCGGGCCGCAGATGCTCGCGCAGCGAACCCACGGCGCTGACCGAGATCACGTCGGTGGCCCCGGCGCGCTTGAGGACGTCGATATTGGCGCGGAAGTTGATGTCGGACGGCGGAATCCGGTGGCCGCGGCCATGGCGCGGCAGAAACACCATGGGTTGCCCGTGCAGTTCGCCGCACAGCAATGCGTCGGAGGGTGCGCCGAAGGGCGAGTCGATGCGTTCCCAGCGTTTGTTGGTCAGCCCTTCGATGTCATAGACACCGCTGCCGCCGATGATCCCGAGCACCGGGGCGCTACCGTTGCCTGCCATTCAAATTCCTCCGAAACCTGGTTGCCAGAAGGTCGGAGAGGGTACACCATTTAGCAGAGCCTGGTCATCAGCGGGCAGGGCTTGGTCAGGGTTCCGGCCGGCGATGCTCATTAGGAGTCCAAGGCTTCAGCCTTGGCCTGCCGATCCAAGGCTGAAGCCTTGGACTCCAGTGGCCGGCGCCTCGGTTGGCCGGTACCATGAACGAGGCCTCTGAGGAACCTGAAGATGGGCGCATCCCCGACCAAATTGCTGATCGGTCGCGACCGCGATTGCGATATCGCGCTGGCGCACGAGACCGTGAGCGGCCGCCATGCGGAACTGACCTTTCTGCCCGCGGGCAAACTCTTGCTCACGGACTGCAAGAGCCGCAACGGCACCTTTTGCTTGCTGCCGGGAGGGCGCGAGCAGCGCATTCACCAGCAACTGGTCTCGCCCATGGACCGGGTGCGGCTGGGCGAGGTGACGCTGACGGTTCGCGAGATCCTGGAGGCGGCACGGCTCAAGTACCCGCGGATGCCCGACCCGCCCGCCCCCGTTCAGGAGGGGCCGCCGCCGGTGCAGGGACGCCACCTGGAGCGCTGCGACTGCGGCGCCGTCAAGACCATCGGCGCGCCCTGCCCGGAGTGCGGCCGATGAACCGGTTGTGGAACCAGCCGAACCGCCTCCTGATCCTGGGCCTGTCGCTCCTCGCGGGGGTGCTCTTCATCGGTCTGCTCAGCCGGATGCTGCCCGCCGGCGGCCCCGCCGCAGTCGTCATCCTGGACCACAACGCCAGCCTGGCGCCGAACTCGCCCTTCGTCTATCCGTTCACGGTGCAGAACCTGATGCACCTGCTGTTCTTCGTCGGCCTGGGCGAGGTCTACTGCCGCTGGCGCATCGCCGAGCGCGAGCAGGCGATGAACCGCGAGGGCCTGCTGCCGGAGGACTACCGCGTCATCCTCCAGGAGCACGACCTGCCCGCCATCCGCGCGCGAGTCGCCGACCGTTACGACGCGGAGCACGGCTTCCTGCCGAGCCTGATCGACCTGTGCATCCTGCAATTCCGCGCCAGCCGCTCGGTCGATCAGACCGTGAGCGTCATGAACAGCAGCCTGGAACTGATCGACCACCGGCTCGACCTGCGTTACGCCATGCTGCGCTACCTGGTGTGGGTCATCCCCACCATCGGCTTCATCGGCACCGTCATCGGTATCTCGCTCGCCATGAACCTGATCGATCCCGCCGCCGACGAGCAACCCCTGGGCGAGATCGCCAAGGCGCTCGGCATCAGCTTCTACACCACCCTGGTGGCCCTGGTCGAGAGCGCCATCCTGGTGCTGCTGATGAACCTGGTTCAGGCGCGGGAGGAATCCGCGCTGAACCGGGCCGGCCATTACACCCTCACCAACCTGATCAACCGGCTGTATGCGGGCGGACGTTAGTAACGCTTCAACAGCAAGTTGAACACAAGTTGAATCGTTGTCGTAATCGGAGAAGCGATGCAGAGAATTCGGAGCGCTACGGTAACCTCGATTACGACAACGACAACGACGCTAGAGCCCCGTAGGGTGGACAAGCGCAGCGCAGTCCACCGCCGCCGCCCGACGAAGGTCCATTGACCGGTGGACCTGAACCGCAAAAGAAACGGCGACATCGACCCTGCGGCCGCCTTGTGGTTTCGTGCGCTCTACCGCATGATAAAGCGTACGTTCACACCTGAGCCAGTGAGGCAACCATGGCGAGCATCAGCGCCAATGACCTGAAAATAAAAGGCATCGCCGCGATCGAAGCGGCCCTGGCAGGGCAGTCCGAGGCATTGGTCTCGGTGCGGGGCAAGGACCGGTTTGTGGTGATGGATCTGTCCCACTACCAGTATCTGCGCGAGTGTGAGTTGGAGACGGCACTCGCGCAGGCGCGAGCGGACCTGGCTGCCGGGCGTTGCGTCACCGAGTCGGCAGATGCCCACCTAGACCGGATCGAGGCGGAGCTTGACGCCGAGCTGACGAACGCTCCGCGTGAGCGGGGATGACCTATGCGCTCGTCTTTACACCAAGATATGAGCGCATCGAGAAGCGATTTCTGAGGCGCCACCCGGAGCTTCGCCAGCTGTATCGCAAGACCCTGCGGCTGTTGGAGGCCGATCCTTTCCATCCCTCGTTGCGGCTGCACCCGTTACAGGGCCGGCTCGCCGGGCTGCACTCGGCCTCGATGAATCTTTCTTACCGCATCACGTTGGAACTGCTCATCGAGAACGGGCAGATCCTGCCCATCAATGTCGGCGACCATGATGCGGTGTACTGATCCGCGGTCGCCTGGTACACCTGACCCAGCCGGGTAGGGCACCGGTGTTGCCGGACTGCGCTGGCCCACCCCACAGGGTCGCTGTGCGGCTTTCGCGAATCCGGGTGATAATCCGCCGCACGCGCCGCCACTGCCAGGATGCACCCGATGACCGAGCCCAACGCCGACGACCTCTGCCCCGGCTGCTTTGCCGAGAAGGGCGGCGCCAATCCCTGCCCGCATTGCGGCTACGACGAACAGGCCGAGCGGGCGCCGCTGCTGTTGCCTCATCGCGCCCTGCTCAATGGGCAATTCCTGATCGGGCGGGTGCTCGGTAAGCCCGGCGGCTTCGGCATCACCTATCTGGCCTGGGATCTGGGCCTGCACCGGCGCGTCGCCATCAAGGAGTACCTGCCGCGGGAGTTGGCCGGCCGGGGCACTGACCGGGTCACGATCGCCCCACACTCGCGCGAGGACGCCGACGCTTTCCGCTACGGTCTGGAGCAGTTCCTGGCCGAGGCGCGCACCCTGGCGCGGCTCGACCACCCCAACATCGTGCGGGTCCATCAGGTCCTCGAGGCCAACGGCACCGCCTGTCTGGCGATGGAGTACTACGCCGGTCTGACGCTGGCGGACTATCTCGACCGCAAGGGCGGACGCCTCGCGGAGTCCGAGGCTCTGATGTTGATGCAACCCATCCTGGACGGCCTGCGTGCGGTCCATGCCAAGGGTTTCCTGCACCGCGACATCAAGCCCCAGAACATTTATCTGGCGCGGCTGGACGGCGGAGGGGTGCGCCCCATCCTGCTCGACTTCGGCGCTGCCCGCCAGGCCATGGGCGAGCGCAGCCGCTCACTCTCGGTCCTCGTCTCCGAGGGCTATGCCCCCTTCGAGCAATACACCCGCAAGGGCAAGCAAGGCGCCTGGACCGATGTCTACGCCGCCGGTGCAGTGCTCTACCGCATGGTCACCGGCCAGACCCCGCCGCCGGCCAACGACCGCATGGCCGGCGACGACCTGGTCCCCGCCAGCGCCCGTGGTGTCTCCCAGGCGCTGAGCGATACGCTCAACCGTGCCCTGGCGTTGCAACCCGAGAACCGCCCACCGGACGTGCCCGCCCTCCAGGCCGCCCTGTGGCCGCGCCAGACCGCGGGGCAGCCGGCTTCGCCGCCCCCAAGCGCGCCCGCACCGGCCGTACCGCCCAAGGTCGCCGCCCGCCGACCGCGGCCAGTCAACCCCAAGCCAAGCCCAAAGGCCCCCACCTCGCCGAGGCGGTCCTAGCCGGGGTCTTGCTCGTCATCGTCAGCGTCGGCGGCCTGTCACTCTGGGGCGACGGACAGCACCAGGCGGCTGATCCAGTGGATTCCAGGACTCCTGAGGCGGGTCAGCGCGGCGCAGTCCAGCAACCCCGCCTGCCCTTTGACCCCAAGTTCGAGCCCGAGATGGTCCGAATCCCCGCCGGCACCTTCCTGATGGGGTCCCCGGCCAGCGAGCCCGAGAGATTCGACAACGAAGGTCCCCAACACCAAGTCCAGGTCCCCGCTTTTGAACTCGGCAAAACCGAGGTCACTTTCGCCCAATGGGAAGCCTGCGTGGCTGCCAACGGTTGTGCGCACCGGCCGAAGGATGCAGGTTGGGGCCGCGGCAACCGCCCGGTGATCGATGTTTCCTGGGACGACGCCCAAACTTACGTCCAATGGCTCAGCGGCCAGACCGGCACGGCCTATCGTCTGCCGAGTGAAGCCGAATGGGAATATGCGGCGCGGGCAGGCACCAACACCCCGTTCAGTACCGGTCGCTGTATCAACACCGACCAGGCGAACTATAACGGCAAGAACGACTACAGCGGCTGCGGCGCGAAGACCGGGGTCTACCGCGAGAAGACCCAGCCTGTAGCCAGCTACCCGGCGAATCCTTGGGGGCTCCATGATGTGCACGGCAACGTCTATGAGTGGACACTAGACTGCTCGAACGATAACTATCAGGGGGCTCCGACGGACGGTAACGCGTGGGGGAGCGGAGATTGCGCGGGGCGCGTGGTCCGCGGCGGCGCCTGGAACTACGTTCCAGGATCTCTGCGTTCGGCCATCCGAGACTGGAGCTTCTCCCGCCGCCGGTACAACTACCTCGGTTTCCGCGTGGCCAGGACGCTGACCCCTTGATCCTTTAACTTGGCCGGACGGTGTATGCGCCCCGTCCGAAACGTTCTAGCTGAAGCCAACAGCCAAGGCTTCGTCTGCGACTTCTCAAATGTATGGGACTGGGTTGCCAACCCCGTCCTGCTCGGTTGGGCGGCCCAAGCCCAGTACCGATGGCTCCGTCGCGTGCCCCGCGCCTGCCCGACCTGCCGGCGGGGCCGCGGTCGGTGTCGGTCGGGCTTCAGCCCGGCAGCGGCGGTCGCGCTAGAGTCTACCCATCCAGCGTCGCGGGTGGCGCTTGGTGTGCATCACCGCGAGCACAGCGACTTGCTGACCCTTGATCTGGCATAGCCTTCGTACCTGATATCCAGACAGACGTTTGATGTAGGGGCGGGTTTGAAACCCGCCCCTACGTCCTGTTATTACGTCCGACGGCTATAGAAGACGCCGAAGGGGAACCGACGGAGCACCTCGGCGGTCACAGCCGCCGTCTGATGTCGGCGATCACCTCGTCAGCGGGTCGCCCGGGGTTGCGATCCAGCGCGTAGGCGTCGATCCGGCGGTCGAGTTCAGCCCGCTGCTCGCCCGTCAGGGGCAGGGCGTTCTGGTCCGCGGCGATGCTGTCCCACAGGTCTTCTACCAACTGGATTCGCTTGTCGATGGGCAGTTCGAGCAATGATGGGCTCATGACGATTTCTCCACGCGGGCATTTGCGGCAGCGGTTGAAGACATGATACATCGAGTCCAAAGCCTCAGCGTTGGCGCCCCCTCCAAGGCTGAAGCCTTCGACTCCAGGGGTTGAGGCTGGCAGCGGCTGCTTTGGCCGGACGGGTCTGCAATTTGGGACATGGTCTCGTCCTCCTGCCAGCGTTCAAAGAGCTACAATCCCCCGCGGACCTGAACCGAAAAGAGGATAGGCGAGATGGACCCGACCCCCGACGCACTCTGTCCCGGTTGTTTCACCGACCAGGGCGGTGTGCACCCCTGTCCGCACTGCGGCTATGACGCGCGGGCGGCACGGTCGCCGTTGCTGCTGCCCCATCGCACCCTGTTGCAGGGGCAGCATCTGGTCGGCCGGGTGCTCGGGCGGCCGGGCGGTTTCGGGATCACCTATCTGGGGTGGGACCTGCGCCTGGAGCGGCGGGTCGCGATCAAAGAGTTCCTGCCGCGCGATCTGGCGGGGCGGGGGGCGGATCAGGTCAGCGTGGTGCCGCATTCCGCGGAGGATCGGGAGGTGTTCCTCTACGGCCTGGAGCAGTTCCTGCGCGAGGCGCGCACCCTGGCCAAGCTCGATCACCCGAACATCGTGCGGGTGATGCAGGTGTTCGAGGCCAATGGCACCGCCTATCTGGTGATGGAGTTCTACCAGGGTCTGACGCTGGCCGAGCATCTGGAGCGCCAGGGCGGCCGGCTGGATGAGGACAGCGCCCGCCGGTTGATCGGCCCAGTGCTCGACGGCCTGCGCGCGGTGCACGCCAAGGGCTTCCTGCACCGTGATATCAAGCCCCAGAACATCTACCTGGCGCGCATCGAGGGCGGCGGGGTGCGGCCCATCCTGCTCGACTTCGGCGCCGCCCGCCAGGCGGTGGGCGAGCGCAGCCAATCGGTCTCGGTGCTCGGCACGCCCGGCTATGCCCCGTTCGAGCAATACCACAGTCGCGGCCAGCAGGGGCCCTGGACCGATGTCTACGCGGTGGCGGCCGTGCTCTACCGCCTGGTGACCGGCACCGCGCCGCCGCCGGCCAATGAGCGCATGGCGGCGGACGACCTCACCCCGGCGACGGCCTTCGGGGTGTCCGCGGGGTTGAGCGCCACCCTGGCCCGCGCCCTGTCACTGCGGCCCGAGGGTCGCCCGCAGAGTGTGGAGGCGGTGCAGGCGGAGCTGTCGCCCCCGGCGGTCCCGCCCGCGGCACCGGCATCCCAGCCACCCGCGCCCGCGCCCGCTCCGGCCCCGATGCGGGGCGTCTGGCCCTGGATACTCCTGGGGCTGGTGGTCATCGGCGGATTGGGCTACTGGCAATTCAATGCCATGGAGCGCCGCCATCAGGACGACCTGGCCTTCGCCGCGGCCCGGCACGAGGATACCGCCGCCGCCTATCGGACCTATCTCGCCGGTTGCGCCGCGGGCGGTTGCCCGCATCGGGCCGCGGCCGAGGCCGCCCTGGAGCGCCTGGCTCTGGCCGCGGAGCGCGCCGCGCCGACGCCCGCGCCGATGCCCGCGCCGATGCCCGCGCCGATGCCTGAGCCGGATCGCCATGACGCCGCGCGCCGCGACGGCGACATCCTGGCGTTCTCCCGCGCCCGCGCGACGGACACCGCCGCGGCCTACCGGGAATATCTCGACACCTGTGCCGCCGCCGGCTGCGGCCATCGCGCCGAGGCGGAGCAGGCCTGGGCGCTGCGCCTGCGTGCCGAGCGTGACGCTTTTGACTTCAATGATGGCGTATCGAGAGTTTTGGCGGCCTGAAGCGTCAATGAGGAGCGAGACAAACAGCATGGCAAGCACATTGACGCGGACGCTGATCCTGGTCCTGGCCCTCGGGTGGGGAAGCGTTTTGGCGGCGGATGTCCCGAGCGTCGCCGCGCTCAAGCGTTTCTACGACGCGCTGGAACATGGCCGCTGCCCGGAGGCCGTCGCCCTGCGTTCCGGCTATACGCTGGAGGACTGTGCGGCTCATGTGCCGGGCGGGCGGGTCAGCGCCACACCGGTCGCGGGGTCCGCGCGGCACGCGGTCATCGCGCTGGACATCGTCTATCCGCCGACCCAGCGCGGCTTCGATTTCCACGGCCACGTGACCCTGCGGGCGACGGCCGATGGCTGGGTGATCGACGGGACCAGCTATCGGGTCGCGGCCCAGATCGAATCCACGGACGACGCGTCCGCGGTCGCGGGTGCCGCGTCGGTCGCGGCCGATCAGCCGGCCGATCCCGCGGCGCTCACACCCGCGGCCGACTCCACCGCGCCAATGCCCGCGGCGCTCGAGCCTCCGCTCATCGAGGCCCCGCCCCCGCGCGGGGGCCGGTCCTTGGACCTGACCATCGAGCCCACCGCGCCCGCGCTCCCGGTCGAGGCCCCGGCCGCGCCTCCGGCCGATGCGCTGCCGCCGCCCGGCGCGCGGGACAGCGCGGTTGCCGCTGAGCCCGTCTCCGGACCGGGTTCGGCGGCACTCCTCGACGCCTGCTGGACCCCGGAGCAGCTCAAGGGGCGCCCCGGCGAGCGCAAGATCCGGCAACAGCGGCCCGCGGACCACAGCCCGCCGGAGCGGTTGACCCCGACGCATCCCGAGCGCGCGCTGGGTCCCGCGTTCGCCCGGTCATTGCGCTCGGTCGCACCCTTCAACGGCGAGCCGCTGGTCGCCCTGACCTTCGACCTGTGTGAACAGGCCAGCGACGTCACCGGCTACGACGGCGCGCTGGTGGATCTCCTGCGTGCCGAGAAGGTCAAGGCGACCTTCTACGCCGGGGGCAAATGGATGCGTTCGCACCCCGAGCGCACCCTGCAATTGATGGCGGACCCCCTGTTTGAACTCGGCAACCACGCCTGGACCCACGGCAATCTGCGCGTGCTCGGGGGCCGGGAACTGGAGGACCAGATCCAGTGGACCCAGGCCGAATATGAATTGCTGCGCGAGGACCTGCTCGCCCGTCCCTGCGCCCAGCCGTTCGCCGCCGAGGCGCACGACAGCATCCCTATGGTGCCGCGGACCTTGCGCTTTCCCTACGGGACCTGCAGCGCCGCCGCACTCGATGCGGTGGCCGCCGCCGGTCTCTACCCGGTGCAATGGAGCATCGTCACCGGCGACCCCGCGGCCGGCCAGTCCGCGGCGCAGATCGTCAAGGGTGTGTTGGCGAGCCTCAAGCCGGGGGCTATCGTCATCGCCCACGGTAACGGCCGCGGGTGGCACACCGCCGAGGCGCTCAAGACGCTGATCCCCGCCGTCCGCAAGCGCGGTTACCGGTTCGTCACCGTCAGCGAGCTGATCGCCGCCGGCACCCCGCATCTGGTCGATGAATGCTATGAGGTCAAACCCGGCGACAATCGTCGTTATGACAAGCTGTTCGGTAAGGGAACCGAGTAGGTTCACCGATTTCCGGGCCCTGATCATCGTTTCGGCCGCAGACGGTCCGCACAGCGGACCCTATGGCAAGGCCGCGATCCGTAGGGTCCGCTGTGGGGACCGACGACCGTGCAGAGCGCGCGGTGGCCGGGTTTATGACCAAAGTGGCGCGGGATTCGGTGGACTGCGCTAGCGCTTGTCCACCCTACAGCTCATCCTGTTGGGCGACCATCGGTCGACGGGGTATGCTTGTTCAACCTGCAACCCGGATCGGTGTCCGCATAGCGATCGACTTGGACCATTCCCGCGGCGCCGCCTCCCGTCGGCCGCGTCACGGCGCACTCGGCATCCTCAGCCTGCTCGGTGCGCTCCTGTGCGTTCCCGCGGCGGCCGACGATGCCGTCCGCGAGCGGATGGACGCGGCCACCGTGCGCGTGCTTTGCATGGCGTCCGCGGGCGATCGGCTTGGCACCGGGTCCGGCTTCGTGGTGGGCAACGGCAGCCATGTCGTCACCAATTGGCACGTGGTGGCCTGTACCGCGGAGGGCGGCGCCGCGGCCGTGTTGTTGGCGGCCGACCGGGAGCATCTGATCCCGGCGCGCGTGCTGTCCCATGATGAACACCGCGACCTGGCCGTGCTCCAGACCGACCGGGGCCTGGACCGCCCGGCCGTGCACTTCGCCCCGATCGCCAGCGTGCGCAAGCTCGACCGGGTGGTCGCCTACGGCTTCCCGGGCGCGGCGGATGATTCCAGCGGCGCCGATATGGCCGACCCCAGCGTGACCAGCGGCGTGGTGAGCCGCATCTACCCGCGGCCGGCCGCCCCGGAGTTGCCCCGCCTGATCCAAACCGATGCGGCCATCAACCCCGGCAACTCGGGCGGACCGCTGTACGACGCCTTCGGCCGGGTGATCGGAGTCAATACGCTAAAGGCGCTGACGGTGGTCGAGACGCGCGATGCGGCCGGCGCGCGCTCCGAGGGGCGGGTGCCGCTTGGCGAGGGCATCGGGTGGGCGGTGGCGAGTGACGAGGTTCTGCCGTTCCTGGAGCGCCTCGGGATTCCGTTCCAGGTGGAGCCTGAGCGGGTGGGTGCGTTCGGTTCATTGTGGCACCGTGAACCCCTGGTGGCGGCGCTGCTCACGGGGCTCCTGGCCCTGTCGATCGCCGGGGTGATCCTGGCCGCTTCCCGGCGCGGTCGGGCGGTGGTGCGCGAGCGGGTGACCCGTGTCTTGGGTGGGCCGAGCCCCCGGCCGGTGGGGTCGGCGACGCCCGCCGCCGCGCGCCGCACGCCGAGCCTGCGCGGCATCGCCGGACCCTACGCCGGCGCGACCCTGCCCATCGCCGGTGACGGCATCGCCATCGGCCGCGACCCGGCCCTGGCGCAACTGGTGATTCCGCCGACCTTTGTCCAGATTAGCAAGCGCCACGCCCTGGTCGGCTACGATGTGTCCCGCCGGGCCTTCACCCTGGAGGACTGCTGGTCGACCCAGGGGACCTTCGTCAATGGCGTACCCGTGCCCGCGGGCCAGTGCGTGACCCTGAACCCCGGCGACCGTTTCCACCTGGCGACGCCCGCGGTGGCCTTCGAGGTCCTGCTGACATGAGCCCCCTGGTCTTGCACACCGCGACCTTGAGCAGCGCCGGCGGGCGTGCCGACAACCAGGACGTCTGCGCCTGGCGCGACGGCTGCTGGGTGCTCGCGGATGGGCTGGGCGGCCATGCGGGCGGGGCGGTGGCCGCGCGCATCGCGGTGGATCACATGCTTGGTGCACTGACCGGGGCGCCGCTGCCGACCGCCGAGGCCCTGACCCAGGCGATCACGGGCGCCCACCAGGCCATCCAGGAGCAGCAGGCCAGCGACCCCCGGCTGGAGCGGATGCGCACGACCCTGGTGGTGCTTTGCAGCGACGGTGAAGGTGCGCTCTGGGCCCATGTCGGCGACAGTCGGCTCTATCACTTTCGCGGCGGTCGCCTGTGCTTCCAAACCGCCGACCACAGCGTGCCCCAGGTGCTGGCGCGCGCCGGGGAGATTCGCCCGGATGAGATTCGTTTCCACGAGGACCGCAACCGGCTCCTGCGCACCCTGGGCAACGCCGACGCCGTGCGTCCCGCGGTGCTGGAGAGCCCGCTGGCCCTGACGCGCGGCGATGCCTTTCTGCTCTGCACGGACGGCTTTTGGGAGTACGTTACCGAGCCCGAGATGGAGGTGACGCTGGCCAAGAGCGCGGACCCGGACACCTGGCTGCACACCCTGGCCGTCCGCCTGCTGGCGCGGGCCGAACCGGGCAACGACAACTACACGGCCCTGGCCGTCCACGTGACCTGAGCGGGGATCAGCGCCGTGCGCCGCCGCAATCGCGAGATCAACATCTTCAACCTGTCGATGCTCGACGTGATCGCCGGGGCCATGGCCGCATTTCTCATCATCATGATCGTGCTCATGCCCTATTACCGCAAAGAGCATGTCGACTATCAGGCGATGCTGGCGCAACTGCGGGCACAAGTGGCGGCGGCCGAAGCCGCTGCCGCAGACGCCGACGCGGCCCTCAGCGCCGCCCGGGCCGAGGCCGAGAGCGCCCGGGCGGCGGAGCGCGCGGCGCGGTCTGAGGCAAACGCGCTGCGTCCGCGCGATCTCGACCTGGTCATCGTGCTGGACAGCACCGGTAGCATGGGGGAGGAAATCGCGAGTTTGCGGGCCGACGCCAAGGGGCTGGTGCGAATCTTGAGCGAGCTCAGCAAGACGCTGCGGGTGGGCGTGGTCGCCTATCGCGACCGCGGGTCCGACGAGGCCTATCTGACCCAGGTCGCCCCCTTGAGCCCGATGACGGGCGGCGGGCTGGTGGAGCTCGAACGCTTTCTGGACGCCTTGGGCGCGGACGGCGGCGGAGATGCCCCGGAGGCGGTGGACGCCGGACTCGCGCAGGCCATGGCCCAGCCTTGGAACCTGGCCGCCGACGGCATCATCGTGGTGATTGGCGATGCGCCTGCGCATCCCGACACCATCGACGACACCTTCCGCCTGGCGCGTGAGTTCGCGGCGCAGTCCACCCGATTCCGGGTGTCGACCATCGCCCAGGGTCCGGCTGAGCCCTATTTTCGCGTCCTGGCCGAGCAGGGCAATGGGGTCTTCATCTCCGGTGCCACGGCCTTGTTGGAGAATATCATTGTGTCGATCTTCAAACGGGAGGGCGAGTAACCGAGCAATGGCCTGAGACGGGTGGAGAAGGCGATTTCCGACAATTTGGATACCGGTCAGTGTAGGTGCGACTTCAGTCGCACCTACATCCGAGCCAATGCTGGGTGGTATCCGGTATTCGGGAAATGATCTAACGACATGTAGGGGCGACTTTAGTCGCCCCTTTCTGCGGATCTTGCTGCATCCGCACAACAGAAGGAGGTCGAGCTTTCAGCCGAACGCGCCGCCGACACGCTGCCGGCGGCGGCTACGCAAATTTGAGACTGCCGGGCAAAGGCGCCTTTCTTCCTCACCGCCGATTCCCTAGAATCCGCAAGAGAACACGCGCGGTACCACGGAGCAACAGCATGGCCATGAAATCCTGCGGCAAAGGACATTTCTACGACGAGGGCACCCATTCCACCTGCCCCTACTGCGGCGTGTCGATCGAACTCGGGGAGACCGTAGCCCGGTTGGATCCGGCGCCCGCCGCCGAGGACTTCCCCAGAACCCGCGCCGCCGGCAGTCGCGCCACCCCGCGGGGTGACCCCGAGGAAACCGTCGGCATCTTCAAGAAGCGCCTCAGGTTCGACCCGGTGGTCGGCTGGCTGGTCTGCATCGCGGGGCCGGACCAGGGCCGCGACTACCGTATTCACGGCGAACGCAACTTCATCGGCCGCGCCCCGACCATGGATATCGTCATCGCCGGGGATACTAGCATCAGTCGCGAGAACCACGCGGTGCTGAGCTACAACCCCAAGCGTCACACGTTCAACCTCGCCCCCGGTGACGGCCGCGGTCTCACCTATCTGAACGACGACGAACTTCTCGCCGCCCAGCCGCTGGCCCCCTACGACACCATCGAGATCGGCGCGAGCAAACTGCTGTTCGTCCCTTTCTGCGGCGAGCGCTTCACCTGGCCGGTCGCTCCGCCCGTCGCGGGTTGACTCGGTAGGGTGGACAAGCGCAGTCCACCCTCGACGCAAACCAATGCACCACGAGTGACCGCGGCATGACGACCCCGAACCCGGCGACTCTCTGCCCCGGTTGCTTCAAGGAGACCGGCGGGGGCAATCCGTGCCCCCACTGCGGCTTCGACGCGCAGGCGCCGCGCCCGGCCAAGACCCTGGCACCGCACACCCTGCTGCACGGCCAGTTCCTCGTCGGTCGGGTGCTCGGCAAGCCCGGCGGTTTCGGTATCACCTATCTCGGCTGGGATCTGGGGCTGCACCGGCGGGTCGCGATCAAGGAATACTTCCCGCGCGACATCGCCGGGCGCGACGTCGACCGTACCACCGTCACCCCCGACTCGACCGACGATGCGCAGGGCTTCCGGTACGGCCTGGAGCAATTTCAGACCGAGGCCCGCACCCTGGCCCGGCTCGACCATCCCAACATCGTGCGCATCCACCAGGTCCTCGCCGCCCACGGCACCGCCTATCTGGTGATGGAATATTACCCAGGGCTGACGCTCGCCGAGCACCTGGACCGGCAACCGGGCAGCCGTCTGCCCGAGGCCATGGCACTCGCCCTGATGCAGCAGATCCTGGACGGCCTGCGCGCGGTTCATGCCGAGGGCTTGCTGCACCGCGACATCAAACCGCAGAACATCTATCTCGCCGCCACCCGCGGCGGCAACGCCCGCCCGGTGCTGATCGACTTCGGCGCCGCCCGCCAGGTCGCCGGCGAGCGCAGTCGCTCCCTGTCGGTGCTGTTGACCCCCGGCTATGCCCCGCTGGAGCAATACAGCCGCCGCGGCCATCAAGGCCCCTGGACCGATATCTACGCGGCCGCCGCGGTGCTGTACCGGATGCTGACCGGCAGCGCGCCGCCGGATGCCCATGACCGGACCCAGGGCGAGCCCCTGCGCCCGGCTGCGGCCTTCGGTGTCAGCGCCCCGGTTAGCGCCGTGCTGGACCGGGCCTTGGCGATGACGGCCGGCGAACGGCCCCAGAGTGTGGTGGAGTTGCAGCAGGCATTGGCCGGGCCTGCGGCAAAGGTGGTTGTAGAGAAAGGGACTGGGCCGACCCCGCCGCTGCCCGCGCGCCCTCGTACGGGCGGGAAGACCCGCCGCGCGGCACCGTCCCCGACGGGCGGTGCTGGACCCTGGCCTTGGGTCATCGGCGGTTTATTCGGGCTCGCCGGCATCGTCGCGGTGGGCTATGTCGCCTTGCGTGATGCGGCGGCGCCCGCGCCGATCCCGGCACCGCCTCAGTTGGTCACGGCGGCGAGCCCAGCCACGTCAGCACCGGCGCCAACCCCGCCCGCGCCCGTGGTTCCCAAGCCGGCCGCGCCGAACCCGCCCGCGCGGCTCCCTTTCGAGCCCGAGATGGTGCATATCCCCGCCGGGGGTTTCCTGATGGGCTCACCGGCGGGCGAGCCGGCACGCGGGAATGGTGAAGGGCCGCAGCATCAGGTCGAGGTCCCGGTCTTTGAAATGGGCAAGTTCGAGGTCACTTTCGACCAATGGGGCGCCTGCGTCGCCGCCGGCGGCTGCACGCACCGGCCGGCGGACCAAGGCTGGGGTCGCGGCGCCCGTCCGGTCATTGATGTCTCCTGGGACGATGCCCAGGGTTATGTGAATTGGCTGAGCGCCCAGACTGGCAAGCATTATCGTCTGCCGAGCGAGGCCGAATGGGAATACGCTGCCCGCGCTGGCGCCACCACCCCGTTCAACACGGGCGACTGCATCAAGACCAGTCAGGCCAACTACAACGGCACCATCGACTACCACGGCTGTGGTGCAAAGACTGGCGTATATGTGGGTAAGACCCAGCCGGTCGGCGGCTATCCCGCCAATCGCTGGGGCCTCTACGACATGCATGGCAACGCCTTGGAGTGGGTGCAGGACTGTTGGCATGACAGCTACACCGGTGCGCCGCAGGACGGTTCAGCCTGGCTCGATGCGTGCGGAACCAGTGGGCGGCGCGTGCGCCGCGGCGGGTCCTTGAGCTACAGCCCCAGGGGCCTGCGCTCGGCTTACCGCAACAGGGACGACACCGGTGCCAGGGGTAGCGACCTCGGTTTCCGCGTGGCCAGGACGCTTACCCCTTGATCCTTTACCCCTTTACCTCTTGGGGGGCCAGGGGGCCTCAAGCCCCTTGGTCGCCATTATTTCGGTCCCGCGATGCTCAATGAGGCCGGCCGCGCGCTGACGGCCGTAGGGTGGACGAGCGAGAGCGCAGTCCACCGAGCCCCGCGCGGTGGTCGGTGGACTGCACTGCGCTTGTCCACCCTACCTGGCTTGTCCGCCCTACCGGGCGAAGAAACCCGAAGAATGGCTCTCACGGAGACACGGAGATCACAGAGAAAAAAGCAGGAGATCTTTGTGTCTCCGTGTCTCCGTGAGAGATATTCAATGGCTGACGACCGTAGGGTGGACAAGCGATAGCGCAGTCCACCGAGCCCCGCGCGGTGGTCGGTGGACTGCGCTGCGCTTGTCCACCCTACCTGGCTGTTGTTGCAGCGGGGTAGCAGTAGCGGTAGCATCGTGAGTAGCAATATTTGGAGAAATGCCTGTGCGCACCGAGAAGCTATCCATTTCACTCACCCCCGAGGCGATGGGGGTGATCGATGCCTATCGCGCCGCCCATGCGATCAAGAGCCGCTCCCAAGTCATCGAGCGGGCCTTGCGTCGGCTGCGCGAAGATGACCTGGAGTCGGCCTACCGGGAGGCGTCCGCCGCCGATGCCGCGGACTGGGACGCGACGGCCGGCGACGGACTGCCCCATGAAACGTGGTGACATCCTCTATGCCGATCTCAGCCCCACGGTGGGCTCCCAATTCAACGAAAGGCCCAACAAACGCCGCCCGGTGCTGATCGTGAGCAACGACGCCAATAATCGCGCGGCGAGCACCGTCACGGTCTTGCCCATCACGTCCAACCTGACCCGTGTCTACCCCTTCGAGGTGGCGCTGTCGCGGGCGGACTCCGGTCTGCCCAAGGAGTCCAAAGCCCAGGCTCAGCAGATCCGCACCATCGCGAAGGAGCGCATCACCGGCACGGCGCTGGGCCGACTCGCCGGGGACAAACTGCGGGAAGTCGACGCGGCGATCCGTTTGCACCTGGCGCTGTAAGCAGCGTCTCTTGACGCGATGCCACGGAGAAAACCCCAAATGTCAGCCGCCCGATCTTTGTTCCTGACTGGCCGCGTGCTCTTACTCGCGGTGGTACTTGGCCAGACTGCGGCGGCCGGGCCGCCGGCCAGCCTGCAGATCTCCCAGGCGGTGGCCGTGGGACGGGAGATCGGCGTTTATCTGGAGGTCCGCGACGAGGCGGGGGCGGCGGTGACCGGGGTCACCGCCGGGCAACTCCATGCCACGGTCGGCGGGCATCCGGCGACGGTGTCCAGCGTGACGCCCTTCGCCGCGGCGCCGACCGGGGTGTTGTACCTGTTTCTGGTGGATCGCTCGCGCTCGCTGTCCGCGCCGCGGTTCGCCCGCATCCGGCAGGCGCTGACCGACTGGGTGGGCGCGCTTGGGGCCGGGGATCGGGCGGCCCTGATCGGCTTTGGTGACGGGGTTCGGGTGCTGGTGGCACCGACCGCCGACACCGCCGACACCGCGGCACTGCTGGCCGCCATCGCCGAGCTGGCGCCGACCGATGGCCATACGGCCCTGCACCAGGCACTCGCGCGGGCGATCGATCTCGGGCGGCGGAGGGCGGCGGACCTGCCGGAGCGGCGTGTCATCGTCACTCTCACCGACGGCGTCGACGACGCCCCCGGCGGGATCAGCGCCGAGGAGGTCTACGCGATACTCGCCGAGGGTCCCGTGCCGATCTATGCGGTCGGGTTCAGCAGTCTCCGTGACCGCGCCCGCCGCGAGGCCGGCCTCGAGGCTCTGGGGCCGCTTCGCCCGCCGCTCCGGCGGGGTCTTCGTCGATGGCGGTCGGGACGACCCGAGCGCGGCTTTCGCGGCCATGCGGACGCGCATCGCGGAGGTCTATCGGGTCCAGGTCCAGTGTGCGGACTGTCCGCTGGACGGCAATCGCTACCGGCTCCAGGTCGACCTGCACGACGCCGGGGTCACGCTGACCGCGGGTACCGACCTGCGCCTGATGCCCGAGGTTCCAGCTACCGCGCCGCCTCCGACCGAGCCCGGCACGGCAGCGCCGGACCCGAGCGGGTCGGCAGCGCCTGAAGCCGGCCCGGACGCCGCGCCGCCGGTGTCGATTCCTGTCGAGACTGCACCGGCCGCGCGTGCCGGAGCGCCCTGGGCCTGGCTCGCCGGTGGTACGGGCCTGATCGGGGCGCTGATGGTGGTCTTTTTATTCCGCCGCCGACGCGGCCCGGCCGCCTCCGGGGCACTGCGCGAGAGCCCCGCGCCTGAGCTCCCGGCGTTGGAAGACCCCGCCCCGGTCCCCACCGTGCCTGTCGGCGCTGCCGCCGGGAGCGGTGTCGCGGCACCGTCGGTGTCGCGGGCGACCGTGACGGCCACTTTCATGACCGGCCGGCGGCGCGGTCAGCAGGTGGTGCTGACCGCGGCCCCCAGTGCCCTGTTCGGCCGCACCCCCGGTTGTGACCTGATCCTCACCGACGACGCGGAGGTCTCCGCGCAACACGCGGAGATCGAGGCGCTGGACAATGGCTGCCTGGTGCTGCGCGATCGGGGCTCGACCAACGGCACCCGACTCAACGGGATCGCCATCCAGACCACCCATCCACTGCGCGACGGCGATGTAATTGGCATCGGCCGGACCGAGTTGCGCATCGCCCTGTGACCGAGGCCGCCATGGAGATTCAACCCGGTAATGCGCAATGGCAGGGTGCCCGCGACGAGCAGCAGGATGCCTTTGGTTTCCTGGGCTTCGACACTCCCGCCCTGCGCGCCCACGGGGGCGTGCTGCTGGTGCTGGCCGACGGCATGGGCGGCCTGAGCGGCGGGCGTCAGGCGAGCCGGCTGGCGGTGGAGCGGATGATGGCCGCCTATGCGGCGAAGCGTCCGGATGAGCCCATCCCCGCGGCACTGGAGCGGGCGCTGCAGGCCGCCAACCAGGCGGTCTACGATCTTGCCTGCGCCCGTGAGGGCGAGGGGCAGGTCGGTACCACCCTGGTGGCGGTGGTCGTGTGCGAGGCGCAACTGCACTGGGTCGGGGTGGGCGACAGCCGTCTCTATCACTATCGGGCCGCCGACGACACCCTGACCCGGTGCACGGACGACCATACCTACGCCAATCAGCTCTTGCGCCAGGTCGCGGAGGGCCTGTTGAGTCCCGAGGCGGCCGCCGCGGACCCGGACCGTCAGGCGCTGGCGAGCTTTCTGGGGTTGGCGCGCATCCCGGAGATCGACCGCAACCTGCACCCGGTGCAGTTGGCCCCCGGCGACCGGCTGCTGGTGTTGAGCGACGGGGTCTACGGCGTCGTGCCCGAGAACGAACTGAAGACCCTGGTACGGCAAGACCCGCAGGCGGCGGCGCAGGCGCTGATCCAGGCCGTGCAAACCGCGGCCCGGCCCGAGCAGGATAACGCCACCGCCGCCCTGTTGGGTTTGGCCGCTGACGCTCAGCGTCGGGAATGCCCGACCGGGGAGCGGGCGCTGGGCGCGGTCGCCAGGTCTGCGCGTTGGAACCGGCGGTTGATCGTCGTCATCCTGCTGGGCGTCCTGGCGGCCTTGCCGGGTTTCTATTTCTTCTGGACCAGGGGCACCCAGGACAGCACGCCTGACCCCCAAGCTTCTGGAGCGGCGGGCCTGGCTCTGCCGTCTTCGATCAAGGCCGGGGCAGGGCGGGACACTGAGCCGGCTCTTCCGCCCGAGCCCGAGGCCGACACCGCACTGCCCAAGCAGCCGCCGCACGGCGCGCCGGTCAAGCGCGAGGGTGGGGCAGCCGCAATGCCAAGTCCGGGCGGCATCCCGCGACCCTCGGTGGATGCGGCGCGCGCGACCGCCGTACCGGGTCCCTGACACCGAGCGGCGCGCCTGATCCACCCTACAACTGAGCTGGTTTTCGTCGTCTGGGCTTGAACGCGGTCCACCACTGCGTGTAGCCTCGTCGAACGCCACCAGCGGCCGGGCGCCGGCTTCACGAACGACGAGCAAACGATGAACGACGAACACAGCCTGGGCTTCGCCACCCGCGCCATCCATGAGGGCTATGATCCGCTGGAACACGAGGGGGCGCTGAACCCCCCGGTCTATCTCAACTCCACCTTCGCTTTCCCGGATATCGCCGAGGGCCAGCGGCGCTTTCGCGGTGAGTCGCCCGGCTATGTCTATGCCCGGGTCGGCAATCCCACGGCCACGGTGCTGGAGGCGCGTCTGGCGAGTCTGGAAGGGGGCGAGGCGGGGCTTGCCACGGCCTCCGGGATGGGCGCCATCACGTCCGCCTTGTGGACCCTGCTCAAGGCCGGCGACACCATCGTTGCGGATCAGACACTGTATGGCTGCACCTTCGGCTATCTTGAACACGGGCTCGCGCGGCTGGGGATCGAGGTGCGGTTCGCCGACCTGACGCAGCCGGCCGAGCTGACCGCGGCGCTGGATGCGCAGACTCGGGTGGTCTTTTTCGAGACTCCCGCCAATCCGAACATGCGCCTGGTGGACATTGCCGCGGTCAGCGCCATCGCCCGGCGGCATGGGGCCCTGACCATCGTCGACAACACCTACTGCACCCCCTGTCTGCAGCGCCCCCTGGAGTTGGGGGCGGATCTGGTGGTGCACTCGGCGACCAAGTATCTGGGCGGCCATGGCGATTTGCTGGCCGGGGCGGTGGTCGGGACGCGCGAGCTGATCGATCAGATCCGCTTCTTTGGTGTCAAGGAGATGACCGGCGCCTGTATCTCGGCGCTGGACGCCTACCTGGTGCTGCGCGGGCTCAAGACCCTGGAGCTGCGGATGGAGCGCCATTGCGCCTCGGCCCAGACGCTCGCTGAACTGCTCGAAGCGCACCCGGCGGTGACCCAGGTCTGGTACCCTGGGCTTGGGTCCTTTTCCCAAGGTGAGCTGGCGCGCCGCCAGATGTCGCGCGCCGGCGGCATGATCGCCCTGGAACTGCGCGGCGGCTATGCGGCCGGCGTGCGTTTCATGGACCGCTTGCAGTTGGTGACGCGGGCGGTGAGTCTGGGTGACTGCGAGACCCTGGCGCAGCACCCGGCCTCGATGACCCACGCCACCTACGCCCCGGAGGAGCGCGCCCGGCACGGCATCAGCGAGGGCCTGGTGCGGTTGTCGGTCGGACTGGAAACTTGCGCCGATCTGGCCGCCGATCTCACCCAGGCGCTGGCCGGGGTATGACCGAGGCTGATCTAGCGTTCGCACCTGATATCCAGACACACCTTCGTGTAGGGGCGGGTTTGAAACCCGCCTCTACGTCCGGTTATCACGTCCGAAGGCTATATCTGTTGACTGATCCAGAAAAAACGCGTACTCTTCCGGGTCTTCGTTTTTGGAACTGTATCCAAATCCGGGGTATAGCGCAGTCTGGTAGCGCGCCTGCTTTGGGAGCAGGATGTCGGGGGTTCGAATCCCTCTACCCCGACCAAACGCCTGATTTCCACGTCTCGCAGGCGCCCGTAGCTCAGCTGGATAGAGCAACGGCCTTCTAAGCCGTGGGTCGCAGGTTCGAGTCCTGCCGGGCGCGCCAATTCGACGACTGGCGAGGGGCGTGCCCTGATCGTTCAGTCCGATGTCGGTCAGTCAATGGTGGACGTAGCTCAGTTGGTAGAGCGCAGGGTTGTGGCTCCTGTGGTCGTGGGTTCGATCCCCATCGTCCACCCCACCATTCCGGGTGTCGCGCAGTCGGCAAATCAGGTTGACAACTTGATTTCAATCATTAAACTGTGGGGCTCGCATGATTCGGGTCGTTAGCTCAGTTGGTAGAGCAGTGGACTCTTAATCCATCGGTCGTAGGTTCGAATCCTACACGACCCACCAAATAAAACAGCCGGTTACGTGTTGAGCGTATACTGGCTGTTTGCGTTTTCGGCGGTTATGTTCCCAAAATGGGATGATGTTTTCTTCCATGACCTCGGAGCGCCCACGATGACCGCAGACATTGAACGCCTGGTACTCGAACACTTGTGCGCGATGCCAGGGGATATCGCAGACATCAAGCAACGGCTCGACCGTATGGACCTGCGGCTGTCCGTCATGGAACAGACGCTAGGCGGCCTGTATGCCCTTTTTGCCAGTGATCGGGAAACCCTACAAACCGTTGTTCATCGCGTTGAGCGCATCGAACGGCGGTTGGAATTGACCGACCACTGACCTGGTATGGCCGAGCGTCCGTGCCCGGTGTTCTAGATCGCGCAGCGCACCGCAAGGTGTTCGTTTGGGGTTTTCCGTGGGGGGCTCTACCTTGTTCGAGTCGGGAGCGCTGCCGAGCGGATAATCCGCCTGGCCGGCGGAGTCGATCAGATGGCCGCCTTGCGCGGCGCGATCTACCGTCCGGTCACGGGTCAACTGTCGCTCAGTTCCAGGCGCCGTTCGATGCGCTCGATTCGCTCCACCAGCCGATCGTGGGCGACCTGCTGAAAGGCCACACTCTCCTCCGCGCCGAGCGCATCGCGCTTGACACGCAACATGGCCGTTTCCAGCCGCGCCATGCGGTCTTTCAGATCGTGAAATCCGCTTTGCATCTCGGTGCGCATCTCCTTGATGTCGAAACGCAGCAGGCGCAGGTGCTCAAGCACGAGCTTGTCAACATCAGCGGTCATCGCGGTATCTCCAGGTGGTCCTCGTCGGGAACCTAGGCCCGCAGCGGTGGGTTGTCAACTCACAGCAGCTTGGTCAGGGCCGCGATCAGCGCCGCCTGGGCGACCAGCAACCCGGCCATCCACTTCACGATAAACCGCGTTGGCTCCAGCAATCGTCGCGTCTGCCGGGGCCGATCTCATCGAAGAACATCGCATACCGCCCTGGGCGCGGTTCAATGCAGGGGAATGAAGTTGACGATCGGGTTGCTCGGGGTCGCGATGGCCGCGCCTTGTCCTTGGGCCGTCGTATAGTGGACATGGATCTGGCGCAGGGCGGGAAAGCCGACGAAGAGTCCGATGGCGGCGGAGTGCAGTTCGTTCGGCAGGGCGCAGCCGAAGCGATAACTTGCACCCAGGTCGGCCGTGCCTTGACGCATCCGTGGATCGGCGTCGACCTTGGCGCTTTCCAGCAGGCACCGCGCCTGGGTGTTGAAGCGCACCAGCGCGTCTCCGGACTGGAGATTTTCCGCCGCGAGTGTGAGGTCCTCGCGTTGGGCCGCGTTGCCGGGGTCCCCGGCGAATCCCACGAGCGTCAGGGCCGGGGCGGTCAGTTCCACCCGGACGGTGCCGCCGTCGGCGCGAATGGTGACCTTGGCGATCCCCGCATCGGGCGTGGCACCCTGGGTCAGGGTGACGGCGGTGAGCGCCAGTATCCCGCTGAGGAAGGATAAGCGGCGCGGTCTCGCTTGCAACGCTGCGGTCGCCGCAGGGCGCGGCAGCCGATCGTGCCGTGCGCGGTGTCCGGCTCCGCCGCGAGGGCGGTGGGTCATGGCCGGGAGGCGTGCGCCGAACGCCCGAGCTGTCGGTGGTTCATTGCAGCGCGCGGCAGACCCCGTTTTGGCACTTCAGCAGGTAGCTCGCGGAGTCGACACAGGATACCTTGTGGATCTCGCCGTCAGCTTGGGTCTCGATCAATTGCGATCCGGCATCCGTGACCGTGCACCCGCGCAAGCGGGCATATTGCTCGGCATAATAGGCCCAAGTCCCGGTCCCACCCGCCTGGCTCAGTGTCAGCATGTTGTCCTCGGGAGCAAGCGGTGCGGGCGTCGGCTCCGGTGCCGGCGCCGACAGCGTGAGCGGGCGTGTGGCCGCGCTGCCGCCGGTGAGCGCACGGCTGCCGTCAATCACCGGAGCGGGTGACTGGTCGGTCTCGGTCGAGGGCGGGGCGGGGCTCGCCACGGGCGGCGGCGTCGGTGCGGCCGGCGGGCGAGGGGCTGCCGGGGTGGCGACCGTACCGCTGGCGGCACGCGGATTGGCTGGGGTCGTTTCGGTCAGCGTCTCTCCCCACACGTTGACCAGCGGGTTGTCGGCGGGCGCGTTTGCCGGATCGACGACCGGGTTCTTGGCGCCGGTCGTGTGCGGCGGGATGGCGTTGGTGACACGCGGTCCGTTGGCACCCCAGTTTGACCGCAGCGACTCGAGCGATTGGGTCAAGGCATCCCGATAATTTTCAGTGTAGTCGACACGTTGGGGCGCCCGCTCGCCCGGCGGCTGACTGACCAAGGTGGCGCGCAGGGCGACCTTGACGCCGCCCGACTGTTCGGTGAAGGCCGAGGTGACCTCGATCACGGGCGGGGTGACGCTGCCGGCCGCGCCGAGTGCGGTGGCGGTCGGTGAGGCCGGGTCCAGCGGCCGCTGAACGACCAGGAGGTTGTTCGTGGACTTGACGATGGTCCAGCCTTTCGCCCGCGCGGAACCCATGGCCAGGCCCTTGACCTCGTCACGACTGGCGCCGGGGATCAGCAGTTGCGGGCGATGGCTGGTATCGAAGCCATCCGCATCCATGGTCCCGGCGCACCCGGCCAATAACCAGGCGCCGAGTGTCACTACACTGACAGTCGCGAACGAACGCATTTTTGCTCGATCCTCCGGTGGATAGCCACACCCGCGCGCCCGCAGCAGGCGCGCCCAAGCACCGGATGCTAGCACAGTGGGTGCGGCGGCGGAGCCCGTGTCGCGGCACGGTGCGACCCTGACCATGCCGCGATCGACGGAAGATGTCGAGAAGGTCCGGTTGTCGGGTGCCGGGGTTAGCGTTCGTCCCAGGTGGCCGAGAAACCGTCCCTGGTCCACCAGAGGATTGCCAGGAGGCCGCCGATGAGGACAGCGGCGAAAAGTGCGAATAAGGTCCAGATCATGTGCGTCTACCCCTATTAATAAAGGTTTCTTGGATGCCCGCGTACAGCGGACTCGACCATGGGGGGCGCCGTAGCTCTGGTTGGTGCGAGGCGGGCGGCGCCATGCTCCTGCTCTATGGCACTATTGCACGGGGTACGGACGGGTTGCTGAGGACTGCTTCACAGAAGCCCGGTGCGGACGAACACCGCTGACCGCGCTGGGATGGTAGGATTGAGCTTTACGGCGACCCAGAGAGAGTACCGACGATGGCCTACGAGAAGATAACAATCCCGGCGGACGGCGCGAAGATCCAGGTAAACCCGGACTTTTCCTTGTCGGTTCCCGACCAACCCATTATCCCCTACATCGAGGGCGACGGAATCGGCATCGATATCACCCCGGTGATGATCGCGGTGACCGACGCGGCTGTACACAAGGCCTACGGGGGTCGGCGCCGCATCCACTGGATGGAGATTTACGCCGGCGAGAAGTCCACCCGCACGTACGGCGAGGATGTGTGGCTGCCGGACGAAAGCCTGCAGGCGGTCAAGGAGTTCGTGGTGTCGATCAAGGGGCCGCTGACGACGCCGGTGGGCGGCGGCATTCGTTCGCTCAACGTCACCTTGCGTCAGCAACTCGACCTGTATGTTTGTCTGCGGCCGGTGCGCTATTTCAAGGGGACGCCGAGTCCGCTCAAGGAGCCCGAGCACACCGACATGGTCATCTTCCGCGAGAACGCGGAGGACATCTATGCCGGTATCGAGTGGCAGGAGGGGACTCCGGAGGTCAAGAAGGTCATCGATTTTCTGCAGCGCGAGATGGGGGTGACCAAGATCCGCTTCCCGGCGACCTCCGGCATCGGCGTCAAACCGGTCTCGCGTGAAGGGACCGAGCGTCTGGTGCGCAAGGCGATCCAGTACGCGATCGACAATGATCGCGCCTCGGTGACCCTGGTGCACAAGGGCAACATCATGAAGTTCACCGAAGGGGCCTTCAAACAGTGGGGTTATGATCTGGCGCAGTCCGAATTCGGTGCGGTGGAAATCGATGGCGGACCCTGGTGCCGGTTCAAGAGTCCCAAGACCGGCCGGGAGATCGTGATCAAGGACGTGATCGCGGATGCCTTCCTTCAGCAGATTCTGTTGCGGCCCAAGGACTATGCCGTGATTGCGACCCTCAACCTCAACGGCGACTATATTTCCGACGCGCTGGCTGCTCAGGTGGGGGGCATCGGCATGGCGCCCGGCGCCAACCTGTCGGATTCGGTGGCCATGTTCGAGGCGACGCACGGAACCGCCCCCAAGTACGCGGGTCGGGATCAGGTCAACCCCAGTTCCCTGCTGTTGTCAGCCGAGATGATGCTGCGGCACATGGGGTGGGTCGAAGCGGCCGATCTGATCATCAAGGGTGTGGAGGGAGCCATTGCGGCGAAGACCGTGACCTACGATCTCGAGCGGCTGTTGCCCGGCGCCACCAAGGTCAGTTGTTCAGGATTCGGCGAAGCGGTCATCGCCGAGATGTAAGTCGTGAAAAACGGGCGTGCCGCACTGGCGGCACGCCCGTTGGTCCGGCGGCCCCGTCGTCAGACAACCGACGGGGTGCGGGCTGTCAACTGACGCGATGGACCGCGGCAGCGTGCAGACCTTTCGGTCCCTGGCTGACCTCGAACTCGACCTTTTGGCCCTCTCTCAGGGTCTTGTAACCATCCATGTCGATCGAGGAGAAGTGTACGAACACGTCTTCCTCGCGGCCATCGGGCTTGACGAACCCATAACCCTTTGCATTGTTGAACCACTTAACAATACCGGTGATCATTGAAGCATACTCCTCCGGGGTTTCCGAGGTTCGCTCGGTGTAATCTTTGTTGTTTAGCATGGCGCCATACCTTGAATCCGGCGAGCGGCACCATACGTCCCTAGTATAGTGAGTTGATTTGGTTGGTCAAACAGGATGCGCGTCCGGTGGTCATGCACCAGTATGGCGCGTCCGGCAGGCGGGTCGTTGCGCGGTCCCGGTTGGGACGCGGGCGTTTCCCGTATTTCACGACGCGTGACCGCAGTAAGAATGCACGTCGCACCCAGTCGAAATTTGTCTAGAATCCCGAATCATGAGCAACGCAAATCCCAACGAGGAACGTGAATCCGGGCTGACAGTTCAGGAGGCGCGACCGAAATTGCGCCGCCCTCCATTGTTCAAGGTGTTGTTGCTGAACGATGACTACACCCCCATGGAATTCGTGGTCCAAGTGTTGGAGACTTTTTTCGCGATGAATCGGGAACAGGCGACACAGATCATGCTCCATGTCCATACGCGGGGCGTGGGGGTCTGTGGCGTCTATACAAAAGACATTGCTGAGACCAAGGTTGTACAGGTCAACGATTTCGCCCGTAGTCATCAGCACCCCCTGATGTGTACCATGGAGGAAGCGTGATGCAGACAGTCAGACTGAGCGTGCCGCGCTCGGGCGAGACCCAACCGCGGCGCCGGGCGGCGCCGCGGCAGATACATCTGGTTTCCATAACCCCGCTTGGACAAGTCCGATGCTGAGTAAAGAGCTTGAGTTCACGTTGAATCGCGCCTTCAAAGAGGCGCGCGAGAAGCACCACGAGTACATGACCGTGGAACACATGCTCTTGTCGCTTCTGGATAATCCAGCGGCTGTCAAGGTCTTGCGCGCGTGCGGAGCCGATGCCGAGCGCCTGCGCCGTGAGATCACGGCCTTTATCGACGAGACCACGCCCCTGATCCCGGTCCACGAGGAGCGCGATACTCAGCCGACTCTGGGTTTTCAGCGGGTGCTCCAACGCGCGGTCTTCCACGTGCAGTCCGCCGGGAAGAAAGAAGTCACCGGTGCCAATGTGCTGGTGGCGCTGTTCAGTGAGCAGGACTCCCAAGCGGTCTACCTGCTGAATCAGCAGGACATCAGCCGTCTGGATGTCGTCAATTACATCTCGCACGGGATCTCGAAGGTCCCGGGTGAAACTGCCGAGGACGAGAGTCAGGGCGAGGTCGAGGAGGCGCGCGGGGAGGAGCGGGAGGGGGCGAGCCCGCTGGAGAGTTTCGCGACCAACCTCAATGAGATGGCGCGCCAAGGGCGCATCGATCCCTTGATCGGGCGCGCGGCGGAAGTCGAGCGGACGATTCAGATCCTGTGTCGTCGGCGCAAGAACAACCCGCTGTTCGTGGGTGAGGCGGGCGTCGGCAAGACCGCGATCGCCGAGGGGCTGGCCAAGAAGATCGTGGATCGTGAGGTACCGGAGGTGCTGAACGACGCGGTCATCTACGCGCTCGATCTGGGCGGGCTGGTTGCCGGTACCAAATATCGCGGCGATTTCGAGAAGCGTCTCAAGGCCGTGCTCGCTCAACTCAAACGTCAGCCCCGGGCCATCCTGTTCATCGATGAGATCCACACCATCATCGGTGCCGGTTCGGCCTCGGGCGGGGTGATGGACGCCTCCAACCTGATCAAGCCGGTGTTGGCCTCGGGTGATTTGCGCTGCATCGGCTCGACCACCTATCAGGAATATCGCGGCATTTTCGAGAAGGATCGGGCGCTCGCCCGGCGTTTTCAGAAGATCGACATCGACGCGCCGAGTGTCGAGGAGACGATCGAGATTCTCAAGGGACTGAAATCGCGGTTCGAAGCCCACCATCAGGTGACCTACACCAATCCGGCGTTGCGGGCGGCCGCGGAGCTTTCCAACCGCTACATCAATGATCGGCACCTGCCGGACAAGGCGATCGACGTGATCGACGAGGCTGGCGCCAATGTGCAGCTCATGAGCCCGTCCAAGCGCAAGAAGCGCATCGACGTGGCGGACGTGGAGTCGATCGTCGCCAAAATGGCACGCATTCCGCCGAAAAAGGTCTCGGTGTCCGATACCGAATCCTTACGCAACCTGGATCGGGACCTGAAGATGGTGGTGTTCGGTCAGGATGCCTCCATCGACGCGCTGACTGCCGCGATTCGCATGAACCGATCGGGTCTGGGTCACGAGGAAAAGCCGATCGGCTCCTTCCTCTTCACCGGCCCGACCGGTGTCGGCAAGACCGAGGTCACCAGGCAACTCGCCCGTGTCCTGGGCATGGAGTTGATCCGCTTCGACATGTCCGAGTACATGGAGCGCCACACGGTGTCCCGGCTGATCGGCGCCCCTCCCGGCTATGTCGGTTTCGATCAGGGCGGTCTGTTGACCGAGGAGATCAACAAGCATCCCCATGCCGTGCTGCTGCTCGACGAGGTTGAGAAAGCCCATCCGGATGTGTTCAACCTGCTGCTCCAGGTGATGGACCACGGCACCCTGACCGACAACAACGGCCGCAAGGCGGACTTCCGCAGCGTGGTGCTGGTAATGACGACGAACGCTGGTGCGGCAGAGACCGCACGCCGTTCCATGGGCTTTTCGGAGCAGGATCACGCGACGGATGGGTTGGAGGCGCTCAAGCGCTACTTCACCCCCGAGTTCCGTAACCGGCTGGATGCGGTGGTGCAGTTCAGTCCGTTGGGGTCGGAGACGATCAAGAGCGTGGTCGACAAGTTCATTTTTGAACTCGAGCAGCAACTTCTGGATAAAAAGGTGTCACTTTCCGTGGATGCAGCCGCGCGCGGCTGGATCGCCGAGAAGGGGTATGACCCCAAGATGGGTGCGCGACCCATGGCGCGGGTGATTCAGGATCACATCAAGAAGCCGCTGGCGAACGAACTGCTGTTCGGATCGCTGGCCGGCGGCGGAGCGGTGCGCGTTTATGTGGAGGCCGACGCCCTGGCGTTCGAGATCGACGCGGCCAAGGCGCCCCACTAGGCGATTGCCGGAACACGATGGTCCGGTTCGCGCGAGGCTGAGCGCTTGCCTTCAGGCCGGGTCGACAGAAGCCTAGCGGGGCTATCTGGCCGTCGGCGCAACGCGGAAGGCGGGCGATGAGTAGGACTGAACGGACATCGGCTGGGCAGCGCGTGGCGCCCTGCTGAAGGGCCTGATGTACGCTGCTGCGACACGGCAACGAACGCCAATGACTGGGGTTCGGCTGATGTCGGTCTGGGGTTCCATGGCAGTGACCCCGAAGCCTCGCTAAGATTGAGCGAAAGACGTCGGTTGCGCGTTTTGCCTCATGACGGGGTAGAGCCTGGCCTAAGTATCAGCGGGCGCGGTAGACGATACGTCCTTTCGTGAGGTCGTACGGTGTCAGCTCAACTGTGACTTTGTCGCCGGTCAAAATACGGATGTAGTGCTTGCGCATTTTACCGGAGATGTGAGCGGTCACGGTGTGACCATTCTCCAGTTGTACTCGAAACACGGTGTTGGGCAAGGTCTCCGTGACCGTCCCTTCCATCTGGATAACGTCGTCTTTAGACATGGTTCATAGATATTAAAAAAACAGCTCCGGGGCTCGTGAAGCGCCGGAAGTATAACACAGGATTGGCGGACGATCCCGAACAGCGCGAGCCGCGGAACATCAGTTCCGATCGCCTGGCCCGTCTATCCCGCCGACAGTGGTCACGATCTGTGGCATCAGGTTCGACCAGCGCTGTCCATCCCAGGCCTCCAGCGGAGCGAAGTGCGCCTTGTAGGCCATTTTGCGCGACGCTTCGATCCAGTAGCCCAGATAGACATAGGGTTGCCGCAGACGGCGGGCGCATTCGATCTGGGTGAGTACCGCGAAGGTGCCTAGTCCGCGGCTGCAGAGGTCGGGGTCGAAGAAGGTGTAGACCGCGGACAGTCCGTCGGGGAGCAGGTCGGTCACCGCGACCCCAGCCAGTTGGCCGTCCAGCCGCAGTTCCAGAAAACGGGTCACGCCGCCCCAGGGCTCAACCAGGAAGCGCCGATAGCTCTCCAGGCTGGTATCGCCGGCCATGGCGCCGTCCGGATGACGGCTGGCAAGATAGCGCAGGTAGAGCGTGAAATGGCCGGGATCGAAGGCCGCCGGGGTATCGATGACCTGCAGATCCTGGACATTGCGCGCCCAATTGCGTCGTTGGGAGCGGTTCGGGCGGAAGGCGGCGACCGGGATTCGCACCGGTACGCAGCGGGCGCAGCCGCGGCAGGCTGGTCGGTAGACATGGGCGCCGCTGCGGCGAAAGCCCTGACTCACCAGGGCCTGATAGGTGTGCGAGTCCATGCGCGCCAGCGGGTCGACGAAGAGCGTTCTGGCGTTACGCCCCTCCAAGTAAGCGCAGGGGTGTTCGGCGGTCAGGTAGAGCGCGAGTTGACGCGCGCGGCTGGCCTCATCGTCCGGGTTCATGCGGAGTCTCCGCTGGTTTCGGTGGTTGACGGGTCAGCGGGTTGGACCGCGGGATAATGGCGCGCGCCGTCATCCCAGCTTCCCGTAACCCCAGGGGCGTCGCGGTAGCGCGCGAGCGCCGCGACGAACCGACTGCGCGGCACTTCCACCGCGCCGAGACGCATCAGGTGCGCGGTGCGCATCTGGCAATCGATCATCCCGAAGTCCCAGGCTGCAAGCCGCTGACAGAGCGCGACGAGTGCGACCTTGGAGGCGTCGGCCGTGCGGCTGAACATGGACTCGCCGAAGAACGCCCGACCAAGGGCGACCCCATAGAGCCCGCCGACGAGTAGGTCGCCAGCCCAGACTTCCACCGAGTGGCCCATCCCCAGGTGATGCAGGGTCGTGTAAGCGCCGATCATCTCCGGCGCGATCCAGGTGCCGTCGGCACCGTCGCGCGGGGCCGCGCAGGCGCGGATGACGCTGCCGAAGTCCCGATCCATGGTGACCGCCAGTTGGCGGCGCCGTAACCGCTTGCGCAGGCTGCGGGAGAGATGGATCTGGTCCGGCAGGAGCACGGTGCGCGGGTCGGGTGACCACCAGAGGATGGGGTCGCCGGGATTGAACCAGGGGAAGATGCCGTGGCGGTAGGCGTTGGTGAGGCGCTCCGGGCTCAGGTCCGCGCCGGCGGCCAGCAAACCGTTGGGCTCACGCAGGGCCCGGCGCACATCCGGAAAGGGGCGGGGATCGTTGGGCGCGAGCAGCGGGATCATGAGCGTGAATTCAGGTTCCCGAGCACCGACGGGTCGGGTGGGGCAGGCGGGGCGCGGTAGGGACTGTGGCCGTGCATTTCGTCGTGGTACTCGGTCATCCCCTCGGTTTCGTTGGTAAGAAAGCGGGCGATGGCCGCCCGAAAGCGCGGGTCGGCGATCCAATGGGCCGACCAGGTGGGGGTCGGCAGGAAGCCGCGGCTGACCTTGTGTTCGCCCTGGGCGCCCGGCTCGAAGCGTATCAGCCCGTTCTCGATGCAGTAGTCGAGGCCCTGATAATAGCAAGCCTCGAAGTGCAGGCTGTGGAATTCCTTGGAGCAGCCCCAGTGGCGCCCAAAGAGCGCGTGTTCGCCGATCAGGTTGAAGGCGGCGGCGACGATGGCGTCCTTGCCCTGCGCCTGACCATGGCAGGCAAATACCAGCAGCAGGTCGGATCCCATGGTCTCACCGATCTCCTGAAAGAAGGGTAACGTCAGGGTGGGCAGTCCGCCGCGCTTGTCGAAGGTGTCGCGGTACAACCAGTGGAATCGGACCCATTCGGCCTCGCTGACTTCGTTTCCGCGCCGCCGCAGGATCCTGACCCCGGCCTCCTGCACCCGGCGCCGTTCCCGCTTTACCTTCTTGCGCTTCTCCGCGGTGAAGGTCGCGAGGAAGTCATCGAAGGTTTGGTAACCCGGGTTGGTCCAGTGGAACTGGCAGCCGACCCGGCGCAGCAGGCCGCGGGTCTCCAGTAAATCGGTTTCCGGTCGGGTGGTGAAGAGCCAGTGCAGCGACGATACGCCCAGCCGTTCGGCGACCCGTACGGCGCCGTCGGCCAGTGCGCGGGCATATTCCTCCCGCTGGGGGGTGTCGCTGGTCAGCAGTCGCGGGCCGGTGGCGGGGGTGTAGGGTGAGGCCACGACCAGTTTGGGGTAGTAGGCGAGTCCCTGGCGTTGGTAGGCGTCGGCCCAGGCCCAATCGAAGACCAATTCGCCGTAGGAGTTGAATTTGATGTAGCAGGGCGCCGCCGCGACCAGGGTGCCCGTGGCGTCGCGCAAGGCCAGGTGGTGCGGGATCCAGCCGAGCGCCTCGCCGACGCAGCCATGGCGTTCCATGGCGGCCAGGAACTCGTGACGCAGGAAGGGTGAATCGTTACCCGCCAGCCGGTTCCAGTCGGTTGCCGGAATCTCGCGGATGGCGTCATGGGTGCTGAGGGTATACATGGGCCCGGGTGCTCGGCGTCTCGATAACCGGGAGAGATGCGGGCGGCCGGTGCCGAGAAAAACCTGGTGTGATCAAGGGCCGCAACGACATGGCGCCAGATCCGGCAGGTCGGTGCGCTGTCGCGCAGCGGCCCCCTGGGAACGCCCGGCGCCGGCCGGTGCGTCTTTACTTGCCCTGAGCGGCCAGCGCGTCCAGATACTTCTCCGCATCCAAGGCCGCCATGCAGCCCGTCCCAGCGGAGGTGATGGCCTGGCGATACACATGGTCCATGACGTCGCCGGCGGCGAAGATCCCAGGTACCGAGGTCGCCGTGGCGTTGCCGTCGGTGCCGCTCTGAACCTTGATGTAGCCGCCGGCCATCGCGAGTTGTCCAGTGAAAATTTCAGTATTGGGTTGGTGGCCGATCGCGATGAAGACCCCCTGGAGTTCGAGGTCGCGGGTGGTCTCGTCCAGGGTGCTCTTGATGCGGATGCCGGTGACGCCGGTGGCATCCCCCAAGATCTCATCCAGATTGCTGTTCCAGGCGAGCCGCACGTTGCCGTGCTCGGCCTTCTCGAACAGATGCTTCTGGAGGATTTTCTCGGCGCGCAGGGAATCGCGGCGATGGACCAGGGTCACTTCCGAGGCGATGTTGGACAGATACAGTGCCTCCTCGACCGCGGTGTTGCCGCCGCCGATCACCGCGACCTTCTGGCCGCGAAAGAAGAAGCCGTCGCAGGTCGCGCAGGCGGAGACCCCGCGGCCGCGGAACTCCTGCTCGGAGGGCAGGCCCAGGTAGCGTGCACTGGCGCCGGTGGCGATGATCAGCGCGTCGCAGGTGTAGACTGCCGAGTCGCCGGTCAGCGTGAAGGGTGGTTTGCCGAGGTCGGTTTGATTGATATGGTCGAAGATGATCTCGGTCTCGAAGCGCTCCGCATGTCGACGCATCCGGTCCATCAGGTCCGGCCCCTGAACGCCGTCCGGGTCACCTGCCCAGTTATCGACGTCGGTGGTGGTCATCAGTTGGCCTCCCTGCTCCAGGCCCGTGACCAGGACAGGGCTCAGGTTGGCGCGCGCGGCGTAGACGGCGGCCGTATAGCCCGCCGGTCCCGACCCCAGGATCAGCAGTCGGCAATGCTTGGTGTTGCTCATGGATCTACTCCGTGAATCGATACTGGGGATCGATACTGGGGATCGACCTTGGGGATCGACCCTGGAAACAACCGGGACTGGCGGCGCCGGGCCTCTCCACGGGTGCCACGTCGGGCGGGCGGCCCGTAGGTTCAGCCGATCCGCAAATGTAAGGGTTATGCACAATCCCGTAAAGCGTTCCGGTGTCGGCGACGAGGATATCGCATTCGGACGTGATAGCCGGACGGAGGGGCGGGTTTCAAACCCGCCCCCACACCAAGGGTCTGTCCGGATATCAGGTACGAAGGCTATACTCGGGTTGACAGCGACGCGTCTTCAGTCTAGAACTATCCAAAACAGCGCCTTGAAGCGTCAATCGGGGGTAGTTTATGAAGAAGCGGCACCAGCTGCCCGCAGGGCTCGGTTTAGGTTTTGCTGTTTTCCTGCTGGGCGGCTGCGCGGGGCTCAGTTCAGGACCGGACAGCAAGCGGGCCGAGGTGGTGTCGGCGGCGCTCTCGCAGGTGGGTACGCCCTATCGCTACGGCGGCAATGAGCCCGGACGTGCGCTCGATTGCAGCGGCCTGACCCACTACGCTCACGGCGTCGCGGGACTGCGCATCCCGCGCATGTCGCTCGACCAGCGGCGCGGCGCCAAGCCCGTCAACCCCAAGGCCCTGCGTCCCGGTGATATGGTGTTCTTCAAGACCGGTCCGGGCTCGTACCACGTGGGGCTGATGGTCGATGGGGACCGTTTCGTGCACGCGTCGGTATCCCAGCACAAGGTCGGCTATGCCCGCCTGGGCGCGCCCTACTGGAAGGCGCGATATCTCGGCGCCGGCACCTATCTTGAGTGAATGATGCGGCCGACCGGCCGAATGGCTCGCCTTTTTCGATCCTATGTTGCAGAATGGGCGCCGGTCCCGGGGTTGTCTCGGGGCAGGGTCCCAACGCCATCGCGAATCCTATCGCGAAAACTTCTGGAGCTTGTAGACATGTCCGATACGCCACTGAGCAAGAGCCGTCGCGACGCCGTCAAGATGATGATCGGCACTGCCGTCGCCATCCCGGTGATCAACCTGATCGGTGTCGGCAGCGTCCGCGCCGCTGATGCCCCGGCGAATGCCGTCGCCGCTGATGATCCGACCGCCGTTGCCCTGAAGTACAGCGCGGACGCCACTAAGGCGGATCGCGCCGGTGCTGCCCGTCCCGGTGCGGCCCCGGCCGAGCAGCGCTGTGGCAACTGCCAGTTCATGCAGGCTGATCAGGGTTCTGGCGACTGGAAAGGTTGCAGCCTGTTCCCCGGCAAGCTGATCAATGTCAACGGCTGGTGCTCGTCCTGGACCTTGAAGGCCGGCTGAACACGCATCCAGCGGTCCGCTGTTTAGGATCGCGAAGCGGGGCTCGCGTGCCCCGCTTTCTCTTTTGAGGCATAGTAATGGCCGTCGCACAGCAGGCAGCGGTCCTGCGTTCGTCATCGCCCGCGCTCGCGGACCCTCATTACCCTAATACCCGGAAGCTTACGCACACGAAACGGCGTCAACTGATCTTGGTACGCGGGATCGTCTGGGGCATTATCGGACTCATCTACGCGCCCTTGTTCCTCGCCCTGGTGGCGATCCTCGAACGGCTCGATGCCGGTCCCATGAGTTGCGTCGGGGCTGCGGCCGTGGCCGGTGCGGCCGGTGCCGCCCTGTATGGGGCGCGCGAACTCGCGTTGGTGGGCACCGGCGTCGGCGTCATTGTCGGCTTGCTGTTGCTGACCACGGCGTCGGGCTTGATCTCGTTCGAAGTCTCCATCCTGGTCGCTGCCGGCGTGGCCACGTTATTGGGGCTGCTGTTGGCTGTTCCGCAACATTGCACCCGGCAGGTCCCCGGTAAGGTCATGGCCGGACTGGCGACGGGTGCGGCTTGTGGGGCCGTGCTCGCGGTGGCGGAACCGCTCCATCCAGCCGCGTTGTCGCCCTTCGCGCTCCTGGCTGTTCTGGTGAGCGCCAACGGCATCTTGTATGTGGCGGGCGTGCGCTGGTGGATCCTGTTGAGTCGCCGGGTGGGCGGCACGGGTGGACCTTGCAAACTGGTTGCGTCGCTGGCGTTGGCGACCCTGGCCGGAATCGCGTCCGGCAGTATTTGGATCATGGCGGGCCCGCTGCTTGGTGAGTCCGCCGGTCTGGCGGTCGAGGTTAGCAGTGCGCTCTACCCCGATCTGCAGTTGGCCATGTTCGGCGGCCTCTTCGGCGGTGCCGTGGCGGGCACGCTGCTTGAAGTCTTCGGCTTTTCCTGGGTCCACGATATTTGAGCCGCGGCACCACCGATCGTTGTCAACAGGATGCTCCAGCCGCCCATGGCCCGCAGTAAATCCAGCCGTCGCTGGCTCGACCGCCAGTTCAGTGACCCCTATGTCAAGCGCGCCCAGCAGGCGGGCTACCGTTCGCGCGCGGCCTACAAACTTCTGGAAATTCAGGAGAAGGATCGGGTGCTGGCGGCCGGGATGCGCGTCGTCGATCTGGGCGCGGCACCGGGGAGTTGGTCGCAGATCGCGGCCCGTTTGGTGGGTGGGCGCGGCGCGGTGTTCGCGCTCGATCTGCTCGACATCGAGCCGCTGGCGGGCGTGCAATTTCTCCAGGGAGATTTCCGTGAGCCGGCCGTTCTGGAGCAACTGCGCCTCAGTCTGGGCGACGCGCCTTTGGACTTGGTGTTGTCGGATATGTCGCCGAACATTTCCGGCACGTCCGCGGTCGATCAGCCCCGCACGATCTATCTGGTCGAACTTGCCCTGGAGTTTGCCCGGGAGTGCCTGAAACCGGGCGGAAGCCTGGTGGTCAAAGCGTTTCAAGGCGAGGGTTTCGACGCGGTGATGCGACTTTTGCGCGGCAGTTTTCGGCAGGTTGCGAGCCGCAAGCCCCAGTCCTCGCGGGCCGCGAGCCGGGAGCTTTACCTGGTAGGGAAAGGCTTCAAAGTTTAGGTAAAATCACCTGATCCCTGCCAGTTGAGAATCCGGCGGGTGGCAGGCACCTTTCTTCGACACCCCAACGGTGTTACTTTCCTTCAATCGAGCCAAGTGCCGCTGCCCAGGCACCTATTTCACTAGAGGCCAGATGCCGTGAGCGATATGGCGAAGAATCTGATTCTGTGGGTGGTCATCGCCGTCGTGCTGATGTCCGTCTTCAATAATTTCACGACGACCCGGTCCGTGCCGCGTGGTCTGACCTACTCCGATTTCATCGAACAGGTCAAGCAGGGCGAGGTGAAAGAGGTCACCATTCAGGGACGTACCATCCAGGGCGTCAACGGTGAGGGCCAATCGTTCACGACCTACAGTCCGGGTGATGCCGGTTTGGTCGGCGATCTGCTGAACAACAACGTCATCATCAAGGCGGCGCCGCCGGAGAAGCCGTCGATCCTGATGCAACTGATGGTCAATTGGCTCCCCCTCCTGATCCTCATCGGACTGTGGATTTTTTTCATGCGTCAGATGCAGGGCGGAGCCGGCGGGCGCGGTGCCATGTCGTTCGGCAAGAGCCGGGCGCGGATGCTCTCCGAGGATCAGGTCAAGGTCACCTTCCAGGACGTCGCCGGGGCCGAGGAGGCCAAGGACGAGGTCTCGGAGATGGTCGATTTTCTTCGCGATCCCTCCAAGTTCCAAAAACTCGGCGGCAAGATCCCGAAGGGTGTCCTGATGGTCGGCCCGCCGGGTACCGGCAAAACGCTGTTGGCACGGGCCATCGCCGGTGAGGCCAAGGTCCCGTTTTTCACCATCTCCGGCTCGGATTTCGTTGAGATGTTCGTCGGTGTCGGTGCTTCGCGCGTGCGCGACATGTTCGAGCAGGCCAAGAAACACGCCCCCTGCATCATTTTTATCGATGAGATCGATGCGGTCGGGCGTCACCGCGGCGCCGGCCTGGGCGGCGGTCATGACGAGCGCGAGCAGACCCTCAACCAATTGCTGGTTGAAATGGACGGATTCGAGGGCAACGAGGGCGTCATCGTCATCGCCGCCACCAATCGCCCGGATGTACTGGACCCGGCCTTGCTGCGGCCCGGACGTTTCGACCGTCAGGTGGTCGTGCCGCTGCCCGACGTGCGCGGGCGCGAGCAGATCCTCAAGGTCCACATGCGCAAGATTCCGGCCGCGGAGGACGTGAAGGCGTCCGTGTTGGCGCGCGGCACCCCTGGTTTCTCGGGTGCCGATCTGGCGAACCTGATCAACGAGGCCGCGCTGTTCGCGGCTCGCGGCAACAAGAAACTGGTCGACATGGAGGATATGGAAAAGGCCAAGGACAAGATCATGATGGGCGCGGAACGGCGCTCCATGGTCATGTCCGATGAGGAGAAGCGCCTGACCGCCTATCATGAGTCCGGCCATGCCATCGTTGGCCGGCTGGTTCCGGAGCACGATCCAGTGCACAAGGTGAGTATCATTCCGCGCGGGCGCGCGCTCGGGGTGACCCTCTTCCTGCCCGAGGATGACCGTTTCAGCTACAGCAAACAGCGCCTGGAGAGCAGTATCTCGAGTCTGTTCGGCGGCCGCGTGGCGGAGGAACTGATTTTCGGGGCCGACAGTGTGACCACCGGTGCCCAGAATGACATCCATCGGGCCACCGATATCGCCCGCAGTATGGTGACCAAGTGGGGTCTGTCGGATCGTCTCGGACCTCTGACCTACAGTGAGGAGGAGCAGGAAGTGTTTCTGGGCCACTCGGTGACTCAGCACAAGAACGTCTCGGATGAGACCACGCATCTGATCGATGACGAGATCCGCCGTTTCATCGACCGCAATTACGAGCGGGCGCGGACGCTGCTGACCGAGAATCTCGATAAGCTCCACGCCATGGCCGCCGCATTGATCAAATTCGAGACCATCGATGCGGACCAGATCGACGACATCATGGCCGGGCGCACGCCGCGCCCGCCCAAGGATTGGAACGATGAGGAGCCGACCCACGCCGGGCCGACGACGCGTGCGGACGAAGACCTTGGCCGGGGCCGAACGGTTGACGACACACCGTTGGGCCGCCCGGCCGGCGAGCACTGAGCGGGCGATGTGCCAACTCGATTGCGGCGGCCGTGTGATCGACCTTGCGCGGCCGCAGGTCATGGGCATCCTCAATGTGACCCCTGACTCCTTCTCGGACGGGGGGTGTTTTTCCGATCCCAGGACCGCCTGCGCGCACGCCTGGGCGATGGTCGAGGCGGGTGCCGACCTGATCGACGTCGGCGGCGAGTCCACGCGCCCCGGCGCCGATCCGGTGAGCCCAGCAGAGGAACTGGAGCGGGTCATCCCGGTCATCGCGGCTTTGGCCGGTTCACTGTCGGTGCCGATCTCAGTGGATACCTCCAAGCCGCGGGTCATGCGCGCCGCGGTTGCCGCGGGCGCTGGTCTGATCAATGACGTGTGTGCCTTGCGTAACCCCGAGGCGCTGGCCGTCGCGGTCCAACTCGGCGTGCCGGTCTGTTTGATGCATATGGCTGGTGAGCCGCGGTCGATGCAGGCGGCGCCCGCGTACACCAACGTCGTCGGCGAGGTTTACCGCTTTCTGGCCGAACGTATCGATCAGTGCGTTCGTGCCGGTCTCCCGCGGGAGCGCCTGATCATCGATCCAGGCTTCGGTTTCGGTAAGAAACTGGACCATAATCTCAGCCTGCTGGCGCATCTCGAGGTTTTCACCGACCTGGGGGTGCCGATCCTGGTGGGTCTGTCGCGCAAGTCCATGGTTGGTGCACTGACCGGTCGCCCGCCGGGGGAACGGCTGGCGGCGAGTCTCGCTGCCGCCGTCCTGGCTCTGGAGCGGGGTGCAACGATCCTGCGGGTGCATGACGTAGCCGAGACGCGGGACGCGGTGGCGGTCTGGGATGCCGTACGTGCCCGTGGGGGCGCGGACCAACGTCACGACGCGCGCCGCTCCTGAGTCTGTCGCGCTCCTGTCCATTCGTCTTCAAGCGAGAAGTCATGCGGAAATATTTCGGTACCGATGGGATTCGCGGTCGGGTCGGTGAGGCGAACATCAGCCCTGATTTCGTGCTCAAGTTGGGCTGGGCCGCGGGTCGGGTGCTCGGCCATGGAGCCGGCTCCAAGATATTGATCGGTAAAGATACCCGGATCTCTGGTTATATGTTCGAGTCGGCCCTGGAGGCCGGCTTGGTCGCTTCCGGCGTCAATATCCGGCTCTTGGGTCCGATGTCGACCCCGGGTGTGGCTTATCTCACTCGCACCTTCCGTGCCTGTGCGGGGATCGTCATCACGGCGTCGCATAATCCCTATCAGGACAATGGCATCAAGTTCTTCTCCGCCGACGGCGACAAGCTGCCGGACGCGGTCGAACTGGCCATCGAGGCGGAACTCGAGCAGAAGTTGCAGACGGTGGACGCGGGGGCGCTCGGCAAGGTCAAGCGCATCGAGGATGCCAACGGCCGCTATATCGAGTTCTGCAAGAGCACCATTCCGACGGCCATGGATTTCCGCGGGCTCAAGATCGTGGTGGACTGCGCCCATGGCGCCACCTACAACACGGCCCCCTATGTCTTTGAAGAGTTGGGGGCCACGGTAGTATCCATGGGCAACGAGCCCGATGGACTCAACATCAACCACAATGTCGGTTCCACCAAGCCGCAGGCGCTGTGCGAGGCCGTGGTGCGTGAAGGCGCCGACCTGGGTATCGCCTTCGACGGCGACGGTGATCGCGTCCTGATGGTCAACTCCCGCGGCCGGTTGATCGACGGCGACCAACTCCTCTACATCATCGCCCGTGCGCGCCTGCATGACGGAACCCTGCGCGGCGAGGTCGTCGGGACCCTGATGAGCAATCTCGGGTTCGAGCACGCATTGCATCGGATCGGTGTTGGTTTTGCCCGCACCGCGGTCGGCGACCGCTACATCATGGAGTACATGAAGCGGACCGACGCCATCCTGGGCGGCGAGCCCTCGGGGCACCTTATCTGCCGTGACCGGACTAGTACCGGGGACGGCATCGTGTCGGCCTTGCAGGTGCTGGCCGCCTTGGAGCGCTTGCAAGGCAGCCTGGACGATCTGTGCGCCGAAGTGGTGCTGTACCCGCAGGTGCTGATCAACATCCGCGTGCACACGCCGGGCGATTTGGTGAACCTGCCGGCCGTCCAGGATGCCGTGTTCGTTGCCGAACGGGCGTTGGCGGGGCGCGGCCGGGTGCTGTTGCGGCCCTCCGGAACCGAGCCGCTGGTGCGGGTTATGGTGGAGGGCGCGGACGGCGACCAGGTGCGGCGGCTGGCCGAGGATCTGGCGGTCGTGGTGCGCGACCAGCAGCACGGATCGGTCTGACTCGTGGCCAGTGTCAAGAAAAGCGCCTTGGTGGCTCACTCGGCCAAGTGTATGTTCGATCTGGTTTACGACGTCGGATCCTATCCAAAGTTCTTGCCTTGGTGCGCACGCACGACCGTGATTTCCGAGACCGCTGAGCAGATCTGTGGGCGGATCGAAGTGTCACGGTTGGGGATCCACCAGACCTTCAGCACCTGCAACCGCTTCGAGCGCGATCGGCGCATGGATATCTCGCTGCTTGACGGACCCTTCCGCAAGCTGCACGGCGGCTGGCGCTTCACGCCGCTGCGTGAGGATGCCTGCAAAGTCGAACTGGAGTTGGAGTTCGAGTTCTCGGGCCGGCTGATCGACAAGGCCTTTGGCGCGGTCTTCAATCAGATCGCCAATACGCTGGTGGATGCCTTCTGCAAGCGCGCGGATGACCTGTATGGCTGAGCCGGGTGCTCCGCCGCTTGTGGATCGGGTCGGTCATCAGGGCGGGGAGCGCATGCGGGTTGCGGTGGCCTATGTCGGGGCGACCGAGCAGTTTCTTCGGCTCCTTGAGGTCAAGCCCGGCACCACCCTGCGCGCGGCGATCGAGCAATCCGGCGTGCTGGCCAGGTGCCCGGAGATCGACCTGGGGGTCTGCAAAGTCGGGGTCTTTGGCCGCGTCACGGACCTGGATCAGATCCTGGTGGATGGGGAGCGTGCGGAAATCTACCGCCCGCTGATCGCCGACCCCAAGCAGGCGAGAAAGCGGCGGGCCGAGGAGGGCAAGCGACTGCGCCAGGCGGGCGAGTGATGCGCGGCTTACTTGTTACGCCCGATGCCTACCGCTTCCAGTCCGCGTCCGATCCATCCTTTACGCTCCTGGTAGTCCGGCACCGAAACGACGATCTCCTTGGGTTCATCGGCGGTCACCATCCCTGGTTCGGGTCGCACGTTGCCCTCGGTGCGGACCAGGACATCATCCTGGAAAAACACCGTCAGTTTGCGCTGCTCCTCGGGCGCATGGCCGCGGCGGATGGTGTAGACATAGTCCCAGCGGTCGCTGTTGAAGAAATCGGTCAGCAAGGGGGTCCCGAGCAGATAACGCACCTGACGTTTGTTCATGCCGGGTTGGAGCTGATCGACCTCCTCCTTAGTGAGGATGTTGCCTTGTTGTACCGTCATCTTGTGAACGAACGGCAGGTCTTCGAGTAGCGACTTTTGGTACACGTCCGGCTTTGTCTCACCGGCACAGCCGGTCAAGACCGGCATGACAAGGGACAGCATGAAGAGAAACAGACAACTGAGAAGCTTTCGCATCTTGCTATGATAGGAGAAGAGCGGGTGATTCAGTGCATGATACAGCAGCCCCGCCCCCTAATCATCGAACGCCGTGGCGGCGCGGCTCACCACGCGGGAGACCTATGGACAATCAACAGATCAAAGACGCGGGGCTGAAGGTCACCCGGCCACGGGAGAAGATCCTCGGTATCCTCGAACGCAGCGGGCGTCGGCACCTGAGCGCCGAGGATGTCTACAAGGAACTCCTGACCAACGGCGACGACATCGGTCTGGCCACGGTTTACCGGGTTCTGACCCAGTTCGAGGGTGCGGGCCTGGTGTGCCGCCGCCATTTCGAGACCGGCCAGTCGGTGTTCGAGCTGAACAGCGGCGACCACCATGACCATCTCGTTTGTGTGCGCTGTAACCGGGTCGTAGAGTTCGTGGACGGCGTGATCGAGGAGCGCCAGAGCGCGATCGCCGCCCAGCATGGATTTCACATCGAGGACCACTCGCTGGTCATCTACGGGGTCTGTACCGACTGCGCGGCCAAGGGTTAGGGAACGCCTCTGGCGCCGACAATTCTGTTGCTCGTGTTCTTGACGTGTTTCTTCGCGACCTGAGGTCACCGATCCGCCCATGGACATCGAGCAACTGCTCGCGATCGACCACGCCCACGCCTGGCACCCCTACGCGGCTCCCGGCGCTCCGGTCTACCCAGTCCAGTCCGCGCAGGGCTGCCGCATCCGCCTGGCGGACGGCCGCGAACTGATCGACGGCATGTCCTCCTGGTGGTGTGCGATCCACGGGTACAACCACCCGGTCCTCAACCAGGCCCTGCGCGATCAACTCGCCGCCATGGCGCATGTCATGTTCGGCGGCTTGACCCATGCGCCCGCGGTGCGTCTGATCAAACACCTGGTGGAACTGACCCCGGCCCCGCTCCAGCATGTCTTTCTGTGTGACTCCGGGTCGGTCGCGGTCGAGGTGGCGATCAAGATGGCCATCCAGTTCCGGCAGGCGCAGGGGCAACCGCGGCGCCACCGGCTGATGACCATCCGCTCCGGCTATCATGGCGACACCAGCGGCGCCATGGCGGTCTGCGATCCGGTCACCGGGATGCATCACCTGTTCAGCGCGATCCTGCCGCGGCAGGTCTTCGCGCCGGCCCCGGCCTGTGGTTTCGATGAGCCTTGGGAGGCTCGTCATAGCGACGCCTTCGCCGCGCTGATCGCCCGTCACCAGAACGAACTGGCAGCGGTGATCCTGGAGCCCATCTGCCAGGGCGCGGGCGGCATGCGCTTTTACTCGCCCGACTACTTGCGCGCGGTCCGCGCACTCTGCGACCGCCATGATGTGCTGTTGATTGCCGACGAGATCGCGACCGGGTTCGGCCGGACCGGGACCCTGTTCGCCTGTGAGCACGCCGGGATCAGCCCGGACATCATGACTGTCGGCAAGGCCCTCACCGGAGGCTATATGACCCTGGCCGCGACCATCGCGACGGCGCGTGTGGCGCAGGGGATCAGCGCGGGCGATCCTGGCGTCTTCATGCACGGCCCGACCTTCATGGGCAACCCGCTGGCCTGTGCGGTGGCCAACGCCAGTATCGAACTGCTGCTTCAATCGGACTGGCAGGCGCGTATCCGGCGGATCGAACGGGCACTCCAGGCGGGCCTTGCCCCCTGTCGCGGAATGCCCGGCGTCGTGGATGTGCGGGTGCTCGGCGCCATCGGGGTGGTGGAACTCGCAAGTCCGGTGCCGATGCGGTCGATCCAGCAGCGATTCGTGGACATGGGCGTCTGGATTCGGCCGTTCGGGCGGCTGATCTATCTGATGCCGCCCTATGTCATCGACGCTGCCGAGCTCGAGACGCTCTGCACGGCGGTCGTGCGCGTGGTCGCTGACGGCGATTGGTTACCTGGGGAGTGACAGCAGCCGCTGGGCCGGACCACCGACAGGCACTCCTGACCCGACTGGGCCTCACCGAGTTCAAGCTGCTCGACCCCTGCTGCGGCACGGGCCACTCCTGGTCTCCGCCTTCCTGCTGCAGTCCATGCGCATGGGGGCCGAGGGCTTGAGCGCGCGGGAAGCGGCGGACGCGGTGCCGGCCGACAACCTGCATGGCCTGGAACTGGACGCCCGCTGTGTCGAGATCGCGGTCTTCGCCCTGGCCTTGGTCGCCTGGTGCTTCCCGGACGAGCGCGGCGACCCCCGCTGGGCGTGCGGGCCGACCTGCCGGCGCCCAACATCGCCTGGTGCGGCCTGAAGGTGGCGGCCAGCGCCAAGGAGCTGGCAGGCGCTGGTCCCTGATTCGCAACCCAACGCCGCCCTGCCGCGGCAGGAACTGCGCCTGCTACACGCCGCCTTTGGGCAGCCTGTTGGACCCGGCTCGCGGCCTGAAGGACGACCTGTTAAAGTCTCGTTTCGACGATCTGAAGGATTTGCTGGAGCTTGCCTTGGCGACCGAGATGCCGGCTACGCGGTGGAGTTGAGCGACGATGCCTGGGACTTGGCGGTGACCGCGCGTGGTCTGCTGGACGCCGCCCGCCTACTGGATGGGCGTTACCACGATTTCACTTGCTGCTCGTCGACGCGGACGGCGCCGACAAGGGCCTGGACCTCTGGCAGCGCGACAAGTTCTTCGAGTGGCACGCCACGCGCTTCCAGCACCGCCCCTTCATCTGGCGCGTCTGGGATGGGCTCAAGGATAGCTTAGGCGTCCTGGTGAACTACCACAAGCTCGATGCCCGGAACCTGGAGCGCCTCATGCACACCTACCTGGGCGACTGGACCCGCCAGCAGGAGGCTGGCGTGCGTGACGGCCTGGACGGTGCCCAAACCCGCCTGGCCGCCGTCCTGGATCTCAAACGCCGTGTCGAATTCATCCTGGAAGGCGAGCCCTACTACGACATCTTCGTGCGCTGGAAACCGCTCGCCGAACAGCCCATCGGTTGGAATCCGGATCTGAACGATGGTGTGCGCCTGAACATCCGTCCCTTCATGACCGCCGGGGTCCTGCGCCGCAACAAGGAGCCCAAGCTCAGTATCAGTTGGGACAAGGACCGCGGCAAGGATGTCGAGAGCGCCCCCTGGTACGGGCTTTTCAAGGGCGAGCGCATCAACGACCACCATCTGACGCTGGCCGAAAAGCTGACCGCGCGAGGCAAACCGTTTTGAAGATCCAATCGCTTCATCTACTGAACTTCCGTGGTATCAAGACGCTGGACGTTGACTTCACGCAGCGCACGACGACGTTCGTGGGGATCAACGGAGTTGGTAAGTCATCGGTTCTTGACGCATTGGCGATCGGGCTGTCGCAGCTCACTTGGCGCCTCAATGGTTTCCCGCTGAAGGCTCGTCCCATTGCACTGGACGACATTCGCGAGGGCGCGGGCTTCGCTCGCATAACGCTTGTGGTGCAACTCAGGGGGCAACCCGTTCAATGGTCTATCGTCACCAACCGCCGGAAGGGCCGCTACCTGGAACCGCAGCGTAGGAGCGATCTCAATGCGCTGAAGGCGGCGGTGGCGGAACTGCGCGCGGAGTGGGAACATGCGGATAACGAGCAGGAAGTCTATGACCTGCCGCTTGCCGTTTACTATGATGTGAACCGCGCCGTGCTCGACATACCCATCCGGGTGCGCGAAAAGCTAGAGAACAAACCCTATGAAGTTTACAGGGATGCCCTCGATCATGGCGGAGCCGATTTCAAGCGCTTTTTCATCTGGTTTCGCAACTGCGAGGACTTCGAGAACGAGCAGCGCCGTGACCGTTCCAAGTTTCGCGACAGGGGGCTGGAGGCCGTCCGCACGGCGGTCGAGGTGTTCACGGGGTTTCGCGATCTCCGGATTCGCCGAACCCCGCTGCGAATGACTGTAGTGAAGCAAGGGTTAGAGTTGAATGTTGCCCAGCTCTCCGATGGCGAGCGCAATATGCTGGCCCTGGTCGGAGATTTGGCTCGCCGATTGAGCATTCTCAATCCAAGTATGGCCAATCGGAAAGAAGGCCAGGGCGTAGTGTTGATTGACGAGATCGACCTGCACCTTCATCCAAGATGGCAGCGGACTGTCGTGGCCTGGTTGGAGCGAACCTTCCCGCACTGCCAATTCATCATCACCACGCATTCCCCCCAGGTCGTCGGCGAACTCGCGCCGGAATCGGTGATGCTGCTGCGCGACGGCGCCTTGTTGGGCCATGCGCCGCGTTCCCTGGGACTGAGCAGCAGCGAAGTACTGGAAGAGTTGATGGAGGGGCATGCGCGCAACCCCGAGGTGACCGCTCAACTCGAGGCCATCCATCGGCAAATAGACGACGACGAGATTGCCGAGGCGCAGACGCTTGTAAACCAATTGCGGGCGCAGGTTGGCGACATCCCGGAAGTCCTGGCGGCCCAGGCGTCCATCGACAGTCTGGAATGGCTGAAGGATGCCGAGGCATGAGGTCCATCGCCAAGGGCGCCGAGCCGAGGGCGCTTATTAAATGGAAGGCGGATAATACGCAAACGCCTGAAAACCTGTTTTACACTGGCGGCGGATTTCCGGGCGAAGCGGTCCGCGAGGCGTTGTTGTCGGAGCAATTTCATCTGTGTGCCTACACCATGAAACGCCTGAAGACGGTCGCCGAGTGCAAGTCACAGGGTCGGGATACAACCGATTCTTGTCACATCGAGCATATTCTGCCGCGGGCGCGTAAAGTGCCAGGAGAGGACATCGATTACCAGAACATGGTCGCCTGCTATCCTCCCAGCCGATCCAAGATTGCCTGCGAGTATGGGGCCAAGGCGAAGGACTGGTTTGATCCGGCGACCGCGGCGTTCGTGTCTCCTCTCTCGTCGGGCGCCGAGCGGCATTTCGAGTGTGATACGCGAGGTGGTGTCAAAGGAATGACGGCGGCGGGCATCGAAACGATTCGCGTGTTGAGGCTTGATCATCATGATTTGTCGGTCGACCGCGCGGCCATCATCCGGGGCGCCTTGCATCCCAAAGGCAAACCGCTATCGGCCGCCAGCGCCCGCCGCTTGGCCTCGGCCGTAATGCGTCCGGACGCGCAACAGCGCCTGCCGGCCTACTGTGTCGTGCTGGCCTCGGCGGCAATCGCCTTTGCGGTCCGAGAAGAGCGGCGAGCCGCTCGTATGCGCAAACAGGGCACTACGCGATGAACACGCTGCTCGATACGTTGCTGCAAAGTCTGGCGACGGCGGCAAAGGGTGGACAAGCGCGGCGCAGTCCACCAGCGGCGGCGAGGGATTCGGTGGACTGCGCTAGCGCTTGTCCACCCTACGGCCAGAACGATGATCAAGGCCGCCTCGATCGCCCAGGAACAGGGCGGGCGGCCCTTCGGCGTCGACTACACAGCGCCGTGACACTGGCCGAGTTGGCGGTTGAGAAAGGAGCAAAGTCGCTGTTGCTCCCCGTGGCGTGTCGCCGGCAGTTGTTCGACCTGTCGGACGAGATGGCGACGAAGCGCGACATCGAGTTCTATCAGGACGGGCGGGATGCGTTGCTTAAAGCATTGGTGGACTGAGATTTCCGCACATAGCGCCGATGAGCGTCACTTGTTATAGCGTTCGTACCTGATATTTAGACAGACCCTTGGTGTAGGGGCGGGTTTGAAACCCGCCCCTACGTCTGGTGATCTCGTCAGACGGCTATATTCCGTGTACTTCCGTGGCGAAAGCCCCTTGACCGGAACGTCGGTCGCGGTGATGCCGATCAAGGCCGGCGCGGTTATACTCCCCGCCATGTCGGGGTCCTGGCAGTCGTCGGCGCCCCATGGTTGTGGCCGCATCCGGGGTTCGCCCGGTCTTGTGAGGTCTCCCTGTGGAACAGCACCGCGCCGACCCGCGTCCGACGCTTGGTCATTATCTCTTTACCATGGCCGTGCTTTTTCTGTTGTGGGTCCTGCTCGCGGGAACCCTGCGTCAGGATGAACTGATCGCGGGCGGCGTGGTCGCGGTTCTGGTGACCCTGATCGCCGGCCCGCGGCTTGCCATCCTCGGCGGGGTGCGCCTGTCGCCGCTCGCCCCGGTGCACCTGATCCGGTATCTCGGGGTGTTTTTCGCGGCCTTGCTCCGTGCCAATCTGGATGTCGCGCGCCGGGTGCTGTCGCCGTCCTTGCCGATCCGCCCCGGGGTGGTCGAGGTGCAGACGCGGTTGCGGTCGTCGCTCGGGCGCATGTTGCTCGCCAACAGCATCACCCTGACCCCCGGCACGCTGACGATCGACGTGCTCGGCGATCGGCTGCTGGTCCATTGGATCGATTGCTCGCCCGGTACCGACCTCGCCGCGGCGACCGCGGCGATCTCCGAATCATTTGAACGGCACATCCGCGGTTTCCTGAAATGACCCTGTATGCCATCACGCTGAATCCACTGGAGACGGCGGCCTTCGTGCTGCTCGGGCTGGCGCTGCTGCTGGCTCTGGTGCGGCTGGTGCTGGGGCCGCGGGCACCGGACCGCGTCGTGGCCTCCGACACCTTGACGGTGATCACCACCACCGGCATCGCGGGGCTCGCGCTGCTCTTCGACAACCCGCTGTTCCTCGATGTGGCGCTGGTCTACGGGGTGCTGTCCTTCATCGCGATCGTCGCTATCGCCCGCGCCATCGACGGCACCGGTGGGTCGCACGGCGAGCGGGACGGCGCCGACGGAGATCGCTCATGATCCGGTATATCGCCGATCTAGTGTTGCTGGGCGGGGCTGTTTTCACTCTGCTCGGGGCGCTTGGCATTCTGCGGATGCCCGATGTCTACAACCGCATTCAGGCCGGTACCAAGGCCTCGACCCTGGGGGCGATCGGTGTGCTGATCGGGATCGGTCTGTTGCAGCCCCAGTGGTGGGCCAAGCTGCTCTGCATCGCCGGGTTCATCCTGTTCACCAGTCCGGTGTCCTCGTCCACCATCGCCCGCGCGCTCTACCGTTCCGGTGTGCGGCCCTGGCAGGCGGCGCCCGGCGTGGCCGACGATCGCACCGGACGGGGGTAAGGCGATGCTCACCTGGATTGCGTTGGTGATCGTGGTGGTGATGCTCGTCGCCGCGGTGCTGGTGTTGACGCTGCGCAGTTTCGTCGCCGCGGTGGCGGCTACCTCGGTGGTCGGTTTGGCGTTGTCCGTGCTCTATGTGCTGCTGCAGGCGCCGGATGTGGCCATGACCGAGGCGGCAGTCGGCGCCGGGCTGAGCGGTGTCATCCTCGCCCTGGCCTTGCGCCGGCTGGGATTGTGGCAACTGGATGACGGCGAAGGGGTTGGACTGAAGCCCCATTCAGGGCGCGCGGGGCCGGGGGGCGATGCCGATGCGTAACATCGCCTCACTGGTCTTCAGCGCCGGACTGCTCTTCCTGTTGCTGGTGATCGGCGCCGAACTGGCCCTCGGCCATCCGGACATGCGGGTCGGGGCCGAGTATCTGCGGATCGCCGGTCCCGAGCTTGGCGCCGCCAACATCGTCACCGCTATCCTTGCCGGCTATCGCGGTTTCGATACGCTGGGTGAGCTGTCCATTCTGTTCGCCGCGGCGACGGCCGCCAGCCTGGTGCTGGGGCATCGGCGCGCGGACGCCCGTCGCGATCCGCCCGGCGGGCTGGTGCTGACCGCCGGGGCCGATCTGCTGTTTCCGCTGCTGCTGGTGGTCGGGATCTTCATCGTGGTGCACGGGCATCTCACGCCGGGCGGTGGGTTCCAGGGCGGCGTCATTCTGGCCGCGGCTTTTTTCGTGGCGCTCCTGGCCAATCCGGCGCGGACGCTCAATCATGCGTTGCTCGGCTGGATCGAGGGGCTGGCGGGTGCGGCCTTCATCCTGATCGGCCTCTGGGCCCTGGTCGAGGACGGTCACTTCCTGACCCCCTTGCTGCCGCTCGGGACCATGGGCGAACTGGTCTCGGCCGGAACCTTGCCGCTGCTCTCGGTGGCGATCGGGCTCAAGGTCGGCGCCGAACTGGCCGGGCTCCTGGCACATCTGGCCGATACGGAGGCGCCCGATCGATGATCCCATTGACCCTTGAAACAGTCAGCTTCGCGGGAGCCGTCGGCCTGGTGGTCATCGGCGGCCTGGGGCTCGTGATCTGCAACCATCTGTTCCGCATGCTGCTGGCGCTGGTGATGGCCGAGTCGGGCGCGAACCTGCTGCTGGTTCTGACCGGGTTCCGCGACGGCGCCATCGCGCCCATCATCGGCTACGGTCCGGCCGGGGCGCCGCTGGTGGACCCGCTGCCCCAGGTGCTGGTGCTGACGGCCATCGTCATCGGGGTCGGCGTGCAGGCGCTGGCGGTCGCCGTGCTGGTGCGGGTCTACCGGTCTTATGGGACCTTGGATATGCGGGAGTTGCGGCGGCGGATGGAGGGCGAGATTGCCGTGGCCGCGGGGATTCCGGCACCCGGCAGTGCCCAGGCGCCGCTCGGTCGGCGCCCGCTGCCGCCGGTTCCGGACTATGAGTTGGTGCGGCGTTCCGCGCCCGTTCGGGAGCGCGGCGCATGACGCTTGAACTGCCTGTCGATCTGCTCTTTGGTCTGAATTTTGATCTGAACCTTGATCTGACCAAGGTCATGACCGCGAACGCGATCGTGTTGCCGGTGGTCCTGCCGCTGTTGGCCGCCTTTCTGATGCAGCCGCTGGCCCAGGTGTCGCGCACCCTGGCCCGGTTGTTGGGTCCGCTGGTGTTGACGCTGGGCGCCTGGATCATTCTCAACGCCTGGCTGGATGCCGGTCCGGCACCCTTCAGCGTGGCCATCGGCGGTTTCGCCGCGCCGCTGGGGATTGTGTTTTACGCGGATCAACTGGCGCTGCTGTTCGCCCTGGCGGTCCAGGTCTTTACGCTCCTGTTCTGGCCCGGCCTGGGTGCCCTGGGTGCCGCGGCGAAGGCGGATGCCGCGACCGAGCGGCAGCGGGCACCGCGCCGCGACGCGCTGGCGCTGCTGCTGGCGTCCGCCGCGACGGGGCTCGCGCTCTCCGGTGATCTGTTCAACATTTTTGTCTTCTACGAGTTGGCGGCGGTGGCCTCCTTCGGTCTGGTCTGCGCCGACGGCAGCGGGCGCGCCCGGATTGCCACCCTGCGGTATCTCTTCATCAGCGCATTCGGGTCGGTGCTGGCCCTGGTCGGCATCGCGATCCTGTATCTGCAGACCGGTACCCTGAATCTGGCCCAGCTTGCGCAGGTGGCGCCCGAGACCTTGCAGGGGCCGATCGGTCTGGCCTCCTTCGCCTTACTGCTGATCGGTTTCGGGGTCAAGGCCGAGCTCTTTCCGCTCAACGCCTGGGTGCCGGAGGTCTACGCCACCGCGTCGGCACGGGTCTCCGCGCTGCTGGCCGGGCTGGTGTCGAAACTCGCCATCCTGGTGATCGTGCGGCTGCTGATCCTGGTCTTTCAGCAACCGGAGGCGAGCCAACTGTTGCTGGTGCTCGGGGTGCTCGGCGTGCTCACCGGTGAGTTCTCGGCCTGGCGTGCGCAGGATTTCCCGCGCCTGCTCGCCTTCTCGTCGATCGGCCAGCTCGGGCTGGTCGCCATCGCTTTTTCGATCGACGGGACGACCGGCATCCTGGCCGGCACCGCGGTCGCATTGCACCATCTGATCATCAAGTCCGCGCTCTTCGGGCTGGCCAATCGCTGGAGCGGCGGGCTGGATGCGTTGACAGCGGCGGCCAGAGGCGCTCCCCGCGCGGCCGGACTCTTTGTGCTGTTCGCGCTGTCCCTGATCGGCGTGCCGCCGCTCTGGGGCTTCTGGATCAAGCTGCTGATCATGGCGGGGCTGGTGCAGGGCGGCTCGCCGCTGGACTTGCTGGCGCTGGGCGCGATCCTGCTGGCGACCGCGGTGGAGGCCCACTACCTGTTCCGCGTCGCCCTGCGGCTGTATCAGCCGCCGGTGCCGGATCAGGCGCCCCGCCTGGCCCCGCCGGCCCGCTGGGACGTCGGCGTCGCCTATCTGCTCGGGGCCTGCCTGATGGTGATCAGCGTCGCGATCACCCCGACGACCGAGGCCCTGCGGGTCTTGGCACAGCAGACGGGTGACGTGACGCTCTATGTCGACACTGTCTTTCCCAACCACTTGGCCCACAAGGAATGACCATGGCGACGAGCCCGCTGACCGTGGTGGATCAACTGTTCGCTGGGCTGCACCTGCCGGACGGGTTCGATGCCGTCGCGGGTGTGATCCGGGAGTCCTTGGCCCAGGTGACCAACTCCGCGATCTGGACGCGCTACGGCCAGCAGTCTCTGGAATGGCTGATCGGCATGAACCCGGTGGATCGGCTGTTCATGCTGAGCGCGCTCACCCTGTTGCTGATGCTGCTGCTGGGTCGGCTGCGCAGCGCTGGAGTGCTGGCGGTCCTGCTCTATGGGGCCCAGTTCGCCGCCCTGCTGTCGACCGACACGCTGTTCGGCGCACCGGCGGCCGCCGAGGTCCGGATCACGGTCGCCGATCAGTCGCTGCACTGGTCCTACGACGCCCTGTCCTGGTTCTTCGCCATGATCACCATCGGGGCCGCGTTCGTGACCGCCTGGTATGCCGCCGGGTCCTGGATGCGCCGGTATCGCGAGGCGGGTCGGAGCGCGCCTGCCTTCCATGTCGCCCTGGCCCTGAATTGCTTCGGCATGCTGCTGCTGGTCGGCAGCGCGGACCTGCTGTCCTTGTTTCTGGGCTGGGAGCTGGTGAGTTGGGCCAGCTTCCTGCTGATGGCCCTGGTCGGTGGGCTGGGTGCTCAGGCCGCGCTCAAATATTTAGCCTATGCCATCAGCGCAGCCATGCTGATCCTGGGGGGCATCGCGCTGATCTACAGCGTCGGCGGTTCATTCGAGTACGGTGCGGTCGTGGCCGCCATCCGGGGCATGACCGATGTTCAGGTCTGGACCCTGCTCCTGCTGCTTGGCGGAGGCTTTGCGGTGAAGCTGGGGCTCTTGCCGTTCCATCTCTGGCAGGCTGCGGCCTATGCCGAGGCGCCGGGCGCCGGATCGGTCTTCCTGGGCGCGATCTCGGCGCGCATGGGGCTCTTCGGCATCATCGTGTTCATCGTCGGGATGATCGGGGTCGGCCGTTTGATGACGCTGGAGATTCCCTACACCTTCATGAGCAGCCGCGAGCTGATCGCCTGGATGGCGGCGTTCACCATCATCGTGCCCACCTATACGGCCTTGCAGCAGCATGATGCGCGTTATCTGCTGGCCTGGCACGGGATCGGGCAGGGCGGCTATATGCTGCTCGGTCTGATGGTGGGTGACGCGGTCGGCTCCGCCGGGGGCCTGCTGCATTGCTTCAATTACGCCATCACCCAGGCGGCCCTGCTGATGGCGGTCTTTGCCGTGGTGCACCGCACCGGGACGGCGGACCTCAACCAGCTCGGCGGTTTGGTGGCCCGGATGCCGCTCACCTTTCTGGTGCTGCTGTTCGGCATCATCAGTCTGGCGGGCCTGCCGCCCATGGCCGGCTTCGTCTCCAAATGGATGGTCTACCGCTCATTGATCACCGAGGGGATGCCGCTGTTGTTCGTCGCCGCGGTGGTCGGCACCCTGGGCACCATCCTGTCGGTCTACAAGCTGATCCACAACATCTTCTTGGGCCAGTTGCGGGTGGAGCACCAGGAGGTCGCGGAAGCGCCGCTGTCGATGCTGATCCCTATGCTCGGGTTGTCGGCGCTCATCTTCCTGGCCGGGTTCATCCCTGGGCCGGCGCTGAGTTGGGTCGCCCAGGTCCAGGGGCAACTCGGTCTGCCGGTCGTGCCCTGGGTGCTGGGCGGCATCGTCGACCCCCGCGGCGGCCTGGATATGATCTGGCTGGTCGGCATCCTGATGGCCGGCTTTGGTGTCGGCGCCCTGGTGTTCTACGGTTTCGGCGGCCGCTCCAGACGCGTCCACCAGCTCGACAACTATGCGGGTGGGCATTTTCTGACGGCCGATGTGCACTACCAGTACAGCGACAATTTCTATGCCGGTCTGATGCATCTGATCGGCCCCTGGTATCGCGGATCCTTCCGGTGGCTGGAGCGCTCCCTGGCCGCCACCCTGGACCTGGTCTCCTTCGGGGCCGATGGGCTGTACCGGCTGGCGCAGCCGACGCTGTTGATGCTGGCTGCCGCGGTGGCCATGCTGGCTTGGGTCTTGTAGTGCGGAGCGCATGATGGACTGGTTGAGTGCGGTGAATCTGGATGGGTTGGCGGCCGTGGATTTCCACTGGCTGGGCCTGGTGCTGGAACTGGTGCTGATGCCCCTGATCGCTTTCGTTGTGGGCCTGGGCCTGGTGCTGATGTTGCGCAAGATCGCGGCGCGACTTCAGCGCCGGGTGGGTCCGCCGCTGTTGCAGCCGCTGTGGGATATCATCAAGCTGCACGCCAAGGAAACGCAGACCTCGCATGGGCTGATCCACGAGATCGGCATCGTCATGGCGATCGGCGGTTATGTGGCCGCGGTGACCCTGCTCCCGGTGCCGGGCATGAACGGTCTGGCGGAGCAGGGCGGCCTGATCGCCTTGCTGTACATGACCATGATCCCCTCCCTGGGATTGGCCCTGGGGGTCGGGCAGTGCGCCAACCCCAACGGCTCTATTGGTATCTCGCGGGCGCTCACCGCGATGCTGGCTTATGATGTGCCGATGGTCATCGTGATCTTTGGGGTGGCGTTTCACTTCGGCTCACTGAATCTGGTGCACCTGATCGCGGCCCAGCAGGCTGGCGGTATCGCCGGCTGGGGCATCGTCCAGATGCCGTTGCTGGCACTGGCCGGGCTTTTCGCGCTCCAAGGGATGTTGGGCAAACAGCCCTTCGAGATCTATGTCGCCCCGGCCGAGATCGCCACCGGTCCCATGGTCGAGATGGGCGGCAAGTTCCTGGGCGGGCTCTTCGTGATGCAGTGCTTCCAGCTTTACACGGGGGGCGCGCTTTACGTGACCCTGTTTCTGGGCGGCGGGGAGCATTGGCTGACCTTTCTGTTCAAGGTCTTCGTCGTGACGGCGATCCCTATGACCATCGCCATGGTGTTCCCCCGCTATCGCACCGAGGACATGGTGCGCCTGTTCTGGAAGTGGCCGACGATGATCGGGCTGCTCGGTATCGCATTTGTGATGAACTGACGTTTCCCCCGCGGATGAACGCACCGCTCACGGGCTTCACTCGCGGACCCATCCTTCTTGGCAGGTGACGCGTGACCCACATCGATCAAGTTCCGACGCCCGGCGCTCCGCTGCCGGTTGAGATTGGCGTGAAGGCCGGGGCGGCGCGCACCAACCCGTTCGCCCGGGTGTTCGACGAACTGGTGCGGTTCGCGCAGTCCCGGTCGCTGTTCATGCTGCATTACTGCACCGGCTGCGGCGCGGTCGAGCTGCCCCCGGCGATGACCTCGCGCTTCGATATGGAGCGGCTGGGCATTCAGCCGATGGTCTCGCCGCGTCAGGCGGATATCCTGCTGATTACCGGTTATGTCTCGGTGAAGACCCTGAAGCGGGTGATCCTGACCTATGAGCAGATGAACTCACCCAAGTATGTGATCGGGATCTGCTCCTGCACGGTCAACGGCGGCATGTATTGGCAGAGCTATGCGACCGCGAAGAAGCTCAACGACTATATGCCGGTGGACATCTATATCGCCGGCTGTATGCCGCGTCCGGAGGCGGTGATCGAGGGGCTGCGCGGCCTGATCGAGAACATCCGCACTGGCCGGGCCGATGCCTGGAAGGACTATTACCGACGCTATGACCATTATCTGGGCAATCAGCAGCGCCTGTTCGGCGCCGACTGGCAGACTCCGACCGATGTGATTGCCGAGGCACGTCATTACGACCTCTTCGGACCCGCGACCCTGGGTGCGCATACCGCCCTGCTGGAACAGCATCAGCGTCCGTTGGAGGCGCTGGAGATGCGCATCGAGATTCCGGAGCTGATGCGGCGGCGAAGCCGTGCGGACCAAGGCGGAACAGCGCAATGACGAACGAACTGACGACCTGGCTCGACACCCTGCTGGCCGAACTGGACGCGATCAGCGTCCGGCGCACGTCGCGTCGGCGGCTGCGGGTGGAGGTGGCGTCCGATGCCTTGCCGGCGCTGCTGGAATTGCTGCGGGGACGCGCGTCTTTTGTGCACTTGTCCGCCATCAGTTGTGTCGACTGGATCGACGCCGGCCAGTTCGAGCTGGTGTATCACTGCTGGTCCTATGAGATACAGTCGCTGGTCTCGGTGCATACGCGCATCCCGCGCGAGCCGGGGGTCTATATCTCCGTGTATGACATCTATACGCCCGCCGCGTTCTTCGAGCGGGATATCCATGAGATGTTCGGCGTCTGGTTCGAGGGCAGTCCGGACCTGAGCCGGTTCATTCTGACCGAATGGGACGGCCCGCCGCCCATGCGCAAGGACTTCGACTCGGAAGCCTGGGTGAATCAGCACTTCGGCTGGCAAGACTATCATCCGGACTGGCTCAAGAATCTGGAGGCGCGCGGCGGCGGCATCGCCGTGCCGCCGGACGAGCAGCGCTTCAGCCGGAGGACTGTCGATGAGACCTGAAAACTATGAGGCGCAGAGCCAGCCGCCGAGCTACGACTATGAGCTTAATATCGGTCCCAATCATCCGGGCATCGAGGGCAATTATGCCTTCAAGCTCCGATTGAATGGGGACAGGGTCATCGCCGGGCGGGCCGATGCCGGTTATCTGCACCGCGGGTTCGAGAAGCTCATGGAAGGCCGGCTGTGGATTCAGAACCTGGCCATCACGCCGCGCATCTGCGTGCCGGACCCGGTGCCCATGGAAGTCAGCTATTGTCTGGCGGTCGAGGACCTGTGCGGACTGGAAGTCCCGGAGCGGGCGCAATGGCTGCGCGTGATGCAGCTCGAACTCTCACGCATCGCCGCGCATTTCTTTATCTTCGGCGGACATGCGGCTACCACCGGGATGTATACCCCGATGTTCTGGGGCATCGCCGACCGCGATCTGATTCTGGATCTGTTCGAGGAAATGACCGGCGGGCGCGTCTATCACATCTATAACATTCCCGGCGGCGTGCGCCGGGATCTGCCGGACGGCTTCGGCGAGCGGGTCACCCATACGCTCAATTATCTCGAATCGCGTCTGCCGGACTATGACAATCTGCTGTTCACCAACCAGGTGTTCGTCCACCGGGCACGGGGCTGCGGTCCGATCAGTCAACAGCAGGCCTTGGAGTGGGGGGTGACCGGGCCGAATCTGCGCGCGACCGGGCTGAAGTTCGACGTGCGCCGCGATGATCCCTATCTGGTCTATGACCAGCTCGAATTCGAGATCCCCACCGAGGACCCGGGCGACGCCTGGGCGCGGGCGCTGGTGCGGCGCCGGGAGCTCAAGGAAAGCATCCGGATCATTCGTCAGGTCGTAGCGCGGCTGCCGACGCTCGCCGGACCCATCCGCTGCCCCATCCCCAATCCGCTGGCCTGGAATGTGCCCGCCGGTTCCACCTACACCAGGGTCGAGTCGTCCAAGGGTGAACTCGCCTGGTATGTGGTCTCCGATGGCGGCGAGCGGCCCTACCGCACTCATGTGCGCGGACCCTCCCAGATGCACGCGGTGCAGGTGCTGGAACAGCTGGCGATCGGGTGCCGGATCGAGGATGTCGCCCAGATCATGTTCTCACTCGACGCCTGCCCCCCGGAGGTGGATCGCTGATGCGCGACATCGATCACCAGGACCGGGGCGGTCTGCTCGGTCCGCTCAAGAACCTGTCGTTCTTCGCCCGGCAGCCGATCACCGAGCCCTTGGGTCCGCGACCGGCCTCGGCCAACTACCGCGGCTTCCATCTGAACGACTGGGACCTGTGTATCGGTTGCAGCACCTGCCAGAAGGTCTGCGACAACGCCGCGATCACTATGGTCAGGGTCCCCGGTCTGCCCGAGGACCCGGTCAAGGGCATCCGCAATCTGCGGCCGGCTATCGACTACGGCCGTTGTTGTTGGTGTGCCTTGTGTGTGGACCTCTGTCCCACGGGGTCGATCGCGCTCTCGCGCGAATATGTCCATACCTGTCTGGACAGCGAACTCGACAGCTATTTCATTCTGCCCGACGCCCGGGGGATCCACGGCACGCCCTATCCCAAGGGCTGGGCCAAGTCGACCGACGCGGATCTGGTCGCACTCGATCGCCAGCCGATGACTGAGCAGGCTCCGGCGGAGCGCATCGACAATTTCGCCGAGATCGTGGCCGGGTACGACGCCAATCAGGCGCTCATCGAGGCGTCGCGCTGTGTCCAGTGCGGTATGTGCCACGACGCCTGTCCGACGCACATGCACGCCCCCGAGTACATCCGCGCCATCTGGAACGGTGATCTGGAAGGCGCGGTGCGTGAGATCTACCGCACCAATCCCTTCGCCCACACCTGCGGCCGGGTCTGCACCCATCGCTGCGAGACTGCCTGTTCGGTCGGCCATCGCGGTGCCCCCATCGCCATCCGCTGGCTCAAGCGTTACGCCATGGACGCGGTGGACCACGAACGGGTCAAACAGATCGCGGCCGAGGGTCGGGCCGATTTCATCTCCGGTAAGCGGGTCGCGATCGTCGGCGCCGGACCGGCCGGACTCACGGCCGCCTTTGATCTGGTCCGGCAAGGGCATGACGTGACTGTCCTGGAAGCCCAGGCGCAGGGCGGCGGCATGGTCCGCTACGGCATCCCGGACTATCGGATGCCGGCCGACCGGCTCGACCGTGACCTGGATGTCATTACTTCTCTGGGCGTGAAGATCCGCTACAACACCCGGGTCGGTGTCGACCTGACCATGGAGCGGCTGCGGGCGGAGTATGACGCGGTGATGTTGGGCGTCGGACTCTGGATGGGCCGTTCCACCCGGGTGCCGGGTGCCGATCAGGCCGGCGTCAAGCGGGCCGTGGATCTGCTGCGGGCGGTGGCGGCGGGTGAATCGATCGAGGTCCCCCAGTCCGCGGTGATCATCGGCGGCGGCAACGTGGCCATGGATATCGCCCGCACCCTGGCGCGGCTCCAGCAGCAGCACTATGGCGAGGTCAGGATCACCCTGACGGCGCTCGAAGACCTGGACCACTTTCTGGCCGATGCGGATGAAATCAGGGAAGCGCGGGAGGAGGGCGTGCAGATTCTGGACGCCCGCGGACCGCAGGAAATCCTGATGCGCGAGGGTCAGGTCGCGGGGTTGCGGACCTGGGGCGTGCGCTCCATCTTCGATCAGGCGGGTCGGTTTGCCCCCAGTTATGACCCCGCCGATGAGCAGATTCACGTGGGTGATCTGGTGGTCGAGGCCATCGGTCAGGCGGCGGACGTGGCCCTGCTGGGTGAGGCCCTGACTGAAGTGCTGCAATGGCACCGCGGGCGCCTCCAGGTCGACGGCCAGGGTCGCACCAATCTGGAGTGGCTGTGGGCCGCGGGCGACATGGTGCGCGGTCCGGATGTCGTGTCGGCCGTCGCCGACGGGCATCGGGTCGCGGACAGCATTCACGCCTATCTATCCGTTCAGGAGCACGCACCATGATCGAGGGTCACCAGGGCAGCTACGATCGGATCAAATCCAAGACCTCCCTGAAAGAGGTCCTGGAGGTTGCCTGTTCGTTCGAAGCCAGTGCCCGTGATTTCTACCGCGACCTGGCCCCCAAAGTCAGCAAGAACATCCGTTGGCTAGCGGAGGATTTGGCCGCCGAGGAGCAGAGCCACTACGATTTGCTGCGTGGTCTCGCGGACCATCCGGACATCGACGAGCCAATCGCGGTTGAGGTCCAGACCCCCGCCAACAACACCCGGTTCTCCGACGCCATCCACCTGCCCGACTTGGGCCCCCAGCCGGACGACCAGGCGGTGCTGCAGTACGCCATGGGGCGCGAGCACATCGCCATGGAGCACTACCAGTCATTGGCCGAGGGCACCGCGCCCGGCCCCATTCGGGACCTGTTCGTCTATCTGGCCAACGAGGAGACCAAGCACAAGGCCGAGCTCGAGAAGCTCTACTACGAGACGGTGCACAGCGGCGGAGTTTGAGGCCGGGAACAGCAGTCGGCTTCCCTCAATCTTCATAGCCGTCGCGGATGCACTTCTTGCCCTTTTGATTGGAATGGTAGCCGGCGGGGCAGTTGCCGTGCTTCTCGATGATCGGTGGCGCTTGATAGGCCGGGTAGCCGGAGTGCCGTCCCGGCGGGGGCTCTTGGGGATTGCCGTAATAGCCACGCGAAGGGGGTCGAGCGTCGGAATTGCTCACACAGTAGTTGCCGTCGGGATAGTAACCCCTGGGGCAGTTGTTGGGTCGCGGAATGACATCGGCAACCGCGACCGTCAGTGCGGACGGAAGCAGGACAGCGAGCAGGGCGAAACGCAATCGGGTACGCATGACCGGGCCTCAGGGTGTCTCGGGAACCGGAATCATACACTCTTATGCAAGCCTGATGGATGGGTACAGGAATCCCATCGGGAGTTCGGCCGCGGCCGAATCACTCCATCGTAAGGCGTTGGCGCGGAGCCTATTTGACCGTCCCGGTCGGTTGCCGGCGCGCCGCGGCCAGGACGTAATCGAACGGTTCATACAGCCTCTCGGGAATGCTGCGAAGCAGCCAACCCCCAACGCCAAGCCGCCGCCGCAACCCGGCGTCCTTGATCAAGGCGCGACGCCAGCCCGGGAACACCTGGTCGCGGATCGACTCCACCTGCACCGCCTCGAACCCGGCGGCGGCGAGCTTTGCGGCGTAGATATTGCGCGGATAGATATTGGCGCGCGGCACCGCGAGCGCGGCGCGGGCAACGTCGCCCAGCAAGGCCTGCAACGGGTGCCGCCATGGATCGGGACCGGGTCCGGTCGGGATCGAGTCGGCGAGCACCAGGCGCCCGCCCGGCCGCAGCAGGCGGGCGGCCTCAGCGAAAAAGCGCTCGCGGGTATCGAAATGGAAGGCGCACTCGACGGCGGTGACCACGTCGCAGCAGGCGTCGGGCAGCCCGGTCGCGGTGGCCGAGCCTTCGCGCAGATCGATCCGGTCTTCCAGGCCGAGTTTGCGGACGCGGGCCCGCCCCAGGCGCACCTGTTCAGGCGTGATGTTAATGCCGACGATCCGCCGCGGGGCAAAGCGCCGGGTCCAGTAAATATCCTGCTCCGCGAACCCGAAGCCGACATCCACCACCTCGTCGGCACTGGTGAGGCCGGCCGTTCGGCCGACCAACTCGACCATCGCTTCGCAGGCCTCGTCGATCGTCCGCGCCTCGGCCCAGTAGCCGAGGTTCAAGTACAACCCGCGCTCGGAGAACGCATTGGTTGATGCGAACCGATACATCCAGCGTACCGGCAGCGTCGGGATGGTCATCCCGACACCGCCGCCACAGGCACACTTGGATTCGCGCACGGCAGCCTCCTTCGATGCGGTCCTGCGACGCCTTTCGACCGATACACGTTATCTCCTTGAGACGGAAAGGGTTGAACGCGCTTCACGCCCGAATCTTGCCCGAATTTCGCCGGACTAGCCGCCGCTGATTACTCAGGGACGATCTGCCCCTTGGTTCCGGCATCGGCATCGGACCAGTGATCCTCGCCTTTCAAGCGCCGATCACCCTGAATAGTATAGGTGATGCTGCCATCCCGAAACACCAGTGCGCCGTCGCTGCGTTTGGCATTCACGCGCTTGCCGCTGACCCAGACCTGCTCTTTACCGTCGATGCGGATGGTGGCCACGGTGGCACCGGACCCGGCTTTGGCAACCCATTGTCCGGCGTAAGGCGTATGACTTGCGGCTCCCTTTTCATGCGCGGGGGTGTCCGCAACGAAACCCGCCTTGGCGTTTTCCGCCTTGGTCTTGTTGATGTCGCAGCCCTGCATCTCGGAGACCTGGGTGCAGCCCGAGCGTTCGAGCAGACGACGGTAGTCCGCGTCGATGGCATGGACGGTGGTCGTTGCCAGCAGGGCAACGCCGGCGACGATGAGTGATGGCGTCTTCATGGGTCTTGACCTCGTGCAGAGCGATTGGATGAATTCAGCGCAGTGAATGGGACCAGCAGCGCAGCCGTGAACGGTTCCCGCGGGGCACCACCCTCGACGTAGGGTGCGGTGAGGAACGAACCGCACCGCGGCCAGGCGGTGATTCGCAAGCTCGCCTCACCCAACAAGAGACCCGCTGGCTGCAACGCTGATCACGCTCTGCGCCCCGGTGTTGCCCC